>Ga0187893_10000433_pt1 | contig 110209 bp, 121 predicted proteins | sample MA1701074metaG_FD_139574 | JGI IMG/M metagenome (GOLD analysis project Ga0187893, IMG submission 139574) | White microbial mat communities from a basaltic lava cave in the Kipuka Kanohina Cave System on the Island of Hawaii, USA - MA170107-4 metaG ...
CCCCCCCACGTCCCGCCCCCTCGGCCCCCGCCCCCCCCGCTCCCGCCCCCCCGCCTCCCGCCCCCCCGCCTCCCGCCCCCTCGCCTCCCGCCCCCTCCCCCTCCCCCTCCCCCCTCCCCCTCGCGGGGGAGAGGGAAAAGCAAGAAGGCGGGGGTATCTGGAGCAGCGGGAGTGGGATGGCATGGAGGCGGCCATCCTGGAGGCGGAGGCCGCGGTGGCGTCGTGCCGGCAAGCGGCGGAGGATCCGGCCATCGCCTCCGATCCCGCGGAGCTCCAGGCGCGCTACGCGGCGCTCGACGCCGCCCAGGCCGCGGTGGACCGGCTCTACGGCCGCTGGGCGGAGCTCGAAGCCAGAGGAGACACGCGATGACCCAGCCACAGGCGGTGGCCACCGTGAAGATCGACAACGCGCAGGTGCGGGTGACCGAATGGCGCTTCGCGCCCGGAGCGCGGACGGGGCACCACCGCCACGAATACGCCTACGTGGTCGTCCCGCTCACCACGGGCTCCCTCGCCGCGACCGCCGCCTCCGGCGAGACGACCGCGGCGCTCCGGGCCGGCGAGCCCTATTTCCGCGAGGCCGGCGTCGAGCATGACGTCCGCAACACGAACGCCTTCGAGTTTCGGTTCATCGAGATCGAGCTGAAGGTCGGGTGACTCTCGTGCTACTGTAGACATGCCTTCCTTTGGGCCTCTCCGGGTTGGCGCTGCGGGCGCCGAGGCCCACCGGCATCTGGCTTGATCTCCTCCACGACCTTCCCGAAGGAGCACCATGAGCAAGCCCCCTGGGGTGTTCTCTCTGCTGGCCACGGCGGTGACCGGATTCGGCTCCCACCTCGTGAGCCTGTGCGTGACGGCGCAGAATCGCCTCCTTGGCCGGCAGAAGGGCAAGGCACGTCGGCCGGGTAGGTGACTCGATGCGCGGGCAAGAAACCGTCTACACCATCAGCGACTTCGTCCGGCGCGTGGTCGACAGTCTTCTCCGCGGTGACTGCCGCGGGCAGTTCCTCTGCTCTCGCTGCCTGATCAAGCTGGCGAAGGACAACCTGGACAAGAGCTACGTGAAGGCCGATATCGCGCGAGTGATGGAGGACATCTTCAACGCCCCGGGTCCGATCACGCACGCTCCGGTCTCCACGTGCGCCCTGTGCGCGAAGAAGAAGACGCCGTGCCTCGGCGTGCCCACTTCCGTGAGCTAGGGACACCGCGCTCGTGTGCGTGTACTGCAGGGAAGATTCCAGCTGCGAGCACGAGCGTGACGCCTGTGCGGCGAGCGGCGGTGCGACCTGCACCCAGTGCGGACACACCTCGGCGGCCATGCCCTGGCGGCCCCCCGCGTTTCCCGGACCGGGGCCACGGTGGAGTCGGCCCAAGCCGCGGCCGCCCAGGAATCCCGTGGAGGCCCCCAAGCCCCCGACCCCTCCGCGGAGTGTCGGCCGCAGAGGACGATCGGACTAGCGAATCACCCCGTGCTTGGCTCGGGTGAGCCACTGCAGATCCAGGTCGTGATCCGTCCAGCCGTGCGACCGGAGGTGGGCCACCCAGGCTTTCACGGTCGCCGCGGAGACCTGGAGGTCAGTCGGGTCAACCTCGATCCGGCCCGGGCACTGTTTGAGGTTGGCCGGCGTCGCCGGCTTCAGGGGAGTGACTGGATCCATGACAGCCTCCGTAGCTTCGTGAGAGGATCGCCGGCTACTACCGCTGGGAAATCATCCGCGCGTCGATCTCTACGGTGAAGAGCGCGAGCGTCAGCGGGCATGGCGGCTCGTTCGCGTCGACGTACTGACAGTCCTTCTCGCTGCACCGGACGAAGAGCTGTCCCCTCCCCTCGAGCGAGTTACGCCGTCGCAGGGTGATCGTCACGGTCTCGGAGACCACGGGACACGAGAACGACTTCGAGGGCATCCGGCTCACCCGGTCTCCTTTGCTCATCGGTGGTGCGCGCCCTCGAGACAAGGTCGTCGAAGACACGTCGGGAAAAAAGAAGAAGCTGGGTGAGCTGCTGGCGAGATCGATGAGGATGGCAGGGACGCTAGGACCTGCCAGTATCTTCCGCGAAGACGACGTCAGTATACATGATCGGGCCCTCGGGCCGCGGCCCGATTTGCTCAGCGTGGCGCGGCGATGAGCGCGCGGAGCACCGCCATGATCGAGGAGTTGTCCCGCTCGCCACGACCCCCGGCGACGCCGGCCAGCAGGAGCTGTCGGTGCAGCGCGGTCGCCAGCAGGGGCGCCCCCGCGGCGTGTCCGACTTCCAGCATCAGCTCGACGTCTTTCAGGTGCTGGGCGAGCTTGCCCTCCGGCTCGTAGTCGCCATCGAGCATGCGCTCGCCCTTGACGTCCATCGATGCCCTGGCACAGGCCGAAGAGGAGGCCTTCCGCCAGGGCCAGGCTGTTGAGCCCAAGCACCAGGTTGATGACGAGCTTCGCCCGGGTGCCCGCGCCGCTCGGGCCGACGTGATGCGCGCGCGCTGCGCGATCGCGCCCAGGAACGGGCGGCCGCGCTCGAAGACGGCGCGATCGCCACCCACCACCACCGGGGCCTCCCGCCGGCGCGCCTGGCCGCTCGATCCGCCGACCGGAGCGTCGAGCATCGCGATGCCGCGGCGCCCGAGCTCGGCGGCCAGCGCGGCGGAGGCATCCGGGTGGATGGTGCTGCAGTCGATGACGACGACACCCGGGGTCGCCACCTCCAGCGCGCCGTCCGGGCCCAGGAGCACATCGCGGACGATGTCGGCGGTCATGAGGCAGGTCATCACCACGGTGGCGCCGCGCGCCGCGTCGGCGGGCGAGCGGGCCGCGAAGCCGCCGCGCTCGGTGTGCTGGCGCAGGCGGTCGGGCGCCACGTCGAAGCCGCGGCGGTTCAGGGCTGATCCGAGCAGGCCCAGCCCGATGAGCGCGACCGTGTCGCCCATGCGGGTCAGGGCTCGCGGAGGAGCCGACCGAAGCCCGGAATGGCCTCGTGGACCCCGGCCAGCTGCAGGGCCCGCCACAGACAGGCCTGATTGCTGCTGATGACCGGCTTGCCCAGGTCGCGCTCGAGGGTCTCAAGCATCCCGACCGTCGGCAGCCCGGTTCCGCTCAGCAGGACCGCCTCGGCGTCGGGCGCGTCGGCCCGCCGGCCGAGGAGATGCGCGCGCTCCTCGCTCTCCGCGTAGATGTCCGCCACGTCGGCGAGCCGGTGATAGCCGACGACCTGGAAGCCCGCTGCCTCCCAGTAGGCCTTGCCCTGGCGGCTGATCGACTCCGGGTAGGGCGTACCGAGCGCGAGCCGCTTCACGCCGAAGTGCCGGAGCGCGGCCAGCACCGCGTGCGCGGCCAGGAGCGCGGGCGCCCCGACGAGCCGGGCGATGCGATCGATGAGCGGCTGCTCGTTGCCGAAGCCGAGCGCGTAGCTCGAGGCGGTGTGAGCCAGGACGATCACCGCGGGCCGCACCTGGCCGAGCGCGGCCGCCGGGCCGGCGAGCCCCTCGCGATAGGCGCGCGTGCGCTCTTCCATCCCGGCCGCGCCGCCCGGCGGGCCGCCGGACGCCGGGGCCTCGATCCGAGCGAAGTGCAGGCTGACGCCCTGCGGGGCCATGCGATAGAGCTCGGGCTCCACGGTCGGGTTCCCGGGCGGGAGCAGCACCCCGATGCGCGCGTGGCGGCCGACCATCAGGCTCGCCCGATCCGGAGCGGCTAGCCGGCGGCCGTCACGGGGCGGGCCGGCGCCAGGCCCTCCAGCAGGCGGCCGAAGCCTCGCACCGGCTCGGTGACGCCGAGGGCCCGGAGCGCGGTCCAGATCGTGGACTGGTTCGAGCTGACCACCGGCCGGCCGGTGCGCTCCTCGATGGCCCGCGCGGCCTCGACCGAGCGCCACGCGGTGCAGGAGCAGAGCAGGGCCTCGGCCTCGGGCCGGCAGGCGCGCGAGGCGAACTCGACCACCGACTCCGGATCCTGGTCGTTGATGCCCTGGTTGCCCGACGCCGCGGCCCGGGGCTCGCCGTCGACGTTCAGCACCTCGAAGCCCTGGGCCTCGAGGTAGACGCGCAGCTGTCGGTTGTTCCACTCAGGATAGGGCGTGGCCACCGAGATCCGCCGGGCCCCGAAGAAGCGCAGCGCCTCGACGACTGAGGGGCTGGTGGCCACCGCGGGGACGCCGGCCTCGCGGCGGATCAGCTCGAGCATCCGGGTGTCCCACCCCGGGCCCTTGAAGAAGCTGCCGGTGGTGCACCCGTAGACGACGACGTCGACCTTGGCGGTGGCCAGGTAGCGCGCGCCGGACTCGATCTCGGCGTTCATGCGGTCGAACGCCTCGTCGCCGCCCGCCTCGTTGGTCATCCACAATCGCTGCCCGTGGATGGTGACGCCGCGCGGGACCGTCATCTGGAAGTCCGCCTCGCACGTCGTGTTCGTCGACGGTACCATCACGCCGATCCGCCTGCGCAGGCTCATCGGTCCGCTCCGGGTAGGGGAAGGTTCATCGGTCCCGGCCATGATACCGCGCATTTGACACCCCCGGCGCGGCGGCGTACGGTACGCTCGCCCGGCGATTCCCGTAGTGAGGCCGGGGCCAAGGAGGTCCCATGGGGCACACCCTCGAGAAGCTCGCGGCCGCCGCTCACGACATCCTCAGCGCGGCCCCCGGTCCGAGCGGGCGCGAGAAGCTTCGCGCCCTCGTGGAGGACGTGCTGAAGGACGAGGCGTTCGTGGCACGGCACCTCGGCGACGACGTGCCGGAGCGCAAGATCCTCTACACCGACCCGCAGCTCGGCTTCTGCATCCTCGCCCACGTGTACCAGGGGGCGCGCGAGAGCAAGCCGCACGATCACGGCCCGACCTGGGCCATCTACGGCCAGGCGCGCGGCGAGACGCTCATGAACGAGTGGGCGCTCGTCGAGCCGGCGGCCGAGACGAAGCCCGGGAAGGTGCGGCACGTCCGGAGCTACCCCCTGAAGCCGGGCATGGCCCACGTCTACAACGAGGGCGATCTCCACTCGCCGCGCCGGGACGGGCCGACCCGCCTCATCCGCATCGAGGGCACCAACATGGACAAGGTCAAGCGGCTGGCCTACGAGAAGGTCTGACCGAACGGGAGGCCCGATCCGATGAAAGACAACCTGCGATTCGTCGACTCCGACATGCACATCATGGAGCCGCCCGATCTCTTCGAGCGGTACCTGGATGCGAAGTTCCGCGAGCGGGTGATCCTCCCCGTCGGGGCCGACGGGCGGCCCAAGCGCGGCACCATCGTGATCGACGGGTTGCCCACCACGATGGACGCCGAGCTGCAGCAGTACCGCAAACGCAGCCGCGGCGGGGCCGCCAGCGCGCACAGCACGCAGCCGCTCTCCGGCTCGCGGCTGCAGAGTACGAACCGGCTCGACTTCGCGATCGAGCGGAACTACGATCCCGAGGCGCAGGTGATGGGGATGGCGATCGAGGGCGTGGACATCGCGGTCCTCTACCCGACGACCGGTCTCAGCCTGCTCGCCCGCGACCACATGGACCCGCAGCTCTCGCTCGCCCTCTGCCAGGCCTACAACAACTGGATCCACGAGTTCTGCCGGTACAGCCCCGAGCGGCTGAAGTTCGTGGCCATGCTGCCGGTCCACGACGCGCACCTGGCCTGTCGCGAGCTCATTCGGTGCGTGCGCGAGCTCGGCGCCGTCGGCTCCTTCATCCGGCCGAATCTGGTCAACGGCCACTACTGGCACTCGAACTACTGGGACCCACTCTACAGCCTGCACGAGGAGCTGAACGTCACCTGGGGCTTCCACGAGGGGACCGGCGCCTGGTACTCGCACATGAACGTGCTCTACGGCGAGAACCGCTTCTACCGCCACGTGGCCAGCCACTGGATCGAGATGCAGCAGGCCCTGATCGCGATGGTCATCGGCGGGGTGTTCGAGTTCCATCCCAAGCTGCGCGTGGGCTTCCTGGAAGCCCAGAACTCGTGGGTGCCGGGAGTCCTGTCGCGGATCGAGTGGGACTACCCGCAGTACCGCGACACCCACGCGCCGTACCTCACCCTGACCCCGAAGGAGTACTTCCGGCGCAACTGCTGGGCCGCGGTGGAGGGCAGCGAGCCCGAGATCGAGGCGACCGCCGGGCTGATCGGCGCCGACCGGATGTGCGTCTCCACCGACTACCCGCACTTCGACTCCAACTTCCCCAACGTGTCGGAGAACGTCCTCAAGAGCTGCTCGCGCGAGACCGCGGCCCAGATTCTGATGGGCGGCGCGCACCTCTACGGGCTCACCGCGGCGGACTTCGAGAAGGCGGACGCAGCGGCCGCGGGCGGCGCCCGCCCGAGCACGAACGGCGGGCCGGAGGCGGCCTCGGCAAAGCGGAGAGAGGTGACGGTCGGCGGCTCGTGAGCGAGATCCAGCACCGCATCGTCGAGACGAATGGCATCCACATGCACGTCGCCGAGCAGGGGGCGGGGCCGCTGGTGCTCCTCTGTCACGGCTTCCCGGAGTCCTGGTACTCCTGGCGCCACCAGCTCCAGGCGCTCGCGGATGCCGGCTTCCACGCGGTGGCGCCGGACATGCGCGGTTACGGCCAGACCGACCGGCCCGCCGAGATCGACCAGTACACCCTCTTGCACCTCGTCGGCGACATGGTGGGTCTGGTGGAGGTGCTGGGCGCGGAGTCGGCGACCATCGCGGGCCACGATTGGGGAGCGCCGGTGGCGTGGCACGCGGCGCTCCTGCGTCCCGATCGCTTTCGCGCGGTGATCGGACTGAGCGTGCCGTTCCGGCCGCGCGGGTCCGCCCGCCCGTCGACCATGATGCCGCAGACCGACGACGCGGTGTTCTATCAGCTCTATTTCCAGGCGCCTGGGGTGGCCGAGGCGGAGCTTCAGCGTGACGTCCGCGACAGCATCCGCCGTCTCGCCTTCTCCGGTTCGGGAGACGGGCGCGGTGGCGCCCTGTTCATGGTACCGAGGCGTGGCGGCTTCCTCAGTCACACCACCAACCCGGATTCCCTCCCGCGGTGGCTCACCGAGGCCGACATCGATTTCTACGCGGCGGAGTTCACTCGGGCGGGTTTTCGCGGGGGACTCAACTGGTACCGCAACATCGACCGCAACTGGGAGATGCTGGCGCCGTTCGCGGGAGCGCGCGTGACCGTCCCGGCCCTGTACGTCGTCGGTGATCGAGACCTCGTCGTCGCCTTCCCCGGGATGGATCAGCTCATCGCCAACCTCTCGAAGTTCGTCCCCAATCTCCGGAAGACGATCATGCTCCCCGGCTGCGGTCACTGGACCCAGCAGGGGCGGCCGAAAGAGGTCAGCGCGGCGATGATCGATTTCCTCAAGGGCCGGTAGCGACTCGCCCGTTCGCCGGCGCCATCCCGGGCGCGACCTGCTCCGCGAACAGGCGCATCGATCGCAGGGCCAGGGTCGTCGGGAGGCCCGGCAACGCCATCAGCAGGAGCACGTGCTGGTAGCCGGTGGCGTCGAGATACTTCTGCAGGCCGTCCCGGACCTCGCCCGGCGTGCCGATCAGCGCCCAGCCGTCATCGAGGTAGTTGCGGAAGGCGCGGAGCCGGAGCAGGGAGCGATCGAACGAGCCGGGCACGGTGCCGCCGGTGGCCTCGGAGCGCAGGACCGACATCTTGCGCTGGTAGCCCATGAAGGGCGCCTCGGTCGCCCGCAGCGCCTCCTCGTGGTCGGGCGCGACGTGCACCACCCGCATGCCCCACGCCTGACGCTCGAGCGCGTCGACGTCGGCTTCCGGCCGGCCCGCGGCGAGCGACAGCTCGCGGTAGAGGCGATGCCGGCGCTGCAGCTCTTCGATCGGCACGAAGAACGACGACAGCGTGGGCAGGCCCAGCCGCGCCGCGGAGAGCACGCTGTCCTCGCTGTTGGCCGCGATGTACAGGGGCGGATGCGGCTGCTGGGCCGGTCGCGGGCGCACGTGCAGCCGCTCGGCGGAATGAAAGCGTCCCGGGAAGTCGAACGGCGCGCCGCTCCACCCGTGCCGCATCAGGGCGATGCCTTCCTCCACCCGGGCCCGGCTGTCGCCGCGGTCGGACTGGAAGGTCTGGTAGTCCTGCAGTGTCCCGCCGCGGCCGATGCCCACGTCGAGCCGACCGCCGCTCACCACGTCGAGCACCGCCAGCTCCTCGGCGAGGTCCACCGGGTGGTGCAGGGGCAGGAGGCTCACCCCCATGCCGAGGCGCAGCCGGGTCGTGCGGGCCGCGACGAAGGAGGCGAGGACCGGGGGCGACGGGCAGAGGCCGTAGTCGTTGAAGTGGTGCTCGGCGATCCACACCGACTGGTAGCCCAGCCCTTCCGCGGCCAGCATCTGCTCGAGGCCGGACTGGTAGACCGCCGCCTCGCTCCACTGCTCGTCGCGCTGCATGAGGAAGAACAACCCGAACTCCATTCGCGCCTCCATGGGTCAGGGCGACCAGGTCAAGAGTCCATAGTGTCCCGCCCGCGTGGTCAGCCGTTGCCGATTCCCACCCGCGGGATCGATCGTCTCGATGTGGTAGTGGCGAGCACAGGTGTCGATCTGCGAGTGCCCGCTCGCGAGGCGCGTCGTGGTCAGGCGGGCCACGTCGAGGACGAGGAGATCTTGAGCCCGGTCGCGGTCGGCAACGAATGCCAGCCGCGGGGTGCCCACGGCCGGCTGGGCCGCCGCGCCGGGGACCGCGAGCAGGCACAAGACCAGGAGCCCGAGGCCGAGGATGAGCGAGCCCCGTCTCACCATGCAATCAATCCGGGTCGGTCCGGAAGATCCGGCGCAGGACGTCCGCCTCGAGGGCGCGGCCGGGCGCCCCCGGGCCGAAGCGGGCCTCGAAGTCGCGCCGGAGGAGCTCGCGGTACTTCAAGGTCTCTGGGCGACAGAGTCCCGTGTACACGTAGACGACCTCGGTGAACTCTTCGGGCCCCGCCACCGCTCGCCCGAGCCGCTTCCAGGTCTCGGGGTCGGCCCAGCGGCCGTCGAGCGCCATCAGCCAGCTCCGCTCGTCCTGGCCGGGCGCGGGCCGGCTGGTCAGGGCAGGACCGACGAGGGCCGCGAGCGTGGGCTCGTTGGCCAGGGCCGCCGCGACGTGGGCGTTGGCCTGCAGGTTCCGCATGCGAGCGAGGCCGGCCGCGAGATTTCGATTGAGCTCCGCCGGAGGCTCTCCCCGGCCGTCCCAGCGCCCGAGCGCCGCGCGCAGCTCCCGAAAGGCTTCGAGCCTCCCCCAGCGCTCGGCATCGCTCCAGCCCGTCGTGTTGTCCCACGCCATGACGAACGCGAGCGCATCACCGCGCGCGTCCGTCACGACCAGGCTGTTGACGTGCTCGTCGAACGTGTCGGGATCGCAGGGATGGTTGTGGGCGTTGCACCACGCCGGGGAGTACACCGAGCGCATCCGGGCCACGTGCGCCGCGCGAGCGGCGCGATACGGTTTGCGTGGATAGAGCGTGAGGTCGGTCCCCCGCCGCGGATCGAAGAGGGCCAGCGCCACCGGGTGGAACGAGGCGAAATGGACCTGGTTTCGCTGGTAGACGATTCGGCCGTCGGCGAGCGTCGCCACCGGCCAGCCGGCCAGGACGCCGCGGACCCCGAGATCCGGCCCCAGCACGACCGTGCATTCGGCGGATGGGTTGATGTGCGCCCGGGCGAGAAAGCCGCCGGGGAAGCGCTCGACCGGCAGGTCCCTCTCGTCAGCGAGCACCCCGCACATCTGAAGGCCGAGGGAAGGTGGGGCCCCGCGCGCCTTCAGGAGCTCACCGAGCGTCTCCGCCCACGCGGGACCCGCGCCGAGCGCGAGCAGGGCGAGCACGCCGAGGACTCGGGCTCCCATGCGTCGATTCTATCCCGTCCTCCGTTCCCTTGACTCAGCGGCTCCTGCACGAGAGGGTGCGATTCGCGCCCTCGCTGATGCTGATCGATCCCTATCCGTGGTCGGCGCCCCTCGAAGAGGTGCGGCTCAAGAAGTGACCGGGGCACCCAGTAAGCACATCTTCCTGTCCACGCGGGCCGGGAGGGCTGATACGCTCCCGGGGTGTCCCGGATCCTCGTGGTGGACGACGAGCCGGACGTGGCCGAGCTGGTGGTGCTCATCCTCGGCAACGCTGGCTACGAGATGGAGGCCGTCCACAGCGGCCGCGCTGCGCTCGCCCGGCTCGCGGCGGAAACCTACGACCTCGTCATCTGCGACCTCGTGATGCCGGAGGTGAACGGCATCGCGGTCTTCGAGGCGGTGCAGCGGCGGCCCGAGCCACGACCGCGCATGGTATTCCTCTCCGGCTACTACGACGCGGGCGGGTACGAGGACTTCCTGAGCCAGAGCGGAGTCCCGACGCTGCCGAAGCCCTTCGACTTCAAGGCCCTACCGGAAACGATCGCGCGCGTTCTCCGGTCCGCTCGTTAGCAGGTCGTCGGCCTGACGTCGGCGGCCTTCGGCGGCGAGCATCTCGTTGGTGGCCAGGAGCTTGGTCGACAGGTCGCGGATGATGGCCACCGCCAGCGCCGGACTCGTGCGCACCAGGTGATCGAGCCGCCGGGCCGGGATCACCACGAGCGTGACCGGCTCGGCGGCCACCGCGGTGGCCGAGCGCGGCGAGTTGCCGAAGAGACCCAGCTCCCCCAGGAGCTCGCCCCTGACGAGCACCCGCAGCAGCCGTTCCTCGGCCCCCACCTGCTTGCGGACCTCCACCCGGCCGATGTGAATCATGAAGGCCTCGTCGGCGGGGGCGTCGCCTTCGCGAAAGATCACCTCGCCGGTTCGGAAGGCTCTGGTCTGGGCGTTCAGGGGCTTGCGATTCATGACCCTTAGGCTTCCTATATTAGCGGGCCGAGCATTTATTCGGAGGAACTCATGCGACTCTCGGGGAAGGTGGCGCTCGTCACCGGCGCGCAACAGGGAATCGGGCGGGCCATCGCGGTCGCCCTGGCCGGGGAGGGCGCCGACGTCGCGGTCAACTTCCTGGATGATCGTGCGGCGGGGGAGCGCGTGGTCGGCCTGGTCCGGGGCCTCGGACGCAAGGCGATCGCGGTCGAGGGCGACGTGACCCGGATCCGGGTCGTCGAGGCCATGGTCGCGGCGGTCGGGAGCGCGCTCGGGCCGCCGGATATCCTGGTGAACAACGCGGGCGTGTTCCCCCGCTCCGAGTTCCTGGAGCTGGCGGAGCGCGAGTGGGACCACGTGCTGGGCGTGAACCTCAAGGGAAGCTTTCTCTGCGCCCAGGCGACCGCGCGGGCCATGGTCGCGGCCGGTCGCCCGGGGGCCATCGTCAACATCTCCTCCTCCGCGATCCGCGGCGATGCCCGCGGCGTCCACTACTCGGCGAGCAAGGCGGGTGTGCTCGGCCTGACGCGCGCGATGGCCCTGGCGCTGGCGCCGCATCGCATCCGGGTCAACGCGATCGCCCCCGGCCTGACGAACACCCAGCAGCCGCGCTACGGCAACACCGAGGAGCAGATCGCGGCCCGGGCCCGGGAGATTCCGCTCGGCCGAATGGCCGAGCCCGACGAGATCGCGCGGATCGCGGTCTTCCTCGCGAGCGACGACGCGGGCTGGATGACCGGGGAGCTGGTGCACGTCAACGGCGGCGCCTACATGGCGTGACGATGACGCGTCGGGAGCTGCAGGCGGCCGCGCTCAGCGCCACGCCTCTCGTCCTCTCGCACACCTCGTTGACGCGAGGGCCGCTCCGCTCGTTCGTGGATGGGCGGGAGTGGGTCGCCGGCATCGCCCGCATGGTGGACGCGGCGGCCGTGGACCACGTCGGCATCGGCACCGACATGGAGGGCGGCGTAAACGAGGTGTGGGACGACTACGCCGACTTGCCCGCAGTGGCCCACCTGCTGCTCCAGCAGGGCTTCAGCTCGGTGGAAGCCTCCAAGATCCTGGGGGGCAACTACGTGCGCGTGTTCCGGCAAGTGGCCGCCGCGCGTGAAGCCGCGCGCGGCGCCCAGACCCTGGCGCGCCGTTGACGCCCTTCGGGCCCTGTGGTACTTGAGGGGCCCATGATCACGGTCTACGGCGCTGGCGCGATCGGAGGCACCACCGGCGCCGCCCTGGCGCGCGCCGGAAACCACGTCCTCCTCGTCGACAGCCACGCGTCACACGTGGAGGCCATCAACCGGGAGGGCATCACCGTCGAGCGCAAGGGCGTCGACACGACGGTGCGCGTGCGGGCGATCATGCCTGCCGAGCTCGGCGCCGATCTCGAGCTGGTGCTGCTCGCGGTGAAGAGCCACCACACGCCTGACGCCCTGGCCCTCCTCGCGCCGCGGCTCGCGCCGGCCGGCACGATCGTCTCGCTGCAGAACGGGCTCAGCGAGGAGCTGATCGCCGATGCGGTCGGGGCGGCGCGCACGGTCGGCTGCCTGGTCAACTGGGCGGCAGACTGGGCCGCGCCCGGGCGGATCCTTTACGGCGGCCACGGCGCCTTCGTGCTGGGGGAGCTGGATGGTCGGATCACGCCCCGGGTTTCCGAGCTGGCCGCGCTGCTGAGTGTGGTCGAGGAGACGCCGGTCACCGACAATATCTGGGGCTACAAGTGGGGGAAGCTCATCTACGGCGTTCTGCTCTTCGCCACCGCGGTCGTCGACGCCCACGTGTACGAGGTAGTCGAGCGCAGCGACGGGGTCAAGACGGCGCTGGCCGGCATCGTCGGCGAGGGCCTGGCCGTCGCCGACAAGGCCGGGGTGCGGGTCGAGCCCTTCGACGAGTTCGACCCCGCGTGGTACCGCGCCGCGGTCGCGGGGGACGCGGCGGCCTGCGAGCGCGCGATGGCCGCGATCGCCACCCACTACCGCGCCAACACCAAGACCAAGACCGGCATCTGGCGCGACCTGGCGGTGCGCAAGCGCAAGACCGAAGTCGACGGCCAGCTCGGCGTGCTCGTCCGGAAGGGCGAGGCGCTCGGTGTCGCCATGCCGCTCACGCGGCGCCTCATCGAGCTGATCCGGGACCTCGAAGACGGCCGGCGGCAGATGGACTGGAGCAACCTCGACCCGCTCGTGGCCCTCGCCAAAAAGGAGAACCGCCCATGACGCGAGCCCGCATCGCGATCTTGTTCCTGCTCACCGTCGCCCTCGGGATCGCAGGCGGCCTCACCGCGCCGGCCCCGGTGGAGGCGCAGAAGGCGGGGGGCACGCTCACCATCGTCCGGCCCACCGACCCGGTGTCGCTCGATCCCCAGCTCGAGACCACCGCGCCGGGCGCGTGGGTGTACTTCAACATGCTCGAGCCGCTGCTGACGATGGACGAGAAGATGCAGATCCGGCCGGCCCTGGCCACCTCCTACGAGGTCCTCTCGCCCACCAAGGTGCGGTTCAAGCTGCGGTCGGGCGTCAAGTTCCACGACGGCACGCCGCTGAACGCGGCCGCGGTGAAGTTCACCTTCGACCGCGCGCTGCGCGGCACCCCGCCCGCCCGCTGGGCGAGCCTCGCCGGCTCCCTGAGCGGCGCGGAGGTGGTGGACGACCTCACGGTCGACGTCACCACCCGCGAGCCCTACGGGCCGATCCTCCGCACGCTCGCCATGTACTGCACCGGCATCGTCTCGCCGACCGCGGTGCAGAAGATGGGCGCCGACTTCAGCCGCGCGCCGGTCGGGACCGGTCCCTTCAAGTTCGTCGAGTGGAAGACCAACACCCACGTGATCCTCGAGCGGAACCCGAGCTACTGGGGGGACAAGGCCCTCCTCGACCGCGTGATCTTCAAGGTGGTGCCGGAGGAGGGCGCGCGCATGATCGCGCTCCAGACCGGCGACGCGGACATGGTGCTGCTCCCCGCCCCGGCGCAGCTCCTGGCGCTCCGGCGCGATCCGAAGTACGTGCTGCACGAGGTGGTGGGCGGGCGCGTGGTCTTCGCGGGCATGCACGCCGCCCTGCCGCCGCTCGACGACGTGCGCGTGCGCACGGCCCTGCTGCACGCGGTCGACCGCAAGGCGATCCTCGAGAACATCCTGGAGGGCTCGGCGGTGCCCGCGCGCGGCGTGCTCGCCCCCAGCGTGTTCGGCTTCAAGGACATGCAGCTCGACCGTCTGTATCCCTTCGATCGCGCGAAGGCCAAGGCCCTCCTGGCCCAGGCCGGGTTCACCCCCGGGCCCGACGGCGTGCTCCAGAAGGGCGGGCAGCGCCTGTCGCTCTCGTGGCTGGCCGCGCGGGGCCGGTATCCCAAGGACGGCGAGATCACCGAGGCCATCCAGGCCATGTTCAAGGAGGTGGGGGTCGAGGCCAAGGTGCAGTTCCTGGAGTGGGCCACGGTCTTCACCCAGTTCCGCGCCGTGACCCTGAACCAGCACATGTTCACGCTGGGATGGGTGACCTCGAACGCGGACGCCGATTACTCCCTCTATGCCCTCTTCCACAGCAAGCAGGTCCCGCCCACGGGGTGGAACACCTCGCGCTACGCCAACCCGCGGGTGGACGCGCTCGTCGAGCAGGCGCGGCGGAGCCTCAACCAGACCGAGCGAGAGAAGCTCTACGGCGAGGTCCAGGACATCCTCGCCAAGGAGATGGTGTGGATCCCGGTGTACAACACCAAGGAGATCGTGGTGACCCGGGCCAGCGTGAAGGGGTTCACGGTGCACCCGGTGGAGTACAACCTCTGGCTCGGGAAGGTCTGGCTCGACAAGTAGCGACCCGGCCGCCGTGCTGACGTTCGTCGCGCGCCGCCTGCTGCTGGCGGTGCCGGTGCTGCTGGGCGTGGTCTTCGTGGTCATGCTCACGGTCGAGCTGATCCCGGGGGACGCGGTCGCCCTCATGCTGGGCGAGCACGCCACGCCCGAGGCGGTCGCGAAGCTGCGCGACTATCTCGGTCTCGACAAGCCCCTGCTCGTCCGCTACGGCGCCTATGTGGGGCGGGTGGCGCGCGGGGATCTCGGTCGCTCCATCCAGCAGAATCGCCCGGTGGTGGACGAGCTGGCCGACGCCTGGCCGGCCACGCTCGAGCTGACCTTGGCCGCGCTCCTGCTCGCGGCGGCCGCGGGCGTGGCCGCGGGGGTGGTCTCCGCGGTCTGGCCGAACTCGCTCTTCGACGGGGTCGCCCGGGTGGGGTCGCTCTTCGGCCTCTCGATGCCGGTCTTCTGGACGGGCCTCGTGCTGATCGTGACCTTCGCGCTGTGGCTGCCCTGGCTGCCGGTCGGCGGCTCCGGCTCGCCCGGCCACCTGGTGCTGCCCGCGGTGACCCTGGCGCTGCCCTCGATCGCGATGGTGGCGCGCATGACGCGCTCGAGCGTGCTCGACGTCCTGCACGAGGACTACGTGCGCACCGCGCGGGCCAAGGGCGTGGCCGAGCGGCTGGTGGTGGCCAAGCACGCCCTGCGCAACGCGGCCATCCCCATCCTGACCCTGCTCGGACTGCAGGCCGGCCAGCTCATGGGCGGTGCGGTGCTGACCGAGACCGTCTTCGCCTGGCCCGGACTGGGGCGCCTCATGGTCAAGGCCATCTTCGCCCGCGACTACGTGCTGCTGCAGGGTGCGGTGCTCGTTTTCGCGCTGGCATTCGTGGTGATCAATCTGGCCGTCGATCTCGCCTACGGCGCGCTGGACCCGCGCATCGCGCGGCAGGGCTAGGTCCGGATGGCGGTGCGCGCGCGCTCGATGGCGGTGCCGGCCGCGATGGCTCCGGCCACCCTCTCCGCCGATGCCTGGCAGCGCTTCCGACGCAGCCGGCTCGCGGTGGCCGGGCTCGTGCTGGTCGGGCTGCTGGTCGTGGCCGCGGCGAGCGCGCCGTGGCTGGCGCCCGTCGATCCCGGCAAGCAGAGCCTGATCGAGAAGCGGGTGCGGCCGGGCGGCAAGTTCCTCCTGGGGGCCGACGAGTTCGGACGCGACATCCTCTCGCGCGTGATCTTCGGGAGCCGCGTGGCCCTGCTCGTCGGCCTCGTCTCCGTCTCGATCGCGCTGGGGCTGGCGCTGACGCTCGGCTGCCTGGCCGGCTTCGCGGGCGGCTGGGTCGACGGGCTGATCATGCGCGTGGTCGAGGTGCTGCTCGCCTTTCCGTACCTGCTGCTGGCCATCGCGGTGGTCTCTGCGCTCGGCCCCGGCGTGCTCAACACCACGATCGCGGTCGGCATCTGGGGGACGCCCACCGCGACCCGGCTCGTGCGCAGCGCGGTCCTCGCCGCGCGGGAGGCCGAGTACGTCCGCGCGGCGCGGGCGCTCGGCGCCTCCGCCGGCCGCGTGCTCACCCGGCACGTGCTCCGCAACATCCTGCCCACCGTGATCGTGTACTCCACGCTCTTCATGGCCAATGCGATCCTGGTCGAGGCGGCCCTGTCGTTCCTGGGGCTCGGCGTGCAGCCGCCCACCCCGTCCTGGGGGCTCATGGTCTCGAGCGGACGCGACTTCCTGCTGGTGGCGCCGCACATCGCCACTGTGCCGGGGCTCGCCATCATGGTCGCGGTGCTGGGGTTCAACCTGCTCGGCGACGGGCTCCGCGACGCCCTCGACCCGCGGCTGCGCGGCCAGCTCTAGCCGTGCGCCTCGACGGTCGGGTGGCCATCGTCACCGGTGCCGCGCACGGCATCGGCCGCGCCATCTGCGCCGAGCTGGCCCGCGAGGGCGCGCTCGTGTGGGCCTGCGACGTGCGCGCGGCCGAGCTCGAGGCGACGCGCGGGGCCGTGGAGGCGGTCCGGCCCGGGGCCGGGCGGGCGTCGGTGGTGGACGTGCGCGATGTCCAGGCCGTGAACGCGTTCGTCGCGCAGGTGGAGGCCGTGGCCGGGCGCATCGACGTCCTCGTGAACACCGCGGGCGGGGTGGCCGGGCAGACGATGCGCCCGGTCGAGGAGGTGTCCGACGCCGATTGGCGCGAGATCTTCGCGATCAACCTGGATGGGGCCTTTCACTTCACGCGGGCGGTGGCACCGGCGATGAAGCGCGCCGGGCGCGGCGCCATCGTGAACATCTCCTCGGGCGCGGGGCGCTCCTACAGCCTCACCGGGATCCAGGCCTACGCCAGCGCCAAGGCCGGGCTCATCGGCTTCACCCGGCAGACCGCGCGGGAGTTGGGGCGCCACGGCATCCGCGTGAACTCGGTGGCGCCCGGATTTCTGCGCTCGAACCCGGCCTCCGATCGGCAGTGGGAGGCGATGGGTACCGCCGGGCAGGTCCGCCTGCTGGACTCGATCGCCCTCGGCCGTCTCGGGGCGCCCCAGGAGATCGCGCGCGCCGTGGTGTTCTTCGTCTCCGACGACGCGGCCTACGTCACCGGCCAGACCATCAGCGTGGACGGCGGGCACTGGATGCTCGGCTGACGATTGGGGAAAAAATTGACCTGAGCGACAATAGCCGGGAGGAGGACCACTCATGTACGGCTTGATCCTCGCGCTGGTCGCGTTCTTGCTCGTCGCGCCGGCGCACGCGCAGGTGCACGTGGACATCGGCATCCACCTGCCCGCGCCGCCCAGGCTGGTCATCGTGCCCCAGGTGCCGACCGTGAAGTATGTGCCGACTCCGGCCGCGCCCGGCAACTTCTTCTTCTACAACGGGCAGTATTGGGCGTTCGCCAGCGGAGGCTGGCACGTCAGCGTGGGATACAACGGCCCGTGGGTCATCGTAGGTCCGCAGTTCGTGCCGCGGCCCGTCCTGATGGTGCCGGTCGAGTACTATCACGTCCCGCCCGGTCACTGGAAGAAGTGGGAGCGCAAGCATCCACCGCGCTGGCGTGAGGATTGGGGCCCGGAGTGGGCCGACAAGCGGGGCTGGAAGCACGACAACCGGGACCGTGACGACCACCCGGGGAGGGGCCACGGGAAAGGGCACGGAAGGGGCCGGTAGCCCCGCGACGTGGCTCGCTACTTGTAAGTCCGGCCGAATTCCAGGATTCGGTCGCGCACGCGCTCGGGGGTCTGGTCGGGAGGCATGACGGGCCAGAACTCTGGCTGCGGCAGGAGCTCGCGCAGGTAGAACGCGCCCGAGGCGGCGTGGGCCGGATCGTCGCCCGGCAGGATGAGGGCAGGCACCTTCATCGCCATCATCTCCTCGGGCTCGGCGCCGGGCGGCATGTCGCGGTCGAAGAGGGTGCGGCCGCTCGCGGCGACCAGGGCCACGTAGCGCTCCGGGTCCTGCTGCGCAAACGTCTCGGCGAAGCGCGCGTCGTGCACGATCACGGACGCCCACGGCCCCGCCTCGGGGTCCTGCCAGAACGACCTGCCCTCGTGGGCCCGCCTCACGACGCCCGCGAGCCCGTTCTCCCGGGCGAAGCGCGCGTGCCGCGCGAAGCGGTCGGCTCCGTTCAGCTTCCAGCGATAGCCGCCCACCGGCCAGTGCAGCACCAGCGCCCGGGTCGCCTGCGGGTAGCGCGCGGCGAAGGCCAGCGCCACCGAGCAGCCCATGCAACCGCCGAGGATGTAGGCCTCGCGGACCTTCAGGTGATCCAGAAGCGCCTTGGCCTGGTCGGCGAAGAGCGACCAGGTGAGCCGCTCGACCCGCCCGCCGGAGGCGCCCGACTCGCGACGGTCATAGGCGATCAGGGTGAACTCGCTCGAGAGGCTGTCGAGGGGGTGCATGCCCTTCCAGACGCCGGCCGTCGTCCACTTCTCCATGGTGGCGTCGAAGCCGCCGGGCGCCAGCATGAGCAGGGCGGGGCCGGAGCCACCGGTGACGTAGCTGACCTCGAGGCCGTCGATCATGGCGGTGGGCATGCGGGCTCTGTACCACGGCGGGGTGCGGCGGGCAACACTCCTGCGCTAGAATCCGCCAGGAGGAGGCGACCCCCCATGAATCCAGTGAGCGAGCCCCGTGTGGTCCGACTCGAAGAGACCGAGCAGGTCAGCTTCGGTCCGCTCTCCCACTACCAGCCGATCATCGGTGACGACGCCGGCACCACGCCGCTGCGCACCGGGATCCAGACCGCGCAGCCCGGCTACGTGGCCCCGGTACACTCGCACCCGTATCTCGAGGTCCTCCACATCCTCGACGGCGAGGCGGAGGCCTGGATCGACGGCCAGGAGGACCGCGCGGTGCGGCTCGGCAAGGGTGACACGATCGCGCTGCCCCCGAATACGCCGCACTCGTTCCGCGTGGTGGGGGACCAGGTGCTGCGCCTGCTGGGGACCCACGCCTCGCCGGCGCGCATCGTCAACTACAAGGACGGCGGCGAAAGCGACGCCCGGGGCTATCGGGTGCAGCAGTGAGCGCATGAGGCTCGGCGTCAGCGTCCCGACCGCGCGGGCGGACGGCTCGCCGCTGACCGGGGACGCGCTCGTCGGGAGCGCGCGGCAGATCGAGGAGGCGGGGTTCGACAGCGCCTGGTTCTTCGACGCGATCGGCCGGGGTTTCATCCTGCCCGATCCGCTGATCGGCGCCTCGGTGGCCGCCGCGGTCACCCGTCGCATCGAGATCGGCACCGGCGTGCTGCAGGTGCCGCTCCGCAATCCGGTGGAGCTGGCGCATCGCATTCTCACCGCGCACCTGATCAGCCAGGGCCGGCTCCTGCTCGGGGTGGGCGCGGGCTCGACCCCTGAGGACTTCGAGGCGCTCGGGCTCGACTTCACCCGGCGGATGCAGGCCCTCGAGGCCGCGCTGCTCGTGATGCGCCGGCTCTGGCGCGGCGAGAAGGTCGGCGCGGCCGCCCTCACCCCGTGGCCGGCCGCGCTCGGCGGACCCGCCGTGCTCATCGGCAGCTGGAAAGGCGAGCGCTGGATCCCGCGGGCCGCGCGCGAGTTCGACGGCTGGATCGCCTCGGCGGCCAAGACCAGCCTCAACACGCTCACCGAGGGGATCGGGCGCTACCGCGCCGCGGGCGGGAAGCGGGCGGTCGTGACCAATATCGCGGCGGACCTCTCGGCGCCGACCGAGGCACTTGACGACACCGCGCCGGTCCACCTGCGCTGCGGTCCCGATGCGGCGGCCCGGCGCCTGCGGCAGCTCCGGGACCTCGGCTTCGACGACGCGGTGCTGGTGCTCAAGACGCCCACGGAGGCGAACCTGGCCGCGGCGCGCGCGTTGCTGAGCCCTTGAGGGGGAGCGCATCTGCATGAGCCAGACGGCCGACGTGGTGGTCATCGGCGGCGGCGTCAACGGCGCGAGCATCGCGTACGCGCTGGCCGCCAAGGGCGTAAAGGTCACGCTCGTGGAGCAGGGCGCGCTCGCGGGCGGGGCCTCGGGGCGGTCGAGCGCGCTCGTACGGATGCACTACACCAATGAGTGGGACGCGCGCCTGGCCTGGGCCAGTTTTCCGGTATTCCGCCACTGGGCGGAGCTGATGGGCGGGCCGCCCGTCTTCACGCACACCGGCTTCGTCAACGTGGTGGGTCCGCCCTACGCGGACAACCTGCGCCGGAACGTGGAGATGCTCCAGTGCATCGGGGTCCCGACGAGCGCGATCACCGCGGCCGAGCTGAAGGACCTCCAGCCGTTCGCCAACGTGGACGACGTGGGCGCCGCCGCCTACGAGCCCGACAGCGGGTACGCCGATCCGGCCGAGACGGTCGAAGGCTTTCGCCGTCGCGCGGAGGAGCTGGGCGCGCGGATTCTCCAGTGGACCACGGTGACCCGGATCGACCGCCGTGAGAGCCGAGTGCGGGGGGTCGAGACCTCGGCCGGGCGCATCGATGCCGGCGGCGTCGTGGTGGCGGCGGGCGCGTGGTCGCGACGGCTGTGCGAGGAGATCGAGCTCCCACTGCCCGCGAGGCCGAAGGCCATCGACACGGTGGCGGTGGCCCGGCCGCCCGTGCTGCGGGATCCGCACATGGTCTTCATCGACAACGTTCAGGGGAACTACTTCCGGCCGGAGGCGGGCGGCCTGACCCTGGTCGGCGTCCCGTGTCAGGAGTGGGACATCGATCCCGACACGCTCGGGACCGGCCTGCCGCCTCACGCGGCGGCCATGGGGGCGCAGCTGCTCACGCATCGCATCCCGGCCATGGAGCACGCGACCCTGGCCCGCGGCTATCGCGCCTTCGACGGCTACAGCCCGGATCGCCACGCCATCCTGGGGCGCGTGGACGGCATCGACGGGTTGTACCTCGCGACCGCCTTCAGCGGCTCCGGGTTCAAGATCGCGCCGGCGGTGGGCGCCTGCATGGCGGAGCTCATCACGGATGGGCGCGCCAAGACGGTCGACATCGACGCCTTCGGCCTGCGCCGCTTCGCGGAGGGCAAGACGATCGAGGGCGCGTATCCCTACGCGGTCCGCCCGGACTACGTCGACCCGGCCATGGCCGGCCGCGCCTGATCCACTCCGTGCCCGATCGCCGTCCGCCCGGGGTCGAGTTTCATACGTTCACGGTCGTTGGCCGGTGCACGCGCACGGGCCGTCTGGGCATCGGCACCGCCACGCGATCGCTCGCGGTCGGCGCGCGGGTCCCGCACGCGCGGGCTCGGCTGGGCGCGGTCGCCATCATGGCCATCGCCGATGCGCGCCTCGGTTACATGGCCTTGCGGCTCCTGGAGCTGGGCTACAAGGCGCCCGCGGTCGTCGAGGAGCTGGTGCGGGCCGACCCGTACGCGGAGTACCGGCAGCTCGGGGTCATCGACGCCGACGGCTTCGCGGCGGCGCGCACCGGCAAGATGAATCGAGACTGGGCGGGCCACCGCGTGCGCGACGACTACATCGTCCTCGGCAACTACCTCACGGGCGAGCACATCCTCGAGGCCATGGAGCGCGCCTTCACCGCGAAGCCGGCCGAGGATCTCGAGGAGCGGCTGCTCCACGCGGTGGAGGCCGGGCGGGACGCGGGTGGGCAGCACGGAGGCCAGCAATCCGCCGCGCTGCTGGTGTACGACGACCGGGCCTTCGCCCACGTGGATCTGCGCGTCGACGTGCACCCGGAGCCGATCGGCGAGCTGCGCCGGGTGTTCGACGCCTACCGGCCCGCGATTGCCTACTACAACCTGCGCCAGGTCGACGCGCGGGTGGCCCCGCTGCCGGACTGGCTGCGCGACCGCCCCCGCTGAGTCAGGCGGAGGTCACCGGGTGGCCGCCGACCGGATGGCGCGCCACACCCGCTCGGGCGTCACCGGCATCTCGAGGTGCTCGACTCCCAGGGAAGCGAGGGCGTCGACGACCGCGTTCACCACCGCGCCGAGCGCCGGGGTGGTCCCGCCCTCCCCGCCGCCGCGCAGACCGAGCGGGTTCGACGTCGATTCCACCTCGCTGATCTCGGTCGTGAAGGCGGGCAGCATGTCGGCGCGGGGCATCGCGTAGTCCATGAACGTGGCGGAGCGGAGCTGGCCGGTCTCCGCGTCGTAGTCGCAGTGCTCCCAGAGCGCCTGGCCGACCCCCTGGGCGATGCCCCCGTGGGTCTGCCCGTGCACGATCATCGGGTTGATGGCGCGGCCCACATCGTCCACCGACGTGTAGCGGACGATCTCGACCCCGCCGGTCTCCGCGTCCACCTCGACCTCGCACACCGCCGAGCCATAGGGGAACGACGGGGTGCTCACCGTCTCGTCGCACTCACCGTCGAGCGGCCCCCGCAGCGCGGCCGGCGCGTCGGCGCGCCCCGCCGCGGCCACAACCTCGAAGAGATCCACCGAGCGATCGGTGCCGCGCACCACGAAGCGCCGCCGCGAGAACTCCAGATCCTCGACCGCGGCCTCGAGCAGCCACGCCGCGATCCGCGCGCCCTTCTCGACGAGCCGGTCCGACGCCTTGGCCAGCACCACCCCGCCCAGGCGCATCGAGCGCCCGGAGTGCGAGCCGCCGCCGGCCGCGACCAGGTCCGTGTCGCCGGTGATCAGCCGCACGCGATCCGGCTCCACGCCGAGCCACTCGGCCGCGAGCTGGGCGAAGGCCGTCTCGTGACCCTGGCCGGCCGAGAGCGTGCCGAGGACCACGTCGATCCATCCGTCGGGGCGCGCGGTGACGTGAGCGCGCTCGCGCGGGGCGCCGGTCGCGATCTCGATGTAGTTGGCGAGGCCGATCCCACGGTAGCGGCCGCGGCGCCCGGCCTCCCGGCGGCGCGCCTCGAACCCGGCCCAGTCGCTGAGGCGCAGCGCGCGCTCCTGCGTGGCGGGGTAATCGCCGCTGTCGTAGACGATGCCGAACGGGTTCGCGTACGGCATCGCGGCGGGCGGCACCAGGTTGCGTCGCCGCAGCTCGACCCGGTCGAACCCGTGCCGGCGGGCGGCCAGGTCGATCAGCCGTTCCATAACGAACATCACCTGCGGTCGGCCGGCGCTGCGGTAGGCGGCCAGCGGCGAGGTGTTGCTGTGCACGGCGCGTCCCCGGACAGCGGCGGCCGGGACGTGGTACACGCTGGTGGCCAGCTCGCGGCCCTTGTTCAGCGGCACGAAGGTTACCGCGTGGGCCCCGACATTGCTGGTGTTGACCCCGCGCAACGCGAGGCAGCGGCCGGCCGCGTCCAGGGCCAGCTCCATGCCGGAGACGAGGTCGCGGGCCTGGTAATCGGAGAGAAAGGCCTCGCGGCGGTCGCTCGTCCATTTGACCGGCCGGCCGAGGCGCTTCGCGGCCCAGACGACGAGCGAGAACTCGGGGTACGAGCTGTTGCGGGTCCCGTAGTTGCCGCCCACGTCCTGCGCGATCACGCGCACCGCCGCCTCCGGCACCTTGAGGACCTCCGCGAGATCGGCCTTGAGCCGCACCGACCCGCCCGAGCCCGCATAGAGCGTGTAGCGGCCGCTCGCTTGGTCGTAGGCGCCGAGGGCGGCGCGCGGCTCCATCGGCACGCCGGTGATGCGCGGCACCCACGTGTCGAGACGCACCACGTGCGCGGCGGCCGCGAAGGCGGTGTCGGCGGTGTGGGCGTCGCCGGCGATGGAGTCGACGCAGATGTTGGAGCCGTGCTCCCCCCAGAGGACCGGGGCGCCGACCGCCGTCGCGTCCGGCGTGGCGGTCACCGACGGCAAGGGCTCGTAGTCGACGGTGACGCGCTCGCCGCCGTCGGCCGCCGCGGCCGCCGTCTCCGCGATCACCATGGCGACCGCTTCCCCGGCGAACCGCGCGCGGTCGGTCGGCAGCGGGGGATACGGCGCCACGAAGATCGGGGAGCCCTCGCGGCCTCCCAGCGGGAACTCGTGCGGATTGGTCGGGACCGGGCGATGCGGGATCGAGGCGAGGCCGTCGGCCTCCGTGTCCTGGCCGGTCAAGACCGCGATCACCCCCGGCGCGGCCAGCGCCGCGGCGGCATCGATGCCACGGATGCGCGCGTGGGCGTGCGGCGACCGCACGAAGCACGCATGGGCCTGGCCGGGGAGGTTGAAGTCGTCGCTGAAGCGTCCGCGCCCGGTGATCAGCTTCGGATCCTCCCTTCGCTTCATCGGCTTGCCGAAGCCCTGAGCGGTGGCGCGGGGGCGCGTGGTGAGAAAGGTCATGACCGGGCCGTCATCTTAACTCTTGCGCCCCTCCGCCCGGGGCGGTAAGGAGACGAGCCATGCACGACAAGGTCGTGGTCATCACCGGCGCCACCTCGGGCATCGGCCAGGTCGCCGCGGAGCGGCTGGCCGAAATGGGGGCCCGCATCGTGCAGATCGCGCGAGACCGCGGGCGCGGCGAGGCCGCGCTGACGCGCCTTCGCGCGCGGGCGCCCGGTGTCGCGCATCGCGTCCACCACGGCGACCTCTCGCGGATGGCCGAAATCAGACGGGTGGCGGCCGAGATCGCCTCGGCGGAGCCCCGCATCGACGTGCTGATCAACAACGCGGGCGCTCTGTTCAGCGCACGGCGAGTCACCCCGGAAGGCCTCGAGATGACCTTCGCTCTCAACCACATGGCGTATTTCCTGCTGACCCATGAGCTGCGCGAGCGGTTGCTCGCCGGCGCCCCCGCGCGGGTGATCAACACCACCTCGGACGCCCACCGCCGCGGCCGGCTCGACTTCGACGATCTCCAATCGGCTCGAGACTACCGCGGCCTCGCGGTCTATGGCCTGTCCAAGCTCTGCAACATCCTCTACACGCGGGAGCTGGCGCGGCGCTGGGCCGGCACGGGGGTTACGGTCAACAGCCTGCACCCCGGCTTCGTCGCCACGCGCTTCGGCGACGAGAGCGGCGGATTCCTGTCGTACGGCATCCGCCTCGCCAAGCTCTTCGGGCTGTCCTCCGAGAAGGGCGCGGAGACCCTCGTGTACCTGGCCTCCTCGCCCGAGGTGGCCACGATCAGCGGCGGCTACTTCTACAAGTGCCAGCTCGCCCGGCCGACGCGGGAAGCGCAGGACGACGCGGCAGCCCGGCGGCTCTGGGCGGAGACCGAGCGGCTGGCGAGCGTCGGGGGCTGACGAGTGTTCTACAGATTGCGCGGGCTCACCGCCGGCACGGTGATGCTGGCCACGCTCACGTTGGCCCTGGTCACGGTGCCCTGGGCCGACCAGTGGCCGGCGCCCCAGACGCGAGAGGTGTGGAGCCCTTCCCGCGAATATTTCGTCCGGGTGATCCCGGGCAAAGGGATCGGCGAGACGGTTGGCTTCCGCGGCGCTCCCACCGGGCCCCATGCGACGGCGGAGCTCTACCGGCGCGCGAGTGACCGCTCCTACCGGGTAGCCTGGGCGATCACCCTCGCGAACCCGGTGGCCCCGATCGATCTGTTCCTGACCGACAGTGGGTACCTGGTCACCCTCGACAACTGGCACAACATGGGCTACGGCAAGATCGTCGCCTTCTACTCTCCGGAGGGCAAGCTGCTCCGTGGCTATGCCCTCGACGAGCTGTTCTCGGCGGCCGAGATCGAAAAGCTCCCGCGGTCGGTGTCTTCGATCTGGTGGCGGAAGCAGCTCGCGTACGTTCGGCCGGACCAGCAGAGCCTCTACGTCTCGGTGGACGATGGAGGGCGCGAGCTCATCTTCGAGACGGAGACCGGCGCCTACCAGTTTTGTGAGATGCGAGACGGGGCCTACCGCTGTCGCAGCGCGAATGACCAGCGACAGTGGCGAGGGTACGGCGGCCCTCCGCCGCGGCGCTGAGCGGCCCGCGCTGTCCCGATCACTCGACCCCCCGCGCCCGAACCGCGCGCGCCAGCGCAGCACGCAAACGCGAGGGCGTCACGCGACCGAGGGTCACGCGGTCGACGCCCAGGAAGCGTGCCAGCGATCCCACCGTCTCCGCCAGCCCGGCCAGCGTCTCGTCCTGATCGAGGCGGCCCCCGCCGGTCGCGGCCGGCTCACCGCGGGCGGCCCACGGCTCGAAGTGCACGTGGCGAATCTCCAGCCGCTGCTCGACGCGGTGCGCCTTGGCGTCGAGGCGGCCGATGAGATGGCCGGCGTGGAGGATGGGCAGCGTGTAGTAGCCGTGAACGCGCTTGTGGCCGGGGGTATAGACCTCGATCCGGTAGTCGAAGCCGAAGAGACGGGACACCCGATCGCGGTACCAGAGCAGTGAGTCGAACGGCGCGAGGAGCGTGGTGCCGTGTGAGGCCTGCGCCAGCCGCGCGGCCCGCGCGAGTGGGGTCAGGTCCCGCGTGAGCGCGAGCCAGCGCCCCTTGCCGCCTTCCACCTCGATCTCGGTCACCTCGCCCGCGGCCAGCATCGCGCGCAGCGCGGCGCGCCGCGCGGTCGTGCCGCCGCGCGGGTAGGTGAGATAGTGGGTCAGGTCGATCTCGGTGGCGGCGCCCATCGCGTGGAGCGAGCGCTCGATGTGCCAGTGCTGAAAGGCCTCGGCGGAGACGGCCTCCACCGCGGCCGAAGCCGGCAGGGTGCGCTCCAGGAGATCGAAGCGCTTCTGGAAGTGCCGCCGCGAGTGGATGGTCACCGCGCCGGTCATCCACAGGTAGTGCAGCGCGTGCTGCACGGGCCGCCAGTTCCACCACCCGCCGCGGCCGCGCGGGGGCCGGCGCCCCTCCAGCTCCGCGTGCCCCATCGGGCCGTTGGCGCGGAGCACGTCCGCGACGGTGACGAGGAGCTTGCGGTTCTTCCGTAGCCAGCCCGACCAGCCGGTGTGCCGCAGCCGGTAGTCGAGCATCGCCCGTTTCCACCAGGGCAGCATCGAGGTGGGGACGAGACAGGCCGCGTGCGCCCAGTATTCCAGGAGGAGCCGGCGGCGATAGACCAGGCGATCCAGCCGGGCCCGGTCGTAGGGCCCGAAGCGACTCCACACCGTGAGGTAGTGCGCGCGCTCGAGAACGTTGATCGAGTCCATCTGGATCCCGCCCACGTCCTCGGCGAAGCGGGTCAGCCGTTCCGGGGTCAGCCGGTACGCACGCGGGCGCGCCAGGTGCTGCCGGTGGAGAAAGAGCGCGGTGACGGCGCGGAGCGGGAAGGCTCGGCGCGGCATTACCGGCTGGCCGCCCCGTGCACCCGCAGGAAGGCCAGCCCCGATCGTGCCTCCTCGATCGTGAGCTCCAGTACGCCCGGCAGCGTGGCGAAGGCGGGGTGGATCGCCACGCTGACCACGCCCATGCCGATCGTCCCGGTGCCCGGCGCGGCGTGCCGATCGCGGTGCGCGCCGCACGGCAGCTGGCAGTCGTTCAGGTGGAAGGCGGCCACACGCTCGAGCACGCCCTCCTCGGAGAGCGCGTCGGCCAGACGCTGGCCCGCGTCGTCTCCCGCGAGATCGAATCCGGCGGCGTGGAGATGGCAAGTGTCGATGAGCAGGCCGAATCGGTCGGCGGGCGCGCCGACGTCGCGGACCAGTCGGGCCAGCTCCGGGATGGTTTGCCCCAGCTCGCTGCCCTCGCAGGAGTTCTCCAGCAGGAGCCGTGGGCCCGCGGGCATGCGCGCGATCGTCTCGCCCAGCTTCCGCGTGGCGAGCGTCAGCGCGGCGTCCGCGCTCGGGTGACCCTTGGCGTAGCCCACGTGGAAGCAGACCGCGTCGATGCCGACCTCGGCGGCGACCTTGAGGTCGGCGAGCAGGCTCGAGACGGAAGAGTTGCGGATGCGGCCCTCCGGGCTCGCCAGGTTGATGAGGAGCGAGCCGTGGGCGACGCCCCAGACGTGGCGGCCGCGGAACCCCTCGACGAGCGCGGCGCGATCGGCCGGCTCGGGGACGCCGTAGTTGCCGAAGCGGCCCGGGTCGCGGAGCACCGTCTGGTAGACGTCCACGCCCTCCTGGGCGAGCTGGGAAGGGATGGCGGCCAGCGGTGGATCGAGAGACAGGCCGACACGCATGCCGGCTATTGTACTGCGCGTCGCGGCTCCGCGGTCGTTGACGGCGGGACGGCGCACCACTAGGCTCGATTCCCCGTGCGTTGTGCCGCGTGCCAGGAAGACAATCTGTCCTGCGCGAAGTTCTGCCTCGCGTGCGGCGCGGCAGCGCCGGCCCAGGATCGCGGCCGATAAGGAGCACCCGGAGGGCATCGTCGGCCAGGCGGTAGCCAAAGAGGGAGGGGACCCGATGAGCAGATGGTGTCGCCCACTTTCGCTCCTTGCTATGTTGCTGGTCGCCGGCTGCGAAAGCGTGACGCCGGACCCTGCGACGCTGGTGTCGGTCGCGGGAACCTGGGACGGCTCCTGGACGAACCTCGACTATCTGCTCTCGACCGCTGGCGGCGCAAGCCCGGGACGGGTGCAGATGATCCTCGAGCAGCGCGGCCGACTCGTCACCGGAACGATGACCAGTCTAGGATTACACGCGACCATCGTTGGGCGTGTTGATGGAGACACGTTCACAGGCGGAGCGGAAGCGACGACGGGGCAGGGGTCGGCCAATGTGCCCCTCACGATGCGGGTCAAAGGGGCTGAGATGGAGGGCACCGTGAACCGGACACAACTCTACCTGCGGCGGTACTGACCCGTCGTTTTCAGAGAGCCAGTCCCAGACGCGCCAGGAAACGGAACGCCAAGTGCGGGCGAGCGCGCGCCGCTGTCGGCATCGCCCCGCCCGCGCCCTGCGCGCGGTCGGCCTAGTCGCAGAACTTGCAGGCCGGATTGTTCCGGTCGTAGACGGGCTGCTTGAGGTACTCCTCCTGCTTGTAGGTCCAGAACTGGGAGACGTTGGGGTAGGTGTGAATCACCGAGTTCTGGAGCTTGCCGCCCACCCGCTCCACCTTGCGGATGTAGAGGTTCTGGATGGGGTTGCCGAGGTCGTCCATCTTCATGGGGCCGCGCGGATCCTCGGCGATCGCCACCTTGCGGAGGGCGGCGATGAACTTCTCCTTGTTCTCGGCCTCGCCGTTGATGGCCTTGAGCGCCTCGTAGTAGAAGCGCGCGCCGGTGTAGCCCTGCGCGGAGTAGAGCGAGGTCCCGCGGCCGAATCGCTTCTCGTAGGCCGTCGAGAACTTCCGGTTGGCGGGGGTGTCGAGCGCGGCGCTGTAGTGCAGCGAGGTGATGACCCCGATCGCCTCGTCGCCCATGGCCTTGAGCACGTTCTCGTCGGTGAGGGTACCGACCCCGACGAGCGTGATCTTGTCCTTGAGCCCGACGTCGCTCCAGGTCTTGACGAAGCGGGGCGAGAGGCCGCCGGTGTGGCAGGCGAAGACCCCGTCGATGTCCTTCTTGAGCGAGGCCAGGTAGGGCGCGTAGTCCTGCATGGCGAGCGGCGTCCAGATCTTCTGCACCACCTTGCCGCCCAGGTCCTCGAACACACGCTGAAAGCCCGCGTTGGTCTCCCAGCCGAAGGCGTAGTCCATGCTGATGGTGGCCATGCGCCGCAGCTTGAGATTCTTGTAGGCGTAGTCCCCGAGCGAATGGGTCAGCTGGCTGCCCGAGGCCGAGGTGCGGACGATCCAGCGCACCGGCTTCCGCTGGGTGATGTCGTCCGGCGCGGTGATCGGGTAGACGGTCGGGATCTTGTTCTGCTCGATGTAGGGTACGAGGGCGTAGCCGGTGGCGGCCAGGAGCCCGCCCGCCAGCGTGTGCACCTTCTCCTGCTCGACCAGACGCCGCACCTTGGTGAGGGCGCCGGTGGGCTCCGGGTCCGAGTCCTCGACGATGACCTTCACCTCGCGCCCGGCGACCTTGTGCCCCACCTCTTCCCAGAAGAGGTTGAAGCCGTCGGTCATGTCCCTGCCGGTCTGGGAGAAGTTGCCGGTGAGCGGGCCGAAGTAGCCGATCCGGATCGGCTCGGCCGCGCGGGCCGGCCGCACCGTGGCCGCCGCGGCCGCGCCACTCATCGCCAGAAGGAACTGTCGCCTGCGCATGGGCTGCCTCCTCTTCGGTGAGAAGACTCGGGGTGCTTGGGCCGCTACACTAGGGACCGAGTAGCAGTTTGTCAACCGCTTGACAGCCTCCGGGCGAGTCGGCAGAGTCTGGCCCATGCTCAACGCCACCCGCGACCTCGTGCTGCCCACCACCATCACCGGGTCCTATCCTCGGCCGCACTGGTTCACCGAGGAGCTGCGGGGCCGCGGCTTCAAGGACGCGCTCGGCGACTCCCGCTTCCGCGAGCAGTACCTCGACGCGGTGGCCTGCCTGGTGCGGGAGCAGGAGATGGCCGGCCTCGACCTGGTCACCGACGGCGACTCGCGCTTCGACCTCACGGTGGGCGGCAAGTCGTGGTTCTACTATGTGATCGACCGCCTCGCCGGCATCACCGGAGCGCAGGACCGTTCCACCGGCGGGGGCTGGAAGTCACTGCGGCCGGGTCACATCCTGTACGAGGTCATGGAGGCCTACCAGCCAGCGGTGGTCGGGGCCTCGCTCGCGGGCCACGGGCTGCAGTACGCGGCGCTCTTCAAGACCGCGCAGCGCCTCTCCACCAGGCCGGTGAAGTTCGGGGCGATCACCGCCCAGTCCCTCGCCAAGATGCTGGTCAACCGCCACTACGCCTCGGACCGCGACGTCATCCTGGCCCTCGCCGACATCTTCAACGCGGAGCTGCGGGAGGTCGCGGCCGCGGGCTGCCGCGTCATCCAGGTGGAGGAGCCGCAGCACCACATCGCGGGCGCGACGGGAGCGTCCGACCGGGACATGGAGTTCTTCACCGAGGCGGTGAACCGGGAGATCGCGGGAGTGAACACCGAGATCTGGCTGCACACCTGCTGGGGCAATCCGAACCAGCAGCCGCTGCACTGGGAACGCCCGTCCTACGGGCGCTCCCTGCCCTACCTGCTAGCCACCAACGCCGACGTCCTCACGCTGGAGTGCGCCTCCACCAACGGGCGCGATCTCCCGCTGCTCGGTAAGCACCGCACCGACAAGAAGATCGCCATCGGGGTGGTGAACCACTCGACGGCCGCGGTGGAGCCGCCCGAGTTCGTGGCGGACCTGATCCGGCGGGCGCTGGAGTACGTGCCGCCGGAGCGCCTGGTGCTCTCCACGGACTGCGGGTTCGGCCGGGAAGGGCTCGCCCGGCGTATCGCCTTCTACAAGAGCGTGGCGATCAATCTGGGGGCCAACATCGTCCGCCGTGAGCTGAAGCTGCCCGAGGTGGAGATTCCCGCGGCGGATCCGCGCTTCACCTTCGCGGGCTGAATCCAATCTTTCTCCCTCTCTCCTCTGGGGAGAGGCAGGATGAGGGGGTACCAATGGCACTGATCAAGGTACGAGACCTGGCGTGGGCGCGGATGCGCGCCCCGGACCTGGACGCGATGGAGGAGTTCCTCACCCACTTCGGACTGATCCGCGCGGCGCGCACGCCGAAGGCGCTCTACATGCGCGGGACTGACCCCGTGCACCACATCCACGTCACCGAGAAGGCCGACGACGCGGGCTTCGTGGGCTTCGCCTACCACGCGGCCAGTGAGGACGACCTGGCGCGCGTGGCAAAGGCGCCGGGCGCCTCGGCGGTCGAGGCCATCGACGAGCCGGGCGGCGGCCGGCGGGTGCGGCTCCGTGAGCCGAACGGCTACCAGATGGAAGTGGTCTACGGCCTCGAGGCCCTGCCCTCGATCCCGGTGGAGCGCCCGGTCATGAACACCGGCTCCGAGCCTCTGCGACGTGCCGGTTCGGTGCTGCGCCTGCCCAAGTCACCCGCGCCCATCAAGCGCATCGGCCACGGGGTGATGGGCACCCCGAAGGTGCGCGAGACGGTGCAGTGGTTCCGCGACACCCTCGGCTTCATCGGCTCGGACGACGTGTACGCGGGCGCGAAGGACAACGTCATCGGGTCGTTCAATCGCTGCGACCGCGGCGACGAGTACACGGACCACCACACGCTGTTCTGTGTTCACAACGAGCGGGCCGGGATGAATCACGTCTCGTTCGAGGTGCCGGATGTGGACGCGGTGTTCCAGGACCACGAGTACCTCGCGCGGCTTGGCAAGTACGAGCACATGTGGGGCGTGGGGCGGCACCTGCTGGGCAGCCAGGTCTACGACTACTGGTCCGATCCGTGGGGGCGCGTGCACGAGCGGTGGGCCGACACCGATCGCCTGAACGCGAAGAGTGGCTCGAATCTCCTGTCCGCGGAAGAGGGGTTCGTCAGCCAATGGGGCGAAGATCCGCCGGAAAAGTTCCTCCGTCACGTGACCCAGTAAGCGGCGAGCTGGAGCGGCTGCGGGCGATCTGCCTGGCCCTGCCCGGGACCAGGGAGAAGATTTCCCACGGCGAGCCGACCTTCTGGGTGAGCGGCCGGATGTTCGCCACGTTCGACAACCACCACCACGGCGCTCGCCACGTGGCCGTGTGGCTCGCCATGCCCCTGGGCGGTCAGGAAGCGCTCGTCTATGCCGACCCGAAGCGTTTCTTCGTGCCACCCTACGTGGGTCCGCGCGGCTGGGTGGGCCTGCGCCTCGACGGACGACCGAACTGGAAAGCGGTCGAGAAGGTCGTGCGCGACGCCTACGACCACATCGCGCGCCGGTCCTCTCGCTCCCGGAAGGCCTGACTCCCTCTCCCCTCTGGGGAGAGGGCAGGGTGAGGGGCCCTAGGACCAGACTTCCTTGGGGAAGGGCAGCCCCTCCAGATCCGCGTCGGTGAGCGGCGCCTCCGCCTCGACGCCCATCTGGTCGAGGAACCAGTAGATCTGCCGCAGGTGCTGCGCGGTGTGCCACGTCGTGCGCTCCATGAAGTCGGGCGCCGACTGCGGGCCGTAGTAGGTGCTGACCGCGCCGTCGCACCATGCCGGCCGGCCGAAGTACGCGGCCAGTCGCGTTCTCACCGCTCCGCCGTAGCGCGCCACCGCGGCGCCGTCCACCATCTCGGCCGGCGGGTTCTCCTCGAACCAGTCCGCGGTTAAATGGCCCTGCTCCCGCGTGTCCACGAACGAGGCGGCCACTCGGAAGAGGTGGAAGCCGAGCTGGTGCACCGTCCGATCCCTCCCGGGATACTTCATGCCGAGGTGCTCGCGCGGGATCTGCCGGATCGCGCGCTGGGTGGCGGCCAGGATGATGTCCATCCGCTCGGCCAGTTCCGTCGGGCCCAGCTTCTTGGGCGCCTGATGGCGCACACCCACCAGCTCGGCCAGCGCCGTGGGGTTCCACCCGTGCACCACGCGGTCGCCCACGATGGTCGCAGGCACGCGCTTCACCCCGACGTGCTCGAGATCAGCCTTCCGCTCTGGCTGGGCCTCGACGTCGAAGCCCTCGAAAGCCACTCCCCATGACGAAAGCAACTCTTTCGTCTTGGCGCAGGAGCTTCAGCCCTGGCGGTAGTAGACGCGTGCTCTCGGCGGCCGCTCACTCATCTCTCGAATCCTCCTTGACGCTCCGGATCCGTTCCTCGGCTACTTCGCGCACAACTATCAGACCATAGCGTCGGCGACTCGCCAAGCGCCCCGGATTGCCCATGCGCGCGCCGGTGCGCGTCTAGGGCCGCCGGCCCAGGCCGAGGTAGAGATCGCGCGTCACCAGCTCGGCAACCTCTGCGACGGGCCGGTCGAGCACGCCCTCGACGAGAAGCGTCGACAGCCCGTGGACACTGGACCACGCGGCAAGAGCGAGTGACTCTGCCGGTTCTTCGAATCGAGCGAAGCCCGCACGCTGGCAATCTGCCACGGCGTTCACCACGATGTTGAATGTGTCGGTGGCGATCTGCCGCAGCGAAGCCGACGCCGACCGGTCGGCCATGTCGCGGCCGAACATGACCCGGAAGTGCGCCGGGTGGCTCGTCGCGAAGAGGACGTAGGCAAGGCCGACCGCGTGCAGCCGCTGCAGCGGGCCGGCGCCGGCCGTCGCGATCGAATCGGCCATGGCGGCCATGAGCGAGCGAAACCCCTCCGTCGCAACCGCCGCCAGGATCGCCTCCTTGTTCGCGAAGTGGCGGTAGGGAGCTGCCTGCGAGACGCCGGCCGACCGGGCGACGGCCCGCAACGTCAGGCCCTCGGCGCCCTGGGTCTCGACGATCCGCAGCGCTGCATCGAGCAGCGCCCGTGGGAGATCGCCGTGGTGGTAGGACGCCGGGCGCCGGGTCGAGCGTGACCGGCGTCGACTGGATGCGCCGGTCCTCAGCCGTCCTCCCCGGTCGGGCTCGCGCACGATTGGCCAGAGAGTAGTCCCGAGTGTTGACAATGTCAACATCTCCATGTTAACGGTGTTCATCCCGAATGACGTCCGGCATAGGAGGATTCCCGATGAGAGTGTTCCTTCCGGCTCTGGCGGTGCTGTTGTGCTCGGTGAGCAGTGCGGCGGCGGGTACGGTCGGCTTCGAGCGGGGGACAGTGCCCGATTCGGACGGCAAGCCGCGGGACATCGGGATCTGGTACCCGAGTGACGCGGCCGCGGCCTCCGAGCCGATCGGCTTGCACCGCCAGACCGTGGCGATGAATGGCGGGCCAGCCCGCCGCCAGCTTCCGCTGGTCGTCCTCCTGCACGGTGACCAGAGCTCGTTCGCCAACCACTACGGGACGGCCCTGGCGCTCGCCGAAGCCGGCTTCGTGGTCACCGGCGTCAACCAGGACATGAGTCTTCCCGAGCGCCCTCGGCACGTCCGGCGCGTGCTCGACTACATGCTCGCCGAATGGCCCCATCGTGACCGGCTCGACTCATCGCGCATCGGTGTCTTTGGATTTTCGGTCGGCGGCTTCACGGCCCTGGTAGCGCTCGGCGGTGCGCCCGACTTCGCTCGCATCGCGCCCCATTGCGCCGAACGTTCCGACCGCATCTGCGAGGTCATCAAGCAGCGCAACATCGACACGTCGATCCCGGTCTCAGCGTGGGTACACGACGAGCGCATCAAGGCGGCAGTGCTGGCGGCGCCGACCCTCGGGTTCACCTTTCCGGCCGCCGGGGTCGCCGCGATCACCGCGCCCATCCAGCTCTGGCGGGCCGGACGCGACGAGATCACGGCGCATCCGTGGAATGCCGAGGCGATCTACCAGGCGCTGCCCTCAAAGCCGGAGTACGTGGTCGTTTCCGACGCCGGACACTTCGCCTTCGTCTCGTGCAGCGCAGAGCTGGCGGCGCGCGCGCCCGTGATGTGCCGCGACTCGGCCGGCTTCGATCGCGCCGGCTTCCAGCGGACGTTCAACCTCGCGGTGGTCTCGTTCTTCAAGGCGAAGCTCGCGGTCCCATGAGATCGCGAGCCGCGGCTCGCGGGCGCCAGCCCCGGTGAAGCGCGCGGCGCGCCTCGCTCAGGAAAGACCGAAGGCCTTCGCGTAGCGCCGCCAGGCGTCGAGGTGGCTGCCGTACTTGCGGTGCCCGGCGGTGTGCTTGGCCGCGGCGAGCAGCAGGCGGTCGCGGTCGGCCGCGGTGGAGTGGTCGTAGTCGTCGAGCAGGCAGGTCCCCAGCTCCTGGTTGTGGGGGTCGTTGCCCGCCTTGGCCGCGCCCACCGCGAGCGTCTGGACGAGCGGGGCGCGGTCGAACCCGGCGCGCAGGTAGGCCGCCGTCCAGTCCATGGCCTCGAAGGGCCGCAGGCCGTCGAGGGTGTCGTCCAGACGGCTGAGTAGCTGCGCGTCGGTGAGCGCCTCGGAGCCCTTGGGTGGCTGGACCTTGACCGCATTGTTGTCCGGGGTGTGCTTCTGGTGGTGGGCGGCCCGGTTGACGAAGGACGCGGCCACGAACAGGAGCTTGAGCCGGTGCGGGTGGGCGAACGTGTCGAAGAACCAGCGCACGTTGTTGCAGTACTCGTAGCTGTGCTGCGGCATCGAGTACGAGTTCGGATCACCCGTTTCCATGATGAGCTGGGCGGACGCGAGCTGGATCGTGTCGATGATCTGCCGGAGCCCCTTGCCCGCCTTCAAGAGCCCTACGATCAGGTCGATGTAGCCGGGCTCCTGCCCGCTCTGCAGGGCGTCCTGCAGGGCCATCGACTCCACCGGGCTGAGGGCCCCGTCGTTCTCGAGCAGCTCGCGATCGCGATTGTCGAGCACGTTCTGTACGACCAGGCAGCCCATCTCGTAGCTCGAGTGCCAGCGCGGGCCCACCGCGATGTCGGGCACGCCCGCGTACAAGATGGAGTGCGCGTTCTCCCAGCCCACCGCCCGCGCCAGCGCCACCGTCGCGCGGGCGCGATAGGACTTGTGGCCGGTGGTGTAGGAGCGGTTGTGGAACACGCGGTCCTGGACGTCGATGAGGCCGGCGAAGACGAGCTGGGCCAGCAGCGCGGTGCGCTTGTCCGGGTCGCCCGCTGCCTCGTCCCACAGGCCGAGGAACACCCGATACGCGTTGATCACCTCGCCCCGCTGCACGAGGGTGAGCCACGTGTTGAGGCGCTCCGGCCACGTGCCCTCGATGGCGAGCGGGGCCTGGTCGGGCCAGTGCACCTCGGGCCGCGGCGGCTTGCCCTCGAACTTCAGCTCATAGAGCCGCACGTAGTGGCCGGGCATCTTGCCGAGGAGCTGGTTCCACGGGTCGAGGCCGGTCGGCAGGTACCAGATCGTCTGCGCCACCGGGAGGTAGGCCAGCTCGGGGGGCATCCGCGGCACCAGGTCGAGGGTGGCGCGCGAGCTCAGCAGGCAGTGATCGTTGTTCACGAAGCGGACGATGCCGTCGTCCAGCCGCTGGTGGTACGGCACGTGGGTGTATGGCGCGTGGATGCGCACGATCTGTCCAATCAGCTCGGCCATCGGCACCCGTGCCCGTACGAGATCGTAGAGGATGTCGCTGGCCCCGGCCTGGTCGCGCTCCAGGATCTTGTCCTCGAGTCGCGCATAGGCAGTAGTGATCTCGGGACGCACGGACCGGTCGACGGAGAGGGCCATGGGACGCTCCTTTGCGAGTTGCCGAAACTGTGTCACGGCGCGCTCCCGACTGTCAAATGGCCCCGGGCTTGGCGGCGGACCCGGGGTCTGCTAGGCTCCGCGCACATGGCCGCCCCGGTCGCTCCGAGCGCGCGTGGCTTGAAGCAGGTCGCCTGGCTCGACTGTCCAGGCGGCGGGCAGGTGTCGGTCGAGGGTACCATCGCCTACATCGCGCACATGAGAGCGCCCCACGGTACGTCCATCGTGGACGTGAGCGATCCCGCGCGACCCCGCACGCTCGCCACCCTCGAGGTGCCGTCGCACACCCATTCGCACAAGGTGCGCGCGGCCAACGGCCTCATGCTGGTGAACCGCGAAGCGCAGCCCGCACATCAGCCGCCGGCCGGCGTGGTGGGCGGCCTCGTCGTCTACGACGTCTCGCAGCCGAGCCGGCCGCGCGAGATCACCTTCTGGAAGTGTGGCGGCGCGGGTGTGCACCGTTTCACCTTCGACGGGCGCTACGCCTACATCTCTCCCGAGATGGACGGCTACGTCGGTAATATCGTGATGATCCTGGACCTCCAGGATCCGGGTCGTCCCAGAGAGGTTGGACGTTGGTGGATGCCGGGGCAGTGGACCGCCGGCGGCGAGCAGCCGGCCTGGTCGGGGCGGCACCACCGCTGCCACCATCCGATCCGCTCCGGCAACCGGCTCTACGTGAGCTACTGGCACGGCGGTTTCGTCATCCTCGACATCGAGGACATGGCGAAGCCGCGCTTCGTCTCGGGCCTCGACTGGAGCCCGCCTTACATCACGCCGACCCACACCGCCCTGCCGCTGCCCTTCGCGCTGCACGGGCGACGGATCATGCTGGCCGCCGACGAGGACGTGGCCAAGACCGCGCCCGGGCCCCCTTCGTTCCTGTGGCTGGTCGACATCACCGACGAGCTCCACCCGGTCCCCATCGCGAGCTTCCAGGTCGCGGGCGTCGATGGTGACCCCCAGCCCGAGTTCACCGGCTGCCACCAGCCGTGCGAGCGGGTGACCGGCACGGAGATCCCGGTGGCCTGGTTCGCCCACGGCCTCCGCATCGTGGACGTGGCCAACCCCCACGCCCCGCGCGAGATCGCCCACTTCCTCCCGGAGCCGCCAGCGGGCCATTCGCGCGTGTCCAGCAACGACGTGGAGGTCGACGGCCGCGGCCTGCTCTACCTCATCGACCGCGGCCGCGGTTTACACATCCTGGAGCGCGTTTAGATCTCGCCCGACCCGTTTCACGCCTGCCCGGCTCCGGTGTCTCAGGGGCATGAACAACCGAACAGACCACGGCTTCCTGGTGCTGGCCGATGTGTCCGGATTCACGGCGTTCGTGACCACCACCGAGCTGGAGCACGGCTCCGAGATCATCGCGGCCCTGCTCGACGAGGTGATCGGGCACCTCTCGCCGCCGCTCGAGATCCAGGAGGTCGAAGGCGACGCGGTGTTCGCCCTCGCGGGCGCGGGCGCCGACCTGGCGCGGCGCCGGCTGCTGGAGGTGCTGGAGGATGCCTTCGTCGCCTTCAAGGCCCGGCAGCGGGAGATGCAGGCCGCCGAGACGTGCTTCTGCGGCGCCTGTCAGCAGATCTCGACGCTCGATCTGAAGATGGTGGTTCACCACGGACCGTTCTTCCGGCACACGGTGGGCGGTCGGAATCGGGTGACCGGGACCGCGGTCATCCTCGTGCACCGACTCTTGAAGAACGGGCTGGCGCGGACCGGCGGCTACGCGCTCCTCACCGAGCCGGTAGTGCGGTCACTGGGGATCGATGCCGAGCAGGCAAGGCTGCCGTCGCACACCGAGCGCTACGAGCACCTGGGCGACGTGCGCTGCTTCGTGCGCGAGCTGAACGTCGCCCCCCTGGGGCCTCCCTCTTCCCCTCTCCCCGTTGGGGAGAGGGTAGGGTGAGGGGGTTCAGTCGGCGAGGGATCCTCACCCGCAAGCGATCGCGTAGACGTCGCTGACGCCCTCGGGCAGCCGGTTCTCGCGCCACGTCCGCCCGGCGTCCTCGGTCCCGAAGACCTGACCGGTGCGGCTCACGCAGTAGACGGAGTTCGCATCGCGCGGGTGCAGGGCCACCGCCATCATGGTGGACTCCGCCTTGACACCCCGGTCGAAGCGCGTCCACGTCTCGCCGAGGTTGTCGCTGCGGTAGAGCGAGCCGTCTTCGCTCCGCGCCGCGGGGCTCAGGCAGGTGTAGAGCACGCGGGGATCTTGCGGGGAAACGCGGATGTCGCGGCTGTAGGTCAATGGAGAGAATCGGCCCACCTCCATGTCCTGCCAGTGGGTGGCGCGGTCGGTGCTGCGGAAGAGGCCCATGCGCAGGGCCAGGAACACGGTGCCGCTGGCCGCCCCGCTCACGCAGAGCGCGTGGCCGTCCAGCATACCCTCGAGGTCGCTATCGCTCACGATGCGGCTCTTGAGGTGCGGTAGCTCGCCGAGCTTCAGGAGATCCGCGGAGCAATCGTCCCACGTCTCGCCGCCGTCGAAGCTCCGCATGGCGCCGCCCACCTCGAGCGCGGCGTAGATGTGCTCCGGCTGCGCGGGATCGATGGCCATCCGCATCACGCGGCAGGCGAAGGGCATCTTGACGCGCTCGGGCTGCACCGCCTTCGGCAGCCTCCGCCACGTGGCTCCCTCGTCGTCGCTGCGGTAGATACCCACCGGCGAGGTGCCGGCGAAGAGGGTCCGGGGCCGGCTCGGATGCACGAGGATGGACCAGACCTGCCCCCCGTCCTCGGGGAAGGGCATCCGCTCCCAGCGCTCGCCGCGGTCGACGCTCCGGTACGGGCCGTTCTGGGTGCCCACGTAGACCACGTCCGGGTACGTCGGGTGCACCGTGATGGCCTGCACCTGGGTCTCCTCGGGGAGCCCCTTGCTCGAGAGCTCCCAGCTGGCACCGCCGGCTTCCTTACGGAAGACGCCGCTCTTCGTCCCGGGAGTCCACTTCGCCGCGCCGACGTAGATGTGAGAGGGACCCGTTGACGTCGCCATAGACGCTCCCCTTTCCGGTACCGGTCGTGCGCCACAGCATAGCAGGCGGCGCCCCCTGCGCAAGCCGCAAGGCGATCGCTAGGCGCACCACTCTCGCGGGCCGTCGTCGGCGAAGCCGCACTGCTCGCATGGGCTGTAGAAATGCCACGCGGGCGGCATCGCGACGGCCAGGCGCAGGGAGAGCTCGTCCCCGACGTTCCGGATGTGGTGGACGGCGCCGCGCGGCACCCACACGATGTCGTCCCTGGCCGCGTTCACTACCACTCCGCCGGTCAGCTCCCACTGCAGGCGCCCGCCGAGGACTACCCACCACTCGTCGAACTCGCGGTGCCAGTGGGGTCGGTTGCCGCCGCCGGGAGGCGAGGCGATGAGGGTGACGAGGTTGCGCTCGTCGGCGATGATGCGCCGCGACCATGGCGCCGGCCCCATCTTTGCGACCACCTCCACGACCCTGGTGTGGAGCGCGTTGGGCCCGCCGACCGCGCCCGGCGCGGGCGGAGTGGGTCCAGTGGCCAGGCGGTTGATGACGATGGTGACCGATGCCTCGACGGTGGACATTGGGGGAGCCTCCCGGCTGAAAGAATACCCGCGGGCGGCGCGGGCGCAAGCGGTTGCGGGGGCCCGGCTCGCTCGCATATGATCGGGGCCCTGGAAGGAGGGCGAGTCATGTCGCTGACGACGAGGAAGCTCCACCCCCTGTTGGGCGCCGAGATCGTGAGCGTCGACGTGAAGAGCGTGGACGACGTGACCTTCAAGGCGATCGTCGACGCCTTCGACGAGCACTCGGTGCTGCTCTTCCGCGGGCAGTCCCTGACCGACGACGAGCAGGTCGCCTTCAGCCGCCGCTTCGGCCCGCTGGAGACGACCATCCGCAGCATCGCCAGCCAGGAGCACACCCCCGAGCACATCGCCAACCTCTCCAACGTGGACGCCGAGGACCGCCTGATCCCGGCCGGCGACAAGCGCAACATCTTCAACGCGGGCAACCAGATGTGGCACAGCGACAGCTCGTTCAAGAAGGTGCCCGCGATGGCTTCCCTCCTCTCCGCCCGCGAAATTCCGCCCGAGGGTGGCGAGACCCAGTTCGCGAGCATGCGGGTCGGCTACGGGCGGCTGCCCGTGGACATGCAGCGCTTCCTCGAGGGCAAGGTGGCCGTCCACAGCTTCGTGTACTCGCGCGGGCTCTTGGACGACGGGCTGACCCCGCCCGATCACGCCGCCCAGGTGCCGCCGGTCCGGCAGGCGCTGGTCCGGACCAATCCGGCCAACGGGCGCAAGGCGTTCTACGTGGGCTCGCACGCCTGCGAGATCGTGGGGATGCCGACCGCGGAAGCGCGAGCCCTCCTGCGCGAACTGCGGGAGGCCGCCACCCGGCCCGAGCTGGTCTACACGCATCGGTGGCGGGTCGGCGACCTCGTGATGTGGGACAACCGGTGCATGCTCCACCGCGGGCGTCCGTGGGACGAGTCGCGGTATCGCCGGGTCATGCACCGTACCACCGTCGCCGGGGAGGGGCCGACCGCTCCCGACGAGGGCCCCGCGGCGGTCTCGCCCGCGCGTGACGTGGACCTGGCCTGGGGGCGCGCGCAGCTCGAGATGGTCTAGACATTCGGAGGGGGCCTCGACGGCCCCCTCCGAGCCTCCCCCAGAACAGGTTGCGCCGGCGGAGCCGGCGCTCGAACGGAACCCTCGAGCCGGGGTGTGGGAGCGGTGGAGCGTACGGAGACGAAGCAGATGGTTGCGTCGGTGCTGGGCGAGGTCGTCGTCATCCGCCATCCGCTCGTGCAGCACAAGCTCGGCCTCATGCGCATGCGCGACACGAGCACCTCCGAGTTCCGCAGCCTGCTCGCCGAGATCAGCATGCTGCTGGCCTACGAGGTGACGCGCGACCTGCCGACCCACGAGGTGGCCGCCGAGACCCCGGTGGCCCCCACCACCGTCCAGCTCCTCGACGGCAAGAAGATCGTGCTCGTCTCCATTTTGAGAGCGGGCAACGGCCTGCTCGACGGCATGCAGCGCATCCTGCCGAGCGCGCGGGTGGGCCACGTCGGGCTCTACCGGGATCCGCAGACGCTCCAGGCCATCGAGTACTACTTCAAGGTGCCGCACGAGATGCAGGAGCGCGACGTGATCGTGCTCGACCCGATGCTCGCCACCGGCAACTCCGCGGTGGCCGCGGTCAACCGCCTCAAGGCGACGCGGCCCCGCTCGGTGCGGTTCGTCTGCCTCCTGACGTGCCCGGAGGGGCTCCGGCACTTTCACGAGCGACACCCGGACGTGCCGGTCTTCACCGCGGCCATCGACAGCCACCTGAACGAGCATGGCTACATCGTGCCCGGCCTGGGCGACGCGGGCGACCGCCTCTTCGGAACGAAGTGAGACTCGCGGGCAAGGTGGCCCTGATCAGCGGCGGCGCGCGCGGCATGGGCGCGGCCGAGGCGCTCCTCTTCGCGCGCGAAGGCGCCCGGGTGGTCCTGGGCGACATCCTCGACGCGGAGGGCAAGCGGGTCGAAGCCGAGATCACCGGCAAGGGCGGCGAGGCGGTGTTCGTGCACCTCGACGTGACGAGCGAGGCGGACTGGGAGCGGGCGGTGGCCACCGCGGTCTCGCGCTTCGGCCGGCTCGACGTGCTCGTGAACAACGCGGGCATCGGCGGGGGCAGCCGGCTCGAGGACACGACCGCCGAGGCGTGGGATCGCGGGATGGACGTCAACGCCAAGGGGGTATTCCTCGGCACCAAGGCGGCGATCCCTGCGATGCGTCGGGCCGGCGGCGGGTCGATCGTCAACATTTCCTCCCAGCTCGGGATGGTGGGGATGGAGCGCAGCAGCCCGCAGTACCAGGCCTCGAAGGGCGCGGTGCGGACGCTGACCAAGCTCACCGCGGTGCAGTACGCGCGCGAGCGCATCCGCGCCAACTCGGTGCACCCGGGCCCGATCGTGACCCCGATGACGGAGGCGCGCCGGCGGGACCCCGCGAACTACGAGTACATGGTCTCCCGCATCCCGCTCGGACGGTACGGCGAGCCCGACGAGGTCGCCTTCGGCGTCCTGTACCTCGCCTCGGATGAATCCTCGTTCGTGACGGGCAGCGAGCTGGTGATCGACGGAGGATGGACGGCCCAGTAGCGGCCAACCGAAAGGAGCCCAGCGTGATCTACGAGATCCGGACGTATCGCGTCAAGGTCGGCAGCATTCCCGAGGTGGAGAAGCGGTTCGGGGAGGCCTACGAGTATCGCAAGAAGGTCTCACCCCTCGCCGCCTTCTGGCACACCGAGATCGGCCCGCTCAACGAGATCATCCACGTGTGGCCCTACGCCGACCTGGCCGAGCGCAACCGCCTCCGCGCGGAGGCGGTCAAGGCGGGCAACTGGCCGCCCAAGATCGCGGAGTTCATCGAGACCATGCAGTCGGAGATCCTGGTGCCGTTCCCCTTCCTGCCCGACCTCACGCCGGGCAAGCTGGGCCCGGTCTACGAGATGCGCTACTACACGATGAAGGCCGGCACGCTGCCCGAGCTCATCAAGCGCTGGGAGTCGAAGATCACCGAGCGGATGAAGATGTCGCCGGTGGCGCTGGCCGGCCACGTCGAGCACGGCGAGGCCAACCGGTTCATCCACATCTGGGCCTACAAGAGCCTCGACGAGCGCGCGGCGATCCGGAACAAGGCGCGGGAGATGGGCGTGTGGCCGCCGCCGGGCGGGAGCGACACGTTGCTCACGATGGCCAACAAGATCATGCTCCCGGCCGCCTTCTCGCCCGCCCAGTAGCCGGCCAAGCGACTTCGGCTGGGCGTGTAGTTCCCGGTTCGAGCGCCGGCTTCGCCGGCGCAATCGGTTTCGGGGGGAGGTTCGGAGGGGGCCCCCTTTCTAGACTTCAGAAGGGGCCCCCTCCGACTAAAGCCCGTCGAGGAAGTCGAGCAGGACGCGGTTGAAGGCTTCCGGCTGGTCGAGGTTCGAGGAGTGTCCGGCGTCCCGGATGACCTCGAGCCTCGCCCCGGGGATCTTCTTCGCCATGTACTCGCAGGGCGCGAGGAAGGGCTGGTCCTGATCGCCGACGATGATCAGGGTCGGCACCCGGATCGTGGCGAGGCCGTCGATCACGCGCGAGCCCTCCTGCGCCAGCATCCCACGCGCGGCGTGGGCCAGCCCCTGGGCGGAGCGGTGCAGGGCCACCGCTTCCCGCACCTCGCGGCTCTTGCCGAGGGCGTCGAGGCCGCGGGTCTCCAGCGCGATCGCGCGCTCGCGGGCCCGAACGTTCCAGCCCGCCCGGGCGTCCGCGCTCCGGTAGCCGGGCCCGGAATCGCAGATCACGAGGGCGCGCACCATCTCCGGATGCTCGAGGTAGAAGGCGAGCGAGACGTAGCCGCCCAGCGACAGACCGCCGATCACCGCGTGCTCCACGCCCAGGTGGCCGAGGAGCGCGTGCATGTCCCCCACGGTGAGGGCCGCGGAGTATCGCGCGGGATCCGCCGGGCTCTCGGTCTCGCCGTGGCCGCGCATGCTCCAGCTGATGGCCCGGTAGCGTGCGCCGAGGGCCCGGTGCTGGGCGTCCCACATGCGGCGCGTGGCGGAGTAGCCGTGGCTCAGCAGCACGGCCGGCCCGCCGCCGCTCACCTCGTAGTCGATCTCGATCCCGTTGAGCTTCGCTCGCGCCATGACGCCCTCCTTTGCCCCCGGAGCGCGCCCGAGTATGCCAGAATCCCCCCATGCACACCATCCGGGGACGTGTCGCGCGGTGGCTGATGGGGATCGTGATCATGATGATGCCGGCGGGAGCGATGGCCCAGGAGCTGACCGAGCTGTCGGCCGCGGAGGCGGCGGGGCGCATCCGGGCCGGCACGCTGAAGAGCGAGGACCTGGTCCGCGCGCTTGTCGACGTGATCGAGCGCAAGCGCGACCTCAACGCCTTCATCACCTTCGACCGCGACCGCGCGCTCGCGTCCGCCCGCCGGGCCGACGGGCTGGCCGCCCGCAAGAGCTTCGCGGGCCCGCTGCACGGCGTGCCGATCGTTGTGAAGGACAACATACACATCGCCGGCCTGCCGAACTCGGCGGGCACCCCCGCGCTCAAGGCCTTCGTCCCCACCCGCAACGCCCCCGTGGCCGAGAAGCTGATCCGGGCCGGCGCGATCGTGATCGGCAAGACCAACATGCACGAGCTGGCCTTCGGCATCACGAGCAACAACGCGGCCTTCGGCCCGGCGCGCAACGCCTACGACCCCACCCGCATCGCGGGCGGCTCCTCCGGCGGCACCGGCAATGCCATCGGGGCGCGGATGGCGGCGGCGGGCCTCGGCTCGGATACCGGTGGCTCGGTGCGCATCCCGGCCGCCCTGAATGGGATCAGCGGTCTCCGGCCGACCCTGGGGCGCTATTCGCAGGAGGGCATCACGCCCATCGCCCATACCCGCGATACCGCGGGGCCAATGGCGCGAGACGTAGCCGACCTGGTGCTGCTCGACACCATCATCACCGGCGCGCGCGACAAGGTGGTGGCGGCGCCGCTCAGGGGCCTGCGCCTCGGCGTGTACCGGGCGCTGTTCTTCCGCAATCTGGATACCGAGACCGAGCAGGTGACGAAGGCGGCGCTCGACCGGCTCCAGGGGGCCGGCGCCGAGATCCTCGAGGTGGACATGCCCGGGCTCGTCGACCTCAACGGCAAGGTGAGCTTCCCGGTGGCCCTCTACGAGGCCAACGTGGACCTGGCGAAGTACCTGAAGCGCTACCGGATCGCGTTCGACGTGAAGGGCGTGGCCGAGCGCATCGCGAGCCCGGACGTGAAGGGGCTCTTCGCCAGCACCATCGTGCCGGGCGCCAAGGACGCGATCCCGCAGAAGGTTTACCTCGACGCGCTGGCCGCGCGGCCGGCGCTGCAGCAGCTCTACGCGGACACCTTCAAGAAGCACAGCATCGCGGCGCTGGCCTTCCCCACCACGCCGCTGCCCGCCGCGCCTATCGGCGACGACGAGAAGACCAAGCTGAACGGCGCCGACGTGCCGACCTTCTTCACATTCATCCAGAACACCGATCCCGGCAGCAACGCGGGCATCCCCGGCCTCACCGTGCCGATCGGGCGCACCGCGGCCGGCCTGCCGATCGGCCTCGAGCTGGACGGCCCCGCGGGCAGCGACCGCCGCCTGCTCGGCATCGGGCTGTCACTGGAGGCGCTCTTCGGTCGCCTGCCCGCGCCCTGAAGGGAGGCCGACGCCGCCTCGAGATCCGCGAGGACATGCAGAAGAAGCACGGCTTCGCCCCGCTCGGCGCCGCCGATGGCCCCGTCAACGCCATCTTCGGCGAGAACGTCGCGCGCCTCTACCGCTACAACCGGCACGCGGAGCTGGCCGGACCCAACCGGCTGGCGGAGATCAAGAGCGAGTACGGACAGCGCGGCGTCGGGCGGAGCAATCGCCGCGACGGCTACGTCGTGAAAGCCTGAGCCAGGCGCGGCGCCGGCCGTCCTCCGGTCAGCGCCTGCCGTTCAGCGAGGCGGGGCCGCGCCCACCCACACCCACGTGTAGGGATACTCCTTGCCGTTGCCGTGGCGCTCCCAGCGCCCCGTCGGGAACTGGATCTCGGGCGCCGGTTCGACCGGTGGAGGCGCCACGTACGCCAGCGCAGGGGGCGCCGGCACGATGTAGATGACCGGGGGCGGCGCCGTCACGATCACGGGCGGCGGCTCGGGCGCGCGATAGGAAAAGCCCAGGCAGCACGGGATGACCGGGATCGGCCGGTGCACGAACGGCGGGCGGGGGCGGTGAGGGCGCCGGTGGACCGTCCCCGGCCCGTGGAAGCCCATTTCCGGCCTGGTCTGCTCCGCCCACCCGTTCGCGGGCAGCAATCCGGCGAGGAGGGTCAGCCCCAGGGCAAGCGCCAAGCGGCTCATGGCGGCAGTGTACCTGTGCCCGCGGGGCGCCGCCACTTCATGCCGCGCTGCCGCTTGACAATGAGCGCGGCTGGCGGTTTGCTTGAGGGCGACGGAGGGTGAGGCGCCGCCATCCGTCGCGCTGGTAACCCAAAAAGGAGATCAGGATGGAGAACACGCCACCCGGCCAGTACGGCGCGTCATCGGGCGTGGGTCTGGCCTGATGGCGCGCGACGGACGCTGAGGGCACCACGACATCCCGGCACATTGTCGGGACATGCCGCGGGACGATGATCCCGCGCGCGAGAAACCGAGGCCCGGCAGGCGGTTGACCGGTTCCGCCTCCGGGCCGTTTTTCTCACGGGCGTAGCAGGGGGAGCCGCTGCATGCCGCAATGGGACCGCATCGAGGTCGATGGAGCGCCGATGCGTCTGTACGTGGGCACGCCCAGCCTGGGCCGCGCCTTCCCCGCGGTGATCGTGATCCAGCACGGGCCCGGCGTCGACAAGTTCATTGAAGACCGGGTCGAGAACCTGGCCCAGCAGGGCTACCTGGCGATCGCTCCGGATCTCTACCATCGGCAGCCCGAAGGCGGCGACGTGATGACGCGCATCGGCCGCTTGCGTGACCCCGAGGTGATCAGCGACGTCAACGCGGCGGTCAACTACGCGCGCCGTCTGAAGGACACCCAGCTCGGCGACGTGGGCATCATCGGCTTCTGCATGGGCGGGCGCGTTGCCTATCTGATGGCCGCGTCCAAGCCGGTGTTCAAGGCGGCGGCGGTCTTCTACGGGGGCAACATCATGAAGGCGTGGGGCGACGGTCCGACACCCTTCGAGCTGACGCCCTACATCCACTGTCCGATCGCCGGCTTCTTCGGGGCGGACGACACGAATCCCTCGCCGGCCGACGTGGACAAGATCGCCGCCCAGCTCGACAAGTACCGCAAGCCGCGTGAGTTCCACCGCTACGAGGGCGCCGGCCACGCTTTCCTCAACTTCACGAACCCGGCCACGTTCCGGGAAGAGCCGGCCCGGGGCGCCTGGGACAAGCTCATCCCATTCCTGCAGCGGCACCTGCACGCGAGCCGCCAGCCGCGCCAGCGGCTGGCCTAGCCCACCGCTACTGCCGGCGCGGGGCGCGCCGGCGCCTCACCCAGGGGGTGGGTCCGGAGCATCTCCTGGAGCAGCTGGCACCACGGGCAAGCCACTCCACCGTCCATCGTCGGGCAGGTGCACCGACCTTCGAACTGATTGGCGATCGCGACAGCCTTCGCGCGAAGGTTCATGACCGGCCTCCGTTCTTGACGAAACGATAGTCCCGGCCTGCGACGCTCAGATGGCATATGCATGAAGAGTGCATGACGGGTGCCCGCGGGCCGTGAGCGGGAAGCCGGCGATATCGCGCGCGGAGGCCGCGCCCGGCGGCCCGGGCCCCGGCTTTTTTACCCCGTCGAATCGTTTCGAAAGGTGGCGTGCTTGGCGGTCCAGCGCGCGAGCAGCTCGGGATCGGGCTCCTGGGCGATGCCGGGCACCGTGGAGGTGGCCACTTCTCCTCGGCCACTCAAGACGATCTCAGGCTTGCCGAGGTCGTTGGCGTAGAAATAGGACGACGGGAAGATGTCCCCGGGATAGGTGAAGTTGGAGAGTGTGGCGAGCTCCGCACAGATGGCGCCCCCGACCGCGGTCTCCAGCATCCCCCCGACCCAGCACGGGATTCCATGCTCGGCGCACAGGGCCTGGATCTCCTGCGACTCGGTCAGCCCGCCCACGCGGGCCATCTTGACGTTGACTACTCGGCAGCTCCGGAGGCGGATGGCCGCCCGCACGTGGGCCAGGCTCTGGACGCTCTCGTCGAGGCACACCGGCGTCTCGATCCGTTGCTGGAGGTCGGCGTGGTTCACCATGCTCATGCCGTCGTCGGCCAGCGGTTGCTCGATCATGGCGAGTTCGAAGCGATCGAGCGCCCGGAAGAGGTCGGTGTCGGCGGGCGTGTAGGCGGCGTTGCAGTCGATGTGGAAGGTGAAGCGGGGGAAGGTCGACCGCACCGCTTCCACCATGAAGAGATCCCAGCCCGGCCGGAACTTGAGCTTGATCCGGGGGAACCCCGCGTCGATGGCCCCCTGGATCTTCTCCATCAGGATCTCGAGCGAGTCCTGGATCCCGAAGTCGGCCCCGACCGCCACGCGGTCGGCCGTGCCGCCCAGGGCGCGGTGCAGCGGGAGCCCGCGCCGCTTGGCGTCCAGCACCCACCAGGCGATGTCGAGCGCGGCCCGCGCGAACTGGTTGCCCTTGATGAAGGCGAGCCGGTCCAGCAGGTCACGCGCCGTCTCGATCTCCTGGCCGATGATGCGCGGAGCCATGTGCTCGCGGAGGGTATGGAAGGTGGCGAGGGTGTGCTCGGCCGAGTAGGCCGGGATGTAGGGGGGGCAGCTCTCGCCCCAGGCGTGATGCCCGCCACCTTCCATGCGCACGAGGATGGTGTCGGTGACGTGCTGGTCGGCGTACGAGGTGCGCCAGACGAAGGCCAGCGGCACCTTCACCCAGTAGATGTCGAGCGCGTCGATCTTCATGCCCGGGGCGGGTGAGGCGATCTCAGCGCGCGCGGGCCACGATGAAGAGGCGGCGGAACGGGAATAGCGTGTGCCCGTCCGCGCGCCGCGGGTAGGCGCGCGCCACCAGCTCCGCGTAGCGTGCCTCGAAGCGGCCACGCTCCGGCTCCTCGAGGGCGTCCAGCAGCGGCCTGAGCCAGGTGCCCTTGGTCCACTCCTTGACCGGATCGGGGCCGCGGAGCACCTGGAGATACTCGGTCTCCCAGACGTCGAGGGTCGCGACCCGGGGCGCGAGGACACCGTAGTAGAAGTCGGGGTCGCGCACCGGGGCCGGCCGCAGGAGCGGCTCGAGCCGGCCGCGCCACGGCCCGCTCAGGGCGGCCTCCGAGATGGCGGTGTGCGACGGCGCCGAAAAATTGCGCGGCATCTGCACGGCGAGCACGCCGCCCGGCGACAGGCCCGCGAGCAGCGCGGGGAAGAGCCGGTCGTGTCCATCCAGCCAGTGGAGCGCGGCGTTGGAGTAGATGAGGTCGGCGGGATGCGTCGGGCTCCACGTGCCCAGGTTCGCCTGCTGCCACGCGATCGCGGGAGCGGTGGCCGCGGCCTCGGCCAGCATCGTCTCGGAATCGTCGACGCCGGTCACTCGGGCCTCGGGCCATCTCGCCTTGATCAGCCGGGTGACATTGCCGGCGCCCGCCCCCAGATCGTAGATCTCCCCTGGGTCGGCGAGGTCGACGCGGGTGAGCAGATCGATCGCCGGCCGCAGCCGGTGGTCGGCGAACTTCAGGTACTGCGCGGGATCCCAGGCCACGCGGCATGATACCACCCGCCCCCCGAGCCGGCGGAGCGGAGCTCCGTCTGTCAGCGAGTGGGCGCGCCCGGCGGTGGTGGCGGTGGAGGCGGCGGTCCCGGCGGCGGCGGGGGGACCGTCGCCGGCGCGGTGCCGGGCGCCGCCGCCGGCGGGGCGGGACAGCGGAACACCTCGGCATAGACCACGGAGAGATCTTCCGTGCCGCCGAAGGACAGGTAGGCGGTGTCGCCGCCCATCTTCACGATCTTGCGCCGCAAGTCCTTGATGGAGTCGTCGCGGGCCGTGCCGACGCGCGTGCAGGCCTTCGTGAGGGCCGCCTCGGTGGTGAGCCGCACCCGTGCCATCGCGATCTTCTCGACGTCCTGCGCGCCGGCTCGGCCGACCAGCGGCGCGGTCATCGCCAGCAGCAAGGCCGCCCGCCATGTCGCCCGTGCGATACGCCGTAGCGCTCGCGGTGTTCTCACAGTGGCTCTAACCTACTCTCGGCGCGGCGGTTTTCCAATCCGTTTCGCGGCCGCGTCCGAGCTTGGGCGTGCCGCAGTCCGGGCGCGCCCCTCGTGAGGACACTCGGTCCGAGCGAGGGCCAGCCTACTCCGTACGGCCGGCCAGGCTCGCTACGACCAGTGTCAGCTCCGCCGGATCGGTTGGCTTCGTGAGATGCAGGTTGAAGCCCGCCGCGAGGACCCGTACGCGGTCTTCCGGCCGCCCATACGCGGTCAACGCCACGGCGGGAAGTCGACGGCCGCGGAGCATTACCAGCCGGCGTGCGCGTCGCAGCAGGCTGAAGCCATCCTCGTCCGGCATTTCGAGATCCGTGATCAGCACGTCGGGCAACCACGTTTCGAGTATCGCGGTCGCCTCGGCCGCGGAGGAGGCCCTGCGTACCTCGGCGCCCGCATTGACGAGAATCGTCCCGGCCAGCTCGCCGCCGTCGAGGTCATCGTCCACCACCAGAACGCGGACGTCGCGCAGCGACACCGGCTTGGCGTCATCGGCGTGATGGATCTCGCGGGCCCTTGCCTCTGCGCGCGGTTCATGCCCGGTTGATTCACGCGGCGGCGCGGACACCGGGAGCTTGACCGTGAAGGTGGCGCCGCGCCCTCCCAGCCTTACCTCAACCGCCCGCCTCCTTCATCCCGGTGAGAACAAGGGAAAGTACGAGGGGCGAATCGCTGACGAGCAAGGGATGTGCCCCGGATCCGCCCGGTGGACAAGTCCTCGTCATGGTTGAGGGGAAGTCGCACGGCTGTCCGGCAATCGAAGCAAGTCGGTCAACGCGACCGAGTAAAAGCGACGGACAGCCCTCGGGCTGTCCTTGCTGTCCACGTCACCGCGCGCGTATGCTGGCTCCCGCCATGAAGCCTGAAGCCCTCCGCCGGGTCCGGCTCACGCTGCCGACGCTGCTCGTGGCCGTGCTCCTCCTGGTGGGCGCCGTCTCGGCCCAGCAGCCGGTCCAGTCTCCGCTGCTGCTCATGATCTCCATCGACGGCCTGCGGCCCGATCACGTGACCGCCGCCGACACGCATGGGGTGAAGATCCCCAACCTGCGCCGCTTCCTCACCGAGGGCGCCTTCGCGGAGGGCGTGCAGGGCGTGATTCCGACCGTGACCTACCCGAGCCACACCACGCTGATCACCGGCGTGTGGCCGGCCAAGCACGGCATCCTCGCCAACACCACCTTCGACCCGCTGCGCGAGAACCAGGGCGGCTGGTACTGGTACGCGGAGGACATCCGCGTCGCCACGCTGTGGGACGCCGCGTCGCGGGCCGGGCTCAGCACCGCGAGCGTGCAGTGGCCGGCGAGCGTGGGCGCCCGCGTGACCTGGAACATCCCGGAGGTCTGGCGGGCGGGCACGCCGGACGACGCCAAGCTGCTGCGCGCGGTGTCCACGCCCGGGCTGCTCGCCGAGCTGGAGGCGGAGATCGGCCCCTATCCGCGCGCGCTAACCGTGGAGTCCGACGAGCAACGCGCTCGCTACGCCGCGCGCATCCTCGAGAAGAAGCGGCCCAACCTGCTCACGCTCCACCTCATTGCACTTGATCATACCGAGCACGTGACGGGGCCCTTCAGCGCCGAGAGCCTCGCCGTGCTCGAGCGCCTCGACGCGGTGGTGGGCACGCTGCGGACAACCGCGGAGACGGTGGCGCCGGGCGGCGCCTACGTCGCCATCGTGTCCGATCATGGCTTCGGCAAGACCGCGATGCAGCTCAACCTGTTTCCGGAGTTTCGCATCGCGGGATTGTTCACGATGAACACGCAGGGCAAGGTGACGGACTGGAAGGCGATGCCCTGGACGGCGGGCGGCTCCATCGCGGTGGTACTCAAGGATCCCGCGGACGTGGCCACCCTCGCGCAGGTCCGGGCGCTGCTCGGCCGGCTCGCCGCGGACCCGGCCCACGGCATCGACCGCGTCCTCGACGCGGCCGCGCTGCGCGACCGCGGCGGGTACCCGAACGCCGCGTTCCTCGTGGGGCTCAAGCCCGACTGGCACACGGGCTCGAGCCTGACCGGGACCCTGGTCTCGAAGGCCACGATGGCCGGCGCGCACGGTCACCTGCCGGACCTCCCGGACCTACGCGCGTCCTTCTTCCTGGTGGGCCCCGGCGTGCCGGCCGGGCGCGCCCTCGGCCTCATCGACATGCGCGACATCGCGACGACGCTGGCTCGCCGGCTCAACCTCTCGCTGCCCGCCGCCGACGGGAAGGTCCTCTTGCCGTGATCTGAGCGGGCCCGGCGCGCTCAGCGCGCGCGCCAGTGGCCGTCGACCCAGACGTAGCCGTCGCCGCGCGGCATCCACCCGCCCGGCACCCAGACGTACCCGGGAGCCGCCGGCACCTCCCAGTGTCCGGGGATCCACACGTAGCGCTCCCGGTGCCACGCCCAGTGACCCGCGATCCAGACGTGGGCGGGGGTTGGCGGCAACGGAGCGATCTCGGCGCGCGCGGGCGGCCGCGGCGGCGGCCGCTTGACCACCACCGGCTGAGCGACGCAACCGGCGAGCGCGAGCGCGACCACGGATGCCGAGAGCACCGCGTGCCACGCTCGCCGCCGAGTGCATACGCCGCGAATCATGGCCAATGAGTATCACGTAGCCACGCGGCATGCTCGAGCGGAATCTCGAGTCCACGGGCCGGCATCACAACCGCGTGACACGGGAACGCGCGCGACCTCGGTCCGGGCTCGAGCCCGCGCTGCTGGAGCTAGTCCGACTGCGTACTTCGCTGATCAACGGCTGCGCCTACTGCATCGACATGCGTACCAAGGACGCGCGGGTGGGAGGCGAGACCGAGCAACGGCTCTACGCGCTGAGCGCCTGGCGCGAGACGCCCTTCCACTCGGAGGGCGAGCAGGCGCGCAAGCACTTCATTGACCGTCGCCATGTCGCCATCAACGGCTGGAACCGCCTGGCCATCGGGTTCCGCAAGGTACCGGGGACCTACCAGCCCGCGGGGGCGCGGAAGAGCTCCCCTGACCGGCGGCTACTCCTGATCGACCATGAGGCGGATGGTCACGCGCCGTTTCTGCTTGTCGGGGATGTTGGCGCTGGAGATCGGGCCGAGGCTGGCCGCCTGGATCCGGCCGAGGGGGATACCCTTGTCCACCAGGAAGCGTCGCACCGCGTCCACGCGCCGCTGGCTCAGGGCGTAGTTGTAGTCGAGCGCGCCCCGGGGATCGGTGTAGCCGCCCAGCTCGACGGTCATCGCCGGGTGGCCCTCCATCTCCTTGATCACCGCCACAAGCGCGGTCTGGGCGGCGTCGCTCAGGTCGATGCTGTCGGGTGAGAAGTAGACTTCGAGGCTGTCGGCCGGCTTCTGGTTGAACCGGTTCGACCAGAGGCGGGTGAGGCGGCCGTCCACCCCCTCGGCTTTCCTGGCGGCCTCGTCGGCGCGACCCTGCGCGCCGGCGACGCCGCGCTCCAGCGCCTGGACCTGCCCGCCGACCTTGTCGAGCCGCTGGTTCATCTCCTGATTCATTTCCTTGATGCGCCCTTCGACGGCGGTGACGCGCTGGTCCATTTGGCCGTCCCGCGCGAGCGGCGCCTCCGGCGCGGTGGCCGCGCAGCCTGACGCGAGCCACAGCACGGCCGGCAGGATGCCCGTCGCTCTCATCAGCGGCTCGGACCAGGTGGTCGCCCGATGATCCGCGTCGTGGACACCTCGGTCCACGTGTAGTAGAGGCCCTCGTAGATGAGGACCTGCAGCGAGCTCTCCTGCTTTTCGTAGACCTGGGTCGTCCCCTTGTCCGCGGAGGTCGTGGAGGAGACGTGGCGCCAGCCGTTTGCCTCGAGCGAGGTCCGGTAGGCGACCGCGAGACTCTCCGGCTTGATCCGGCTCTTGTAGAGGAGACGGGCCGCCTTCACCGTGGGTGATTCGATGATGGTCGTCCGGCTGACGTCCAGGGTGAGGCCGGCGGGAACCGGAACGTCCTCGAACTCGCTGCGCTGGGGCCTCGAGGGGCCGGACGAGGATGCGCACGACGTCAATGTCAGCACCAGGGTACAGAGGATGAGGACACGCGACATAGTGTGACCTCCGTTTCTGGCGAGCAAGTAGTGTGCCGCCCGCGGGAGACACGGTAACCGCATCCCATTCTAAGCATGGCCCGAGCCCGGGCGTCCAGGGGATGAGTAAGACTTACACACCCGGGGAGAACTTTTGTAGTATGGGCCCGATGAGGAGCCGCCGACCCCTGGTACTGGTGCTGCTCGGCGCCGCCGCGCTCCTGTCGAGCGCCTGCGGCGACAGCGGCAAAGCCAAGTCCATCAAGGTGGTGATCGCGGAGTACAGCAAGGATCACACCCGCCCGTTCTGGCAGGGCCTGGCCGAGCAGTACACGAAGCAGACCGGCGTGAAGGTGGACCTGCAGGTGATCGACTGGAACTCCATCGATCAGCAGGTCAGCACCATGATCCAGAACAACCAGCCGCCGGACGTGCTCAACCTCAACTCCTTCTCGAGTTATGCCAAGGACGGGCTGCTCCATTCGGCGGATGAGGCGCTGTCGCCCAGGACGCGTGAGGACTTTCTTGAGCCCTTCGTGCGCGGGGGCACCTATCGCGACAAGCTCTACGGCTTCCCCATCCTCGCGAGCGCACGCGCCTTCTTCTACAACCGGGACCTGCTCACGCGGGCGGGGGTCACCGCGCCGCCTCGGACCTGGGACGAGTTCCTGCAGGCCGCCCGAAAGATCCAGGCGCTCGGCGGGGGCGTGATCGGCTACGCGCTGCCCCTCGGCCCGGAGGAGGCGCAGGCCGAGTGGTCGATCTGGATGTGGAACAACGGCGGTGACTGGAAGTCGGGCGAGACGTGGACGATCAACAGCGAGAAGAACGTCCGGACCCTCTCGTTCCTGGCCGGCCTCGCCAATACCCACAAGGTGACCCAGGTCAATCCGGGCAAGACCAACCGCACCGACGGGGCCTTCCAGCTCTTCAAGGACGGCAAGGTTGGCATGGTGATGGGCTTCAGCCCCCTCGCCGCCCAGCTCGATGCGGAGCGAAAGATCAACTACGGCGTCGGCCAGATGCCGACCAATACCGGCACCCCGGTCACCCTCGGCGTCGAGGACTACCTGATGGCCTTCAAGAAGAAGGGCAATCAGGAGGCGGCGCGGCAATTCCTCGACCTCTACTACCAGCCGCAGCAGATCACCCGCTGGATCACCGCCGAGGGCTTCCTGCCCGTGACCAAGTCCGGGCTGCAGCAGTTGAGCGGCAACGAGAAGCTCAAGCCCTATCTCGACGCGCTGCCGAGCGCACGGCTGGCCCCGACCACCGATCCCACGTGGGACAAGGTGAAGCTCGACGTCCAGCAGAACATCGGCCTGGCCGTCCAGCCGGGCGGCGACCCGAAGCAAGTCCTCGACCGTCTCCAGAAGAACGCGGTGGAGAGCGGTCGCTGACGGGGGCGTCGCCGACGCGCGGCCGCCGCCCCCGCGGCAGAGGCGCGTGGCGGGCGCTCCTCTGGCTCGGCCCGAGCCTCCTCCTCATCGCCGCGGTCGTGGTCTATCCCGCCTTCGAGCTGGTGCGCGCCTCTCTCGGGCGCTACTCGATCACCGGGCTTCATCAGGGCTGGGTGGGTTTGCGCAACTACGGCCGGCTCCTCGAACAGGAGGCTCTGCCGACCGTGGTCGCCAACACGGTGTCCTGGGTGGTGATGGTGGTGGCGGTCACGATCGTCCTCTCGCTCGGGCTGGCCCAGCTCCTCAACGAATCGTTCCCGGGTCGGCGACTCGTGCGGTGGGCGTTGATCGTCCCCTGGGCCGCGTCGCTCATCATGACCGCGAAGCTCTTCGTGTGGCTGTACGACTACTATTTCGGCCTGGTCAATCGCGCGCTGGCCGCGGCCGGCCTGCTCGCCCGGCCCGTCGACTGGCTGGGGGACGACGCGACGGTCATGGGGGCGATGATCGCGGTAGGGGTGTTCGTCTCGCTGCCGTTCACGACCTACGTGCTGCTCGCGGGGCTGCAGACAATTCCGGGCGAGGTGTACGAGGCGGCGCGGGTGGACGGCGCCTCGGGCTGGCGCGCCTACCGCTCGATCACGCTGCCCCTGCTCAAGCCGGCCTTGCTCGTGGCCGCGGTGCTCAACCTCATCTACGTGTTCAACTCGTTCCCGATTGTGTGGACGCTCAACGATCGCAATCCCGGCTTCGCCCACGACACGATGATCACCTACATGTACAAGATCGCCTTCAAGAGCGCGCTCCGGGACCTGGGGGTCGCCGCGGCCCTGGGGGTGGTGAACGTGACGGTGATCCTGCTCGCGGTGATCGTCTACCTGCGGGTGGCGCGGTGGCGGGAAGAGCCGGCCTGATCCGCCGCGCGGTCCTCGCCTCCGCGGGCTTGCTGCTGGCCGCGGCGCTGCTCGCCCCGTACGCGGCGATGCTGCTCACCGCGCTCAAGCCGGAAGCCGAGCTGCGCATCACGCCGCCCCGCCTCCTGCCGGTGACGTGGCGCCCCCAGAACTTCTGGACCGTGCTGCGCGATCCGGAGTTCCAGTCCTGGCTGCGGGTGTCCCTCGTGGTCGCGGTGGTCTCGACCGCGCTCGTGGTCGTGGCCGCGGTCCCCGCCGCCTACCACACCGCCCGCCACCGCTTCCCGGGACGCGGCGCCTTTCTCTTCCTGGTGCTGGTCAGCCAGATGTTCGCGCCGACCGCGCTGGTGGTGGGGCTCTACCGGGAGTTCTTCGAGCTCGGGCTGATCAACACCTACGCGGCCCTCATCCTCGTCAACGCCGCCTTCAACCTCGCGTTCGCCATCTGGATCCTGCGCGCGTTCTTCGCTTCGATCCCGCGCGAGATCGAGGAGGCCGCGGAAGTCGACGGCTGCGGCCGCGCGGGCGCCCTCCTCCGCGTCATCCTTCCGGTGGCCCTGCCCGGCATCGTGACCGCGACCATCTTCGCGTTCATCGCGGCCTGGAACGAGTACATCGTGGCCCTGACCCTCATGACCGACGCGGGCATGCGGCCCCTCACGGTGGGGATCACCTCCTATGTCACCGCGTACGTGCAGCACTGGGACCTGCTCTTCGCCGCCTCCGTGGTCGCGATCGTGCCGGTGGTGGTACTCTTCGCCCTGATCGAGCCCTACCTGGTCGGCGGCCTCACCGCGGGCAGTGTGAAATAGCCAGCGCGTCGACGGGGACTCACCGGGGCGCGGGGTCCACCACTTCCATCAGAGCGCCGAGGCCGCGGTGGAACGTCGGAGCGCCGCCCGGCACCACGCAGGCCTCGAGCACCTCGAACAGCTCGCCGGGGGTCGCCCCGAACTGGATCGCCCGCCGCATGTGAGCCACCAGCCCCGACCGCTCGCCGCCCCGGAAGCAGAGCAGGGCGATCGCCACGAACTCGCGCACCTTGGCCGAGACGTGCTGGCCCTCGCCCAGGCTCAACTCGTAGAGACGGTTGTAGGCCGCCACGAACTCGGGATCCTGCCGAGCGGCGAATTCCCACTCGGGGTACATGTAGCCCCGGGCCGCCTTCATCTTCGCGATCAGCGCCTCCGCCTGGTCGCTCACACGGTGACCCCTTTCTTGTATTCGCTCGGCTCGCCTTCGGCTGCACCTCGCCCTGCCACTGCGCTAGTCCTTTGGCAAGCCGAGCACCCGCTCGCCGATGATGTTGCGCTGGATCTCGCTGGTGCCGCCCGCGATGGTGTACTGGCGCGCGCTCAGCACGCGGTTGTACCAGCGCGGGCCGTCGGGCACCTGCTCGCTCGCCCGATTCAGGAGCGCGTGCGGTCCCAGCAGGTCGCCCGCGAAGTCGGCGATGCGCACCCCCAGCTCGGAGCCGAAGAGCTTGAGGATCGAGCCCTCGGGTCCCGGCGGCTCGCCGCGGAGCTGGCGGGTGAGGTTGCGCAGGCGCGTGTAGCGCTGACACTGCGCCTCGATCACCAGCTGCGCGAAGCGCTGGCGGATCACCGGGTTCTCCCAGGCGGGCCGGCCGTCGAGCTGCACCCGCGCGGCCAGCGCGCGCAGGCGCGCGAGCTGCTCGTCGTGACCGCGGCCGCCACCGCCCTTGCGCTCGTACATGAGCGTGGTCATGGCGGGCTTCCAGCCTTCGTTCTTCCGGCCGATCAGGTTCGCCTTGGGCACCGCCACGTCGACGAAGAAGACTTCGTTGAAGTGACGGTGGCCGTTCAGGAGCACGAGCGGGCGCACCGTGATGCCGGGCGTCTTCATGTCCACGAGGAGATAGCTGATTCCGCGGTGCCTGGGCGCGCTCGGATCGGTGCGCACGAGCAGGTAGATCCAGTCGGCGAACTGCGCGCCCGAGGTCCACACCTTCTGTCCGTTGACGACGAACTGGTCGCCCTGCTCCTCGGCGCGGGTGCGGAGGCTCGCCAGGTCCGAGCCCGCGCCCGGCTCGGAGTAGCCCTGGCACCAGATGTCGTCCGCGCCCAGGATGCGCGGCAGGAAACGGCGCTTCTGCTCCTCGGTGCCCCACTCGATGATGGTCGGGCCCGCCATGCCGATGCCGGAGTAGCCGGGGAGCACGGGGGCGTGCGCCCGGAAGCACTCCTCGTCGTAGATGACCTGCTCCATCAGCGTCGCCCCGCGGCCACCATACTCGCGAGGCCAGGAAATCCCCACCCAGCCCGCGGCGTACATCCGCCGCTGCCACTCGCGTCGCCGCTCGAAGGTCTCGCGGTCGGGGGCCACGCGCTCGTCGGTCGGGTCCTCGATGCGCAGGTCGTCGGTCAGGTTGGCGGCGAGCCAGCGCCGGATCTCGGAGCGGAAGCGGTCCTGCTCCGCGGTATAGGTGAAATCCATGGGCCCTCTTCTAGCACCGGTGGGCTCCCGACTCAAGGCATGTTACGATCGCCTGTACTTCGAGTGCGCATCCAACTGGCCACGGAGGCGGCATTGGCTCACAAGGGTATGAAGTTCGGCATCTTCCTCGCGCCCTTCCACAAGGTCGGCGAGAACCCCACGCTCGCCATGAATCGCGACATGGAGCTGATCGAGTGGATGGACTACCTCGGCTACGACGAGGTGTGGATCGGCGAGCATCACTCCGCGGGCTGGGAGCTGATCGCCTCCCCCGAGGTGTTCATCGCGGCCGCGGCCCAGCGCACGCGGCACATCATGCTGGGCTCCGGGGTCACGAGCCTGCCGTACCACCACCCGCTGATGGTGGCCAACCGCTTCGTACAGCTGGACCACATGACGCGCGGCCGCGCCATGCTCGGCTGTGGCCCGGGCGCGCTCGTCTCCGACGCCTACATGATGGGCATCGAGCCGGTGACCCAGCGCCCGCGGATGGACGAGGCCCTCGACGCGATCATGCAGCTGCTCAAGTGCGAGGAGCCGGTCACCCTCAAGACGGACTGGTTCGAGCTGCGGGACGCCCGGCTCCACCTGGCCCCGTACACGGAGCCACACTTCCCGATCGCGGTGGCCAGCACCATCACGCCGGCCGGCGTGATGGCGGCGGGCAAGCACGGTCTGGGCGTGCTCTCGCTCGGGGCGGGGCTGCCGGGAGGCCCGGAGGCCCTGGCCAACCAGTGGAAGATCGCGGAGGAGACGGCGGCCAGGAACGGCAAGACCATGGACCGGAAGAACTGGCGGCTCGTGGTCAACGTCCACGTCTCCGACGACGACGAGCAGGCGCTTCGAGAAGTGAGCCGGGCCGAGCGCCACGAGACCGTCACCTACTTCGAGGACACGCTCGGCCGGCCACCCGGCCGGGCCGACGATCCGCTGCGCGACGGGGTGAAGATGGGCACCACCCTGGTGGGCACGCCCGACATCGTCATCCGCGGTATCGAGCGACTTCAAGATCTGAGCCGCGGCGGCTTCGGCGGCCTGCTCTTCCGCGCGCACGAGTGGGCCAACCGCGAGCAGACCCTGCGGAGCTACGAGCTGTTCGCGCGCTACGTCATGCCCCGCTTCCAGGGGTCGCTCGCCACCATCCGCGACTCGAACGAGTGGGCGCGCAGCAATCGAAAGACCATCTTCAGCCCCAACGTGGAAGCGGTCCGCCGCGCCTACGTGGACGCCGGTCGGGAAGTCCCGGCCGAGTACCGGACCCGCACCGCGGGCGCGCGCGACCTGGACGAGTCGAACCCGCCCCGCTAGGGGCGGGCGCCGACGCCGGCGCCGACCGATGAGCATCGAGCTGCGCGATGCCCGTCGCTCGGCCGCCGATCGAGAGTGGCTGACGAAGGTCTATCCGTTCTACCTCCACGACCTTTCCGAGTTCGACGAGGGGTACTACTCGCTCGGCGAGGCGGGGTCGTGGACGCCCGACCACCTGCCGAGCTGGCTCGAGGAGGACGGCGATCACCCGCTGATCGTGCTTGAGTCCGGCCGTCGCGTCGGCTTCGCGCTCGTCAACCAGGCCCCGTCGCCGCACGTCGGGCCGGGGCTGGATTTCCGGATGGCGGAGTTCTTCGTGCTGCGCGCGTGGCGCGGCCGGGGCGTCGGGCGTCGCGCCGTCTTCGCGCTCTTCGACCGGTTCCGCGGGAAGTGGGCGATCTCCGAGCTGCCACGCAACGCGGTGGCGATCAGCTTCTGGCGGCAGGTGATCGGGGAATACCGCGGCGGGCGCTACACCGAGACGAGCGACGCCTCGGGAGTGCGGCAGATCGTGGATACGTCCAGATAGGAACCCCTCACCCTGCGGGCAGAGGGTTGGGCTACCAGCGCGCGGTCTGGCCGGGGGGGAGGATCCAGGCGCCGGCCGGGTCCAGCTGGCGGCGCGCGATCTCGGCGGCGAGCCGTGCCGGCGGTTCGTCGTACGGCTCCCGGGCCAGCGCGAACGTGCCCCAGTGCACGCCGAGGAACTTCGCGGCGCGCAGGTCGATCGACGCCTGGACGGCCTCCTCGGGCGAGATGTGGACGGGCTTCGCGATCTGGCGCGGGGTATAGGAGCCGATCGGCAGCGCGGCGAGGTCGAACGGCCCCAGCGAATCGCCGGTCTCCTTGAAGTGGCGGAAGTAGCCCGTATCCCCCGCGTAGTAGAAGCGCTTGGAGCCCAGCACCGCCCACGAGGCCCAGAGCCTCCGTCCCTGATCGAGCGCCGTGCGGCCCGAGCCGTGCTGGGCCGGCGTGCACACGACGGTCAAACCCTTGACGGACACCGACTCCCCCCAGTTCAGCTCCACCGCGTTGGTGATGCCGCGATCGGCGAGCCAGGCCCTGAGGCCCATGGGCACGATGAACCGGGGGTCGAACTTCCGGGCCAGGCGGCGGACGGTCGGCTCGTCGAGATGATCGTAGTGATCGTGGGAGATCAGCACGAGGTCGATCGGGGGCAGGTCGTCGAACGCGACGCCGGGGGGCGTGTAACGGCGGACGCCGACCAGCCCGCCGAACGGCCCGCTGCGGTCCGCCCAGTTGGGATCGGTCAGGAACGTCACGCCGTCGAGCAGGACGAGCACGGTGGAGTGCCCGACCCAGGTCACCGTCGCGTCCCGTCCCCCCTCGCGGAGCGCGCCCAGATCAGGCGTGGCGCCGCGCAGGGCAGCGACGCGCCGCTCGGAGACCAGCCAGGTGCCCCCGATGATCAGCGAATGCAGGCGCGTCCAGTAGGAGGCGCGCCGGTACTCGGGATCGACGTTCTTGTACGCGCTCCCGGCCTGTTGAGCCGGCGCGAAGCCCGCGAGGGTCCTGGTGACCGGGATCTGGGCGTTCGAGGCGGCCGGGACCGATGGGAGGAACCCGTCTCCGGCCACCGAGGCGAGGAAGACGGCCAGGATCAAGCCGGCGCGACGTGTCACACCTCCAGCCTACCCTGGCCGTCAATCAGATCTGGTCGCGGATGGAGAGGATCTCCAGCACGCGGCTCATGAGCCCGCGCCGGCTCCACTGCTCGTAGGTGATGCGGCGCGACCGCTCGAGGTCCGCCCCATGCTCACAGCCGGCGGAGGGCTTCGATCCGGTCCCCGGTGCCGGGATGCGTGCTGAAGAAGCCACCACCGCCCTCCCCGGCCGTGTTCATGAGCCAGGTCAGCGTGTTGATCATCACGTCCTTGCTGCGGCCGACCCGCTGCAGGAGGTCGACGCCGTGCTTGTCGGCCTGGTACTCCTCGCTTCGGCTGTAGGTGCGCTGGATGAGGGCTCCCGCGATCGGCGCGACTCGCCCAGCGCCCGGGATGATCTGGTCCAGGATGACGGCGCCGATGCCGAGGCCGGTGCCCAGCGCCTGCTGCTTCGCAACGTGGCCGAGATCTTCGTGGGCAATCTCGTGGGCCATGATGGCCAGCAGCTGATCGTCACTAGCCTTCTGCAGGAGGCCGGTAGTGACGTAGAACTCCCCGTTCCCCGCGTTGGCCGCGTTGATCTGGGGGTCGTCGATGATGCCGACCTTTACCTGACTCGGCGACCGCGGCTTGTCCATGGCCTGGAGCAGCGGGATCATCGCCTTTTTCAGTCGCTCGACATGGGCCGGATCAACGGTCTTCTGTGAGGGGGTCGGCGCGGGGCGTGGCGCTTCGGTCCGGCCGGCCGGGGGCGCCGTCGAGGCGGTCTCGAGGGCGCACCCGGTCAGCAGAGCCGCCGCCGCGAGCGCGCCTCCGATCGCCGCCCGCGCGCTCATCGCCGGTCCCGGGCCATCCGGGCGGGGCGGATCGCTTCCTGGCTCGTCTGCAGGGTCGACGTCACCTGTTCCTTCGCGGTATCGAGCAGGCCTTCGGCGGTGGTCTGCACGGACTGAAGCGTGTCGGCGACCGCGAGCCGGGCCGTGCGGCCTTTGGTATTGGCGAATCGCCGGATCTCCTCACCCCACACGTAGACTGCGATGGCTCCCACGATCGCTCCGAGAATGAATCGGCTCATCATACCCCCCTCCTTCGCTAGGCGGCCCTCCGGACCGGCCACTCGAGCTCCGCGCTCCGACGGAGCACGTGGCCGCACGGCTCGAGCGCGATCACCAGCGCCTTGTCCCGCTCGTGCCAATCCTCGATCGCTCGAAACGCGTTGCATGTCCGACAGAACAGTGCGGGCGTTCCGCTCATCTTCCGCCTCCTTTCTCGGTGGGGGCCAATGTTCCGCTCCCGATCGCGCCGTCCACCTTGACGCAGTCGGGACAGATCTCCAGCTCGGCATCGTAGGCGATGCCGTGTATCGGACAGCGCACCACCGCGATGGCAACGGGGCGGCGGCCGGTCAGCCACAGAAGGCCCAAGCCCAGGGCCGCCGCAGAGGCCGCCACCGCCCCCGCCACCCGCCGCGATAGCGCGGATGCATGCATCAGAGACGGCCCGTCAAGAGCAGGATGACGAGGATCAACAGCAGCAGCCCCGTTCCCCCGCTCGGGTAGTAGCCCCAGCCCGAGCTGTACGGCCATGTCGGCAAGGACCCGACCAAGATCAGGACCAACAGAACGATGAGAATGAGTGACACTGCGCGTCCCCCCCTTCCGAGTCTCGTGCCGGCCGCCCGGCGGGCGGCGGTAAGGTGTCCCGCCGCCCGCCCTCGCGGCGCCGACTACCGGTTGCGCTCGCCCTGCCCACCCTGCCCGCGGCGGTCGCCTTGGCCGCCGCCCGGCTGCGGGTTGCGCCCCGGCTCCTGCTGCTGCTGACCCTGCTTCTTGTCCTTGTCGCGATCGTGGCCGGGCTGGCCCTGGCCGCCCGGCTGACCCTTCTCCATGGTGTCCATGGTCACATCTCCTTTCTCCGGCGCGCTCGCGCCGGAGTCCCGGGCCACGTCAGCGAGCCCGGGATCTCCGCCGCCGGCGCGGAATGTGGGCCCCCGACCGGCGAGCCTCACTCAGCGCGATGGCGACGGGTGTCTTATCTACCGACTTCCCGCCTGGCGCACCGTCAGCTCGTTCTTGACCGACTTCACACCGGAGATGTTGCGCGCCATCTCGGAGGCCTTGGCGCTGGCCGTGATGCTGGGTACTTCGCCGGTCAGCGTCACCACGCCTCCGTCGGCGCGCACGTCGACCTTCTTGAGCTGTATGTCCTTGGACAAGCGCGACTCCACTGCCTTGGCGATGTCCTTGTCGCTGGCATCGACGGCCTTGCGGGCCATCGGGGCCACAACCTGCAGATCGTTCTTCACCGACTGCACGCCCTCGATGTTCTTGGCGACGTCGGCCGCCGCGGTCTTGGCCTCGTCGGAGTCGACCTTGCCGCGCAGGTGAACCACGCCCTTCTGGGTGTCGACGCTGACCTCGCGGCCCTTGACGCGCTCGTCCGCGAAGAGCGCGATCTTCGTCTTCGAGGTGATCCAGCTGTCGCTGACCGCGGTCTTGGCGCTCTGGGTCGCGCTCTTGGCCTTGTCCTTGACCTCGTCCATCTTGCTCTCGGCCTTGTCCTTGGCCTGAGCCATCTTGCTGTCGGCCGCCCCGGCCGCGAACGGCGTCGCGGCGAGAAGCGAGCTGAGGATGGTGACTGCCATCATCGTCGTGCCATACCGCATGGCTGGTCCTCCTTCGGCTGGAGAGTTGGCTGCCGCTACTTCGCTACCGGCGGGTCATCAGCTCCGACGCGCCCTTCTTCGTCGAGCTGGACCGGTCGACCCACACCGGCATCGGGGTCACTGCGTTCTGGTTCACGCTCCGGGCGGCCCTGTCGCGGGCTGCGGGTTTCGCGATCCGGATCCTGCAGATCCTTGCGTCCGATCCGCGGGCCGGCTTTCCCGGTCGGCGCTCGCTTCATGGCGTCTCCTCCTGTGGGGTCGTCATAACGGTAGGCAGCAAGGCATGTGCCACCGCGCAAACGGGTGCCGCGCAACGCAGATCTGCTCCGAAGGAGGGGAGAAAGGAGGCTTCCGGCGGTAACAGCTACCGGGTAGATCCGACGTGGGTGCCCGCTACGCGATCCAGACCGATTTGATGTTCACGAACTCGCGGATGCCGTACTCGGAGAGCTCGCGGCCATAGCCGGAGCGCTTGACGCCGCCGAAGGGCAAGCGGGGATCCGACTTCACCACGCCATTGACGAACACCGCCCCCGCCTCGATCTGAGCGGCGCGGCGCTCGGCGCGGGCGCGGTCGCGCGTCCAGAGGGCCGCGCCCAGCCCGAAGGGGGAGTCGTTGGCGAGCCGGATCGCGTCAGTCTCGTCCTTGGCCCGGATGACCGCGGCGACCGGACCGAAGGTCTCCTCGTCGAACGCGGGCATGCCCTTGTCCACCGCGATGAGCAGCGTCGGCGGGTAGAACGCGCCCTTGCCGGGCGGGATCTGGCCACCCAGGAGCGCGCGAGCCCCGCGCTTGACCGACTCCTCGACCTGGTGATGGAGCTGGTCGCGCAGGTCCACCCGCGCCTGCGGCCCCACCTGGGTCTCGCGCGCCAGCGGATCGCCCATCCGTCGCGACGCCAGCTCCGACTTGAAGCGCTCCAGGAAGCGATCGGCGACGGCCTCGACCACGATGAAGCGCTTGGCCGCGATGCAGCTCTGGCCGCTGTTGATCAGCCGTCCCTCCGTAGCGGCCCGCGCCGCCGCGTCGACATCGGCGTCGGCCAGCACGATGAACGGGTCGCTGCCCCCCAGCTCCAGCACCGTCTTCTTGATCGCCCGGCCCGCCTGCTCGGCGACCGCGCTACCCGCTCGCTCGCTGCCGGTGAGGGTCACCGCCACGATCCGCGGGTCGGCGATCAGGCCCTTCACCGCGGAGGAGCCCGCGAGCACCGTGCGGAAGAGCCCGTCGGGGAACCCGGCCCGGCGGAAGACCTCCTCGATCTGTAGCGCGCAGCGCGGCACATTGGAGGCGTGCTTGAGGATGCCCGGGTTGCCCGCCATGAGGGCGGGGGCCGCGAAGCGGAAGACCTGCCAGAAGGGAAAGTTCCACGGCATCACGGCGAGCACCGGGCCCAGCGGGTCGAAACGGACGTAGCTGCGGGAGGCGTCGGTCTCGCGCGGCTGCTCGGCCAGGAACGCCTCCGCGTGCTCCGCGTAGTAGTCGCAGGTGCCCGCGCACTTCTCGACCTCGGCCTCCGCCTGGGTGATGGGCTTGCCCATCTCGCGGGTCATGGTCAGCGCGTACTTGGCCTTGTGCGCGCGGAGCTCGTGCCCGGCCGCCCGCATGAGGGTGGCGCGCTCCGCGAAGCGCCGGCCGCGCCACTCGGTGAACGCGGCCTGCGCGCCGGCCAGGATCTGCTCGATCTGCGGCGCCGACGTCTCCTCGAGCGTCTCGAGGACTTCGCCGGTGGCGGGATTCATGGATTGAATGCTCATGGCGCGCGCTCCTTTGCCGGGCTCACTCATTTTGATCATCGTGCGCGCCGATTGGATGCACGGCAAGCGCGGCTCGACTGGCCGCGTCACCCACGCGGGCGTAGACTGACGCGGTGATGAAAGCGTCCGAGCTGATCGCTCGGTGCCTCGAGAACGAGGGCGTCCGTTACGTCTTCGGGGTTCCCGGCGAGGAGATCCTCGACATCCTGGACTCCCTGGCCGATTCCCGCGTGCGCTTCGTGCCCACCCGGCACGAGCAGGGGGCGGCCTTCATGGCCGACGCCTACGGCCGCCTCACCGGCCGCGCCGGGGTGTGCCTCTCGACCCTCGGGCCCGGCGCCACCAACCTCGCCACCGGGGTGGCCGACGCCAATCTCGACCACGCCCCGCTGGTGGCGATCACCGGGCAGGCCGGCCGCGACCGCATCCACAAGGAGTCGCACCAGTACGTGGACATCGTCGAGCACTTCCGGCCGCTGACGAAGTGGAACACGCGCGTGGAGATGCCGGCGGTGATCCCGGAGGTCATCCGCAAGGCGTTCAAGGTCGCCGAGTCCGAGAAGCCGGGGGCCTGCCACGTCGAGGTGCCGGAGGACGTGGCCGAGGAAGCGGCGCACGGCGAGCCGCTCTCAACCGAGCGGGCCCGGCGCCCGTCGCCCGACCGTCCGGCCCTCCAGACCGCCGCGCGGCTCATCGAAGCCGCCTCGTTCCCGCTCATCTTCGCGGGGAACGGGGTGATCCGCGGCGGCGCGTCCAAGGAGCTGCGCGAGCTCGCGCGCGGCCACGGGATCCCGGTGGTCAATACCTTCATGGCCATGGGCTGCATGCCCTATGACGATCCGCTGTGCCTGCTTTCGGCCGGCCTGCAGGCGCGCGACTACATCTCCTTCGGGTTCGACAAGGCCGACCTGATCATCGCGGTCGGCTACGACCCGGTGGAGTACGCGCCCAAGTTCTGGAACCCGGAGCGCAAGAAGCACATCATCCACGTCGACTTCACCCCCGCCGAGGTCGACGGCTTCTACCAGCCCGCGGTCGAGGTGGTCGCAGACGTCCGCGAGGCGCTCGAGCTGCTCAACGGCCTCGTGAAGGGCCAGAAGGATCCCGCGCCCTACCGGGATCTGCGCCGCTTCATCCTCGAGCAGCTCGAGGAGGGCGCCACCGACGACGGCTTTCCGATCAAGCCGCAGCGAATCCTGCGCAACCTGCGCCTGGCCATGGGCCGCGAAGACATCCTGATCTCCGACGTGGGCAGCCACAAGCTGTGGATCGCCCGCACGTTCCCGGCCTACGAGCCGAACCGCGTGCTGATCTCCAACGGCCTCGCCGCCATGGGCTTCGCCTTGCCCGCGGCGGTGGCGGCCAAGCTCGTCCACCCGGAGCGTAGGGTGGTGGCGGTGAGTGGCGACGGCGGCTTCCTCATGAACGTCCAGGAGCTGGAGACGGCGCAGCGCCTGGGCCTGGCGATCGTCAACGTGGTCTTCCGTGACGGCGGCTACAACCTCATCCAGTGGAAGCAGCAGACGCGCCTCGGCCGCGAGTCGGGCGTGGAGTTCGGCAATCCCGACTTCGTGGCGCTGGCCCAGGCCTTCGGTGCCAAGGGTTATCGCGTCGAGTCGGCGCGCGACCTGGCTCCCGCGCTGCGGGACGCGCTGGCCTGGCCCGGCCCCACCATCGTGGACGTGCCGGTCGACTACCGGGAGAACCCGAAGCTGACCGCCCGCCTGGGCCAGCTCGTCCGCCCCATCTGAGCTTTTCCACCTTCTCCCCAGGGTGAGGGGCGGTCACATCTCCACGATCCCGTCGGCCACCTTCTCGAGCCGCTCGAGCACCAGCGGGTCGTGGCCGGGGAGCACCAGGTCCTCGGAGGAGGCGAGCTCGCGGATCTTGGTGAAGGCCGCATACATGCGCGGCAGGTCGTGCAGGGTGTTGAATGGGATGCGCTCGGCGAAGTTGCGGTAGTAGTGCGAGGCGTCGGAGGCGACCACCGCCTGGCCCCGCGCGTGCGCGACCGTGACGATCTGCATCCCGGCGGTGTGGCCGCCCACGTGGTGGACGGAGACACCGGGCACGATCTCGCGCGAGCCTTCCACGAAGGAGAGGCGTCGCTCGTAGTTGAGCCGCACCATGGCGCAGACGTCGTCCACCTCGACCGAGTGGCGGAAAGCCCCGAGCGAAGCGTTTCGGCCGGTGTAGAACGCCATCTCGGAGTCCTGCACATAGAAGGTGGCGTTGGGGAAGAGCGCGTAGTTGCCCACGTGATCGTAGTGGAAGTGGCTGAGGATGACGTGCTGCACCTGCCCGCAGTCGACCCCGATCTCGGCCAGGCCCTTCGACGGGCAGCGCAGGAACTGCCGCCCGCGCCGCGTGCCCACCGGCTCCGTGAAGCCCAGGTCCACCACGACGGTGTGCGTGCCGTTGGTCAGCGCCCACACGAAGTAGTCCATGGCCATGGGTGAGGCGTGATAGTCGCCGTAGAAGCACTCGGAGGTCGTGCACTTGCGGTGGGCGTAGCGGACCGCGTAGACGCGGTAGGGCGCGATGGGCATGGTCAAGTCTCCCTTCCCGTGCGAGGATTCTACGCGTTTCGGAGGTCCACACCAGCCCCATCACAGAGGAGGAGCGTTGATGACCTTACCCACCGCGGTGTCATCGGCCCGCAACGAGGTGCGCACGGTCGCCCCCAAGCTCATCGAGCTGACCGAGACCCTGGTCTATCCCGATATCTGGGAGCGCCCGGGCCTGTCCAAGCGCGACCGGAGCCTGATCACGCTCGCGGCCCTGACCGCGCTGTACCGGCCGGACCAGCTCAAGGGCCACACCGAGCGGGCCCTGGCCAACGGGGTCACTCGCGAGGAGATCGGAGAGCTGATCACGCACCTGGCGTTCTACGCGGGCTGGCCCAGCGCGATGTCGGCGGCGCGCGTCGTCAAACAGGTCTTCGAGGAGAAAAGAGCATGAAGGTCGGATTCATCGGCCTCGGCACCATGGGCGCCAGCATGGCGTCCAATCTGCAGGCGGCCGGCCACGAGCTGCAGGTGAGCGACGTGCGGCGCGAGGCGGCGGCCCCACATCTGAAGGCGGGCGCGATCTGGAAGGACACCCCGCGCCAGGTGGCGGAGGGCGTGGAGGTTGTCTTCACTTCGCTTCCCGGGCCGAAGGAGGTGGAACAGGTCGCCATCGGCCAGGACGGCCTCATCCACGGCATGAAGAAGGGCGCGGCCTACTTCGATCTCAGCACGAACTCCCCCGCGCTGATGCGGCGGCTGCATCCGGCCTTCAAGGAGAAGGGCCTGCACGTCCTCGACGCGCCGGTGAGCGGCGGGCCCAAGGGCGCCAAGACGCGGAAGCTCGCGCTGTGGATCGGCGGCGACCGCGAGGTCTACGATCGCTTCAAGCCGGTGCTCGACGCCATCGGCGACCAGCCCTACTACGTGGGCCCCATCGGGGCGGGCTCGGTGGCCAAGCTCGTGCACAACTGCGCGGGCTACGCGGTGCAGACCGCGCTGGCCGAGGTGTTCACCATGGGCGTCAAGGGCGGAGTGGACGCCCTCACGCTCTGGAAGGCGGTGCGGCAGGGCGCGGGCGGGCGGCGGCGCACCTTCGACGGCCTCGCCGATCAGTTCTTGCCCGGGACCTTCGATCCGCCCGCGTTCAGCCTGCGCTTGAGCCACAAGGACGTCTCGCTGGCGGTGGCGCTGGGGCGCGAGCTGGGCGTCCCGATGAGAATGGCCAATCTCGTCCTCGAGGAGCTCACCGAGGCGATCAACCGCGGCTGGAGCGAGCGGGACTCGCGCGTGGCCATGCTGCTGCAGGAGGAGCGGGCGGGGGTGAAGATCGCGGTGCCGGTGGAGCAGATCCGGGAGGTGCTCGAGAAGGACGGACGGTAGGCGGGAAGCCGCTCAGGGCTTGCGGAAGAAGAGCGGCTCGATCTTCGAGAGATCCTTCGAGATCGCCATCGTGAGCAGGTCGGCGAAGCCCTGGAGGATGATGAGGGCGTTGAGGTCGGCGTCGTTTTTCGCCACGCCCTTGATGCGCTCGAGGATGCCGTCGTTCACCTTCTGGATGTTCTCGTAGTGCGTCTCGAGCTGCTCGAGGCCGAGATCGGGCTGCTCGCCGCGCTTGGCCACGAAGTACTGGCGCAGGAGGTACATGGAGACCGAGCGCACGATGGTCTCCTCCGCGGTCGAGAAGGGCAGGTGGAAGCGGGCCATCGGCTTGAGGAAGTCCATGTAGGGACACGAGCTGGTCGCCATGACGAGGCCGAAGATGCCGAAGATCCCCCGCTGCAGCGGGAGATGCTTGACGTAGGTGCGCTCCTCGGTGGTGACGGTCACGGTGGCCTCGGAGACGGAGGCCTTGTCCTTGAAGAACTCCACCAGCGCGGAGAGATTGGTGGCCACCGGGCAGTAGGGGTGCTCGGCCGGCTCGAGTGGGCAGTGGCCGCACTGATGGTTCTCGAGCCGGGCCCAGGCCGGGGGCTGCTCCGGGCCGCTCGGGAGAAAGGACAGGCTGGCCCGGTCGAGTTCGACGGTATAGGACTTGACGCCCCCGTCGGGGAACGCGAAGTCGTAGACGATCTTGATGCTGCCCACACTCACCTCAGGAGCGAGGGTAGCGAGGCGGGGGCGGCCCCGTCAACGAATCAGTCAGTCCGGCCGGCGCCCCGGATCCGCGTGCTATCCTCGGGTCGTGGCGTCCGTTCCCGAGCCTCCGGCCATCGGCCAGGCCGCCCCCCTCTTCAGCCTTACCTCCGTGCAGGGCGGCACCGTCGATCTGGCCACGTACCGGGGGCGGCGCAACGTGGTCGTGTGGTTCTCGCGTGGCTTCACGTGCCCGTTCTGCCGGGTCTACATGGATGGCATGAGCGAGGGCTATGACGACCTTCGGACCGGCGGGACCGAGATCATCCAGGTCGGGCCGAACCTGCTCCAGTCCGCTCGTATCTTCTTCGGCCACAGCCCCACGCCCTACCCCTTCGTCTGCGATCCGGACAAGCGTCTCTACGCCGTCTACGGCCTGGGTGACCGCGGCGCGCTGGAGGCCACGCGCTCGGCGGTGGTGAGCTTCTCGTACGCCTTCACCCACGGCGACACCGGCCCCCAGCTGCGCGGGGCGTGGCTCGACGTGATGAACCGCAACTTCGTCCGCCGCCTGCACCACCACGCCATGACCGCGCTCGAGCAGGGCATCTTCCTGGTGGATCGGGAGGGCGTCATCCGCCACCGCACCGTGGTCGGTCCGATCGATCCGGTGCCCCGGGGCGATCTGCTGGCCGAGATGGTCCGGGCCTACTGCCCGGACGGTCGGGCGCCCTAGATCCGGGCTGGTCCGGCGGGCGTAGTGCAAGGGAGAGGGCCTACATATGGGGGAGCCATTGAATTGCAGCCCACAGTGTCGTATGAGTTGAATCGACCGATGCCAGCTTTCAACCTCGACTCGTACGTCGGACGCTCGAGGGCAGTGGACCTGGCGGCCATCGACTGGGCCGACGTCCCGCGGCATCCGGTGCCCTCGGAGGTGGTTCGCACCCTCCGCTACATGCAGGACATCGAGAGCCACACCATCATCTACCTGCGGGCCCTGCTGGCCACCCGGGCCATCGACGACCCGGACGTGGCCACCTTCCTGGCCTGCTGGGTCTACGAGGAGACCTTCCACGGGCTCGCCCTGGCCCGCTTCCTGGAGGCCGCCGGCTCCCCGCTCGGGCCGCGCCCGATGCCCCGGGGCCAGGAGCCGCTGTCGAAGCGGATCGAGGCGGCGGCGACCTCGATGGTGTCGAAGGCCTGGCCCGACTTCTGCGCGGTGCACATGACCTGGGGCGCCATCAACGAGCTGACGACGCTGACCGGCTACCGGCGTCTCGCCGCGCTCGCGGATCATCCGGTGCTCACGGATCTGCTCGAGCGGATCATCCTCGACGAGTCGCGCCACTTCTTCTTCTACTACCGCCAGGCCGAGATCCGCATGCAGCGCCGCGCGGTCGCCCGGATCGCTCGCCTCCTGGTGGACCGCTTCTGGGTGCCGGTGGGCAGCGGGGTCCAGCCCGAGACGGAGCTGCGCTTCCTGGCCACCTATCTCTTCGCCGGCCCGGAGGGACGGGCCGCGGCCCGCAAGGTTGACGACACGATGCGGCGCCTGCCCGGGTTCGAGACCGTGCAGCTCCTCGAGTCGTGGATGGATCGACACGTGGGGAACAACCGCGATCGTTCCCCCGCCTTAGGAGGAGGACGCAATGGCCACGGCAACCACTGAGCGACCCACGGATCAGCGAGCGGGGAACGGGCACTACCGGGCCTACACCCCACGACCGTTCACGCGGGCCGAGCGCGACTCGGTCACCATTCTCTTCGGCGGCCTGCACTGGCGCGTCGAGCGAATTCTCCAAGCGGTGCTCGAGAGCGGCGGCCACAAGGCGCAGGTCCTGCCGGTGGCCACCAAGGACGACTTGCTCACGGGCCGGGAGGTGGCCGACATTGGCCAGTGCTGCCCGACCAGCTTCACCACCGGCAACCTCGTCAACTTCCTCAGGAAAGAAGCCAAGGAGATCGGCGCCGAGGAAGTGAACAAGAAGTTCGTGTATCTCACCGCCGGCTCCTGCGGCGCCTGCCGCTTCGGCCAGTACCACCAGAGCTACGAGCTGGCGCTGCGCAACTCAGGGCTCGACGCCTTCCGCATGTTCCTGCTCGCTCAGGACCAGCTCGATCAGAAGGCGGCCATGGGCGACGGGCTCGACCTCAACTTGCCGGTCACCCTCGGCTGTCTGTGGGCGATCTTCTGCACCGATCTGGTCCAGGACCTCGAGTACCAGGTGCGGCCCTACGAAGTGGTCGCCGGTCAGACCGAGGCGGTGGTCAAGGAGTCGGTGGAGCTCCTGTATCAGGCCTTCCGCAACCGGCCGAAGCGCGGCCCGTACCGGTCGGTGCTCTGGTTCCTGACTTCCCGTTATTTTATCCGGGCGCTCCGCGAGGTGCGACAGAAGTTCGACGCGATCGAGGTCGACCGTCTGCGCGTGAAGCCGGTGGTGAAGATCACCGGTGAGTTCTACCTCCAGACCGTCGAGGGCGATCCGAACTACAACATTCACCGGTGGCTCGAGGCGGAAGGCGCCGAGGTCTACCCGGCCGGCATCACGGTGTGGATGGACTACCTGCTGCGCCTCGGGCTCCAGCGCTTCGAGGACTACTCCGGCATCGAACGGGGCGCGCGGCTCAAGCTCGGCCTCGGGCGGACCGTGCAGGCGATCTACCGGGGCGTGGTCAGCCGGCTGCGCCGGGCCATGGGCAACCTGCCCCGCGACATCCCGCATCAGCTCGAGCTGCGGCGCCTGGCCGCGCCCTACTTTCACAGCCGGCTCGACGGCGGGGAGGGCGACATGCTGGTGGGCAAGGCGATCTGGGCCCACCAGAAGAAGAAGGCCCACATGATCTGCGAGCTCTCGCCGTACTCCTGCATGCCCAACACGATGTCCATCGGGGCAATGGCCGGGGTGATCGGCAAGTATCCCGATCTCCTCTACGCGCCGCTCGAGATCAAGGGCGACGCCGAGGTGCACGCGCTTTCGCGCTGCCAGATGATCCTGACCGAGGCGAAGAAGCGGGCGCAGCTCGAGTTCGACGCCGCGCTCCAGCAGAGCGGCATGACCCTGGACGCGGTGCGCGCCTACCTGGACGCGCACCCGAAGATGAAGCGCGCGACCTACCTGGTGCCCCACATGGGCGGCGCGGGCACCGCCGCCAACCTGGTGCTGCACGTGGCGCAGAAGGCGAAGTAATGAAGCTCATCGGGATGGACGTCGGCTCCACGACGGTCAAGGCCGCCGTTGTGGATTGGCGAGGCGCAGCCGAAGGCGAGACGAGGGGACATGAAGAGAAGCAAGGGTGGAAGGTCCTCTGGCAGGACTACCAGCGCCACAACACGCGCCAGGCCGAGAAGGTGTTGGAGTTCCTCGGCCGCATGGAGGAGGAGGCGCAGGTGGCTCCCGGGCGCGACCGCGTGTTCTTCACCGGCTCCGGGGCGGGCCTGCTCGGGCCCCTGGTCGGGGCCAAGATGATCCAGGAGGTGGTCGCGGTCGCGGCCTGCGTGGAGAAGCTCCACCCGGACGTGCGCTTCGTGTCGGAGATCGGCGGCGAGGACATGAAGACGATTTTCTTCACGCCCACCGGCACCGGACGCTCCAAGCAGGTCTACATGCAGTCGGCGTGCAGCGGCGGCACCGGGACCTTCATCGAGAAGACCGCGCGCAAGCTGCAGGTGGCGAGCGAGCAACTGGCCGCCTTGCCCTACGCGGGCATGAGCCTCCACAAGGTGAGCAGCAAGTGCGGCATCTTCGCGGAAACCGACGCCAACTCTCTCGTGAAGACCGGCGTGCCGGTCGAGGAGATCATCGCGAGCCTCTTCGAGGCGGTGGTCTACCAGAACCTGGCCACCCTCACCAAGGGCAACACCCCGTCGCCCGATGTGCTCCTGCTGGGCGGCCCCAACCTCTTCTTCAAGGGTCTGCAGGAAGCCTGGCGGCACCATCTGGCCAAGCTCTGGGAGCAGCGCAAGCTGGCGCTGCCCGAGGGGCGCGATCCCGCCTCGTTCATCACGGTGCCGGCGGAGGCCCTCTACTACGCCTGCCTCGGGTGCGTGGAGATCGGGGCGGGCGAGGCGGAGACGGTCGCGGTGTACGCGGGCCGCGACCGGCTGCGCTGGTGGGTGGAGGAGGGTCAGCAGGAAGAGAAGGCCAAGGCCGGCGGGCGCGCGCTCGTCTCCTGCGCCGACGATCTCAGCTCGTTCGTGGCCGAGTACGATCTCAAGCGCGCGGCGACCAGTCGCTCCGCGGTAGCGGGCCCGGTACTGATCGGCTGCGACTTCGGCAGCACCACCGCCAAGGCGGTGGTGCTCTCGCCCGAGCGTGAGCTGCTCTTCGCCTGCTACGCGCTGTCGAAGGGCAACCCCATCGAGGACGCGCAGTCGTTGTTCCGCCAGGTCCGGGAGGCGGGCTACGCCGACGTCGGCGGGCTTGCCCTGACCGGCTACGGGAAGGACCTGCTGAAGGACGTGGTGGGGGCGGACGTGGCGGTGGTGGAGACGGTGGCTCACGCCAGCGGCACGCTCCACTTCCACCCGGACGCCGACGTGATCTGCGACGTGGGCGGCACCGACGTCAAGATCATGATCCTCCGCCAGGGTACGGTGGCGGACTTCCGGCTGAACTCGCAGTGCTCCTCCGGCAACGGGGCGTTCCTTCAGGGCGTGGCCGAGCGTTACTCGATCCCGCTCGAGGCCTACGCCGAGAAGGCCTTCGAGGCCAAGGCCATGCCCACCCTGGCCATGGGCTGCGGGGTGTTCCTCCAGTCCGACATCGTCAACCAGCAGCGCAAGGGCTGGGCCGCTGAGGAGATCATGGCCGCGCTCGCCGCGGTGCTGCCCATCAACGTCTGGATCTATGCCGGCCAGCTCCAGAACCTGCGCGCGGTCGGGCGCAAGTTCGTGCTCCAGGGCGGCACCCACCGCAACATGGCAGTGGTGAAGGCGCAGGTCGATTTTATTCGCGGCAAGGTGCCGGAGGCCGAGGTCGTCCTGCATCCGTACTCGGGCGAGGCGGGCGCCATCGGGGCGGCCCTGTGCGCGGCCGACTGGCGCGAGGACGGGCAGCCGAGCCGATTCCGCGGCTTCGAGGCGATCGCCGCGCTCACCTACACGAGCACCACCGCCGCCGGCACGGTCTGCAAGTGGTGCCCGATCAACTGCACGCGCACCTTCATCGACGTCCAGCTCCCGGGTGCCAAGGGCCGGCCCTGGAGCAAGCTGCCGCTCGCGGAGGGGTGGGAGCGCGTGATCAGCGGCAACTCCTGCCCGAAGGGGCTGGTCGAGGACGCCAACGAGCTGCGCGTAGTGAAGGCGAAGCTGGAGGAGGTCAAGCGTGAATACCCTAACGTTGCCGAGATGGTTCGGAAGGACGCGTTCCGCCGAGCCCGCGCCGAATCCCCCGCCCTCGCGGGCTAAGCTCCGGATCGGCATCCCGCGCGTCCTGAACCTCTGGTCCACCCATCAGTTCTGGGTGGGTTTGTTCACCGAGCTCGGGGTGGATCCGCGCAACCTCGTCTTCTCCTCCGACACTTCGGAGGAGCAGGGACGGCAGTACGGCAAGGGCCGGGGCACGGTGGACTGCTGCTACCCGGTGAAGTGCATCGCCGGCCACTACGGGGAGCTGATCTTCGGCCAGCGCGAGAAGCTCGACGTGCTCTTCTCGCCCATGATCTACAACCTACCGTCCTTTCTGTCCGGCCACGTGGCGCGCACGCTCACCTGCCCGCGGGTCATGGCCGCCCCCGAGAACATCAAGGCCGGCTTCATGAAGGAGCGCGACGTCTTCGCCGAGCAGGGCATCCGCTACGCGGCGCCGTTCGTCTCCCTCGACGAGCCCAGGCTCGTGCCCAAGCAGCTCTGGGAAGGTTTACGAGATATCATCCCCGGCCTCACCGCCGAGGAGACCGCGCGCGCGGTGGAGGCGGCCTACCGGGCGCTGGCCGATTTCACGGCCCGCCTGCGCCGGAAGGGGCGCGAGGTGCTCGAGTGGTGCGCGCGCGAGAACCGGGCGTGCCTGCTCGTCCTCGCGCGGCCGTATCACATGGATCCCGGCATCGGCCACGAGATCGAGGTCGACCTGCAGGCCTACGGCTACCCGGTGTTGTGGGCGCAGTACTTCCCGATCGACGCCGATCTCATGGACTGGGCCTTCGGCGCGGACGTCCGCGCCGGCCACATCAAGTCCCCATTCGACATTCGTGACGTCTGGCCCTCCTCCTACAGCAGCAACACCAACGAGATCCTGTGGGGGGCCAAGGCGGCCGCCCGCATGCCGTGGGTCGCCTGCGTGGTGCGTCTGGCCAGCTACGAGTGCGGGATGGACCAGCCGACCTACACGCCGGTGCAGCAGATCGTGGAGCGCTCCGGCACGCTCTTCTTCTCCTTCCAGGACCTCGACTCGACGAAGCCAGCGGGCTCGGTGAAGATCCGGGTGGAGACCATCACCCACTACCTGGAGAAGTACGCGGGCGAGATCATCCAGAAGAAAAAGGCCGCGATGGGGCCGGACTGCCCGCTGCTACCGAGCCATTCGGATCCAGCCCCAGGGCGTCTTCGGCCGGAAGAGACTACTCTCCACTGAATTTTCTTCCCGCAGACCCCGGACCGAGTGAGGCGGAACCCGGAGTCGGCCCCCGCTGGAAGGCTTTGATTTCCTGGCCGCTCCTCGATTCGAGGCGGCCGTCTGGCACCCCCTATGCTCCCCGGCGTGCAGGAGGTATTCACACATGAATCGCACATGCGTGTTTACGACCTTCACGCTGCTCACGTCTCTTGTCCTTGCGGGCACTCCCGGCGGGGCCGATAGCGCGAAGTCCAACGACGCTCGCGCGATCCGCGCATCCACGAGTGCGGCGCGAGAGACGGCGTCCAAGCTCGACGGATTCACGCCGACTCCTGAGTTCGGCACCGTGCACTTCGACTTCGACAAGGCGACTATTCGAGCGACCGACGCCCGGATCCTCGACAAGCACGCCGAATGGCTGAAGGCGAACTCCGGGGCGATGGTTGCCATCGACGGAGGCGCCGACCAGCGGGGCTCGGTCGTGTACAACCAGAGCCTCAGTGAGCGGCGCGCCAGAGCGGTGCGGGACTATCTGGTGGCGCGGGGCGTGGCCGCAGATCGTATCGTCGACCTCGGCTACGGTGAAGGGCTGCTCGCGTGCCGTGGCACCGGTGAGGCATGCTGGCAGAAGAACCGCCGGGCCGACTTCCTCGTGAAGGTTCTCGACAAGCAGTCTCCGTAGTAGAGGCGCCAGGAGAGACGCTCCCCATCTGACCCTGTTGATGGAGACCGCCCCGGGCCTCGGAGAGGCCCGGGGCGCACCATTTCCGCGAGGCGCTTTTCCCGCGCTTTGACAGGGGTTGCCGCGCCGCCTACACTCGCCGGGAGATGCGTAGGCGCTCGGCCCGCCGCTCCCTCCGTCGAGCTTCGCTCGAGCCGTGGCCATGAGGTGGCGCCGGCGGCTGTTCTGGAAGTACGTCGTCTTCTTCACCCTGCTCGTTACCGGGGCCCTCCTGGCGAGCGGGCTCATCGAGATCTACTTCTCCTACCAGGAGAACAAGGCGGCCCTGGCCACGCTGCAGCGCGAGAAGGCCCAGGGCGCCGCCGCCCGGATCGAGGGGTTCATCACCGAGATCGAGCGGCAGATGGGCTGGGTGACCCAGCCGCGCGCGGTGGCCGCGGCCACCCGCGAGCAGCGCCGGTTCGACTTCTTCCGGCTACAGCGTCAGGTGCCGGCCATCACCGAGGTCACCTACATCGACCCGGCCGGCCGGGAGCAGGTGCGCGTCTCCCGCCTGGCGATGGACGTGATTGGCAGCGAGACGGACCTGTCGGGCGACCCTCGGTTCACGGAGACGCGCGCCCGCCGCCTCTATCGTGGGCCGGTGTACTTCCGCAAGGAGTCCGAACCCTACATGGCCATCGCGATCGGCGATGGCGAGAAGGGCGGCGGCGGGGTCACCGCGGCGGAGGTGAACCTCAAGTTCATCTGGGACGTGGTGTCGCAGATCAGGATCGGGAAGGCGGGCGTGGCCTTCGTGGTGGACGGCCAGGGCGCGCTCATCGCCCACCCGGACATCAGCCTGGTGCTCCAGAAGACCGACCTCGCCCGGCTCGACCAGGTGAAGGCGGCGGTGGCCGCCCCCGCGGGGGCGGGCGACTCGCCGCAGGAAGTCACGGTCGCGCGCAATCTCCGGAACCAGCGGGTGCTGACCGCCCAGGTCGCCATTCCCTCGCTCAAGTGGACGGTCTTCGTCGAGCAGCCGCTCGAGGAGGCCTTCGCGCCGCTCGAATCCTCCATGCGCCGCACCGCCTGGCTCGAGCTGATCGGCATCGCCCTGGCCGTGGTCGTCAGCCTCATGCTGGCCCGCACCATGGTGAAGCCGATCCGGGCGTTGCAGGCGGGCGCGACCCGGTTCGGGGAGGGGAAGCTCGGCGACCGCATCGAGGTGCACACCGGGGACGAGCTGCAGGGCCTCGCCGACCAGTTCAACACCATGGCGGCGCGGCTGCAGGAGTCGTACGCCGGCCTCGAGCGCAAGGTCGAGGAGCGCACCCACGAGCTGCAGGAAGCCCTGGAGCAGCAGACCGCGACCGCCGAGATTCTCGGGGTGATCAGCAGCTCGCCGACCGACCTGCGACCGGTGATGGCGGCGGTCGTGGAGAGCGCCGCCCGGTTGTGTGATGCTCAGAATGCCCAGATCTTCCAGATCGAAGGGTCGATGATGCGGCTGGTGGCTCGGCACGGCCCGGTCAAGTCGACCCTCGAAGCCGGCGAGGCGAGGCCGCTGACGCGTGGGTCCGTGTCCGGACGCTGCGCGATCGAGCGGCGGACCATCGAGATTCCGGATCTCCGGGTCGACCTGGAGACCGAGTACCCCGACATCGCTCCCGCCATCCGGCGCGAGGGGATCGCCGCCACCGTGGGCGTTCCCCTGCTGCGCGAAGGAGTGGCGATCGGGGCGATCACCGCCTTCCGGACGGAGGCCCGGGCGTTCTCCCGGCAGGAGGTCGCGCTGCTCGAGACCTTCGCCGATCAGGCGGTGATCGCGATCGAGAATGTGCGCCTGTTCCAGGAGCTGCAGGTCCGCAACCGCGACCTGACCGAGTCCCTGGAGCAGCAGACCGCCACCGCCGAGATCCTCAGCGCCATCAGCAGCTCGCCGACCGATCTCCAGCCGATTCTGGACGCGGTGGCCCAGAACGCCGGTCGCGTCTGTGACGCGACCGACGGCCTGGTGTTCCGCGTCGATGGCGCGTTCCTGCAGCTCGTGGCGAACTACGGACAGTACCGAGGCCGGCCGAGGCGAATCGAGATCAGCCCCGACTGGGTAGCCGGACGGGCCGTGCTGGAGCGGCGAACGATTCACGTGCCCGACATGGCCGCCGAGCTCGAGGAGTACCCGAAGTCCCGCTCGCTGCAGGAGCGCGCCGGCAATCGCACCACCCTCGTCACCCCGATGCTCCGGGAGGGCACGCCGATCGGCGTCATCGTGATCCGGCGTCAGGAGGTTCGCCCCTTCACCGACAAGCAGATCGCGCTGCTGCAGACCTTCGCCGACCAAGCGGTGATCGCGATCGAGAACGTGCGCCTGTTCCAGGAGCTGCAAGCTCGGACCCAGGATCTCTCGCAGTCGCTGGAGGAGACCAGCGCGCTCAGTGAGGTCATCCGGGCGGTCAGCGCCTCGCTGGACGTTCGCGAAGTCCTCGACACGGTGGCGCGGCGCGCCATCGCCCTGTCCGGCGCCGACGGCTGCGGGATCTTCCAGATCAGCCCCGGGCAGAAGGCGTTCGAGGTCGTGGTGAGCCAGGGGCTCAGCCGTGAGTTCGTGGATTCGGTCCTGGTCATGTCGATCGGTGTCGACCAGGGCACGATCCGTCAGGCCACTGATACCGGACAGCCGGTGCAGATCCCCGACATAGAGGAGGCGCACGGTTATCCCTTCCGCACGCTCTTCCTCCGGGAGGGCCTGCGCTCGGTGCTCACGGTGCCGATGGGGGGAGGCGACGTGGTCCGGGGCATCGTGGTCGTCCGTCGCCGGCCCGGTGAGTTCGATGAGCGCATCGTGAATCTGATGACGGCCCTGGCCAACCAGTCCAAGGTAGCCATCGCCAACGCGCACCTCTTCCGAGAGATCGAGGAGAAGAGCCGGCTGCTCGAGGTGGCGAACCAGCACAAGTCGGAGTTCCTCGCCAACATGTCGCACGAGCTGCGCACCCCGTTGAACGCCATCATCGGCTTCTCGGAGGTATTGCTCCAGCGGATGTTCGGCGCGCTCAACCCCAAGCAGGACGAGTATCTCCAGGACGTCCTGTCGTCCGGCCGGCATCTGCTCTCATTGATCAACGACATCCTCGACCTCTCCAAGGTGGAGGCGGGCCGGATGGACCTGGAGTTGGCGCGCTTCCACCTGCCCCAGGCGATCCAGGATACGCTCACCCTCGTGCGCGAGCGGGCGGTCCGGCACGGCATCGAGGTGAGCTTCGCGGTGGACGGCCGGCTCGGCGAATTCGTGGCCGACGAGCGGAAGATCAAGCAGGTCTTGCTGAATCTCCTGTCCAACGCGGTGAAGTTCACCCCGGAAGGCGGGCGCGTCGAGGTGCGCGCGGTGCCCACCGACGGGGCCGTCGAGATCTCGGTGGCGGACACCGGGATCGGGATCGCGCCGGAGAACCAGGAGCTGATCTTCGAGGAGTTCCGGCAGGTGGGGGGCGACTACGCACACAAGCGGGAGGGGACCGGCCTCGGCCTCACCCTGGCCCGCAAGCTGGTGGAGCTGCACGGCGGGCGCATCTGGGTGAAGAGCCAGCCGGGGCAGGGCTCCACGTTCACCTTCTCGATTCCGGAGCGACCATGGCCGGCGAGCTGATCCTGATCGTCGAGGACAACGAGAAGAACCGGAAGCTGGAGCGCGATATCCTCCAGTTCCACGGCTACCGGACCGTCGAGGCCGACACCGGCGAGGACGGGGTGCGGCTGGCCCAGGAGACCCCACCCGCGCTCATCCTCATGGACATCCAGCTCCCGCGCATGAGCGGGATCGAGGCCCTGCGGCTCCTGCGCGCCGACGCCCGGACGCACGCCATCCCGGTGATCGCGGTGACCGCGTCCGCGATGAGCCATGACCGGCAGAAGATCATGGCGGCGGGGTTCGACGGCTACCAGGCCAAGCCGATCGACGTCACCCAGTTCGTGGCCGCGGTGCGCGAGATGCTCGACCGCCCGCGGCGGGGGACGGGCGCACCGTGAACGCTCCGGCCCGCATCCTGGTGGTCGACGACACCCCGATGAACGTGAAGCTCCTTGCCGGGATTCTCGCCGGCCACGGCTACGACGTCATCACGGCGTCCTCGGGCGCGGCGGCTCTGGAGCTGGTGCGGAAGGAACGGCCCGATCTGGTGCTGCTCGACGTGGTGATGCCGGAGATGAGCGGCTACGAGGCGTGCCGGCGGCTTCGTGCGGACGAGGCCACGCGGCTCCTGCCGATCATCATGGTCACCGCGCTCGATCCCGGAGAGGAGCGGACCAAGGGGATCGAGGCGGGGGCCGACGACTTCCTGACCAAGCCGATCAACCAGCCCGAGCTGCTGGCTCGCGTGCGCTCGCTACTGCGCATCAAGGCGCTCCACGACGCGCTGGGCGAGCTCAACCGGACGCTCGAGCAGCGGGTCGGCGATCAGGTCGCCCAGCTCGAGCGGCTCGGGCGCTTGCGCCGATTCTTCTCACCCCAGCTCGCCGACCTGATCGTGGCCGGGGACGCGGCCGACCCGCTCCAGAGTCACCGTCGCGAAGTCACGGTGGTCTTCCTCGACCTGCGCGGCTTCACCGCCTTCGCCGAGACCTCGGAGCCGGAAGAGGTGATGACGGTCCTGCGGGAGTACCACGCCGAGATGGGCAAGCTCATCCTGGCCTCCGATGGCACGCTCGAGCGCTTCACCGGTGACGGCATGATGATCTTCTTCAACGACCCGGTGGAGGTGCCCGATCCGACGGCGCGCGCGGTGCGCATGGCCGCCGCGATGCGGGAGCGCATCGCGGGGCTCACCGAAGCGTGGCGCAAGCGCGGGTTCGATCTCGACTTCGGCGTCGGCATCGCCCAGGGCTACGCGACCATCGGGGCCATCGGGTTCGAGGGCCGCTGGGACTACGGAGCCATCGGGACCGTGACCAACCTCGCCGCGCGCCTCTGCGGCGAGGCCAAGCCCGGGCAGATCCTGCTCTCCCAGCGTGTGGCCGGGAGCGTGGAAGGCATCGCCCAGGTGGAGCCGGTGGGCGAGCTCAGCCTCAAGGGCTTTCAGCGGCCGGTGAAGGCCTACAACGTGGTCCGGCTCGCGTCCGCCCCGTGAACGTCTGCGTGGTCGGGGCGGGGGCGATCGGCACCTTCATCGGCACCGGCCTCGCGCGCAGCGGCTGCCGGGTGTCGGCCCTCGCGCGCGGGGCGACCGCGGCGGCGCTGCGCGCCCACGGCTTCCGGTTCCAGCAGGATAGCGCGGTGCTCACCGCGCCGGTGCGGGTGGCCGAGGAGGCGGGCAAGCTCGGCCCGCAGGAGCTGGTGGTGCTGGCGGTGAAGGGGCCGTCGCTCGAGGACGTCGCGGGGAAGATCGGGCCGCTGCTGGGGCCCGAGACGATGGTGCTCACCGCGATGAACGGCGTGCCGTGGTGGTTCTTCCACGGCCTCGGCGGGCCTCACGAGGGGGCAGCGGTCCGCTCGGTCGATCCGCACGGCCGCATCGCGGCCGCGATCCCGGTGCGACAGGTGATCGGCTGCGTCGTGCACGCCACCTGCTCCGTGCTGGAGCCCGGCTTCGTGCGTCACGGCTTCGGCCGGGAGCTGGTCATCGGCGAGCCGAGCGGTGTTGCCTCGGATCGCCTGCGCGCGCTGGCCGAGCGGTTGACCACGGCCGGCTTCGAGACCACCGTCTCGAACCGCATCCAGGCCGACACATGGTACAAGCTCTGGGGCAACATGACGATGAATCCCATGTCCGCGCTGACCGGGGCCACCTGTGATCGGCTGCTCGACGATCCGCTGCTCGACCGCTTCACGCTCGCGATCATGGCGGAGGCCGCCGCCATCGGCGAGCGGATCGGCTGTCCGATCCGTCAGAGCGGTGAAGAGCGGAACGCGGTGACGCGCAAGCTGGGCGCGTTCAAGACCTCCATGCTGCAGGACGTGGAGGCGGGCAAGCCGCTCGAGATCGACGGGCTGCTCACCGCGGTGCACGAGATCGGTGGGCGCGTGGGGGTCTCCACCCCCAACACCGACGCGCTGCTGGGCCTGGTCCGGGTGTTCGTGGCCGGCCGCGGGCTCCGGTAGGGAGACAGGACGCCGCCATGGCCACCTCCCGTCCCCCGTTCCGGGCCGATCACGTGGGCAGCCTGCTGCGTCCGCCGGCGCTGAAGACCCTCCGCCTCGCCAGGGAAGAGGGACGGGCGAGTGCGGCAGAGCTCGCGGGCGCCGAGGATGCCGCGATCCGCGACGCGGTTCATCTTCAAGAGCAGATCGGGTTGCAGGGCATCACGGACGGCGAGATGCGCCGCAAGTCCTGGCACATGGACTTCCTGACCCGGCTCGGCGGTCTCGGCAGCGAGGGCAAGAAGCTGCCGGTGACCTTCCACGGCCGATCCGGCGACGTGAACTTCACGCGGCCGGATCTGCAGATCAACGCGAGGGTAACCCGGCCCTCCCCCATATTCGTGGACGCACTCAAGTTCCTGAAGGCGACCACGGTGCGAACGGCCAAGCTCACCATCCCGTCCCCCTGCATGCTCTACTCCCAGGTCGGCCGCGCCAACATCAGCAAGACGGTGTACCCCAGCCTCGACGGCTTCATCGAGGACACCGCCGCCGCCTACCGCGCCGAGATCGCCGATCTGTACGCGGCCGGCTGTCGCTATCTGCAGCTCGACGACGTCAGCCTGGCCTATCTCTGCGATGACGAGATGCGCGCGCAAGGACGGGCCCGCGGTGAGGACCCCGACGAGGTCCTGGCCCTGTCCGTCAAGCTCATCCAGGCCACGCTCCGAGACCGTCCTCGCGATCTGTTCGTCTGCACGCACCTCTGCCGGGGCAATTTCCGATCGGGCTGGCGCGCCCAGGGCGGCTACGAGAAGGTGGCGGAGGCCCTCTTCAACCAGATGCCCTACGACGGCTTCTTCCTCGAGTTCGACGACGCCCGCTCGGGCGATTTTTCACCGCTCCGGCATGCCCCGAAGCACATCCGGGTGGTGCTCGGGCTCGTCACCACCAAGGTCGGCACCCTGGAGCGGAAGGACGAGCTCAAGCGCCGCCTGGACGAGGCCTCGAAGTACATCGCGATCGACCAGCTCTGCGTGAGCCCGCAGTGCGGATTCTCCTCGACAATGGAGGGCAACGAGGTCGCGGTGGAGGACCAGCGAGCGAAGCTCTCGCTGTGCGCCCAGCTCGCCCACGAGGTCTGGGGCGCCCTGTAGACCGGCGCGGCCGGCCGGCGATCAGTCGGCGCTGGGCAGCAGGACGCAGGCCTCGGGCGGCACCGTCACCGCGACCGCCTCGCCGGGCCGCGCGCGCGCCGGCGCCGGGCCGATGACGCGCAGGACGACGTCGGTGTCGTCGAGCCGCACCTGATAGTCGACCGTGTCCCCGAGATAGCTCGCCCGCACGATGGTGCCGGCCAGCACGTTGGCGCCGGCGGTCGCCCCGAGAGCACCCAGGCCGGGGCGCGGGCCCAGCGCGATCTGATGCGGGCGGATGGAGACGACCGCCGGCGCGCGGGACGCGAGGCCGAGCGAGGCGACGCGCAGGCGCAGGCCGCCGCGCGCCACGGTGGCCGGGCCGTCGGCCACCGCGTCGATGAGGTTGGTCTTGCCGATGAACTCGGCGACGAAGCGGGTCCGCGGCTGCTCGAACAGCTCCTGGGGCGCTCCGATCTGCGCGACGCGGCCGTCCCGCAGCACCGCCACCCGGTCCGAGATCACCATGGCCTCCGCCTGGTCGTGGGTGACGTAGAGGGTGGTGATGCCGAAGCGCTCGTGGAGCCGGCGGATCTCGAAGCGCATCTCCTCGCGGAGGCTCGCGTCCAGGTTGCTGAGCGGCTCGTCCAATAACAATATTTCGGGCTCCACCACGAGGGCGCGCGCCACCGCCACCCGCTGCTGCTGGCCGCCCGACAGCTCGCCCGGGTAGCGCCCGCCGTAGCCCGCGAGCTGCACCGCCTTCAGCATCTCGATCGTTCGATGCTCTCGTTCTGCGCGCGGAGCGCCCGCGAAGCGGAGGCCGTAGGCCACGTTCTGGGCCACCGTCATGTGCGGCCAGAGCGCGTAGCTCTGGAAGATCATGGCCATGCGCCGGCGCTCGGGCGGGATCACCGTCTCCGCCGAGGAGAGCACGCGGTCGCCCACCCGGATCTCGCCTCCGTCCGGCGTGAGGAAGCCCGCCACCAGCCGCAGCGTCGTGGTCTTGCCGCAGCCGGAGGGGCCGAGCAGCGAGACCAGCTCGCCGCTCCGCACCGTGAGATCGATGCCGGCCACCGCGGCGACGTCGCCGAAGCGCTTGGAGAGGCCGGAGATCGTGACGCCGGGCACCGCGCTAGCCCGCGCTGCTCGATTGCCGCCCACCCATCACGTCGCGGCCGAGCAGGGCCTGCATCAGGACCACGGTGGCGAAGGTCATCGCGAGCATGAAGACGCCGAGGACCGCGATGGCGCCGAACTGGCCCTCTTCCTTGAGGTCGAAGATCACCACCGACATCACCTTCGTGTTCGGGGTGAAGAGGATGATGGAGGCCGACAGCTCGCGGATCACCCCGATGAAGACGAAGCACCAGGTGGCGATGATGCCACTCCGGGCGAGGGGCGCGGTGATCTCGCGCAGGACGCGCAGCCGGCCCGCGCCCAGGATGCGACCGGCCTCCTCCAGCTCCGGATGGATGGAGCGAAGCGTCGCGTCGGACTGCGAGTAGCCGACCGGCATCTCCTTGGTCAGGTAGGCCAGGAAGAGAATCCAGAGCGTACCGTAGAGGAGGAAGGGCGGCCGGGTGTAGGCGACGAACAGAGCCACCGCCAGGACCACCCCGGGGATGACCACCGGGGCCAGCGCGAGGAAGGCCAGCACCTGATGGCCCACGATGAGGCGCCGGTTGGTGACGTAGGCGAGCAGGGTGGCGAGCCCGGTGCCCACGCAGGCGGTGAGCACGCCCAGCTCGAGCGTGTTCACGATGGCGGACTGGGTCGCGTCGTGCAGGAACGTGAACGACCAGTTCTCGAGCGTGAAGTTTTCGCTCGTGAGCGGCTGGGCCCAGGCGCGCGAGAACGCGGCCTTGAGCAGGATCCCGTAGGGCAGGAACACCGCGCACCCGAGCACGGCCAAGCAGCCCGCGAGCGCCGGATAGCGCCAGGGGCCGAGCCGGACGACCCGGCGCTGCCCGCCCTTGCCGCCTACCGCCGCGTAGCCGCGCCGGCCCAGCAGCTTCTTCTGCGCGAGCAGGAGCAAGGCGGTGGCGAGGAGCAGGGGCATGGAGAAGGCGGCGGCCATCTCCACCCGCGGCGGGTACTGGAAGAACGACCAGAGCTGGGTCGTCACGGTGTGGAAGCCGGCCGGCAAGGCCAGGATGGCCGGGGAGCCGAAGAGGGCCAGGGCCTGCAGCACGGCCAGGATGAAGCCGCTCAGGATGGCGGGCAGCACCATCGGCAGGGTGATCGTCCGGGCCACCTGCAGGCGGCCGGCGCCCAGGATGGACGCCGCGTCCTCGAGGTCGGACGCGATCAGGCCGAGCGTGTTGGTGATCATGATGTACACGTACGGGAAGGTGTAGATCGCCACCACGAAGATCAGCCCCGGCATCGAGAAGATGTTCAGCAGGGGCTCGGTGGCCCCGGTGACGGAGCGGTAGAGCCGGTTCAGCGCGCCCGCGTTGGGGCCGGCGAGCATGACCCACGCGAAGGCGCCCAGGAAGGGCGGCGTCACGAAGGAGGCCATGATGAGGTGCTGGATCGTCCGGCGCCAGGGCAGATCGGTGCGGGCGGAGAGCCAGGCCAGCGGGGCGCCGATCGCGAGCGCGAGGGCGCCCGACCCCACGCCAAGCACTAGCGTGCTCCTCAGCGCTTTTTGCAGCGGCGGGTCGCCGAGCAGGCGCGCGTAGTGGGCGAGGGTGAGGCCGCTCCGGCCGCTCACGCTCATGTAGGCGAGCCAGCCGAGCGGCAGCAGGATCAGGAGCGCGAGCGCGGCGGCCGCGAGCAGCCAGATTGGCGCCGCACGGTCGATGCCCTCGAACCGCCGGGGCGGGCGGGTGGCCGCCACGTCGGCCATGACCGGCGCCCTAGGCCCCGAAGAACTCGACGAAGCGCGTCTTGATCTCCTCGTTCCGCTTCTGGAGCTCCTCGGAGTCCACCGTCAGGAGCCTGAGGTCCGGCAGGCGGGGCTTGTCGGCCGGGTACGTCACCTGGGGATGCCCGGTGTAGAGCCCCTCGGTGTCGGCCAGCACCTGCTGCACGTCGCGGGAGAAGATGAAGTCGGTGAAGAGACGGGCCGCGTTCGGATGGGGCGCGAAGCTCGTGATGGCGCTCGGAGAGACCACCAGCGGCACGCCCTCCTTCGGGTAGACGATCTCGACCGGGTTCCCCTTCTTCTTCGTCTGGTAGAAGGTGTAGTCGCCGCCGTTCACCGCCACCGGGCGCTCGCCGGAGGCGACGATGCCGGAGGGATCCACTGCGGACTGCACCAGCATCGGCTTGTTCTGGGCGAGGGTCTTGAAGTAATCCCAGCCGTTCAAGTGCACCAGGGCGAGCACGTGGGTCGCGATCACCCCACTGTAGCCGGGATGCGCGGTGACCAGGCGCCCGCGCCACTTCGGATCGAGCAGGTCCTTCCAGGTGCGCGGGGCCTCCGCGGCCGCGATCATCTTCGTGTTGTAGGCGATGACGTTCACGGTGGCCCGCAGGCCGTAGTGGAAGCCGTCGCGGTCCTTGAAGCCGGGAGCGAAGACCTCCGCTCCCGCCGGGGTGTAGCGCATCAGCAGCTTCTTCTCCTTCAGCAGCACGTAGTGGCCGGCGTCGGAGGTGTGGACGACGTCCACGTTGCGGATGTTGGATGAGAGCTCCTGCATCATCCGCTGCAGGATCCGCTGCGAGCCGGTCCGGTGCACCTCCACCTTCACGCCCGGGTAGGCGGTCTCGAACAGCTTGGCCACCTTCTCCGAGCTCGAGAGCGCGAGCGAGGTGTACCAGACGACCTTGCCCTCCTTGCGGGCCGCCTCGAGCCGCGGGTCCTGCGCGGCCGCCGCGGCGGCGGAGAAGGCCTGGGTGAGGATCAGCAGCGAGACCATGAATGGATGGCGCATAGGGCTCCTCTAGGCGGTGAGGGCGTCCATCAGCTCGGCCAGGCGCGGCTGGGACGCGAGCGCGTCGACCAACTCGCCCACCCTCGCGGCCTGGGCGCCGGAGATGGCCAGCTCCGCGTTGGCCCGGAACTTGGCGGTCAGCTCCTCGCGCGTCATCGGGAAGTCGGGCCCGCCGCGCGGGTGGTCCTGCCGCTCCTCGAGCACCCGGCCGTCGGTCAGGCGCACCGCGACGTGCCCGATGAAGTGGCGCGGGTAGTCGATCGTCGGGTCGATGTCGTAGAAGACCTTGGCCGCGACACTCCGCAGCACCTCGTCCCCGACGGCCTCGTCGGTGAAGTCGGCGAGGGTAGCGCGCCGGTTGACGAGGATCGAGGCGAGCAGGTAGGGCAGGCTGAATTTTGCGGCGTAGCCGTTGCGCGGGCTCTGCTTGGCCGCGAGCGGCTCCCAGAGCCGCGGGATCGGGCCCGGGGCGGTGCGGCAGCGCACCTCGGCGATCTGCTCGGGTTGGAAGCGGTGACGCTCCCGGAGGCGGAGCGCGCAGTCCATGTAGGGGTGCGCGATCGAGCCGCACGGGTAGGGCTTGAAGGTCAGCGCGGCCAGCTCCCAGGTCGAGCCGAGGCTCGCGATCAGCGGCTCGAGCCGCTCCGGGTCGTGGCCCCCCGCGAAGGCCGCGTAGAAGCCGTGCTCGCCCTCGAAGACCGTCTCCGGCCCCGTGAAGCCGGCGCGCGCGAGGAGCACGGCGGTGACGCCGGCGTGCGCGCCCCAGCCCGGATGCAGGCGCTTGGTCCACGAGCCGTCGACGAGGTACTCGATGATGCCCCCGGCCTGGCTCCCGCAGAGCCCGAAGGCGTGGACCTGCTGGTCGTCGTTCAAACGGTAGAGACGGCCCGCGACGGCCGCGGCGGCGAAGCCGGCGGTGAGCGCGGTCGGATGATAGTGGCGCGCGTGGAAACGGCCCGGTACCGCGAGGCCGATGCGGCACATCACCTCCACCCCGGCGATCATCGCCTCGAGCACCGCCCGACCCGAGGCTTCGACCGCTTCGCCGACCGCCAGAGCGGTGGTCACCGCCACGCAGCCGGTGTGGACGATGGCGTCCTCCCGCGTGTCGTCGAAGTCGAGCCCGTGCGCGAGGGTGCCGTTGGCGAGCACCGCGCTGGCCGCACCCACCCGGGTCTTGGTCCCGATCAGCACGCTCTCCGGCGCGCCGCCCAGGCGCTCCGCCGCCTGCGTCACCGCCCGTCCGAAGTCCTGACGCGACGACGCGAGACAGCTTCCGAGCGTGTCGAGAGCGAGCAGCGTGGCCTTCGCGGCGACGGCGGGCGGCACGTGGTCCAGCGTGACGCCCCCGACGAACCGCGCGAAACGCCGAGCGACCGACGTGGAGGAGGCGGGAGGCTGTGACACGGCCGTCGGCTCTTTCTACTGAACGCCTCCGGCGATGTCAACGAGGAACTTCCGCGCGGGCGCCCGCTGCCGCACCGTGACGCGCGGCGCGCGGCTGGCGCAGCCGCCGCGACGGCGCTATGATGCGGGCCCAATGGACGAGACGGCGACCGCGCGCGTGACCGGTGTGGCGCAGGTCTTCGATCTGCACGCAATCAAGGCGTTCGGCCCGGACAAGCGCGTACGCAAGATGCTCTTCAAGACCGACCAGCTCTGGTCGGAGATCGCCTGCTACGAGCCCGGCCAGTCGACGGTCATGCACCAGCACCCGAAGGAGGAAGAGGCGATCTTCGTCCTGGAGGGCACCGCCCACATGAGCATCGACGGCCAGGAGGTCGTGGTGGAGGCGGGGTCCATCGTGAAGTTCCCCAAGGGCGTGATGCACGACGTGCGCAACCCGGGGCCGGAGCGCTGCGTCATCATGTTCATCAAGGTCAACCCGAAGATGCTGCCCAAGGACGTCAGGAGCGATGGGTAACGTCGAGCGCTGCGACAAGACCCTGCCGGTCAATGAGATGATTTTTTACGTCCGTAGAAACGCCGCGCTGCGCGAGCGCTGGAACCGCGATCTGGAAGGCCTCGCTCGCGATTTCGGCCTGAGTCGCGAGGAGTACGAGGCCCTGCGCGACCGGGACGTGCGCCGGCTCAACGAGATGGGCGTGCACCAGTACTACATCCCCCAGATCCTCCGGCTCTTCTACGGGGCCTCCGCCAACAGCAACAGCCACCCCGCGCTCGAGGCCTACAAGCGGGCGTATCCCGACGAGGCCGCCGCCTCCGAGCGGCTCCAGGAGCGGCTCGCGCGGGGCCGGGGCTGAGCCATGGCCGAGGTCGTGGCCGCGATGGCGATGACCCACTCCCCCGGGCTCACCGGCTGGTTCGACCGCGCGCCGGAGGACCAGCGCCGGGAGGCCCGACGGGCCCTCGACGAGATGCGCGCGCGTCTCCAGGCGGCCCGGCCCGACGTGGTCGTGCTGTTCAGCAACGACCACCTGCTCAACTGGCCCATCAACAACACGCCGGAGTACACGGTGGGCATCGGCCCCGAGCACGTGGGGCCGGCCGACTGGTACGACGAATGGCTGGCGCTGGCGAAATACCGGATCCCCGGCCATCCCGGGCTGGCCCGCTACCTCGTCAACGAGGGCGCGTGGCGCCGCGTGGCCTTCGCGTACCTGCGGGACATGCAGTTCGACGATGGGGTGTCGGTGCCCATGCACTACCTGAACCCCGACGGCACCATCCCGCTGGTGCCGGTCACGATGAACTGCACGGTGCCGCCCATTCCGACCCCGGAGCGGGCGTATCAGGTGGGGACGACGCTGCGCGAGATGGTGCGCGCGTACCCGGGCGCCGAGCGCGTCGCGGTGCTGGCCACCGGCGGCCTCTCCCACGAGCCGGGCGGCCCCCGCTACTTCTGGGTGGACGAGGAGTTCGACCGCTGGTTCCTCGATCTGCTGAAACAGGGCGATCACGCGGCCTTGCTGCGCGAGTGCACGCTCGAGCGCATGGAGGCCGCCGGCTCCGGCGGCACCGCGGAGCTGCTCGCCTGGATCCTGGCGCTCGCGTTCACCACCGGGCCCGCCGAGGTGCTCGCCTACATGCCCGCGATCGCCTGGCGGTCGGGCACCGGCATGGTGGTATGGCCGGGCGTCAAGAATTGACACCTTTTGCAACCGTCCTCCCGCGGACGACCGGAGTGACACGTGAGAAGCACTGAGAGGTGGCCCGCGGCTAAGTTCACGTCCCGTCGCACGGGTCTGGCTGGCGTCGTTCTTGCTGGCTCTCGCTCAGGGGGGAGGAGCGGCATGAGCCGGATGCAGCCGGAGAGAGAGGCCTCGGTATTCCGCAAGCCGGTGGCCCCACCTGAGCGCGTCAGCGCCCGGCGTGGTCCCGAGGCCCGGGGCGATCGCACCCTCGCGATCCCGCACTCCGTTTCATCGTCCCTGTCGCGCACGGTTCGCGAGCAGCTCGCCTATCTGACGCCGGATCAGCAGCGCGCCTTCCTCTGGCGCTACCGGGCCCAGGCGAAGTCGCCGGTGGTCGCGCTCCTGTTCCTGCCGCTCGGCTGGCACTACCTTTACCTGCGCAAGCGCGGACTCCAGGTATTGTTCTGGCTGACCCTCGGCGGGCTCGCCGCCTGGTGGGTGCTGGACGTCTTCCGCATCCGCCGTCTCGTCCGCGACTACAACCGCCGTGTCGCGGTCCACGTCATGCGCGCCCTGTGGGGCTAGGAGGCGCCTCCCCCTTCACTCGCGTCAACGGATGCGACCTCTGCCGGGCGGCCCACCTCACGCCCTGGTTCCACGAGGACGACATCTGCTGGATCGCCGAGTGTGAGATCTGCGCGGTGCCCATGGTGGTGTGGCGCTACCACGGCACCGAGCCGCCCCCCGAGCATCTGACCCACATGCACGCGCGCCTGCGCGAGATCGCCACCCGCGAGCTCGGCGGCGAATGCTACATCGACGACCACATGCGTAACATCCCCGACCACTACCACGCCCACGGCCGGCCCAAGGGCGGGTTCTTCGGTCCCGGCGTGCGACGCTGACACCGTCACTCCCACCCAGACCCTGGAGGCGAACATGGCGGAGAGCGAGCTGCACCGCAAGGGAAGCGAGATCCGGCGCCGGCTGCTGGGCGACAAGTACGTGGAGCGCGTCAACGCGACGACCTACCAGGATCCGGTCATGCGCACGTTCATCGACGTGGCGACCGAGAACGTGTTCGGCGCGCTGTGGACGCGGCCGGGGCTCGATCTCAAGACGCGCACCCTGGTGTGCGTGGTCTCCGACGCGGCGACCGGCCGCGAGCCCGAGCTGCGCATCCACCTGCGGATGGCGCTCCGCCAGGGATGGACCGAGACCGAGCTGGTCGAGGTGCTCATCCACATGTCCGGATACGTGGGCGTGCCCATCATCCGCGAGGCCTTGATCTGCGCGCGCGACGTCTTCGCCGAGGTGAAGGCCGAGAGCTGAGGCGCGCGCTTGACCGGCGTTGTCACCCGGGAGACGCGGGTCGTCAAGATCAAACCATTGGAAAGATTACCCAATCTGGTCAAGCACTCGTATTAGCGCATGTATTGACCGGTTCCATCTGGCACCTCCCGTGCAGCAGCACGGCCCCGTGGGCGTGCGAGCCGACATTCTCGTCATCGACGACGACCCCATGGTGCGGGAGGCCGTGGGCGATGTGCTGCGCGCTCAGGGCCACCACGTGGACCGGGTCGACAAAGGCCGGGCCGCGCTGGAACGCATCGGGCGTCAGCGCCCGGTCGACCTGGCCATCGTCGACTTCAGGCTCCCGGACATCTCGGGGCTCGAGCTGCTGCGCAGCATCAAGACCCGCTCGCCCGAGACCGCGGTCATCCTGATCACCGGTCACGCATCGCTCGACGGAGTGCTGGCGGCCATGGACGGCGACGCGTCGTCCTACCTGGTGAAGCCGATCAACACCCGGCAGCTCCTGTCCACCGTGGATCGGGCGCTCGCCCGGCAAGGGCTCCTGCGCGCCCTGCGCGACTCCGAGGAGCGCTACCGGTTGATCGCGGAGAGCATGACCGAGGCCCTCTTCCTGCTCGACCTGGAAGGCGGTCTCGTGATGGTGAATGGCTACGGGGAGCAACTGAGCGGCTTCCGGTCCGACGAGCTGATCGGCCGCCCGGTCTTCTCCCTGCTCGACAAGCCCGGCGCGGCGCTCGCGAGCCAGCGCCTGGAGGCGGTGCGCGCCGGCCGCGAGGTGGCGCCCCAGTTCGAGTGCCAGCTGGTGCGCAAGGATGGCCGCCGCGTGCCGGTGGAGCTGGCGTGCAATAGCATCGCCCGGGACGGAGTGGTGGTCGGCCGCCTGGTGGTCGTGCGGGATATCAGCGAGCGCCGGGAGGCGCAGGCCGCGCACGCGCTCCTGTCCTCCATCGTCGAGTCGTCGGAGGACGCCATCATCGGGCGCACCCTCGAGGGGCGGATCATGAGCTGGAACCCGGCCGCGGAACGACTCTACGGGTACACGGCCGCGGAGGCCATCGGGCACTCGGTGTCCCTGATCGTGCCACCCGAGCGCCGGGACGAGCTCCCGAACATCCTCGTGCGCCTGGATAGCGGGCGGCGCGTGAGCAACTACGAGACGGTGCGGCTGACCAAGGACGGCCGCCGCATCGACGTATCGCTGACCGTCTCACCGATCAAGGACGCGACCGGCCGGGTCACCGGGGCCTCCAGTATCGCGCGCGACATCACCACCCGGCTCCGAGCGGAGCGCACCGCCCGGGCCCTGGCGCAGGTCGGCCGCGAGCTGCTCGGCACGCTCGACCTGGGCCTGATCGCCGACCGGATCGTCTGGGCCGTGCTGGAGGTGTTCCAGGGCCGCCGGGCCGTCCTGTACGAGCTCGAGCCAACCTCGAGCCGGCTCGTGTGCCTGGCCGCCGCCGGACCCGACGAGCCCGGCCGGTGGGTGGGCTCCCATCTCCCGTCCGGTGTCGGCATCGCCTGGCGCGCGGTGAGCGAGGGCCGCCTGGTCGCGTCCGCGGGGGTGCTGGCCGACGAATGCGGCGCCGTCCACGCCGACGAGCACCTCGCGGTGGAAGCGGGTCAGTCGATGATCGCGGTGCCCCTGACCGCCCACGATCGCGTGCTCGGCGCGCTCATGGTCGGCAGCGAGCCCGACCGAGTCTACTCCACGGACGAGCAGCACCTGCTCACCGTCTTCGGCGACCAGGCCGCCCTCGCGCTCCAGAATGCGCAGCTCTTCACCGAGACCGAGCGGGCTCGCCACATCGCGGAACGCCTGGCCGCGGCCGCGCGCAGCGTGCCCCAGTCGGTGACGCTCACCGAGATCGGCCAGCAGATCGCGGACAGCCTCACGGGCCTGGTTCGCGGGCGGGCGGCGATCGTGTACCGGCTCGACCCGGCTACCTGGAACCTCGTTCGGGTGGCCGCTTCCGGCGAGACCACGCCTCCGGCGGACGTTGTTCTCCCGCGTGGCTTCGGTCTCGAGAGCGTGGCCGCCTCCACGCGGCAGCCGGTGGTCACCGCGGACCTGTTCGGCGACCCCCGCGTCACGCTTCCCCCCGAGGCGCGCCGCGACGGGTCCGAGGCCGGCGCGGCCCTCGCGTTGCCGCTGCTCGTCCAGGGCCGGGTGGTCGGCGTCGCCATGGTCACGGACGGCACCGGGCGCAGCTTCAGCGGGGAGGACATCGCGCTGGCGCGCGCGTTCGCCGATCAGGCGGCGGTGGCGCTGGAGAACAGCTACCTCTACCAGACTCTCCAGACCGCACTGGACGAGGTCAAGACCTCGCAGCAGCAGCTCATCGAGACCGAGCGGGTCCGTGCCGTCGGCTCCCTCGCCGAGGGCGTGACCGACTATGTCCGCCAAGTCTTGCAGATGATCCTCGGGAAGGTGCAGCTCGTGCTCCCGCAGCTGGAGGGCACGAAGGGCCACGAGACCCTCGCCAGCGTCAAGGCCACCGTCATGGAGGCGGCCACGGTGCTGAAGCGCCTGCAGGCCTTCGCGGAGGTGCGCCTGCCGGCTGAGGCGCCGCCGCTCGACTTCAACGCGGTCGTCCGCGCCGCGATCGAGGCCACCCGACCCCGCTGGACGCTCGGTGAAGGCGCGGAGGCGCGCCACCTCCAGGTCGAGCTCGAGGCAACCCCGCTCCCCGCGGTGGCGGGCGAAGCCTCGGTCCTGATCGAGGCCGTGACCGCTGTGCTCGTGAATGCCATCGAGGCCCAGCCGGACGGCGGGACGATCACGGTGAGGACCGGGACCTCGGGCCGTCAGGTCTACTGCGCCGTGATCGACCACGGGGTCGGCATGTCGCCGGCCGCGCGGCGGCGCGCGCTCGAGCCCTTCTTCACCACCAAAGCCGGGGAGCACAAGGGCCTGGGCCTGAGCGTCGCCTACGGCCTGCTCCGGCGCCACGGCGGCGATCTCGACATCGGCAGCACCGACGACAAGGGCGCCGTGGTGACCCTGCGGCTGCCCGTGCTCGCGACGTCTGACGCCTAGCGCCGCCGCCTCACGCGGGATCCTGGCCGCTTTCCGGGCTCGCCGGTAGCTCGACCCAGAAGCGGCTGCCCGCTCCCTCGGTGCTGTCCACGCCGATCCGGCCGCCGTGGGCTTCCACGATGCTCCTGGTGATGGCGAGGCCGAGGCCGGTCCCGGGGATGCCCGCCGTCGATTCGTTGCTCACCCGGTAGAACTTGTCGAAGATGTGCGGCAGGTCCCGGGCCGGGATCCCGATCCCGTTGTCGGTGACTCGCACCCGGATGAGCCCGTCAGGTGGATCGGGCGCCTCCACCGCGATGCCGACCTGCCCGCCTTCCCGCGTGTACTTGATCGCGTTGCCGATCAGGTTCACGAGCACCTGGGAGAGCCGCGCGGAGATCCCGGTCACGCTCGCGGCGGCCGGCGTCTCCACCGCGATGACGATGCCCTTGCTCTCCGCCGCCGCGGTCAGCCCCTTCACCGCCTCCTCGATGAGCGCGACCAAGTCGACGCGTTCGCCGGCGCCTTCGAGGCCGGCCTCGATCTTGCCGAGGTCCAGGAGATCAGTGACCAGCTCTGTCATCTGCTCCGCGCTGCGCAGGATCCGGCTGCAACGCTCGCGGTACGCCTCCTCGCCGGTGGGCCCGGCCCTCAGGAGCAGCTCGGCGGTCATGGCGATCGCCATGATCGGGCTCTTGAGATCGTGGGAGACCGTGTTCACGAAGTCGGTCTTCATCTGCTCGAGGTTCTTGAGCAGGGTGATGTCGCGCAGGATGGCCGCGAGCCCGACCGGCTCGCCGTACTCGGTGGTGACGAAGACGAGGCTGGCCTGGGCGGTGCGCCCGTCCGGCAGTGGCAGCTCCGCGATGCCCGGCCGCCCGGTCTCCAGAAGGCGGCGAAGGGGCTCGTGATCGATCGACTGTAGGAACGGCCGGCCGGTCATCGTCTCGGGCGCCGCGCCGAGCATGGCGCGGGCGGCCGGGTTGGCCAGGAGGACGATGCCGTCCTGGTTGATCATGACCACCGCGTCGGCGGTGCTGGTGAGCACGGCAGCCAGCGTGCCGCGCTCGTCGGCCAGGGCCTGATATGCCCGGCAGGTCTCGAGCGCGCCGGACACGCCCGCCGCCACCAGCGAGGCGACCTCGAGATCGTCGAGCGTGTAGGGCGCGGTCCGACGCGCGAAGAGGAGCGCCCCTAGGACCTGCACCCCGCGGCGCACCGGCACCGCGAGGGCGGCCCGGAGGCCGGCCCGCACGAGGACGCCGTCGAGATCGGGCGCCCCGTCCGGGATATTGCCCAGCTCGCCGACCAGGTAGGCGCGGCCGGTGCGGATGGCCCGCCCGGCCAGCCCCTCGTCCTTCGTGAAGACCCGGCTGCCCACTGGCTCGCCGTCCAGGGCGGCGAGCGAATGTACGAGGTAGCCCCGCTGGTCGGCGTCCTCCAGGCAGACCGCCAGATAGTCGTGCGGGACCACCGCGTCCGCCTGCTCCGCGAGGGTCTGGAAGAGGTGAGTGGGGACGGGAGAGCCGGCCAGCCCGATGAGCATCTCGCCGACCCGTCTGAGCCGGCCGGCCAGGGTCGGAGACGGCTCGGAGCCCGGCGCCATGCTGGTCTAGCGGCCCTCCATGATCTCCCGCATCCGCCTGAAGGTCAGCATACGACGCCGGTTGGCCTCGGGCATCTTCTCCAGATCGACCGGCTGGGTCACCGTGAGGCCGTACGCTTCGTAGGCGGGGATGTCCGCCTCGGCGAGGCCCCCCGCCGCCCGCTTCCGCTCGAAGGCGGCCGCCACGCAGGGAGCGAGCGCTTCCGCCTTGCGGGCGGTGCGGGCAATGTCGCGCTCCTTGAACTCGGGCATCACGGACGCCGCGAACAGATCGAGCGCCTCGCAGATGTGCTCGTGCCGGTTCTTGCCGCCTTGCTGGATGAAGATGGTCTGGTCGACGCCGTAGTCCTCGAAGGCGCGCAGGGACGCGCGCAGCTCGTCCGGAGTGCCGATGCAGCCGGTGCCCCCGCCCAGCACCTCGAGATCCAGCTCGGCGCGCACCGCGAGGAACTTGTCCCAGATGTCGGTGCGCCCCGGCCGGTGCTTGCCGAAGACGTAGTGGTGGCCGAGGGCGAACTGGAAGAAGCGAAAGCCCTCGGTGCCGCGCCGGCGCGCCTCTTGGCCGTCAGGATGGCATGAAAAGCCAGTAACCATTGCCACGTTGGGATTGACCGCGTGGCCGATGGGCACGCACTCGCGCTTGAACGTCTCGTAGTAGTCGTCCACCCAGTGCTTCGCCTCCGCGGGATCGATGAAGGCGAAGGTGAGCGCGCCCATGCCGAGCTGCGCGGCCAGGTGGATCGTCTCCCGGTTCGAGCAGGCGACCCAGAGGGGCGGGTGCGGCTTCTGCACCGGCTTGGGCACCACGTTCCGGATCGGCATCGAGAAGTATTTGCCCTGGAACCCCGGATAGGGATCCAGGGCGAGCATGCTGGCGACCTGCTCGGTGGTCTCGCGCCACATCGCGCGTCGCTCGGCGGGGTCGACGCCGAAGCCTTCCAGCTCCGCCCGCGAGGCCGACTCCCCGGTGCCCCACTCGACGCGCCCGTTGGAGACGAGATCGAGGGTGGCGAGGCGCTCGGCCACCCGCGCCGGGTGATTGTAGCCGGGCGGCATCAGGACGATGCCGTGCCCGAGACGGATCCGCCGCGTCCGCTGCGAGGCGGCAGCCAGGAAGACCTCGGGCGCGGATGAGTGGGAATACTCCTCGAGAAAGTGGTGCTCGACCTCCCAGGCGTAGTCGATGCCGAGCCGGTCGGCCAGCTCTACCTGCTCCAGCGCGTCCTGGAAGAGCTGCCGCTCGCTGCCGTTCTCCCACGGGCGCGGGAGCTGGTGCTCGTAGAAGACCCCGAATCGCATGCTCGCTCCTTTCGCTCCGGCCGGGCGGGCCGGCGGGCGCCGCCATCGTAGCGCAAGAGGCGAGCGGGCGGCGAGGGAACCGGGACGGCTACGGCGACTGCCCGAGGGGCGAGTCGGGCTCGGGAACCAGCGGCCCGTCCAGCGCGGGCCCGGGCATCCAGTCGCGCGTGACCGAGCGCAGCTCGCCCTCGTGAAGCACGAGCTGGGCGGCCCGGTCCGGACGCGTCGTGGGCACCGGTACCATCATCGGGCGCGCGTACGCGGGCGCTGCGCGGACCATCTGGACCTTCGGCTGGTGGCGCGCCGTTCGCGAGATCCACTGCGGCTCGGGGATGGGCACGGGCTTGGCCAGCACGCGCTCGGCGCCCTGCTTGTCGCCCATCCTGCGGAGCACGCGCGCCACGAAGCGCCGGGTCTCCGGATAGGGGGGGATGCCCTTGTAGCGGACCACGTGCGTCTGACCCGCGTTGTAGGCGGCCAGCGCGAGGGGCAGATCGCCGTGGAAGGTGTCCAGCATCGCGCGCAGATGGCTCGCGCCCGCATCGATGTTCTCATCGGGGCTGTGCGGGTCGCGGACGCCGATGAGCGCCGAGGTCTGCGGCATGAGCTGCATGAGGCCGCGGGCACCCTTGCGGGAGACGGCGGCGTGGTCGAAGTTGGACTCGACGGAGATCACCGCGGTGATCAGCTCTTCCGACAGCCGATGCCGCTTCGCGGCGGCCTTGATGTGATCGGGAATGGCCGCGAGATCGTACTGGGGCGCCGCCGTCTCCTCGGGCTCGCTCTCGGCTTGAGGCTCGCTCCGGGCGACCGCGTGCTCGGGAACCTCAACCGGTGTTCCGACCGCGAAGAGAAGGAGGAGCGCCAGCGCGGCCCCGATCGCCGGCCCGGGCCTGAGCCATTCCGCCCGCTCCCATTCGGGAAAGAGCGCAAGCTGCCGGCGATCGGCATCGCGATAGCGGATCCAGACATTGGTCAGTCGGATGAGCATTTGCACACCTCCGGATGCCCGGAAGTATGCGAGGGGGGTGCCAAGCCAGAGAGCCCACTATTTCAATGATTCCGGATACTTGGACTGTGTCGAGGAGATGTCGCGGCGGCCTCGGGGCCAACCTGTCAGACCCCGAAGTCACCCGGCTGACAGTGCTAACTTTTCGTGATCTGCGAGATTCCCGGCAAGCGGCCCAGAAAGTTACCGGTCACCCCGCCGTCGACGACGAGATCGTGTCCGTTGATGTACCGCGCGTCGGGCCCGAGCAGGAAGGCGATGACGTCGGCCATGTCCTCCGGCGTGGCCACGCGTCCAAGCGGCACCAGCGCGTCGCGCGCGGCGGCGACGGACTGATCCTGGTACACCTTCTCCGTCATTCCCGTGCGCACCATGCCGGGCGAGAGGCTGTTGACGCGGATACCGTCGCGCCCGAACTCCTGGGCGAGCACGGCAACGAGCATGATGAGCGCGGCCTTGCTCGGCCCGTACGGACCGAGGTTCGCGTGCGCGTTGCTGCCGGACATGGACGCCACCGCCACGATCGCCCCGCGCGCGGCGGCGAGCGCCTCGTGGGCCGCCTTGGCGAGCAGCCACGTCGCGCGCGTGTTCACCGCGAACATCCGGTCCCAGTCCTCGACCGCGTACTGCACGAGCGGCCCCGGCCGGTTGACGCCCGCGTTGCTGACCACGCCGTCGAGCCCGCCGAAGCGCGCGATCGCCTCGCCGACGACGCGCGCCGGCGCATCCGCGGTGGCCATGTCGCCGGAGAGGGGCACGGCCGCCGCGCCGAGATTGCCCAGCTCCTTCACCAGGGAGTCGAGCGCGGGCGAGGGGCCGAGATCCACCGCCGCGATCTGCGCCTTGCGACCCGCCGCCTGGGCGTCGCGCGCCAAGCGCACGCAGGTGGCCCGGCCGATCCCGCTCGCCGCTCCCGTCACGAGCGCGCGCACCGCCTCAGGCTCCCGTGAACGTCTTGCCTTCGGTGGCGAGCCGGTCCAGCAGGGGCGCGGGCTTCCAGTCCTCGCCCTGCGTCTTCCGCCACTCCTGCATGCGGTCGCGGATGGCCTTGAGCCCGACCTGATCGGCCCAGAACATCGGGCCCCCCCGGTAGACCGGCCAGCCGTAGCCGTAGACCCAGATCACGTCGATGTCGCTCGCGCGGATCGCGATCTTCTCCTCGAGGATCTTGGCCCCCTCGTTCACCATCGGGTAGAGCAGGCGGGCCAGGATCTCCTCATCCGAGATCTTCCGCCGGGTGATGCCCATCTCGCTCGCCACCTCGACGATGATCTTCTCCACCTCGGGGTCGGGGATCGGGGTGCGGTCGCCCTTCTCGTAGCGGAAATAGCCCGCGCCGGTCTTCTGGCCGAAGCGGCCCAGCTCGCAGATGCGATCGGCCACCGCCGCCTTCACGCCCTTGCCCTTGCGGATGCGCCAGCCCACGTCGAGGCCGGCCAGGTCACCCATCGCGAACGGGCCCATCGGGAAGCCGAAGTCGGTGAGCACCTTGTCCACCTCGTGAGGCAGGGCCCCCTCGAGGATCAGCTTCTCGGCCTCGCGGCCGCGCTGGTGCAGCATGCGGTTGCCCACGAAGCCGTCGCAGACGCCCACGCATACCGGCACCTTGGCGATGCGGCGGCCCACGCTCATGGCGGTGGCCACCACATCCTTGGCCGACTTGCCGCCGCGCACGACCTCCAGCAGGCGCATGACGTTGGCCGGGCTGAAGAAGTGCATCCCGATCACGCTCTCCGGCCGCCGGGTGGCCGAGGCGATCTGGTTCACGTCGAGAGTCGAGGTGTTGGTGGCCAGGACCGCCCCCGGCTTGCAGATCTTGTCGATCTTGGCGAAGACCTCCTTCTTGACCGGCATCTCCTCGAAGACCGCCTCGACCACGATGTCGGCGTCGGCGATCTTGCCCCAGTCGGTGGTGCCCTGGATGAGGCCCATGCGCTTCTCGACGTCCGGCATGGTGAGTCGGCCGCGCGAGGCGGTGGCCTCGTAGTTCTTCCGCACCACGCCGAGGCCGCGGTCGAGTGGCTCCTGGGCCATCTCCACCACCGTGACCGGGATGCCCGCGTTGGCGAAGTTCATCGCGATACCGCCGCCCATCGTGCCGGCGCCGAGCACCGCCGCCTTCTTGATCTCGCGGCTCTGAGTGTCGCCCGGCACGTCGGGGATCTTGGCCGCCTCTCGCTCCGCGAAGAAGAAGTAGCGCTGGGCCTTGGACTCGGGCGAGGCCATCAGCTCCTGGAACAGCTCGCGCTCGCGCTTCATGCCCTGATCGAATGGGAGATTGACCGCCGCCTCGACCGCCTTGATGCAGTTCTCGGGGGCCCGGAAGCCACGCGTCTGGCGCGCGACCGACTTGCGGAACTCCGCGAAGACCTCGGGCTTGCCGCGCACCGCCGCGATCTTGTCGTCGAGGTCGCGGATCTTCTTGAGCGGGCGCTTCTCGGCCACGACCTTCTCCGCGAAGGCCACCCCCGCCGCGGTGAGGTCGCCGTCCACGATCTCGTCGATGAGACCGACCTTCAACGCCTCGTCCGCTCCGATCGGATCGCCGCTCACGATCATGGCGAGAGCCTTGGGCGCGCCGACCACCCGCGGCAGCCGCTGGGTGCCGCCCGCGCCGGGCAGCAGACCGAGCTTGACCTCCGGCAGGCCGAAGCGAGCGGTCTTGACGCCGACGCGGTAGTGGCAGGCCAGCGTCACCTCGAGCCCGCCCCCCAGCGCGGTGCCGTGGATCGCGGCCACCACCGGCTTGGGCGAGCTCTCGATCAGATCGAGCACCTCGTGCAGCCCCGGCTCCTTCGGTGGCTTGCCGAACTCGGTGATGTCGGCGCCCGCAACGAACGTGCGCCCAGCGCACGTAATCACGACGGCCGCGACGTTGCCGTCCGCCACCGCCTGCATGAGGCCGTCGCGCAGCCCCTGGCGCACGTGCTGGCTCAGCGCGTTCACGGGCGGGTTGTTGACGGTGAGCACGGCCACGCGGCCGCGGCGGTCGAGGTCGACGGACTGGGTGATGGCTGTCATGGCCTTCTCCTTCGAAGGTGAGCGGTGAAGTGCCGCCAATGATAAGCGCCTTGTCGGGCCGCGTGAAGGGGTAAGAATTACCAGGTTCATCCTTCCAATCGGGCCGACTCCCGGGCATGGGTGGCGGGCCAAGTGGCAGTCAACATTGACGATCTTGCTCAACCCAGCTCCGGCACGCCTGATGCGGTCGTCTACCCGTGGAGGACGAGACCATGCGCATTCGACTACTCGCGGCCGGGCTCCTCGTGGCGGCGTCGTTGCCGATCGTCGCGGGGCCAGCTTGGGCTCAGCCGCTCGACTTGAAGGCGACTCCACCGCCGCGCGAGCGCGTCGCCCCGGCGGTCCCCGAGCGCGATCTCTATCCGCAGCGTCCGTCGCTGCCCCACCAGCCGCGCTTCTTCGAGCGGCTCTCGAAGAAGACGGAGACCGGGCGCGCCGGGGTCGCGGGCTTCACGGCGCCGAACCGACCGGTCGGCTCCCGCATGGCGGGCGACCATGACAACCCCGGATGGCCAGGTGCCGGGTTTGCCGTCGAGTGGGGCGGCTCTAGCCGCCAGCTGAACTAGGGTGTCCGCAGCTCCCGCGCCGCCTTCTCCACGAAGCGCTCGAGCCCGACGGCGTCGAGCGACCGGGGCGGCATCAGGATGAGGCGGTGGACGCCGAGCGCCGCCAAGCGATCGGCGCTCGCGCGGTCCATCGCCTCGCCGCCCCGGGTCGGCCGCAGCGTGACGCTGACCTCGAGCCCGCCCAGCTCGGCTGGGCGCTGATATCGCGCGGCGGCCTCCCGCAGGCCATCGAGGCAGCGCCGCGTTCCCTCCTGGTCGAGGGCGAAGCCGTACCAGCCCTGCCCTTGCTCCACCGCGCGACGGAAAGCGGCCGGGGTGTGCCCTCCGATGACGATGGGCGGGCGCGGCTGCTGAACCGGCCGGGGGTGCGCCTGCACGCCTTCGAAGGCCGCGTGGCGGCCCCGGTAGGCCGGAGAGCTCTCGCTCCAGATCGCGCGGATGGCCGCGAGGTAGTCGTCGGTGACCTGCCCGCGAGTCGCGAAAGGGATCCCGAGGGCGCGGAACTCCGGCTCGAGATACCCGACCCCGACGCCGAAGATGAGACGGCCGTTGGACAGGACGTCGAGGGTGGCGAGCTCCTTGGCCAGCACCAGCGGATTGCGCTGGGGCAGGATGATGATCCCGGTGCCCAGGCGGATGCGTCTGGTGTGGGCGGCCAGGAAGGCGAGGGTGACCACCGGATCCATGATGCGGTCTTCCGGATCGAGCGGCGAGGGTGGCACCCGCGGGTCGGGCAGCACCACGTGCTCGCCGCCCCAGAGCGAATCGAAGCCCGCCGCTTCGGCGGCCCGCGCCACCCGTGCCGCCCCTTCGGGATGGGTGCAGGGGCCGGTCGTCATCGAGAACAGGCCCAGGGCGAGCGGCATCAGGAGGTCTTGACGAGCAGGGCCTGCGCCCGTTCGCGCAGTCCATCGGGCAGTGGCGCGGGCCGCCGCGCGTCCTGATCGAAGTGCACGCCAGACTGCTCCAGCGAGGCGACGACGTCATCGCCGGGCTCCCGGGTCATCACGTGGAGGAGCCGCAGCGAGGAGTTGCCGACGTGCATCACCCCGGAGCGCACGCGCACCGCGTCGCCCGCGCGCAGCGGCTCCCCCAGCTCGAGCTGGAACTCGAAGGTGGAGAAGCCGCGCTGCTCGGCCCGCATGTAGGCCGGCGTCATGCCGAAGCCCGCGATAGCGTGGCCATTCGCCGCTGAGAAGCGGTGGACGTAGTGGGAGAGCGCGGCGCTGCCCGAGCCGTCCATCTCATGTGGCTTGACCACGTCCCGCGCGCTGTCACGAAACCCGGTGAGGTTGGCGGGGCGGGGCCGCCGGTCGCGGGCCGGCCCGTCCCAGGCCACGCTCCGCTCCTCCGCGCGGCGCCGGAGCGCCGCCGAAGGGGACGCGGCGAGGCGCACCCGCTGCTCCACGGTGGTGCAGACGGTGCCGGTGCCCGAATCGAAGAGCTTGTGGCCCAGCACGAGCGCGCCGGCCTCGACGCCGATCACGCCGCTCTCTACGTGCATGATGTCGCCGACCCGCAGCTCACGCTGATAGCGCACGAAGCAGTCCGCCGTGCTGGCCTCGGCCGGCGGGAGCCCGAGCGCGGCGAGGAGGGCGTGGCCGGCGTCGGCGATGCGGGCGAAGTAGTAGGCCACCGTGAAGTGGTCGTTGTGGTCCACCTCCCAGCGGAAGACGGTGCCGCGATACGTCTCGAGCCAGGCGCTCACGCGTGCTCTCGGTGGGCCGGCGCGCAGGGGGTGGTGGGTCGGTCTCTGACCACGATGCGCTGTCCTTCGGTTTCCCGGGGAGGAGTTCCCAATCCCGGCTGTTGGCGGCCCTGGATCGGGTGGCAGGGACGGGTCACGCGACCGACCCCCCACCCTCTGCGCACCGGCCCACCGCCGTCTCGGTTCATCAGGTCGCGCGGCAGATCTCGATTCACTAGATGTAGACCGACTTCATCGCGGGGACGGGATAGCGCGAGCCGGAGGCGGCGCCCACCGGGATGGCCTCTCGCAGCGCGGTGACCTCGTCGGGGGTCAGGGTCACCTCCGCGGCGGCGACGTTCTCCTCCAGGCGCTCCTTCCGCTTGGTGCCCGGGATCGGGACGATGTCGCGCCCGCGCGCGAGCAGCCAGGCGAGGGCGAGCTGGCCTGGCGTGCAGCCCTTCTTCTTGGCCATCTCGAACAGCGGCTCTAGCAGATCGAGGTTCTTCTTGAGGTTCTCCTCCTGGAAGCGGGGATGGTCGCGGCGCCGGTCGTCCGCGGGGATCTCCGCGGCGGTGCGTGTCCGGGCGGTCAGGAGGCTGCGGCCGAGCGGTGAGTAGGCGACGTACGAGACGCCCAGCTCCCGCAGGATGGGCAGCGTCTCCTCGGCTTCCGCCCGGTAGAGCAGCGAGAACTCGCTCTGCAGCGCGGCGATGGGGTGCACCGCGTGCGCCCGGCGGACGGTGGCGGGTGCCGCCTCCGAGAGGCCCAGATAGCGCACCTTGCCCGCGTCGACCAGCCTCGACATGGCGCCCACGGTGTCCTCGATGGGCACGCTCGGGTCCACCCGGTGCTGGAAATAGAGGTCGATGGTGCTGACCCCCAGGCGCTTGAGGCTCGCGTCACAGGCCTGCGGGACGTATTCGGGCCGGCCGTTGACGCCGGCGGTGCCGTCCGGCTTTCTGAGGTTGCCGAACTTGGTGGCGAGCACCACCTCGTCGCGGCGGCCGCGGAGGGCGCGGCCGAGCAGCTCCTCGTTCTGGCCCCAGCCGTACATGTCGGAGGAGTCGAGGAAGTTCACGCCCAGATCGATCGCGCGGTGGACAACCGCGATGCACTCCGCCTCGTCGCCCTTGCCATAGACGCTGGACATGGACATGCAGCCGAGTCCCACCGCCGAGACGGCCAGCGAGCTTTTGCCGAGTGTGCGCTTCTGCACGAGATCCTCCCCGGAATCGGAAAGTTGGTTACGATAGGCGACCGATTCTATCCCAAGACGGAGGTGGCGGCGACCCGTGCTCCACGACGTGACCCTGCTCCGGGACATCGCCCTCGGCATCGTCTTCGCCGCGGTCCTGGGCCACGTCGCCCGCCTCCTCCGCCAGCCGCTCCTCCTGGGCTATATCGCGGGTGGCATCCTGCTCAGCTCGCAAATGGGTTTCGGCCTCGTCACGAGCGCCGAGAGCATCGAGCTGATCTCCGAGATCGGTCTCATCCTCCTTCTCTTCATCATCGGGCTCGAGATCGACCTCCGCGAGCTGCGGCGCCTCGGCCGCTCCATGCTGACCCTGGGCGTCGGGCAGTTCGTGGTCAATTCCCTGCTCGGGTCGGTCTTCTTCGCCTGGCTCGGCTACCAGGCGGGGCAGGGCCGCTTCGACCTCGTCTACCTGGCGATCGTGATCTCGCTCAGCTCGACCCTGATCGTGGTCAAGCTGCTGCGTGAGAAGTTCGAGCTGAAGATCCTGTCGGGGCGGCTCACGCTCGGCGTGCTCGTGGTCCAGGACATCTGGGCCATCCTCTTCATGGCGGTGCAGCCGAGCCTCGACGAGCCCGGCGTGCTACGGATCGCCCAGTCCATCACGGGCGGCGGGGTCCTGGTGGGGGTCGCCTTCCTGGCCAGCCGGTACGCGCTCGCCCCGCTCCTGGAGGCGTCCGCCCGCCGCCCGGAGCTCGTGCTGATCTCCTCGGTGGCGTGGTGCTTCGGCATCAGCGGCTTCGCCGACCAGCTCGGGCTGTCGCGCGAGATGGGCGCGCTGATCGCGGGGGTGAGCATCTCCGCCTTTCCCTACGGCTCGGACGTGATCTCGAAGGTGACCGGCGTTCGTGATTTCTTCGTGACGCTCTTCTTCGTGGCCCTCGGCATGAAGGTGCCCGTCCCCACCGGCGAGGTGTTCGGCCACGCGCTGCTGATCGTGCTCTTCGTGTTCGTCAGCCGCTTCGTCGCGGTGGTGCCCGCCGCGGTCCTGCTGGGCGAGGGGCTGTACGCGGGGACCGTCACCGCGCTCAACCTTGCCCAGATCAGCGAGTTCTCCCTCGTCATCCTGTCCCTCGGGGCCGGCTACGGCCACCTCTCTGAGCGGGCGGGGGCGGTGGTCCTCACCGCCATGATCCTCACCTCGCTGGTCTCGCCCTACCTGATCACCTGGAACGACCGTATCGCCCGCCTGCTCCTGCGGCCCTTCGAGCGCGCCCGCGCCCGAGGATCCGCTGGCCGGGCGGCGGGGGCCGCCCGCGCGGCCCCCGAGATCGTGCTGCTGGGGCACTTCCGTATCGCCCAGGCGGTGCTGGACCTCGTCGAGGCGCAAGCTCCGGATCTCAAGGAGCGCATCACCCTGGTGGACTACGACGCGAACCGCGCGCACGCCGTGATCGCGCGGGGGTTTCGCTGGGAGTACGGGGACCTGGCCAATCCCGACGCCCTCGAGCACCTGGGCATCGAGGAGGCGCGCGTGGTGGTCACCACGATCTCCGACACCTTTCTCAAGGGAATCAGCACGCGGCGCCTCGTCGCCAACCTGCGGCGCCTGGCGCCCAACGCGGTCATCGTGATGACCGGTGAAGAGAAGACGGACGCCGAGGAGCTGTTGCGCGCGGGCGCCGACCACGTGCTGATCCCGGGCGAGATCACCGGCGAGCGAATCCTCCAGCTCCTCACCGACGGCGGCGCCACCCACCCGCGCTGAGCTGCCTCGTCAGCCCTACCCTCCGCTACTCGGTCCTCAGCTCGCGAAGCATCGCATCGCACCTGGCCCGGACGTCCTCTTCTTTCATGCGGGTGAACTCGCCGGCCGAGGCCCGGTCACGCCGGTCGAGATCGGCGTCCAGATCGGGCTCGCCGTCCATCGCCGCCGCGCGCGCCAGCTGCCGGCCTCGGTCGATCCGATCGCGATGCCGGCTGGACCACGCGGCGAGCGCGGCGTCGAACCGCTGGCGGTATTCGGGCAGCCGATCCGCGCAGCGCACGGCCAGCCGGCTCCCGACGCCGATCGTGAGATACGCGAGGACCGACGAGCGGTCGTCCGACCCGCTCGCGGCGGCCGCGGGTAGCGTCAGGGCGAGCAGCAGCGCGAGGACCCTCACGCGCGGCCGGCCTGCAGCGGGGGCCCGCCCCACTTCTCGAGCATGGCGAACTCGGCCACCGCCTTGCGCTTGAGCTTCGTGATCCGCTTGACCGGCCGGCCGAGCGGCATCACCGCGGCCACCGCCACGTGAGGGGGCAGGCCGAGCAGCGCCCGCAGGGCCGGCTCCTGGGCGACCGCGAGCGTGGTGATGGTCCCGGCGTAGCCCTCGTGGCGAGCGGCGAGCAGCACGTTCCACGCGAATGGGTAGATCGACGCCCCGCTGATGACGCCGACCCGCGGCAGCTCGGAGTCGGTGGAGGCCACCACCTTGAGATCCACGCAGATCACCAGGATCACCGCGGCCTTGAACACCGGTTCGATCAAGCGCGGCGGGGCCGGGGTCTTCGCGATAGTGGCCGCGTCGACCGTGGTGCGGTCGATCGTGTTCCACGGGTTCTCGCCCGCCTGCAGCTGGGCCGCGTAGCGCTTGGCCGCCGGCTCGGTGGCGGCGGCCAGACCCTCGCGCGTCTTGGGATCGCGCACCACCACCACGCGCCAGCCCTGCCGGTTGCCGCCGCTCGGCGCGAAGCGCGCCCGGTCCAGGATCTTGAACAGCGTCTCGTCGGGGATGGGCTCGTCGGTGAAGTCGCGCCCCGAGAAGGTGGTGGTCATGACGTCGTAGAGCTCCATGGGCGAATCCTCC
>Ga0187893_10000435_pt1 | contig 110043 bp, 94 predicted proteins | sample MA1701074metaG_FD_139574 | JGI IMG/M metagenome (GOLD analysis project Ga0187893, IMG submission 139574) | White microbial mat communities from a basaltic lava cave in the Kipuka Kanohina Cave System on the Island of Hawaii, USA - MA170107-4 metaG ...
ATCACCTTGATCTTGAACTCTCGTGAAAACCGGCGCCGTTCTCTTGACATAGGGACATCTCCTCTCGGAAAATGCCCACCTTAGTATCCAAAAATTCTGTCTCACGCAAGGGGGGAACTCCAATATGCCGCCTGACCCTCCGGCAGGAGGTCACAACGTCCGATTTGCAAATGGAAAGATTGTGCGAAGCATTGCAGCAGGCCAGGGATTGGTTCCCATTCACGTGGCCCTGAGTAGAGTAACGTATCCTATTACCTTTAGATGGGATATTCAAGAGCAAAACAATGTGTCATACTGGGTGCGAGTGGGCATGAACCGAACTCGTCTGCAAGGAAGTGGGAGGATCGTTGTTCCTCATCGTATTGATGGGCGGATTCGGCTAGAGGCACAGGTCCTTGAAGGAAACACAGTCACCGGAATGACTTCCGTGAAATCCAATCGCCTACACGACGCGACTCCAAATCCGTTCAACCCCGCGACAAGCCTTTACTTTGATATCACTCAGACTTCTCACGTCACGGTTAGTATCTACAATTTACTTGGACAAATGGTCTCGACACTGATCGATGAGATTCGAGACCCTGGACAACACTCAGCTACATGGGAGGCGACAGGTCTTGCGAGCGGTGTATATCTTGCTCGGCTGACTGTGACAGGCGATCAGGGACAACTACTGTATGCACGGACTAGCAAGTTGATGTTGATGAAGTGACGGAGGCAGAATAGGTTTACGCACTAAAGCCCGTCGATACTTGGCGGGCTTGTTTGTTTTCACATCCGTCTCGGTCCACTCAGCAAGGGGAATCCTTCAAACTGTTCATCTGGGCTTGCCCATTTTCATATCTTGGCAGCCCGCTTTTGTATTATCATCTATTCCGGGGTCGTGAATCGCTGGATTTCCGGGATTGCGTTTTAGCCCTCCATGATTTCTAACAGGTCTGCAATGCGTGGTGGTTCACAACGGTGAAGGAAACCTAATGTGAAGCCAATAAGTTCGTCGAGATTGATTTCTCTATCACAATAGAACCTAGTTGTTGCATCTTTGATCTTGTTGGACTCGGACTGGTCGTGAAACTCTCTACGGATTTCCAAGATGACGGGATAAGGTCGGGTTGGGGGTAGTCTGCCATGTAGAACTCGCGCTTCAAGTTGTCTAACAAGGGCATAGACGGCAGAACAAAAACACCGCAAAGCTAACAGACCATGTACATATTCCAATCCAAGCACATGCTCTCATCAGCTTTCTGGCGCCACCGGGCTTCCGTATATACTTATCGTAGTCTTCAGTATTGATCTTTCCACTGACAGCAAAACGCGGATCGAAATCAAGCCTCTGTTCGATTCTTTTCATGAGTTCTTCAAATCTTTCGGTATGGGCTTGGCCGCGTTTGTGTAATACGAGCCAGACTGTCGAGAAGAAAACGCCCACAACCGAAACGATAAGACCGATGGCGGGTTTCGGAGGATACTCAAATTGGAAAAGTGCCACGAGAAGGACCGCGTGAGATTGTATTTTCGTATCGGTGAAGCGTTTTAGATTTCCGGTTGCATTTTTGATCGGTGCGTGAACACTCCCTGACTCTGGAAGAAATCGGCGAGAAGTTCAAGCTGACTCATGAGGCGATGGCACTCAATATCTGAAACGGTTTTCAGTTTGGCTGTCTCAATCGAACTTCGCCTAGGATTCCTAGCCTCCGCAGTTCATCCGCCATTGCATTTGCAACTTTGCGCGTCAATTCAGGATTGCGCGGGTGCAAGTGTCCTGATTCAATCCACCTAATTGTCTTTGGCTGGCCGGCGTTTTCGTGCAAAGCCAACGTATTGCCGTGAGGAATCTGGTCGTCATGCGTGCCGTTAATCATGATCAAGGGAGTGGGGGACACTTCAGCTATGTACCGCATTGGTTCAAGGGGACGAAGGAGGAGTCCGCCCAAAACTCCGCCCAACTCGCTGACAAAGGGATCCCTATAGCGTCTGATGTTATGGCGGATAAGTGAATGCAATCCGCCCGCGCCGTAGCCCATTACTGCGGCAGAGAATCGTCTGTCAGTTGCGACGATGACAGGAACGAGAGGAGCGCCGAAACTATACCCTGCAACAACAATGCGGGTTGTGTCAACGTCATCACGCGTTGCCAGGTAGTCGCGGACAAGCATCACAGAAGGTACCATGTCAAGAAGCGAGCTGCGGATCGTCGGTACGTCGCCAAGGAATGATGTGACAGTATAGTTATCCCGTGGTTCAAAAGGGTAATCAACCGCGACGATCAGGACGCTGTCGACGCCAAGCGCATAGTCCACAGCGTGCTTGCCAGTTGCTTTTCCGCCAAGGAGAATCACAGCGGGCCACAGAATATTCTCCCCATTCGGGACAAGCATTCCGCAATTCATAACCATCCCTTTCGTGTTCTGCAACCTAAGCCAAAACTTCGCCCCGGTGGAATCCTTTGTAACAGGCTCCAATTGCGCGTTGATGATCAGGCCGCGCCTCTCGCGAAAATCCTCCCGATAGTCTTTGAAATGAAGATAGAAAATGATGCAGAGGAGACTTGCGAGAATGGCGGTCAGGGTGAGTCCGATAAGGCGTCTTATCGTATATGAGGTTTTCAATTTGTGGCCTGTGTTGGCCGCAATGAAACAGGTCTGCAATAGAATTGCAACGCTTACAGGAAGTGTTGGAGCCACGCACACACCATTTTAGGCGCTACCGAAAAGTGTCTCCGTTTGTACTTTTCTCCCCTCATTTGTATTTTGCCTCGTGTTGTCACCAATTCAGGAATAACTCTTGTCAATTCTTCCGATTCACACATACGGACAGCCGTCCCTCCGCAAAAAGGCCAAACCGGTCCGAGCAGTTGATGACGATCTTGTAAAATTCGTGCAGGATATGTTTGAAACAATGCACAATGCCCACGGCATTGGCCTTGCCGCAAATCAGGTCGGCACATTACGGCGCGTTATTGTCATTGACGTTTCTGACATGGGTGAAGAATACAAGGATGAAAAGCCTCTGGTGCTGTTGAACCCGCAGGTGATTCAGAGTGAAGGGGAGTGGACGATGGAGGAGGGATGCCTGAGTATTCCCGATATCCGTGATGATGTTACCCGGGCCGAAACAATACGCGTGCAGTTTAAGGACCTTGATTTCAAGGATCAGGAAATTCGGGCGGATGGACTTCTTGCGCGTGTCATTCTCCACGAAATCGATCACCTTGACGGCGTGCTGTTCATTGATCATCTCGGAGCGGTAAAGCGTAAACTGCTTACCGGTCGCCTGAACAAAATCCGCAAAGGTGAGGTCGAGATCGAATATCCGTTTGTCGCGGAAGGAATCGAAACGCCTGCCTCACGGGAGTAACCAGCTTACGACACGCATTGTCTTCATGGGAACACCCGGCTTCGCTGTTCCCTCTCTGGAAATCCTGATCAGCAACGGCTGCACACCTGTAGTTGTTGTTACCGCTCCAGACAAACCCCGCGGCCGCGGCCAGGAAATTCTCCCGACACCTGTAAAGTCAACCGCGTTGTTGCACAACATTCCGCTGCTCCAACCTGAATCGCTGTCCGATCCGGTTTTTGCTGAGCAGGTTCGTGCTTTCAATCCCGACGTCATGGTTGTCGTCGCATTTAGGATCCTTCCGCGGAGCGTTTTTACGATTCCGCGTTTGGGTGCGTTCAACCTGCACGCATCGCTCCTCCCGAAATACCGCGGTGCCGCGCCGATCAATTGGGCAATCATGAACGGTGAGAAAGAAACCGGCGTTACGAGTTTCCTACTTCAGGAAAAGGTTGATACGGGGAACATCCTGCTTTCGGCGAGGACGCCAATCAAACCTGAAGACGATGCCGGTTTTTTGCATGACCGTCTCGCGGAGATCGGAGCTGAAATCGTTTTGCACACCGTTCGGCTATTGGAACAAGGGAAGTCAACTCCGCGGCCTCAGGACGATATTCTCGCAACACCGGCCCCCAAGATCTTCAAGGAAGATTGCAGAATCCAATGGGAGAAATCCGCGGCAACGATTCACAATCAGGTACGCGGCCTCTCCCCTTACCCGGCCGCGTTTACAACACACAATGGAAAAGTCGTGAAGATTTTCCGAAGCTCTCCCTTGAGTGAACAAAGCGGAAACCCGGGTTCCATCCGCCAAAAAGACTCGCGCCTGCTCGTTTCGACCGGAGATTCCCTGATTGAGATCATGGAACTACAGCAGGAAGGCCGCAAGAGAATGTCATCGGAAGAGTTCCTGCGTGGGTATTCCTTTCAGCCGGGCGATTCCTTCGGCTCGTAGCTTCCAACTGCCTTCCAATTTCTTAACAATTCCTTAACACTGGCTTAACATTCAGTTCATGCTCAAAGTGTATTTTGGGGCGCCTGGGTCCTAAGTCTATTGTATCTCGACCGGCAAGTCCACGAGAGCATACAAGTAATGTGGGGTCAATATGTCCAAACCGTTTTTTTATTCCATCGCTTTGCTTCTCTTTTTCACACTCTCCGCCCGCGGTCAGGAATCAACCGATACGACAGATTCCACGGAAAACGACCTCGACCAACTCAAAGGTGTTGTGAACGACCTCAATGAGTCGTCCACCGAGTACAAAACGTACGTTGATTTCCTGAGGAAGATCAAGGTCACGGGGTACATTCAGGCGCAATACAGATCCACAGATCTGGACGGGACGACGGCTCCCTTTTCAGGCGGAAACTTCCCGGGAAACACCCACAAGCATTTTCAGATTCGGCGCGGGCGGCTGAAGGTTAATTATGACAACGTGCTTAGCCAGTATGTTCTTCAAATTGATGTAACGACAACCGGCGTAGCGATAAAGGATGCATTCGCATCCGTCACGGAACCGTGGCTCCAATCGTTTGGCATGCAGATTGGTGTTTTCGACAGGCCGTTCGGGTACGAGATTTCCTATTCTTCTTCAATGCGTGAATCACCGGAGCGCTCACGTGTATTCCAAACGCTCTTTCCGGGTGAGCGTGACCTTGGCGCAAAGCTGTTCTATGCACCCCAGATTGGTTCGATGAGTTTTCTGCGCGTTGATGCCGGCGTCTTCAACGGTACAGGATCAGTCGGCACTGATTTTGACAACTTCAAGGATTTCATCGGGCATGCAGGAGTTCAAATTCCGTTCGAGGATGCAAACGCTTCGTTGGATTTGGGCATTTCAGGGTACCTTGGTAACGTCCGGAACAACACAAAGTATCTCTGGAAAAACGGCTCGCCTTCAGGCGGCATCTATGGTATGGTGCTGGATTCATCAGATACAAATCAAGGAGCGGGTGTGCCGCGAAAGTACTTTGGCTTCGATATGCAATTGTACTATGACGTTCCTGTTTTTGGCGGAATGGCTCTGCGTGGCGAAATCTTAACGGGAACGCAACCAGGGACTTCCGACTCCGTGAGGATCGGGACGGGAATTCGCCCCACCGGCAGGTCGCTTTCCACGGTAAGTCCTGCAGTCCAGCCACTCGGCCCCATGTACCAAAGGAATTTTCTTGGCTGGTATATTTCATTCATCCAGAATCTTGGTACCAATGACCAGATTATTCTGAAGTTTGACCGCTACGACCCGAACTCTGAAGTCACAGGCAATGACATCGTTCCCGGCTCAAATCTTTCGGCGTCCGATCTTGCCTACACGACTCTTGGATTTGGACTCGTTCATCATTGGGATGAGCATGTTAAATTCACGTTCTACTATGAAGTGATAAAGAATGAGACCGTGAATCCGGTGAACAGCACGGTTACCTCCCTGGTGCCATATCTCGATGATATCAGGGACAATGTGTTCACCTTCCGAACACAGGTTCGTTTTTAGTTGACCAAACCAAACTGAAAGAGAGTATGACCATGAAACTGAGTTCATTAAGTGCGTTGGCTGTTGTAGTGATTGCGACGTTTTCGATTTCGTCTGCGGAAGACATTATCACTGTAAAGGGATCCGATACTATGGTGATCCTTGCCCAGCGGTGGGCTGAGCGATACATGAGTGCACACGGGGGTACTACCGTCCAGGTGACGGGCGGTGGATCGGGGACAGGTATCTCGGCACTTATCAACGGCACAACAGATATTTGCAACTCTTCGCGGCCGATGAAGAAAAGCGAGCGGGACAAGTTGAAACAGCGCTACGGGACGCTTGGAGTTGAAATCAAATGTGCGCAGGATGGATTGACATTGTATGTTAACGAGGCGAATCCGGTAAGGGAACTGACATTGGCTCAAGTAAAGGATATTTACACTGGGGAGATTACAAATTGGAAAGCGGTCGGAGGAAAGGATGAGCGAATCATTCTGTACAGCCGCGAGAATAATTCGGGAACGTATGTGTACTTCAAGGACAATGTTTTGGACGGCGAGGATTTTGCTGCGGCGGCACAGAACATGCCCGGCACCGCATCGGTTGTGAACGCGGTGGCAAAGGACAAGCGCGGTATTGGATACGGTGGCGCCGCGTACGCACAGGGAATTCGCAACCTCAAGATCAAGAAGAATGCAACCTCTCCGGCCTTTGCGCCGACCATGGAGAACGTCAGGTCGGGAGAATATCCGATTTCACGGTATTTGTTCATGTATGTGCGAAACAGGCCGAGCGGGCACCTCAAGGAATTTATCGACTGGATTCTCGGCGATGAGGGGCAAGCCATTGTTGGCAACGTTGGTTACTTTCCGCTGCGTTAATCCGGCGACAAGAAAGGTGGAATAGTATGAAAACTCTTTTGTATCTTGGTTTCGCGTTTCTCTTCTTCGCGTCATCGGAATCACAGAAGGTCACCGTCAAGGGTTCCGACACGATGGTGATACTCGGCCAACGATGGGCCGAACAATATATGAAAGCACATCCCGGGATTTCCATTCAGGTGACAGGCGGCGGTTCGGGGACTGGCATCTCGGCACTCATTAACGGCACCACCGACATTTGCAATTCTTCGCGTCCGATGAAAGAGAGCGAGCGGAACAAACTGAAGGAGAAGGTCGGCTCCAAAGGTGTTGAGATCAAGTGTGCGCTGGATGGACTTACCGTCTATGTGAACCACTCCAATCCGGTGAAGCAACTGACGCTTGCACAGATTCGCGATATTTACACCGGCAAGATCACAAACTGGAAAGCGGTAGGCGGGTCCGATCAGAAGATCATTCTCTACAGCCGTGAGAACAACTCCGGGACCTACGTGTATTTCATGGAAGAAGTGCTGATGGGTGTTGATTTCGCGAAGACGACGCAACATATGCCCGGAACCGCTGCCGTGGTCAATGCGGTGGCCAAAGACAAGGCGGGCATTGGTTACGGCGGGTCTGCGTACAGTGAAGGCATCAAGGAACTGATGGTAAAAAAGGATGATTCATCCGAAGCGTACGCGCCAAGCCGGAACAACATCAAATCAGGTAAATATCCGATCAGTCGGTTTCTTTTCATGTACACAAAAACCCGGCCGACGGGCGCTTTGAAGGAATACATTGACTGGATTCTTGGGGATGAAGGGCAGAAGCTTGTTGCAGAAGTAGGATATTTCCCCATCCGGTAGCTGCGTGAAAAAGTCGCGCTCATCAGAGACGCTCGTGGTTCTCGGACCTGCTGCCGCGGTCAACACACATCCGGCGCGGACTCCTCCGAGGCTATCATCTCACAAAACACCAATGCAAGAAACAAGACTCAACGCTGCTGCTTTGAAGAAGAAATTCCGCGTGAATGAATTCATTGCCGAAAAATTCATCACGGGCGTCGCGTTTCTTTCCCTTGCAGCGATTATTCTCATTTTCATTTTCGTGTTCCGCGAAGCGGCGCCGATTCTCTTTGAGGAGAAGAAAGAAGTGTCTGCGGTAGCACAGGTTGAGGAGGAACAGGAAACCTATGGCGAGGAATTTCTTGGAGAGGGAAGCGCTGTTGTAGCAGAAGGCATGTTCAGATCGGAATCCGTCGAGAGTGCCGGGTCAGAGGGCGAGGCCTCTCTGGAGAATCTGCTTTCAATTTCCTGGCAACCCGTTTCCGGTGATCCGAAGTATGGAATTCTTCCTCTTGCCATCGGTTCGCTCAAAGTAACCTTCCTCGCTATTCTCATCGCTTCTCCATTGGCAATTCTGGCGGCGCTGTTCACGTCATGTTTTTCTCCGCGCTGGCTGAAGGAGATCCTGAAGCCCACCATCGAACTTCTTGCGGGCTTTCCCTCTGTGGTAGTGGGCTTCTTTGCTCTTGTAACACTTGCTTCGATGTTGCAATCAATGTTTGGCCTTGAATACAGACTGAATGCGCTTGTCGGTGGCGTGGCCATGGCTCTTGCTGTCATTCCTGTGGTGTACACGGTTGCTGAGGATTCTCTTGCCTCTATCCCCAAACACATGACGGAAGCAAGTTTAGCGCTCGGCGCAACCAAGTGGCAGACGGCTATTTTTGTAACGCTTCCCGCCGCGATACCAGGTGTGTTCGCCGCCATTCTGCTTGGATTCGGTCGTGCATTTGGCGAGACCATGATCGTTCTCATGGCAACAGGAAACGCCGCGTTGATTGGCTGGGGCTTAACCGAGCCTGTGCGTACAATGTCCGCAACCATCGGCGCAGAGATGGCGGAAGTCGTTTTTGGCGATACGCACTACCACGTGTTATTTCTGCTCGGAGCAATTCTGTTTCTCTTCACATTCACGCTTAACGCGGTTGCCGAGATTTACATTCGCCAGCGATTGTTGAAGAGGTTTCGCGGGGAGGCGTCATGAGCATCAAGCGCGCCCTGTTTGGAACGTATGTCGTTGGTGTGTGCGCACTGGCAACACTCGTTATTGTCGCGATCCTCTTTCTGATCACCACAAATATCATCATTGGCGGTTGGGACACGATCTCATGGGAATTTCTTGCCTCGGCTCCCGAAGAAGGTATGACTGCCGGCGGGATTTTTCCCGCGATTGTCGGAACTGTATTTCTTGTTTTGCTGATGTCCATCGCCGGTGTCCCTGCGGGCGCAATTACAGCTCTTTATCTGAGTGAATACGCGAATCAGAAATCCGTCATTGCGCGTGCGATACGATTCGCGGTCAATACGCTTGCCGGTGTTCCTTCGATTGTGTTTGGCTTGTTTGGTCTCGGGTTCTTCGTTCAGTTTGTTGGCACGGGCATGGATCGTATACTCACAGACGGAGTTGAGCTGCATTGGGCGCAGCCGAACATTCTCTGGGCGAGTCTCACGATGGCTTTGCTCACGCTTCCCGTTGTAATCGTGTCGGTGGAGGAGGCAATTAAGAATGTTCCGCAGGAGTTGCGTGCGGCGAGTCTTGCATTGGGCGCAACGCGCTGGCAGACCATCTGGAACGTCGTCATTCCCAATTCCATGCACGGTATTCTCACGGGAACCATCCTTGCCGTCAGCCGCGGCGCAGGTGAAGTCGCCCCGATTCTTTTTACGGGAGTGGCTTATTTTCTACCCCATCTTCCCGGTTCATTGTCGGATCAGTTTATGCAGTTGGGCTATCATGTGTACGTGATGTCGACGCAATCGACCAATGTTGACGCGACGCGCGGCATTCAGTATGCAACCACGATGGTCTTGCTTCTTCTGACATTTCTGCTGAACTTTTCCGCAATTATTGTCCGATCCAAAGTTCGCGGAAAAGCACTCCAGTAGTTCATGAGCAATCCTACCACAAAAATTCTTACAGATGATTTGAATCTGTTCTACGGACAGAAGCAGGCATTGAAGAATATTTCCATCGGTATTCGCGCAAACCACGTTACGGCTCTTATCGGCCCTTCAGGATGCGGGAAATCCACGTACTTGCGAAGTCTCAACCGGATGAATGATCTGATTGATAATGTCCGGATTGAGGGAAGGGTGATGATAGACGACGTCAATATCTACGACAAGCAAGTGGATGTCGTAGAACTCAGGAAAAGAGTTGGAATGATCTTTCAGAAGTCGAATCCTTTTCCGAAATCTGTTTTTGAGAACGTTGCCTACGGCCCCAAAATCAATGGCGTAAGAGATCGTGCAAAGCTCGAGGAAATTGTGCAGAACAGTCTTCAGCGCGCGGCCTTGTGGGAAGAGGTAAAAGACGACCTGAAGAAAAGCGGCCTCGCGCTTTCAGGCGGACAACAGCAACGATTGTGCATCGCCCGCGCATTGGCCGTTGATCCGGAAATTCTGCTGATGGATGAGCCGGCAAGTGCGCTCGATCCGATTGCCACTGCCAAAATTGAGGAACTGATTTACGAACTCAAGGACCGATACACCATCGTCATCGTCACGCACAATATGCAGCAAGCCGCACGCGTCAGTGACATTACAGCGTTCTTTTATCTCGGAGAGCTCATAGAGGCGGATGAAACCAAGAAAATATTTACGACACCTGAGAAGAAACAAACGGAGGAGTATATCACTGGCAGGTTTGGATAGGATTGCAAGTCAGCATTCGTTTCTCTACAATGAAACACCACGATATTGGAAACCGCAGTGATCAAATCGGGAAATATGGAACGTCATTTTGTTCGTGAACTTGAAGCGCTCAAGACAAACCTTATCAAAATGGGAAGTTTTGTAGAGCAGGGAATTGCAACCGCCATTCGCTCCCTACTGGAACGCCGCGCCGATCTCGCCGAACAGGTGATCAGTCAGGAACAGCGCATCAACTCCTTTGAAATTGAAATTGACGACGCCGTGGTAGATCTGCTTGCGTTACAACAGCCCGTTGCGACCGATCTCCGGTTCATTCTCGCCGCCTCAAAAATCAATAATGATCTGGAGCGCATCGGCGACCATGCCGTGAACATTGCTGAGTCGGCACTTCAAGTGGCAAACCGGATCCCCGTAAAGCCTCTCGAAGACATTCCGCTCATGGCACAAACCACGCAAGTAATGCTGAGGGATGCCATCGACGGATTTATCCAAAGGGATACGAATCTCTGCCGCAAAGTCCTTGCCTCTGACGATACCATTGACAACCTGAATAAACAAGTCTTCCGTGACCTCGTTGAACTCATCCGTAAGCAGCCGGAAACGCTTGAAGAGTCGCTTGAACTGATTCGCGTGAGCCGTAACCTTGAGCGCGTGGCTGACCTTGCCACGAACATTGCCGAGGAAGTAATCTTTATGGCAGAAGCGCGCGTGGTAAAGCACCACCAGGCTGATTAGACGGCGTCAATCTCCATTTCTTGCTCATTGCTTCGCAGAACCAAAAGCCCTATCTTGTTTCACGTCGTTTCACAAGGGCTAACCATTCCTCCATCCCGATGGACTTCATGTTATGGGCAACACGCAGCGTCCACCTCTTTGCAATCATCGTCTGGCTGGGGGGCATTTTTTACCAGGGGTTGTTCGTTGTCCCCCGGCTGAAGTCAGATGACAAAGTTGATGCAGTCGCGATTGCCGCAATGCTTCAGTTCGTTCCTATCGGATGGATGTGCCTGACGACAGCACTTGTGACCGGCGTGGCACTTATGTTGTTCAGTCCGAGGTTTCTGTTTTTTGAGTATCACGACTATTGGTCGGTTGCCCTTGGTCTTAAACAACTGCTGTTCCTTCTGATGACATTCTTTTTCTTCGGTTGTTCACGCATGCTGAAGCTGGCCGTCGCGGCTCCCGAGCAATCGCACAACGCCCTTGAACGAGTTGTTCAATTTAGCAGGATCAACGTTGCGTTTTCCATTCTCGTGATCGGCATTGCAGTTTCGATGAGATAGTATCCTGGGCAAGATCATCACCATAGCGAATCAGAAAGGCGGGGTTGGCAAGACGACGACCGCCGTTAACCTTGCGGCTTGTGTTGCCGCGGCAGAGAAACGCACACTTTTGGTTGATACAGATCCGCAGGCAAACGCGACAAGCGGACTCGGCGTCGCGGCCATTGAGGGAAAGAGCACCTATGAGATTATCGTCGGAGGAATTTCCGCGGCGGAGGCAGTCCAGCAAACGCCGATGCCGTTTCTTTCCATCATTCCCTCACACATCAACCTTGTCGGCGCGGAAGTGGAATTAGTGGAGCTGGAAGACCGTGAAAAGCGCATGCGCCATGCTCTTGCAACTATTCGCAACGACTACGATTTCATCTTTGTTGATTGTCCCCCCTCACTCGGATTACTCACACTGAACGCGCTCACCGCTTCGGATTCTGTGTTGATTCCTGTGCAGTGTGAATATTACGCGCTGGAGGGCCTCGGTCAGTTGCTGTTCACGGTGAACATGGTGAAGAAGCAATTGAACGAGCATCTTGATATCGAGGGTGTGTTGCTGACGATGTTTGACGGGCGGCTCCGGTTGTCCAACCAGATTGTTGAAGAAGTGAAGAAGTATTTCGGCCACAAGGTATTCAAGACCGTGGTCACGAGAAACGTACGGCTTAGCGAGGCCCCAAGTTTCGGCAAGCCGATCGTATTGTATGACGCGCTTTCGGCAGGCACACGGAACTACATGGAACTTGCGCATGAGCTGTTGACAAGAAATCATCACCAGGTTGTTACAGCGTAACAGGGAGAAATGAACTGATGACAAAGCCGGTTTTGGGAAGGGGACTGGCCTCGCTAATACCGCGACCAGCACCAACAACAGTTGCCCCGCCAACGCGCTCCGATGACGGAGTTTCTAATGAGATTATCTCGCAGATAGAACTGGACAAGATTCAGACGAATCCGTTCCAGCCGCGCGCGGATTTCGACCAGGTCGCTCTTGATGAACTTAAGCACTCGATTCGCGAGAAGGGCGTCATCCAGGCGATTACAGTCCGGCGTATCGACAACGGCTTCCAGTTGATTTCGGGTGAACGTCGCGTGCGAGCGGCGCGGGATGCAGGTCTTACGCATATTCCGGCGTACATCATCAAGGTGAACACGAATGAGGAGATGCTCGAACTTGCGTTGATCGAGAACCTTCAGCGCGAACACCTGAACCCGATCGAAATTGCGATCTCCTACAAGCGCCTGATCGAGGAATGCTCCCTTACGCAGGATCAACTTGCCGACCGCATCGGCAAGGACCGATCAACAATCGCCAACTTTCTGCGCCTTCTTCGCCTTCCGGACCCGATTCAAACAGGTGTCCGCAAGGGGCAAGTGAGCAACGGCCACGCGCGTGCGTTGATTACCATCGAAGACCCTGCCCTTCAGATCGACATCTTCCATGAAATTGTCCAGGAAGATCTCTCGGTAAGAGATGTTGAGCGACTTGTACGAAGAAAGGGAAGGCCCACTACCACAAAGCGTTCGCGTCCATCCGCGCCTGCATCGGATGTCTCGCTCGCAAGCGTTGAAGAAAAGCTACGTCATGCGCTCGGCACCAAGGTTGATATCAAAGCATTGAATGACGGCAAGGGTCAGATCATCCTTGAGTATTATTCGCTTGAAGACCTTGAACGTCTGCTTGATTTGTTGTCCTCGGTCCGGAACCAATGAGCAAGAAAATGATCAAGACAGCTTCTGCTCCTGCGACAATTGGCCCGTACAGTCAAGGCGTTGTTACGCCGCACGGAATGCTGTACACCGCCGGTCAAATCGCTCTTGACCCTTCGACCGGACAGCTTGTCGAAGGAGACATAAAGGCTCAAACGAGACGGGTTCTGGAAAACGTCAAGGCCATTCTTGAAGCCGGCGGTTCATCTCTCGCCAACGTTGTCAAGACGACGGTTTTCATAAAGGACATGAACGAGTTTTCCATGATGAATGAAGTCTACGGTGAGTATTTCAAGGAAAATCCTCCCGCGCGTTCCACTGTGGAGGTTGCGCGTCTTCCGCGTGACGTCCGCGTGGAAATCGAAGCAATAGCATTCGTGGAATCCTGGTAGTCAATGCCACGGGTGCGGCTCGTCCTCACACCTCTTCTCGTCGTCGTTCTTACTCACTCTGTGTTTGCGGATCCACCCGCTTCAATGCAGGATTCCACTAACGTTCCTGTCGTCACCAGCGACACGCTCCAACCGATTGTGCTATCTGGAAATTCAACAGGCACTCATTCCACCAAATCACCCGGACTCGCCGTACTCGCCTCCGCAATTCTCCCCGGTGCGGGACAAATCTATAATGAATCCTATTGGAAAGTCCCGGCGGTGATGGGTTTCGGCTTGTACTTCGCTTCCCAGTACTTTCACTATAACCGACTGGCAAACGATGCCCGAGACAAATACTTCGGCAGCTTGAATACTATCCCGGCCGGCGACCAGGCACAGCTTCGCCTCCGGGAATTCTACAAGGATCAACGCGATACATTCGCCTGGTACTTTGTGATTCTGTACCTGGTGAACATCGCCGACGCATACGTGGACGCCAGCTTGTATGATTTTGACGTGGGGGATGATCTTTCACTGCAACTGATTCCAGGTTCGGGAAACCGCGTTGCACTTCAACTCAGATTCTAGGAGGGATTGTGCTCAATTACATCTGGCTTGCTCTGGTAGTCATCGGTGTTCTTGTTGCCATCGGGAAGGATTTCAATCAGCCGTACGATCCCGAGACGAATACCAAGTATCCGGCCCTCACCAAGGTTACCAATGACGGCATTCTGAACTCAGCGAAAACGGCGGTCACGATTGCCATCGGCCTCATCGGCATCATGGCCTTGTGGATGGGGGTGATGAAGGTTGCCGAGCAATCCGGATTGGCCGCGCAGATTGCAAAAGCATTGCGGCCCGTGATGACCAGACTCTTTCCCGATATTCCCCCTGATCATCCGGCGATGGGCGCGATGATCATGAACATCTCTGCGAACATGCTCGGACTTGCCAACGCCGCCACCCCGCTCGGGCTCAAGGCGATGGAAGAACTCAACAAGCTGAACAAAAAGGTCGGCACCGCCACCGATGCAATGTGTACGTTCCTTGTTATCAATACAAGCAATGTCCAAATCATTCCGACGACTGTGATCGCCCTCCGTGTTTCCGCGGGATCGGCGAATCCTACGGAAATCCTGGGACCGTCAATCGTTGCAACCACACTGGCAACGATCGTTGGCGTTATCGTTGTAAAAGCCCTTGCAATGCTCCCGTTGTTCAAACGCCAGGCGGAGGCGTGATCATGCAGAGATTCATTGATATTATCGGACTCGTTTCCGTCGTTGCCATTCCCGCAATTGTCTTTTCTGTCATTGTGTATGGAGCGGTAAAGAAAATCAAAGTCTATGAGGCGTTTGTTGAAGGGGCCAAGGAAGGATTCAATGTTGCCGTACGCATTATTCCGTTTCTCGTCGCGATGCTTGTTGCCATCGGCGTGTTCCGCGCTGGGGGAGGAATGGAAATCCTCGCTATGCTGCTTTCACCAATCACATCGCTCATTGGGATGCCCGCTGAGACGTTGCCCATGGCGGTGATGCGTCCGCTCTCGGGAAGCGGCGCCCTCGGAGTGCTCTCGGAAACGATGCATGCGCACGGACCCGACTCGCTGATAGGTCGGATGGTGAGCGTTATGATGGGAAGCGGCGAAACGACATTCTATGTTTTGGCAGTGTATTTCGGTTCCGTTTCGGTCACGAAGACACGTCATGCTGTTCCAGCGGGGATAGTTGCCGATATTGTGAGCATCGTAGCTTCAGTGTGGATAGTGAATTTGGTTTTTGGGTAAGAAAATGAAATGGATGGTTCCTCAAGACATTTGCTCCTTTACAGACTGTTCGGTGCGTAACCATTCATTTAGTCTTTTTCTGTCCTTGGTATTGTTCGCATGCGGCGGTATTGACAGTCAAAAGCCCGACGAGATCGCGGTGGTCTCTTCACATCGCAGAGATTGGATTCGCATTGAGATTGATAGTACCTCACCCAATCATTGGCTCAAACTGGCGAGCACTGATTCAGGTTGGAATTCGCGCGCAAGTGAACTCTACTACAACCTTACACAAAAAGGTGATGTTCTGGTAATTAAGGATTCAACGGATAGCACATTTGTGGCCTTAACCAAAGCTAGAGAATCCGCTGATGTTGAGGGAAATAGAAATGCAATAATTGTCCTATTTCTGCTGATCATCTTGGCCGTTTCAGTTGTTTTCAGACTTCAATCGATTCGCCAATTGAATGAATTGAAAACTAGTTTTTGGACCGCATTGCACGACCTGTTTCTCAGCCCACTTAAAGGTGTGCCTCAAGCTCTGAATGACTTCACCGAAATTGGCTTGCATGATGCAGAAGGAGTAAGAGAAAGGATCCGGTATGCCATTGAGAATGGTAGGATATTTCAGAAAGCTGTTTTGTCATCAACGGACGGCTGGAGCCCTCTCCTCGCTGATCTTCGCAGGTATGCATCAGATTCCTTCGAGAGAATGGGGATTGAATTTGAACTTGTGCTCCCGACTCCTCGTAGCAAGAAGCCGCTTAACCTTTTGCAGCACATTTTCTTTCGCTGTATTTTTACGGAATTGGTCACAAACATAACTCAGCATTCGTCATGCTCGTTCGCGCGAATTGAATTGCAATTCCATAACAAAAGCATCTTACTTGTTGTGCAGGATGACGGCGTTGGTTTTTGGGGTGACAGTCTTCAAAGACTCGAAAAAAGAATGAAGGAGAGAGTCAAGACTATAGGGGGCACTTGCGAGCTGCAGTCGACATTGGGCACGCATTGGCGAATTCAGTTCTCAAGAACGTAAAGGGATTCGATGCAAAAGAGAATTGACATAGTCCTAATTGAAGATGATGATGGTTATCGACGGAGTTTTGCCGACTATCTGACCAAAAGCCATGCCGAGGAGTTCTATGTTCTTGGTCAATACTCAACATACACTAGTGCCATACAGGATCAGAATTTCCGCAAGGCTGACATTGTACTTCTAGACATTGGCTTGGGTGATGGCGAGAATGGAGTCTTTGGCGTAATGGCCCTGAAGGAAAAGAACCCACATGTGGAAATTGCTATATGGACAGTGCATGAAGATGATGATGAGGTGATTCAGGCAATTCAGCATGGTGCAAACGGGTACATCATTAAAACTGGAGAGAGCTTCAGCAAAATGGTTGAGACCATTAGGCATCTGATTGAAGGGAGAGCCGATATGAGCCCCCAAATAGCACGAAAAGTCGTCAAGTATGTTCGACGCAATCCTGGTTTTGCGCTTACCAAAACTGAAATAGCAGTATTGGAAGAAATTGAATCCGGGAAAGCATATCGAGAAGTAGCGCAAAGCTTGGGGAGAACGTTAAACGGTGTAAGGTTTCATCTTAAGAACATCTTCATCAAGATGGGTGTCCACTCAAGAGCCGAAGCTTTAAAGAGATTTCGTTTATACAAACTCAGTATCGGCCCTCGCTAATGAGCCTGTCTCGCCTTTTCAGGTAGCTACATGGCAAACCTGTGTAGGTTTATTGCTACCCAGGTGATGTATTGTTTTTACCTGCTACACTCTTCATATTTGTTCCCACCTAGGCATCAAGAATTCCATTTCAAAAGGAGGCCAATTATGAAGAGTTTCATAGGTGTTCTCGCGCTCATTGCTTTCTTTTCTGGGTGCTCTGTCCAGGCAGAAAGGGCAGACGTCACCATCCACAATCAGTCGCTGGTGATGATCGCAGTGAAGTTACCGAATCGACAATATGTACCGATTGGTCCCGGCAACCATGTTAAAATCGTCAATTTCGAACCATTGGATAAACAAACGATGTTGATGGCATTTGCAGACCTGGATGATCCTGAGGCGTTCGATTTGGTCGAAGGGAATTATCCCGTTGAACCTAATCGTTTTATAGTCAAGTACTTCTTCTTTGATACAACGGGTGATGTAACTGGTGCACCCTTGTTTAATCCGCCGAATCACAAGATCAAAGTCGTAGCAATTAGCATCAATCGTTCATCGTCAGGAGCCTTGAAGATGAACCAAGCTCTCGATGGTCGAACTATTGATGATGTGGAATTCCACTATTCATCTGAAGAGTAATGGAGGAGATATGAAATGCTCTAAACGCTGGAGGCTTTCTGTTCTCATCATGTTCATTGCTATTGTTGCGGGTTGCAAGGATTCGAGTGTCAACAACGTTGTTGCGCCCGTCATCGACGACAGCAATCGCCCACCAAGGGTCAATCACTCGGTCGACTATTCGTGGGGAACTTCAAGGGCTCCTTTCCATCTCAGTGATCGTTCCGTTGACCCAGAACGCCGCCCCCTGGATGTGACTTGGGTAACCAGTGACGGTACTTTCCATGGGCGTGAAGTGTCAGTATCGTTTCCAGAACCGGGGGTACACAGCGTCACTCAGATCGTTACTGATGGCGAAAACACGGTCAGCGAGAACTTCTCTCTTCGAGTGCTGTCGTCGGTTCATCTCCGGCTCACCATAGTTTCAATTACATTCGGAAATGACGTTGGCGATGGTGTGAATAATGCCGGCAGACCCTATATCATTGGAACTGCAGTTGCTTCAAACGGGAACAGTATCTCTTCATACATTTCGAGGTTTCCAAGAAATGCTCCTGATCAGATTCTACCGCCACTTGCATATCCCAATACAACCATTTTGTTTGATCCGAACTCTGGTGTCGTTCTATACGATAGCATCGTAACGGACATTCTTGGTTTTTCCCTGCTCATAGTGGATCATGATCCAGCCGGATTTGATTGGTTCGGTTTCTTCGGTGATTTATTTGGTGCGATTGGAGGCATGGTGGCAGTATTTGAACCAACAACTGGATCAATAATTTCAGGTTTGGGAGAAATCTCTTCTCTTGTTGGCAACGCGATCGGGAGCACCGCGGATGATGTGATTTCCGTTTTTGAAAAGCTTCATGGTCCTGTAGATCGTTGGAGTATTGGAACAATTCAAACGGCATATGGTCAACAAGGAATGTCTATGCGCTATAGAATCGAATTCGTCCCATGAGGTAGCAAGAATTAACAATTCGTAAGTCCATAAGCATACGAAATTATTCACACGTTGCGTCCAGGAGGTCACATGGTGTCTTCCAATCAATTACTCTCAAATCTTTGTGCTATCTCGAAAGTGTTTCTGTTGAGTGCCAACCTTGCCGTGATGCTTTCATCCGTTGTTTTTGCACAAGGAAGCGGAGAGGCTGGTGGCAATGGTGACGCCAATTGGCGGCGAAACTATGAAGAAAAAGTTGAAGCTCGAATCAAAATTGCCGGTTCCACTCTCGAGATTCGATTCTTGGCGTGCAACTCCTGTGAGGATTGTAATTGGACCTCAAGGGATGGCGCGAGGAGATCCAACTATTATGAATCTAGCATGCTTGTTAAGCAAGTGCCGTGGGAGCAATATGATTTGAGTCTTGCAACACGAACCACTCGAGTTACACGTGAAAGACATGTTGGAGGGCACGGTGAGGGCCCAGGCTGGGTGGATGATGGTGAAACTACTAATGTTGACAATTGGGCTGGAGCAATAAGGGCCGTCGTCCTCTCTTCTCATGTCGTTGTGAGGCTTTATAGCGAACGAAGCTATGAAGGCAGCGTCATTACGCTGGATACACCCGGATGCTATTCGATTGACATGCCTGTAATCTCAATTCGCGTATCTCATAACTAAGTCCTTGGAATTCTGTCATGGGCAATGTAACTACCATTGGTGCGGATTGAGGAGTCTCTTCCGTATCGGACTGGTTCCTCCATCTGTATTGCGAGTTAACGCATCTATCAATATATTGGCAGGCAATTCTCAGCCTATCAGATGGACTACCTAAACAGAGTTGTTGTTGCGCTGCTCCCGTACGTCCCCCGACCGCTCGTCCGCCATTTTGCCGGGAAATACATCGCCGGGGAATCGCTTGATGACGCCGTTCGATGTGTTCGGCAACTGAACAAGGAAGGCATCTGTGCAACGCTGGATGTTTTGGGGGAAGACATCACAAAGCAGGAAGAAGCTGTTCATTCGCGCAACCAGTCCATTGAAGTGTTGCACGCGATTGCAAAAGAGAAACTTGATTCCAATCTCTCCATCAAATTGACCTCTCTTGGTCTCAAGCTCGGTAATGATGTGTGTACAGGGAATGTCCGTGAGATTTTGAAAGTAGCAGAGAGCTACGGAACATTTGTCCGGTTTGATATGGAGGACTCAACCTGCACCGCCGATACGATTTCGATCTTCAGAACATTAAACAGGGAGTTCCCGAAGACAGGCATTGTGCTCCAGGCATACATGCGTCGATCCGAGGAGGATGTGCGGACGTTGGTTGCAGACAAGACAAACTTCCGTCTGTGCAAGGGCATCTACAAAGAGCCGGAAGCGATTGCCTTCCAGGGAAGGGCTGAGGTCCAGCAAAACTACCTGAACCTGTTGCGCATGATGATTGAAGGCGGAAGTTATGTTGGCATCGCCACGCATGACACCGTGCTTGTTGATGGCGCCCGAAAAATACTTCATGAACTCCGTCTCCCCAGGGATCGATACGAATTTCAAATGTTGCTGGGAGTTCGACCCGAATTGCGTAAATCGTTGGTGAGGGAAGGACACAAAGTCCGGTTGTATATTCCTTTCGGGGGAAATTGGTATGGATATTCGATGAGGCGATTCAAGGAGAACCCTGAAATCGCCGGATATGTCTTCAAGTCCGTTTTTACGTCTAACAACTAATCACACTCGCAAAGGACCATTGCTATGGCAGAAACACAAGCAGCAACCCACAAGCCATACATACCCGCCGACCGGATCGTTCCCGAGTTCACGACAAAATCCGTTTTGCTTGGCGCATTCTTCGGCATTCTCTTTGGTGCCGCGACCGTGTATCTGGCGCTCAAGGCCGGATTGACGGTTTCGGCCTCCATTCCGATTGCCGTGCTCGCGATTTCGATCGGCCAGAAACTTCTGAAGACGACCATTCTCGAAAACAACATCATCCAGACTGCCGGCTCCGCAGGCGAGTCGATTGCTGCGGGCGTGGTGTTTACAATACCGGGGTTCCTGTTCATGTCGGTGAACGAGTACGGAAAGAGTGTCGGCGCGGAGTACTTCAACTATTGGACGATCCTGACGCTGGCTATGGTTGGAGGCATCCTGGGCACGCTGATGATGATTCCTCTGCGACGATCATTGATCGTGAATGAACATGGAACATTGCCATATCCGGAAGGAGCGGCATGCGGTTCCGTGCTGATTGCGGGTGACAAGGGTGGGTCTTTTGCAAAGACGGCATATCAAGGACTTGGTGTTGCATTGGCGTATGCAATTCTGCAGAAAGTTTTCCACGTGATTGCTGAAACACCGGCATGGGTGACTCGACAGACGAACAAGTTTTTCCCGTCGGCGACCGTGAACGGAGAGATCACGCCGGAATATCTCGGCGTCGGATATATCATTGGCCCTAAGATTGCCGGGGTTCTGGTTGCAGGCGGTGTGATGGCCTGGTTGGGTCTGATCCCTCTTCTCGCGTCACTCGTACCGGCAACAACAATTGCCGAGCAGTTGATTAAACTGGGCTACCTGAAAGATCTTCTGACGCCCGGAGGTCCGGGCGGCTGGGATCCTGCAACGCAGACCTTTGCGAACACAGCAACGGCTGTATATCGCGCTTATGTGCGACAAATCGGCGCAGGTGCAGTGGCCGCTGGTGGTTTCATCACGCTTGCCAAAACGTTCCCAACAATCATTTCTTCATTCAAGCAGAGTGTTGCCTCGTTGAAGAACAAAGGCGCCGCGGCAACCGTCGCACGCACGGAACGTGACCTTTCCTTCATGACCGTGATTGTCGGGAGTATTGGGCTTGTGATCCTGCTTGCTGTTCTCCCGCAGATTCCAGGCGACAGTATTGTCAGCAAGCTGCTTCTCGGCGTTCTCGTCATCATTTTCGGGTTCTTCTTCGTCACGGTCTCAAGCCGCATCGTTGGTATCATTGGATCAAGTTCGAATCCGATTTCGGGGATGACCATCGCAACACTGATGGGAACATGTCTGATTTTCATTGCAGTTTCCTGGGTGGGTATTAATTATGAGCCGATGGCGCTTGTTGTAGGAAGCATGATTTGTATAGCTGCCGCAAATGCAGGCGCAACGAGTCAGGATCTCAAAACAGGATACATCGTTGGTGGTACGCCGAAGTACCAGCAGCTTTCGCTCTTCATCGGAGCCGTTGTATCATCCATTGTGATTGGTCTGACGCTAATCGTGCTGGACAACCCCACGCCCGAAATGGCAGCACAAGGCGTCGTCCACGCAATCGGCAGTGACAAGTTCCCAGCGCCACAGGGAACACTCATGGCCACGCTTATCAAAGGTCTTCTGTCCTTTAACCTCGATTGGCAGTTCGTTCTTGTCGGTGTGTTCCTGGCAATTACAATGGAGCTGTGCGGAGTAAAGTCGCTGTCGTTCGCCGTTGGCGCTTATCTTCCCCTCTCCACAACGCTTCCAATTTTTGTCGGCGGCGCGCTCAAAGGTGTTGTTGATTGGAGATTGAAGAAAAAGGGAGAGAAGGTAGAAGACAGTGAACTTGGAACGGGAAGTCTTTTTGCAACAGGACTCGTTGCGGGCGGCGCGTTGGCTGGCGTCATCGTTGCATTGCTCTCCGTCAATGATGGCATCTTCAATTTCCTTGCGGGACTCAGTGCCGAGCATGGTTTGACCGCGGCGCTTGGCGATGGCGGATTCCAATTGCTCGGAGTGATTTTCTTCGCGGCGATGGGATTGATCCTCTATCGTATTGCGATTAAGCCACAACAAAAAGTCGACTAACAATATTTTTTGAAGGGAAGTGTAATGGCGTCTGCTCTTGACGGCTTGAAGCCGGAGTTGGTGTGGAAGTATTTCGGAGAGATCAGCAGGATTCCGCGATGTTCCAAGAACGAAGCGGCTATGACGAAATACGTGCTTGACACAGCGAAGAAACTCGGACTTGAGGCCTCTGCGGACAAGTTCGGGAACGTTGTCGTGCGCAAGAAGGCATCTGCGGGTCGTGGTGGCGCCCGGAGCATCGCGCTACAGGGTCATCTGGATATGGTCTGCGAGAAGAACAAGGACAAGGTCCATGACTTCACCAAGGATCCGATTTCGCTCGTCCGCAAGGGCAACATGCTGATGGCGGATGGAACCACGCTCGGTGCCGACAATGGCATTGCTGTTGCAACGAACCTTGCAATCATGGAGGACATCAAGCTTGAGCACGGGCCGCTGGAGTTCCTTTTTACGGTAGATGAAGAAACCGGGTTGACAGGTGCGAGCAATCTTGAATCCAATTTCCTGAAGAGCAAGACGCTCATTAATCTTGATTCGGAGGAGGAGGGCGCGTTGTATGTGGGATGCTCGGGTGGAAGGGACTCGGTTGCGACGTGGAAGATTGATCCGGAGAAGGCGCCGGGGCAGTCGACCCCTGTTGAGATTCGAGTGACGGGTTTGAAGGGCGGGCATTCCGGATTGGAAATCGATAAGAACCGGGGAAACGCCATCAAGATTCTGAACCGCGCCCTTCTGCTGCTTGCTGAACTTGGCGGCCGGCTCTCACGGTTCGATGGAGGAAACAAGCGTAATGCAATTCCCCGGGAAGCCGAAGCGGTCATCGTCATTCCGAACAAGAAGCTGGATAGAGCACAGGAAATCATCAACACTTTCTGCGACACCATTCGAGGAGAATTGGGACAAGCCGATCCCGGACTCATGATTTCCATGACCCGCATGGAAAAAGCCAAAAAGGTGAGAGTGATCGGCAAGCGGGACCAGCGCCACTTGCTCAAAGCCATCTCCGCACTTCCTCATGGCGTGATCAAAATGAGTTCGGATATTCCGGGGCTTGTGGAGACGTCCACGAATGTGGCCGTAATTGGTACAAGCAAGAAGTCCATTGTCCTTGCGACAAGTCAACGAAGTTCGGTAGCATCGGAGCTGAATGAAATGGTGGAAACCGTATCGCACATCTTCGCACTCGGTGACGCCGAAGTTGAGAACACCGACGGCTATCCCGGATGGAGGCCGAATCTCGCTTCGGAGATTCTCAAGATTGCGGAGTCCACGTACAAGTCGTTGTACGGAAGGGAACCCGAGGTGAAGGCGATTCACGCAGGTTTGGAATGTGGTATCATCGGTGAGCGCATGCCCGGCATGGATATGGTTTCGTTCGGGCCGACGCTCGAAGGCGTTCATTCGCCCGATGAGAAAATCCACATTGACACGGTGGAGAAGTATTGGGCGTTCCTGATTGGCATTCTCAAGAACGTCAACTGACGGCGATCTGATTTCCCTGCAATTATCCCCACGCCATCGCGAAGATGGCGTGTGTATTTCAAGGAGAAGTGAATGAAGCAAAAAGTACTGCCGGTGTTGATCATCCTTTCGGTGCTGTTTTTCCAGAAGCCAGCCGCAGGACAATCCGCGCCGAAGTGGAGTGTTGAAGAAATCTTTAGCGGCTCCAAATTTACAACTAAATCCCTGTCCGGAGTCCAATGGATTCCCGGCGAACGCAAATTCTCTTATTTCGAAACCGACACGCTCACCAAGAATCGCAATCTGTATTCATACTCAGTTGCCGATGGGAAGCGCTCAATGGTCGTGGATGGCGCACTTCTTCGTGCGCCCGGAGACGAGAAACCGATGCGCATTGGCTCCTATGCCTGGTCATCGGATGGAAAACATGTTCTTATCACGGGAACGTTGCCGGCGCGGCGAACGAAGTCCGGCGGCAACTTTGGCATATATTCCCTTGAGCAAAAAACATTTCATTTGCTGACGGATACGTCTGTGGAGCAATCCAACATCACCTTCTCTCCGGATGGAAAGTCAATCGGATTTGTTCGCGGGAATAACCTGGTTGTTCTGGACATTGCTTCCGGAAAAGAAAAACGGCTGACGAACGACGGCTCGGAAACAATTCTCAATGGCGTTTTCGATTGGGTGTACGAAGAGGAGTTCTCTGTCATACAGGCGTATCAATGGTCTCCAGACAGCAGAAGGATAGCTTTCTGGCGAATTGATCAATCGCCCGTCCGGAAGTTCCCCTTGGTGAGATACGCACTGGATGACGGCTATGCCAATGTTGAAGAAATGCGCTACCCCAAAGCCGGTGATAAGAACTCATTGGTCAAGATCGGCGTCGTGGATGTCCAGAGCGGCGAAACAAAGTGGATGGATACAGGCCTGAACCCCGACACATACATTCCGCGAATTGAGTGGACGCATAACCCGGAGGTCCTTTCGATTCAGCGTTTGAGTCGCGGTCAGGATACGCTGTCGCTCTTGCTTGCCAACGTTGTCGAAGGAAGGACGCGGACAATCCTCACCGAAACCGATTCCGCCTGGATTGATATCGGAGACGATGTCACATTCCTGGAAAAGCAAAAAGCGTTTCTCTGGACGTCATTCAAGGATGGTTTCACACACATTTATTTGTATGATCTTGACGGGCAGTTGATCAGGCAGATAACGCGTGGAGACTGGGAAGTGAAGCGCATTGTTGCGGTTCACGAGAGCAGGAACATTGTGTACTTCACTGCGACCCAGTCGTCACCACTTGAAACGCATCTGTACAGCATCAAGTTGGATGGCAAAGACATGCGACGACTGAGCAAGGAGTCCGGCACGCATTCCATCAACTTCTCACCGGATCAGCTTGCGTATATCGACAGTTACTCAAGCACTTTAAAGCCGACACAGGTTGTCCTCAGGTCCAATGACGGGACTACGGTCGCCACATTGATTGACAATACCACCGAGATGTTCAAAGGATATCCTTTTGGAAGCCAGCAATTCTTCACGTTGAAAGCTTCGGACGGCGCGTTGCTCGACGGATGGATGTTGAAACCCGCGGACTTTGATTCCACGAAACGATATCCCGTTTTGATGTATGTTTATGGATTGCCCGGTTCACGCGCGGTGAACAATTACTGGGGAGGCACACGCAATCTCTGGCACCAACTGCTTGCTGAACGCGGTTACATCATCGTGAGTGTTGACCCGGGAACGGCGAGTGGAAGGGGAAAGACAACCATGCAGCAATCATACAGGAAGGCGGGGCTACGCGAAGCCGCCGATTTCAATGAAGCGGCGCGGTACCTGAAGGGACTCTCCTATGTTGATTCAACCCGGATAGGCGTCTGGGGTTGGAGTGGCGGAGGATACACCACGTGCATGGCGATGACACTAGGCGCTGATAATTTCAAAGCGGGGATTGCCGTTGCTTCCGTCACCGATTGGCGGTTCTATGATACCATCTTCAGCGAACGGTACATGGACACACCGCAGGACAATGCCGATGGATACAAGGAGACCTCGCCGATTACCCATGCTTCAAAACTCAAAGGTAACCTTCTGATTGTTCACGGAACAACCGACGACAATGTGCACTGGCAGAACAGCGTGGCGTTTGTAGATGAGTTGATCAAGCAGAACAAGCAGGTGCAAACGATGTTTTATCCCGGACGTGCTCACGGCCTTGGCGGAGCTGCGGTGCATCTCTACACGATGATGACGAAGTTCCTGATGGAGAATCTCTAAGCCGCCGATATTTTCCAATCGAGATAGTAGCACTGTATTTTTCCATTTACGGTTGCCGCTCGTAAGAGTACTGCCAAAGCGCTCGGTCAACCACTCGCATGGAATGCTTTGTTGATTGTGAGAGTTGCCGAACGAAGTTCGTATACTCCAACCAGAACTTCATCGTGTACGCGGGTGGTTTCGCGAATCCCGATGACCACAGCGCCCGAACATCGAGGATGGGAAACCGTCTCCGGTCGCAGAAATGTAGAATGACGGACCCGGTCGGCCACGAGACTCCCGTAAGCTTCCTCAGTTGATCCATCTTCTCAATGTCATCCCTGCTGCTGAATGCAGCTCGCGTTATTGTTTCAACTGCTTTGCGTGAATTTGATCTGACGAGAGGCTGACTCCGTGACGTTTTCCATCTACAGATCTTAATGAATTCTTCACGCGTGAGATACCCGCGCTTTCTTGCCAAAGGGCCGGCTTCTTTCAGAAGCCAGTCTTCATTGTCATAGCCAAAGCGGTCGGCCCAGTACGAAATTTGTTTTCTGGGAAAACGGAGCTTGAACTTCAAGGAAGGAGCTTCATCATCAACAGCATCGGCCAGCCGAGGTATTTCTCCGCGCGCGGAGTTTGCTTCACAAGAAACGGTTCGACAACGTACTCGGAAATCTCATCGATGCGGAGCCCCGCCTTCAAAGTTGCCGTAACATAATCCGAAATTTGATTTGGTGAGCTTTCGGGTCTGATCTCTGCGCCGGTCTTTGCGTCATGAAAACGCGCCTGAACACCTTTGAGCATCATGGCCGGATGCATCACAGACGCGACAATGAACCCGTTTGGATTGCAGACGCGCCGCAGCTCGGCAAAGAAGAAGTCAAGATTCGCGATGTGGTCGAGGACAAGGCCGTTGAGTACTCTGTCGAACTTGCCGTTCTCAAAAGGCCATCGGGTAGCGACATCATGATGGATGAACTTCGCGGAATGGGCACCGGATTTTTCACGCGCTTTAGCAAGCATGCCTTCCGAGAAATCAATTCCTGTAACATCGGCTCCTTCGCCGGCAAGTCGCAGGGTATGCCTGCCTGTTCCACAAGCGACATCCAGAACGGAAAGACCACCGACATCCCCAAGCATGCGGATAACCTGTGGCTCTTCAAGATGCACAAGCGGGTTTCCGTCGGTATCATAAATCTCTGACCAGAGATCATAACCCTCCTTGGTGGGAACGATGCGTGGTGCCGGTTTCTCAATCATGTCTTTCTCATGTTACACTGGCCGGTCATTTGATAAAAGGATGTCTGAAGGAATTTGGTTCGACTGGAAAGCCGGAGTCACGCCTCAGAATCTACTTGTTCATCACTGAAGAAACAAGCGCCATTGTCTCTGCTTGCCAAAAATTGCATCTGCGTGGAGAGTTTGGTACTTTCATAACACAAAGAGGAGCAGACATGACCGTGTGGCATAACCACGCGCTACAGCGAACCGGGCTGTCATAGGCCGAAAAAGTCGGATGAACCAGCTTACTTCCTTTCTGAATCAATTCGTTCAATCCGTTACTGTTAGTGCCGTTATTTTCTCTATCGGATTTGTCGTGTTCGCGCTGATGGAACGGATGTTTTCGCTATCCACTTCCAAGAAACCTTTGCGATCCACGCTAATTGATGTGCGATATGCCCTCCTCTCAGTGCTTTACCCGCCGTTTATACTTTTTATTATTTCGGCTGTTTTTGGTCTCTTGGCAATTAGTCGCACCGTCCCGCCGCCCGGTCCGGAGACACTCCTTTCCATGGCGGGTCAATTTTTGCTCCTTCTTTTTGTCCGGGATGCCATCATTTATCTGCGCCACCGAATCTTTCATACCCGGCCGATTTGGGCATTTCATTCCATCCACCATAGCTCTGAGGAAGTAGATTGGCTCTCGGCCGTTCGATTTCACCCGGTTGAGAGCATGATTGAGACATTCATAGAAATTCTCTTTTTCCTCGGTTGCTCACTTTCGGGATTTAGCCCGACAGTCCTTTCGGTCGGTTCTATGGTGATCGGCTTCTACAATTTTTTTATTCACTCGAATCTTCGCTGGACTTTCGGGCCGCTCCGCTACGTTCTGGTAAGCCCGGTCTTTCACAGATGGCACCATTCCGATTCCGCGAAAGCTCAGGACAAAAATTTTGCAGCGATGTTCTCTTGCATCGACCTCGTGCTTGGGACGTTCTACATGCCGAAGGGTTCGATGCCGCTCACGACAGGGCTTTCCAAACAGGAGAGAACCAATCATCCGCGCACATTCGGCGGGCAGTTGCTGTATCCCTTCAGAAAACATTGACCACGACGTACAATATGCATGCACCTGTAAAACAATCGAAGTCTTCCGGATCGCCCGATCAAAACGGCGAAGTGTACGCGTCGCAAAACAAGATCCGCATCGTCACAGCGGCTTCGCTCTTCGACGGTCATGATGCCGCCATCAACGTCATGCGGCGCATTCTTCAGGCGAGCGGAGCTGAGGTTATCCACTTAGGGCACGACCGCTCGGTAGATGAAGTTGTGAACTGTGCCATCCAAGAAGATGCCAACGCGATTGCGATGACCTCTTACCAGGGCGGGCACGTTGAATATCTCAAGTACATGCGCGATCGTCTTGCCGAGGGGAATTGTGGACACATCCGCATTTTCGCGGGCGGTGGCGGGGTAATCCTTCCTTCTGAAATCGCCGAACTTACTTCCTATGGTATTGAACACATTTATTCTCCGGATGATGGCCGTGCGATGGGCCTCCAGGGGATGATTAACGACCTCCTTTCGCGCTGTGACTTTGGAACCGGCCGGGATGTTGATTCTTCCGATCTCGAGGCGGCGCGCCGCCGTGATCCTCGCGCGATCGGTAGGCTCATTTCCGCAGCCGAGAACTTCCGTAGCGAACATACAAAACTCCTGGATGGTGTGCGTACTGAGGCCGGAACGAAACGCACTCCGGTGCTCGGCATTACGGGCACGGGCGGAGCGGGCAAGTCGTCTATTGTAGATGAGCTGGTCCGACGCTTCCTGGTGGACTTTCCGGATAAAACCATTGGTCTCGTCTCGGTTGATCCGACCAAACGCCGGACGGGTGGCGCTCTTCTCGGCGACCGCATCCGCATGAATGCGATCCACAACCCACGGGTGTACATGCGTTCGCTCGCAACGCGTCAGGCAAACTTGGCAATCTCAGGTCACGTGGGTGACGCGGTTGCAATTCTCAAGGTTGCAGGGTTCGATCTCGTGATCCTCGAAACGTCTGGTATCGGCCAGAGCGACACACAGATCATCGACCATTCGGACGCGTCGCTGTACGTAATGACGCCGGAGTACGGCGCCGCAACACAGCTCGAGAAGATCGACATGCTCGACTTTGCCGATGTGGTCGCGCTCAACAAGTTCGACAAGCGCGGTGCGCTTGATGCTTTGCGCGATGTGCGCAAACAGTATCAGCGGAACCATAAGCAGTTCGCCAAGAACGTGGACGAGATGCCGGTGATTGCAACGATCGCCTCGCAGTTCAACGATCCCGGTACAACGCGCCTTTATCGGACGGCGATGCAGCGCATCACCGAGAAAACAGGCGCACCTCTACAGCCGAAGCTCGAAGCCTCAGGTGAGTCGGAGAAAGTCCGGATTATTCCTCCCGAGCGGGGGAGGTACCTCGCTGAAATTGCCGAGGATGTCAGAGCGTACAACCGGAATACTGAAGAACAATGCGCGATTGCGCAACAGCTTCAATCCGTCATTGAAACGGAAGCGATCATTAACGACAAAGCTGCTGTTGCACCGCTTCGGGCGAAACGAGAAGACCTCGAACACCAACTCGACGGAGAAAATCGTTCTACTCTTGAAGACTGGGAAGAGACACGATCCCGCTATTCCGGCGACGAGTATGTCTATCAGGTGCGTGGCAAGAACGTCCGCGTTCCGATTTCCAGTGAAACCCTTTCCCATCAGCACGTTCCGAAAGTCTCACTTCCTGGTTACAAAGGATGGGGCGATATTCTCCGATGGCTTCTCCAGGAGAATGTTCCCGGAGCTTTTCCGTACACTTCCGGTGTGTTTCCGTTCAAACGTGAAGGAGAGGATCCGACGCGCATGTTCGCAGGAGAAGGCGGTCCCGAGCGTACTAACCGGCGGTTCCACTACGTCTCGCAGGGGCAGCCGGCAAGACGTCTCTCGACAGCCTTCGATTCGGTGACTTTGTACGGCAACGATCCGGCAAAACGTCCTGACATCTACGGCAAGATCGGCAACTCGGGAGTTTCAATTTGCTGTCTCGATGACGCCAAAAAGCTCTACTCAGGGTTTGACCTCGCAGACCCCAAGACCTCGGTTTCAATGACGATCAACGGTCCCGCTCCGATGTTGACAGCATTCTTTATGAATGCAGCGATTGATCAGCAATGTGAGAAGTACATCGCTGCCAATGGTCTCACCGATGAGGTCAATAAGAAGATTGAACTATTCTTCGCTGAGCGTGGAGTGCCGCGCCCGCGTTACTCGGGACTATTGCCAGAGGGCAATGAGGGTCTTGGTCTGATGTTATTGGGTATCACCGGCGACCGTGTTCTGCCGCGAGATGTGTACGATCGAATCAAGGCCGATACGATCTCAAAGGTACGCGGTACTGTTCAAGCGGACATCCTCAAGGAGGACCAGGCGCAAAACACCTGCATCTTCTCGACCGAGTTTTCCCTGAAACTCATGGGCGACGTTCAGGAGTACTTCACGAAGAACAACGTTCGCAACTTTTATTCTGTTTCTATTTCGGGGTACCACATTGCCGAAGCAGGGGCAACGCCGGTTACTCAGTTGGCCTTCACGCTGGCGAACGGACTGACGTACGTTGAGTATTATCTTTCCCGCGGCCTGCCAATCGACAGCTTCGCGCCAAACTTATCGTTCTTTTTCTCCAACGGCGTTGATCCGGAGTACGCTGTGATTGGCCGGGTCGCGAGGCGTATCTGGGCAAAAGCCATCAAGTTCAAGTACGGAGGCGACGCGCGCTCCCAGATGCTAAAGTACCATGTGCAAACCAGCGGCCGATCTCTTCACGCGCAGGAAATTTCCTTCAACGACATCCGCACGACATTGCAGGCATTGTACGCGATTTTCGACAACTGCAATTCCCTGCACACCAACGCATACGATGAAGCGATCACAACACCAACGGAAGAGAGCGTCCGCCGGGCAATGGCAATCCAACTCATCATCAACCATGAATTCGGATTAGCCAAGAACCAGAACCCCTGGCAGGGCTCCTTTATCATCGAGCGCCTCACCGACATTGTGGAGGAAGCAGTACTTCAGGAGTTCGACCGGATCAGCGAACGCGGCGGCGTTCTTGGCGCGATGGAGACGATGTACCAGCGCGGAAAGATACAGGAAGAGTCTTTGTACTACGAAACGCTGAAGCACTCGGGGAAACTGCCCGTGATCGGCGTGAATACATTCCTTTCATCTGAAGGTTCGCCTACTGTCTTGCCTGCTGAAGTCATCAGGTCCACGACTGAGGAAAAAGAAGCACAGATCGCAACAGTTGACGCCGTAAATGCCCGCTACAAGAAGGAGAGGCCGGAAGCACTGGAGCGATTGCGGCAAACTGCGCTCAGGAATGGGAATGTCTTTGCGGAACTCATGGAGACAACCAAAACCTGCACGCTAGGCGAAATCAGTCACGCCCTTTTTTCCGTCGGCGGCCAGTATCGGCGAAACATGTAGCCAATCGTCCCAACTACCGATCTCTGCAGTAGCCACAGTTTAATTGTAGCTCCATGTCTTCCGCCCGCATTCTTGCGCTCACCTCACTAACAATGATTGCCTTCGCGTGCAATTCGTTGTTGTGTCGGCTTGCCTTGCTGTACACGCCTGTTGACCCTGGAAGTTTTGCCACGATCCGTTTGATCTCAGGTGCGGCAACGCTTTGGCTAATCGTTAGAATTCGCCGGGGCAGTGGCGACGTTGGAGGAAACTGGCCATCAGCAGTGGCATTGTTTGTTTATGCAGCCGCGTTCTCATTCGCGTACGTGAGCTTGTCCGCTGCAACGGGTGCGTTACTGCTCTTTGGCGCGGTTCAAGTCACGATGATTTGTTACGGCTTGTGGAAAGGAGAACGCTTGCGCGGGATGCAGATGCTTGGTTTCGCTCTTGCGGTTGGCGGACTGATTGGCTTGCTGGCACCCGGGCTATCCGCTCCACCCTTGATCGGTTCACTCTTGATGTTCAGTGCCGGTGTTGCATGGGGAGTCTATTCGTTGCGAGGCAAGGCCGCGGGTGATCCACTGATTGCAAACGCAGGTAACTTCCTGCGGACCGTCCCGATTGCGGTTGTACTAAGTCTTATCGCGTCAGAGGGAGTTACGCTGGATAGTGCGGGTGTTTCATACGCCGTCTTGTCCGGAGCGGTTGCCTCCGGGGTTGGGTACGCAATTTGGTACGCTGTCTTGCCATTCCTCAGAGTCACACAGGCCGCGGGCGTGCAACTGAGTGTTCCCGTCATAGCGGCATTGGGCGGCATCGCCTTCCTCGATGAGTCAATAACATTACGATTCGTACTGGCCTCGCTGGCCGTTCTCGGCGGCATCGCGCTCGTCGTCTCGGAAAGACAAAGACATCAAGCGGCTTGAGCCGGAATCCACCCGTGCTGAGTTGCCGTTCGCGCAAGGATCACCAATGCGATGGCAACAAAGAAAACAAGACCCTGCATTGCAAGTCCGACTGCACCTGCGACTTCAAAGCCACTGCTCAACGCGAAGAGCCAGGTATCCTGAACGATAATCCCCACAAGCGAGACAATGAGGAGCGGCAATGCCCAGCGCTTCCGCAACACCAGACCGAGTGAACCCAGAGCGCCGCACCAAACCGCAATAGCCGTTCCGGAAACAGCCCACGACGTGCGTTCGGCATACAGGGTTTGTTCGGCCGGACTCAACTTAGCGGCATCTTCCGGTGACATCATCACGTCACTCATGTAGGCCATACATCCAAGCAGATTCCAGATGAGCGCGATGATGGCGACCGGTTTGTACCATTTCGGTGGTGTGTGCATGGTTCTCTCCATTGTTGTTTAAAAAACCTGGTCTTACTTGTGGTGGCTGTTACTTAGCATCGTTTATTGTCATGAGGAAGGCTTGTAGAAGCTATTCATTCAACATGCAAGATACAAGGAGGTCTTTCTGGTTCAAATGTCATTCAGGTGTCGCACCATTTGTTTCTTTTTTTGCTATCTTGATCCATACATTTTAAAGACCGAGTAGACTTTAATGTCAAGCAGTACAGTTAAAGAATCTAGCGCTGTTCTTGACGGGCAGCCGATCGTCGAACAATCGATCCAGGGGGCAGGTGCGAACAAGCTCAAGTCAAGCGATCGACGATTTCACGACTGGTACCGCTTCGTACTCTCATTCCCTCCCCACTTAGTTCGAAAGTATTTGAATGAGTTCTGCGGGACTGACTCTACCATGTCGGTCTTGGATCCGTTCTGTGGTACTGGAACAACCTTACTGGAATCCAAGCTAAGTGGGTTTAGTGCGTTTGGAATTGAGGCGAATCCCTTTCCTCAGTTTGCCTCTGCAACAAAATTGAATTGGGAGATTTCAGTAGATGGGCTACTCGAATGTGCTGATAAGGTTGCAAACAGCGCCCTTCAACAACTTGAAAGGCAGGGAATCTCCGACGAAGCAGTAGGCGGCATTGGAGGATTTGCCGGAAATCTGATGTCTTTGCCGAGCGAGCAGGAAGAGTTGCTTCTCACCGATTCTATAAGTCCTTTACCCCTCCATAAAATATTGACGCTGTTACATGAGGTTGAAAATTATCAATCCAAGTCCTTCCACAGTCACCTATTGATAGCTCTTGGGAAGGTTCTTGTATTTAGGGCAAGTAACTTGAAGTTCGGTCCTGAGGTTGGGCTGGGCATTAAGAAGGTAGACGCGTCCGTTGTGACGCCTTGGCGAGAAGAGGTTGCTCGTATTGCGGATGATATCGGATCGGTTCAAAAAACCTCCGATAACACTTCGGTTGCCTATCTTGGTGACGCACGTGAAATCAACCGCTTCATGCCTGCACGGTCGATTGATGTAGTTATCACTTCTCCGCCATACCCTAATGAAAAGGATTACACTCGAACGACGCGACTGGAGTCTGTAATCCTTGGATTCATCAAGAGCAAACAGGAACTTCGGCAATTTAAGAAGAGCCTTGTTCGATCCAATACGCGTGGAGTTTACAAGGAAGATGATGATCATCTCTGGATTGCCGGACATCCAACCATTACAGAGGTTGCGGAAAGAATAGAACGACGTCGGCTTGAACTTAAGAAGACATCTGGTTTTGAGCGCCTCTATGCCCGAGTAACGCAACTCTATTTTGGCGGGATGGCCAGACACCTTCAAGAGCTTCAACCTGTCTTGAAGCCCGGTGCACGCCTTGCGTATGTTGTTGGAGACCAAGCCTCGTACTTGCGGGTCATGATTCGAACCGGGCAGATTCTTGCGGAAGTCGCCACCAAGCTTGGGTATCACGTTGATCGCATCGACTTATTTCGAACACGGTTTGCAACCGCTACCGGAGAGCAACTGAGGGAGGAGGTGGTTGTTCTCACATGGCCCGGATGAAAAACACATCAAATGCCTATTCGAAGATCATTGAGTGGATATTCTCAAAGAATTATCGAGAAGGTGATACGGAGGTTCATTTCCACAGAACCGATATTAGTACTGCTGCCAAGAAACTGAAGCTGAGTTTACCCAAGAATATTGGGGACGTCATTTACAGTTTTCGGTATCGTGCCGCACTTCCAGCTTCCATCCTTTCAAAAGCGCCCCAAGCAGGCGAATGGGTCATCCGGCCAGCTGGGCCAGCGAAGTACAAGTTTGTAGTTGCACGATTCGCGAGCATATCTCCTTCGACTCATCTCTCCAAAACAAAGATCCCGGATTCAACACCAGGGATTATTGAGTCCTATGCACTCTCCGATGAACAGGCGTTACTTGCAAAGATTCGCTACAATCGACTTGTAGATATTTTTATGGGAATAACCTGCTATTCGCTACAGAGTCACCTCCGAACAAGTATTCCAAAGATCGGTCAAGTTGAGACCGATGAGATTTATGTAGGATTGGATAAGAAAGGGGTTCACTACGTGATTCCAGTCCAAGCAAAGGGCTTGAGAGATAAGCTTGGAGTTGTTCAGATTGAACAGGATTTTGAACTATGCGCAGCCAAATTCCCGAATCTGGTTGCAAAACCAATTGGCGCTCAGTTTATCTCGGACAATGGTATTGCGCTGTTTGAATTTGAGGTGAATAAGAATGGAGTCTCTATCGCTTCCGAGAAGCACTACACACTTGTTGATGCAAGTGAAGTCTCTCCGGATGATGTTGAACGCTATAGAAATCGGAGCGAATAAAGGGATCATCTCTCAGACCTGGGCCTTCTTCGTCCCACCTAATTGCTTCTTCCCTCATTTTTGGTATCTTTTTTCAAATTCCCTCTCACAGACCGGATACCAAGCCGTGCTCAGCCAGCCTGTCAGCCAGAAATCCCGAAAGCCGTTTGCGCCCTACATTTCACCTTCGCAGAAGGTTCTTGAATTCACAACACGAGGCGTGGTTTTGGGTGCGGTTCTCGGAATCATTTTTGGGGCTGCATCCGTGTACCTTGGATTGCGCGTCGGGCTGACGACCTCTGCTTCAATACCGATTGCGGTCATGGCCATCACCATCCTGAAAAAAATGCGGGGAAATACCGTTCTCGAAAACAACATCGTGCAAACAGTTGGCTCCGCGGGTGAATCCATCGCGGCGGCAGTGGTTTTCACTATTCCGGCTCTGATCTTCCTCGGATTTCCGCTCAAGATGTCCATTACTCTTCTTATAGCGCTCACGGGCGGCGTGCTTGGTGTTCTCATGATGATTCCGCTTCGCCGGTACCTTATCGTAAAGGAGCATGATACGCTTCGCTTTCCTGAAGGGACAGCCTGCGCGGAAATTATTAAAGCAGGTGAAGTAGGTGGAACATCGGCCGCAAAGATTTTCAAAGGCATCGGATTTGGCGCCGCGTGGAAAGGGATGTCGTCGCTCTTTGGATTTTGGAAGCCCTCGGTTGGTAAAGACATTGGATTTTATCCCGGTGCATCAGTTGGTATGGATGTCGCACCGGAACTCATGGGTGTGGGCTACATCATCGGCTGGCGCACGTCGCTTCTCATGGTCGGCGGAGGGTTGATGGCGTCGTTCATCATTTCTCCGATCATCGCATTCATCGGCAAGGTTGCCACTACACCGATCTATCCCGGACCGATTCCGATCAACGAAATGAGTACGTACGATATTTGGCGCTATTACATCAAGTACATGGGCGCAGGCGCGGTTGCAACGGGTGGTATTGTCGGGCTCTTCAGAGCTTTTCCCGCAATTTGGGATTCGCTGAGTGCTTCCATCAAGCAACTTGCAAGTGAACGGGGCGGCAATAAGAGCACGGTGAGTGTTGAACGAACCGAGCGCGATACACCAATTAGCATTGTCGGCATTGGATGCATCGCGCTGATTGTCTTCATCTGGCTTGTTCCGACATTTCGTGTTAATGCGCTTGGCGCAATGTTGATTGTAGTGTTCGGGTTCTTGTTCTCCGTTGTTTCTGCGCGCATTACTGGAATTGTCGGGTCGTCATCAAGTCCGCTTTCCGGAATGACTATCGCTGTGCTGATGGGAACCTGCCTGATCTTTCTCGCTGTGGGTTGGACGGGGGAAATGTATACGTATCTTGCCCTTGTTATCGGCGCTACTGTGTGTATCGCGATCAGTAATGCGGGGACAACGGCGCAGGACCTCAAAACAGGACACCTTCTTGGTGCAACCCCAAGCGCCCAGCAATTGGCAATTCTCATAGGCGTTGTTACGTCTGCCGCTGTTGTTGGCGCGACGATGCTACTGCTGAATGAAAGTCAGGCAAAAGAGATTCCCGTTTCAACCCCATTCGCGGCGCCGAATGCCCTTTATGAAAGATCGGAGGATATGCAGGGACGAGATGGAAAAACGTACCGGCTTGTGAAAGTCGTTGAGCAGGAAGGAATTGAACCGGGAAATTATCTTGTCGATCCGGAAACAAAACTTGCTGTACTCAAGCGCGAAGATGGCATCGGGGGCCGTGAGCTTGCCGCGCCGCAATCGAACCTCATGGCGGTTCTTATCACCGGACTTCTGGAACAAAAACTGCCTTGGGGTCTCATTATGATTGGCGCGAGCGTTGCGCTTTTCATGGAGTTGCTTGGGTTCCATTCGCTGACATTTGCCGTCGGGTTTTATCTTCCGCTTTCATCGACGCTCCCGATTTTCATCGGCGGAGTTGTACGGCGCGTTGCCGATCACCTGTACAAGCGTGAACCCGATTCCGCGGAGGAAAGTGAGGGCACGTTGCTCTCCTCCGGATTGATTGCCGGTGGAGCACTGCTTGGTGTTCTTGGCGCATTTTTGAATTTTATTCCGGGTTTTGTGGATGAAGAAACAGGACTTCCGTTGCCGCTGGCGTTTGGGTACAAGTACCTGACGTTCCTCTGGGATCATGATATCGTCGCGGTTGTCATGTTCGCATTGCTTGCAGTGATTCTCTATCGAGGTGCGGCTGCCCAAAAAACAGCCTGATGAAACAATTCCGGTTGCTGATTCAATGAAGGCGTTGGGAGGTGATGGCACTCGTACACAAGAAACACTTTACTCTTGACGAAGCACGCAAGGAACTGACGGCTGTTCACGCGCTTGCCAGTAAGATGCTGGAGCTCAAACAAGCTCTGACAGCACGAGGGTGGGATGTGTATCGTCATCAGTATTTTGGCGGGATGGGCCCGAATGGTTCCGGGGCTTTTCCTCCGGAAGTCGAAACGCTTGTTGAAATTGTGAAGAGTTTTGATCAACGGGGGATTCTTGTGAAAGATTTGGATGCCGGGCTGATTGACTTTCCGCACCTCCGGGCGAACGGCGAGGAAGTGTATCTCTGTTGGAAAGTGGGGGAGGATGATATTGAGTATTGGCACACAATCGAAGAAGGGTTCGAGGGGAGGAAGAGCATTGATGACCTTTGATCATAACCACGTCACGGAGTATGTCGGACTGATGGCGGTTCTGAGTATCGTGTTCTCTTCCCGGTTCCTTGCTCAGACAGAGGCACAATTTTGGAGCACAAAAAAGCTCGTCGAGCATCATCAAGCGATTAAAGACTCTCTCGGCCCCTCCGACGTTTACAAGATGTTGTTCCAGGCGAACTTTGGTGTTGAGCATATGCTCGGGGATCGCTCCGCAGTTCGACAGTATCTTCAGTCGGAGTGGGAACGACTAGACCTTACAGAAATCTCCGGGGATTCCCTCATTGAACGTATATCCAGAGATGATATTTTCGTGCGGGTGAACCTGCGCCCCTACAAGCGGTTAAACCTGAGTCCGGACACGCTTGTCGAATTGATGTTCAGGACGGTACGGGAAACCCAAGCGGACACGACAACGTTCATAAGGCAGTGGAGCATGTTTGTTGATCTTGTGCGATATGGGATGGTGGATTTTTCGATTAATGACGTGGAGGCTCTCGACGCACGCGTGATGTCGGGTGATTTTTCACCGTTGCGCCATTCTACAAGCTATCGTAATGCGAACCAACCGGCATACAGGGTTATCCGCAAGGATATCCTGCTGAAATACGTGTCAACCGCGGGAATCAAATATTGAAAAAGTACAAGTCTCTGATGTGGGTCGGCGGCCTGATTGCAGTTCTTGTTGCAGGCGGATTCATCCTGCTCAACAAGAACGGCGATAACGACGTTGCGTACCGGCTCGAAAAAATTGACCGCGGTGATATCGTGGTAAGCGTGAGCGCGACAGGAACACTCAACGCTGTGACGACGGTTCAGGTCGGTTCACAGGTTTCAGGCACGATTGCAAAGCTGTATGCCGACTTCAACGACATGGTGAAGGATGGTCAGTTGCTCGCGCAACTTGATCCGACGTTTCTGCAGGCGACGGTCAATGAACAGAAGGCGAACATGGATAGGGCGACGGCACAGGTACAGGAGGCTCAACGCACCTTTGATCGGACATCCGATTTGTTTTCAAAGACGCTTGTGTCTCAGGCCGACATGGATGCCGCAACGACGGCTTTGGAGTCGGCAAAGGCATCTCTTCAACAGGCGAAGGCGGCTCTCGAACGTGCACAGGTCAATCTGCGCTATGCGACAATCCGCGCGCCGATCAGCGGCGTGGTGATCTCCCGCAGTGTGGATGTCGGCCAAACGGTGGCGGCGAGTCTTTCAGCGCCGACCTTGTTTGCAATCGCGAACGATCTCCGCAAGATGCAGGTTCAGGCCAGCGTTGATGAGGCCGATATTGGGCAGATCAAACCCGGCCAGCAGGTGATATTCCGCGTTGACGCATTTGCGGAGGTGGAATTCAATGGGGTCGTCAGCCAGATTCGCCTTGCTCCGACGATTACTCAGAATGTCGTTACGTACACAGTTATTGTTGATGTGGACAACCCGAAACAAAAGTTAATGCCCGGAATGACCGCAACGTTGACCATTGAAGTCGAGCGCCGCGAGGGAGTTCTACGCGTCCCGGTTCAAGCAACCAGATTCACCCCTCCGGTTGATGAGGCAAAGAAGGAAACTGCGGATGCAGGATTAGGTGCAGACACGTCCTCGGTTCAACGCCGTGAGATGCGCGGTGAGCGCCGCATGCGTCGGGGTGATGAAGAAGGAAGACCGCAGGGCGGCGACGGAGAAAGAAGACGATCTACCCGCGGTCGCCTTTGGATCATGAAAGATGGAAATCCACAACCCGTCTTTGTTCGTCGTGGAATCCAGAATACACAGTTTGCTGAGATCGAATCGTCGGAGCTAAAAGAGGGTGACGAAGTGATAGTCGGCATCGCTGGAGCACAAGCGTCAGGACAGTCCCCGCAACAGAATCCTTTCATGCCTCAACAAATGCCGCGTGGCGCGCGCAGAGGTTTCTAAGATGCAGTTCATCGAGACAGTGCGTATAGCGATCGATTCACTCTTGCGACAGAAGACACGCGCCTTGCTGACGATGCTCGGTATCATCATCGGCGTTGGCGCGGTGATAGCCATGGTTGCCGTCGGTCAGGGGGCGCAAACAGCTGTGGAGGCACAGATTGCCAGTCTTGGAACGAATGTGCTAATCCTGTTTCCCGCTTCAACATTCGGCGGCGGTGCCAGTGCCGGCGCTGGGACAGGTCAAACGCTAACTTTGAATGATCTGGAAGCAATCCGGGCACAATGTCCGGCAGTGAGGGCGATAACTCCTTCAACAAGGACAAACAGACAGGTGATCGCGGGGAATCTCAACTGGAGCACTTCGATCCAGGGTGGCAACACCGAGTATTTTGAAATCAGAGATTGGCGGCTCGCTGCGGGCGGGTTCTTCGGTGAGTCGGATGTACGCGGCGCGACAAAAGTAGCCGTCATCGGACATACCGTGGCTCAATCACTGTTTCCTAATCAATCTCCTGTGGGTCAAACCATTCGAATAGCGAAACTTCCCTTTGTGGTTATCGGGGTTCTTGTGCCGAAGGGTCAAAACGCGATGGGACAGGATCAGGACGACATCATTGTGGCGCCGTTTGCAACTGTCCAACGGAAAATCCAGGGCCAGGACTACGTGAACATGGCACTAATGTCTGCTGTCTCAAAGACAGCTATTGCCGAAGCGCAGGAACAGGTGACGGAAGTGTTGCGCATCAGACACAAGCTACAGGATTGGCAAGACAACGATTTCACAATTCGTACCCAAACTGATATCGCTTCCACTGCGACGGCAACTTCTGGTATCATGACAACATTGCTGGGAAGCATTGCTTCCGTTTCACTCATCGTTGGCGGCATCGGCATCATGAACATCATGCTTGTTTCTGTTACGGAGCGGACGCGTGAGATCGGCATCCGAATGTCTATTGGCGCGCGGCGACGCGATATTCTCCAGCAATTCCTTATCGAAGCAATTACCCTGAGTGTTCTCGGCGGGCTTATCGGTGTCGGCATCGGAATGGGAGCATCAAATCTTATCTCCAACATCGCCGGCTGGCCGGTGTTCATCTCTGCAAGCTCGGTGGCGTTGGCCTTCTTCTTTTCCGCGGCAGTCGGATTGTTCTTCGGCTTCTATCCTGCGCGCAAGGCTTCAAAGCTCAGCCCCATTGACGCTCTGCGTTACGAATAGTCCTTCCGGTGAGTACGTTCACGCTTCAGTCAGAGTATCAACCTTCCGGCGATCAACCTGAAGCAATCCGTCAACTGAGCGAGGGAGTCAAGCGCGGCGATCGCTATCAAACGCTTCTCGGCGTTACGGGAAGCGGGAAAACCTTCACGATCTCGAACGTCATTGCCGCACAGGGAAGGCCTGTGTTGGTGATGTCTCACAACAAAACACTTGCAGCGCAACTCTACGCTGAGTTCAAGGGGTTCTTTCCCAAGGACAGGGTTGAGTTTTTCATCAGTTACTACGACTACTATCAGCCCGAAGCGTACGTTCCTACCACAGATACATATATCGCCAAGGATGCTTCCATTAATGATGAGATTGACCGGCTCCGTTTGCGCGCCACAAGCGCATTGATCGGTGGGGACCCCAACGTGATTGTTGTCGCGTCAGTGAGTAGTATTTACGGCATCGGCGCACCGGAAGAATGGGCGAGTCAGCTGGTCGTCGTGCGCAAGGGACAAACAATCGAACGGAATGCGCTTCTCAGGAAACTCCTCGACATCTATTATGTGCGCAACGATTTTGAGTTCATCCGCGGTACAATGCGTGTCAGGGGGGATGTTGTTGAGGTGATTCCAGGATACGAAAACGAGGAGGCGATTCGGATTGAGTTTTTCGGTGATGAAATCGAACGCATCTCCTACATCAACAAGCTGGATGGAAGGGTTCTGGGTGAAACCGACTATGAAGTCATCTATCCGGCGAAGCAATTCGTCACTTCCAAGGAAACTCTCGAGAAGGCATACGCCGGAATCGAAGGAGAACTTGAGCATAGACTTGCAGAGTTCAGAGCACAAAGCAAGTTTCTGGAAGCGCAGCGACTTGAGCAGCGCACGCGTTTTGACCTTGAGATGATGCGCGAAGTTGGCTATTGCTCCGGCATCGAGAATTATTCGCGCCATATTGCAGGCAGAGCACCCGGTTCACGCCCATCCTGCTTGTTCGATTACTTCCCAAAAGATTTTCTCCTTGTCATTGACGAATCGCATGTTACTGTTCCACAGATTGGAGGAATGTACTACGGTGATCGTTCCCGAAAGCTTACGCTGGTCGAACACGGGTTCCGGCTCCCGTCGGCGTTGGATAATCGTCCTCTGACGTTTGATGAATGGGAAACTATGGTTCATCAGGTGGTTTTTGTGAGCGCAACGCCGGGTGACTACGAGTTTGAGAAAAGCAAAGGTGTTGTTGTTGAGCAAGTGATACGCCCGACAGGGCTGGTGGATCCCGAGGTTGAAATACGTCCCGTGAAAAACCAGATCGACGATTTGATCGCGGAGATCAGAAAGAGAAGCGAGGCAAAGGAACGCGTGCTTGTAACTACGCTGACAAAGCGCATGGCCGAGGATTTGACGGAGTATCTCGTAGATATTGGTGTGAGGGTGCGATACGTGCACTCAGAAGTTGACGCGCTGGAGCGCGTGGAAATCCTGCGCGACCTGCGCCTCGGCGATTTCGATGTGCTTGTTGGTGTAAACCTCTTGCGCGAGGGTTTGGACTTGCCCGAGGTCTCTTTGGTTGCAATTCTTGACGCCGACAAGGAAGGTTTCCTTCGTTCGGAGAAGTCGCTCATTCAAACAGCCGGACGTACAGCGCGTAACGTGAACGGGGTTGTGATCATGTACGCGGACACCATTACCGGTTCTATGCAGAGAATGATGGATGAAACCGAGCGACGCAGGAAGAAACAAATCCAGTACAACACCGACCATGGCATTTCACCGAAGACAGTGTACAAATCGGTGGAGGAAGTGCTGGCATCAACCGCCGTTGCAGATGTAAAAGCCGCACGAGATGCGCGAAAAGAGCGAGCAGCAATTCCCAAGGTTGCCGAAAGCGTGGTTCGGTATCTTACAAAAGACCAGCGCAAGGACCTCATGGACGAACTTCGCTCGGAAATGATCAGAGCATCCAAAGATTTGGAGTTTGAACGCGCCGCTGAATTACGTGACCAACTTCAGAAACTGGAGAAGATGGAAAAGAACTGAGAGTAAATGCTGTGCAGACCTTCACACCATCATCCCTTCAAAGCTTCATCCGTCCACTCAGAGAGTTTATCTTTCCTCCGGTCTGTTTCTCATGCGGGGCACACCGTTTCGACATCAGTTCAAAAGTATGCGAGTCATGCTGGGCGTCCATCAGGTATGTGAAAATATCTGATGACCTCTATTTGGAAACCAAAGGGAAGCTCGAATCCTCCGGAACAATAAGCGGACTCGTTTCACTTTGTTATTTTGATCCTGATGGGGTCGTCCAGACGCTTGTGCACGAACTGAAGTACAACGGCATGACTTCGGTAGGCGTGGAACTTGGGAAAAAAGTTGGCGGACTTCTGCTGCCGCTGGTTGAACAATTCCATCCGGATGGACTTGTACCTGTGCCTCTTCATCGAACAAAGCTCCGTGAACGCGGATATAATCAGAGTGAGTATGTGTGCAAGGGGATTTCCGAGTCCACAGGAATCCCTGTCTATACGAGAGTTCTTCAGAGAGTCCGCTATACGCCTTCACAAACGGCACTTGACATCGAACAACGGAAACTGAATGTCAGTGATGCGTTCGATATTGGTCATTCATTGCGATTCGACCTGACCGGGAAAACAATGGTTATGGTGGATGATGTCATCACAACGGGAGCAACGATAGTTGAATGTGCCAAGGTCTTGAGAAACCGCGGGGTTGAGCGCGTTATTGCGTGCTCGGTGGGGTTGGCGCCGTAACATCTAGTTGAAAGTCTAGAATATGAATCGTTTTGACGAGGAAAGAAAACAACGAGCTATTTTTGCATACAAAAGCTCCTCTCGTTTTCTCTTGACACTTCTGACGGTTGAGGTGATTTTCTTGTTGGCATTTTCCAAGGCGAGGATTAATCCCCGTTACGACTTCGCCAACAAATCTTATGATGTTGCCTCTCTCGCAAAGGGGTTAGAACGTGGTTTGAACGGAATCTGGGAGCCAGATTCAATCTGGAAGATTCGTGTATTTGGAATTAGTTCTTGGAATCGGGAAAGGGATACCGTATTGCCAAGAGACATTCTTGATCCAGGCGGCGCGCTTTACAAGTTAGTTGAGCCTGGACAGTCAACGGTTTCTCTGAACGAACTTTTCAGTAATCTCAGGAATGTACTAAGTCCGATTGGTGCTGGAGAAGTAAAGCAAGTCGACATAACCAATATATCAAAGATTTATCCGGCCCTTTTTGGAAACAGTGCCGATTCTGCAATTCTTTCGTCTTTCTTTGCTGATGAGCAGATAAAGAGAGGATTTACAGAGATTAACCTGAGACGGCACTGGCCTAATGCTATCGAAAGACTTGAGAAGTGGAAACAAAATGAAAAGCAGATTGCATTTGCAATGGTCACCGAGTACTGGAATGGAAACAAATACTTGCTTGCCGAGGGCATTGATACCTCTGGCCTTAGCCTTGTAAAACTGGAGCAACTCACAAATCTTGGGAAGCAGGATGGTCTTCCGTTTGAACCTATTGATGTTGCCGCAGGCCTAAAAGCAACAGGCCCGACTGTATTCTATTTTTTGCCGATGGTTGTGATTGCTTTATTGTTTCTTTCTCGATGGTTCTATGCAAGGGGAAAGAAAGTTGGGGCATCAGTGAATCCTCACCATAGACCTTTAACCCTACGAAACTCTGTCGTAGAAACATCAAGTGCGTTATTATTCTTTATGAAAGAATCTCACTCAAGTCGGTTGTTGAATGTTATTGTGAAGGTAACCTCATTTACCATGCTGGTCCTCATTCCAGTTATTGCTTGCGTTATCGTTCCAGTGGATATGCCTTCTATCATTCAAACTGATTCAACCTGGCTAAACATCCTTTGGTATGGGTATTTTGCCACCTGCGGTGTCATTTGTTCAGTTCAAGGCTGGACCTTCTGGCGTGCCATTAGCAAGTGAGTGACTATCGTTGTCAATGTATGTTTCCTTTCTTGACACTCTCTTTCAATCTCAGTAGATTCTTTTGCCATTTCACAGCGTTTTAGGCATTTTTCCCCACAAACAAAGCACATCATCTGAATTAACGGAGGTTTCTTCATGGCTGTAAAAATCGGGATTAACGGTTTCGGACGCATCGGTCGCCTCGTGTTTCGTCGGCTTATGGCAAACAAGGACTTTGAAGTTGTCGGCATCAACGACATCACGGATGCAAAAACGCTCGCCTATTTATTGAAGTATGATTCTGTTCACGGAAAGTATAAAGGGGAAGTCAAAGCGGATGGCGATGCCATCCTGGTAGATGGAAAGAGGCTCAAGATAACAGCAGAGAAAGATCCGGCGAAGCTGCCGTGGAAGGATGTTGGTGCTCAGATCGTCGTTGAAGGAACCGGAATTTTCACAAGCCGGGAGAAATTGCAACTGCACATTCAGGCGGGGGCGAAGAAAGTTCTTCTGACTGCTCCTGCAAAGGATGAAATCGACGCGACTGTTGTCCTTGGTGTGAATGAAGGCGTTCTCACCGGAAAGGAACTCTTCGTTTCCAATGCATCATGTACGACTAACTGTTTGGCTCCGATGGTGAAGGTTCTTCATCAGGAGTTTGGCGTTGACCATGGGTTCATGACGACGATTCATTCATACACAAACGACCAGCGCTTGCTTGACCTTCCACACTCTGACTTACGCCGCGCACGCGCTGCCGCGTTATCCATTATTCCGACAACGACAGGCGCCGCGAGAACAGTTGGCAAGGTTATTCCCGAACTGAAGGGCCGGCTCGACGGCTTCTCCTTGCGCGTCCCAACGCCCGACGCATCCATTACCGACTTTGTCGCCATAGTGAAGAAGCCCGTCACAAAAGACGACGTCAACGCTGCGATGAAGAAGGCATCGGAAACTTCGCTGAAGGGAATTCTTCAATACACAGAGGACGAAGTTGTTTCAGCGGATATCATCGGTAATGAACATTCCTGCATCTTTGATTCGAAGCTGACGATGGCCTACGGCTCCACGGTGAAAGTGTTCGGCTGGTATGATAATGAATGGGGCTTCTCCTGCCGTGTTGTTGATCTGCTCAAAAAGATTGCATGACGCGAACGATCGATGACATAAGCGTCCAGGGACGGCGGGTTCTTGTGCGCGTTGATTTCAACGTGCCGATGACGCCTGATCTGAAAATTTCTAATGACAGGCGCATTGTCGAAAGTCTTCCGACGATCAAGAAGATCATCGGCGACAAGGGTTCCGCAATTCTCATGAGTCATATGGGCAGGCCAAAGGGTTCACCCAATCCGGAATTCTCATTGAAACCTGTTGCCGAGCGTTTGAGTTCTCTCCTTGGAAAGGAAGTGAAGTTCGCGCGTGATTCCGTTGGCAAGGGAACGCGTGAAATGGTTCAGGCATTACAACTTGGTGAAGTGTTATTGCTGGAGAACCTGCGGTTTCATGTTGAGGAGGAGTTGAACACGGATTCCTTTGCGCAGGAGCTTGCAGAACATGGTGATCTGTATGTGAACGATGCGTTCGGCACGGCGCATCGGGCCCACGCTTCAACAGAAGGGGTTACGCGTTTCATCAAGCCGCGACCTTGCGTTGCCGGTTACCTGATGAAGAAAGAGCTGGAATACCTTGGCCGCGCAGTTGCCAATCCGGGCCGTCCATTTGTCGCTGTGCTTGGAGGCGCCAAGATCTCAGGGAAGATCGACGTCATTCAGAATCTCCTTTCCAAAATCGATGTCCTCGTTATCGCTGGCGGTATGGCCTTTACCTTCTTCGAAGCCCAAGGACTCGAAGTCGGGGATTCACTTGTTGAGCATGAAAAGGTACCACTCGCAAAGAAGATTCTTGATGAAATCAAAGAGCGTCATCTGCGCGTGGTTCTTCCCGTGGATTGCGTTATTGCCGATAGGTTCGACAATGAAGCGAAGCGGAGGGTTGTTCCTGCTAACAAGATTCCTCCCGGCTGGCGCGGACTGGATATTGGCCCCGAAACGGTGAAGCTCATTAACCTGGAAATGCGGCGTGCCAAACTGGTGGTGTGGAACGGGCCGATGGGCGTGTTTGAGATGTCGAACTTTGCAAACGGGACTCTGGAGGTTGCACGGCTTCTTGCCGAGGCGACGAAGAACAACGGGGCGACGACCATTGTTGGCGGAGGGGACTCTGCGGCAGCAATTGCTCAAATGGGATTTGAGAACCTTGTTTCGCATGTCTCAACCGGCGGTGGCGCGTCTTTGGAATTCCTCGAAGGCAAAACCCTTCCGGGTATCGCGGCGTTGGATTCCAAGTAAGGACATTTTTTCTTAGATTGGTATTGTAAGAGTTGGAACTACTTTTCTTCGAGGTAGGGGGTTAGAGATGTCAACATACCGGTCGGATACCCCGTATTATCGACCCAATCTTTTCGGGGGATTCAGTTTCTTCCCGCCTGTCATCAAATGGCTTCTCATCGGCAATGTAGCAATCTGGGTTCTCACGGACCTGTTCCTCGCGCCATTCGTTGTTGACGGCGTCCGTATCGGCGGTGCCGGAGGAGTCATCACCTACTTCTTTGCGCTCTGGCCGGTGGGTGTCAATTTCTGGCCTTGGCAAATCTTCACGTACATGTTCATGCACGGCGGGTTCGGCCATCTCTTTTTCAACATGCTCGCACTCTGGATGTTCGGCATGGAACTGGAAAACACCTGGGGGTCACGCAAGTTTCTAACCTACTATCTCGCATGCGGAGTTGGCGGTGCTGTCGCAAATCTTCTGGTTTCTCCCTGGCTTGGCCAGACGGCCCCGACTGTCGGCGCATCAGGCGCTGTGTTCGGCGCATTGATTGCCTTCGGACTTCTCTTCCCCGATCGCCCGATTCTTCTGTACTTTCTGGTTCCTGTTCGCGCAAAGTTTTTCGTTGCGGGCTATATTGCGTTGGAGTTGCTGTATGGGGTAATGGGAACAGCGGATGGCATTGCTCACTTCGCGCATCTGGGCGGCGCGGCTGTCGGGTTTGTGTACACGTTGGTTATCACGGGAAAAATTCCACTTGGGGTATGGGCACGGCGTGTAGACAAAGGAAGCGTCTACGGCACGGGCCAAAGGTACCAGCGAAAGCATGAGGAAGTGCTTGACGCGAAATTCTATGATATCCGTTCGGGTAAACAAATGAATGAGGGAGCCGAGGACCAGCAGGAAATAGTTGATGCCATCCTTGACAAAATTAGCTTGAGTGGATACCAGAGTCTGACCGACGAAGAGAAGCGTATCTTGAATGAAGCCAGCAAAAGGATGAATTGACCTGATGGAAATTCCTGTACTGAATCTTGCCAACGAACCGCCTGAGATCTTGCATCCCACGTACCGTGTGGGAGTACGAAGGAAAACGCGACAGGTAAGCATTGGCGGCATCAAGGTTGGCGGAGGCGCGCCGATCTCGGTGCAAACCATGACGAAGACGAAAACAAGCGACGTCAAGGGAACGGTTGCACAAATTGTGCGCGCGGCTGAAGAAGGATGCGATATCGTGCGCGTAACCGTGAACGACAAAGAGGCCGCAGACGCCATGGCCGAGATTGTCCGCCAGTCCCCGATTCCCGTCGTTGCAGATATTCATTTCAATCATGTCTTCGCGTTGAAATCCATTGAAGCCAGCGTAGCAAAGGTGCGTTTGAATCCCGGCAACATCGGCTCGAAGGATCGCATTCACGAAGTTCTTTCAAAGGCAAAAGACAAAGGCATTCCCATACGGATCGGCGTCAACTCCGGTTCGCTCGAAGAGGACATTCTCAATAAGCACGGTTACCCGACCGCAGAGGCATTGTTCGAAAGCGCCATGCGTCATGTGGAGATCTGCGATGAGTTCGGTTTCAAAGACGTCATCGTTTCGGTGAAGTCCACTGATGTGCGGCTGATGATCGAGGCATACCGTTTGGTTGCTGAGCGCACGGATATTCCGCTTCATCTTGGGGTTACGGAAGCTGGAACAACGCGCATCGGCACGATCAAGTCGGCGGTGGGCATTGGCAGTCTTCTCGCGGAAGGTATCGGCGATACGATCCGCGTTTCGCTTACCGATGAACCATACAAGGAAGTGGAAGTAGGGAAGGAGATTCTCCGTTCACTCGGTCTCGCGTCAAGAAATGTGGAGTTGATCGCTTGCCCAACATGCGGACGGCTTGAGGTTGACCTGTTTGGCATCATGGCCCAACTTGAAGAGCGTCTGGAAGGAATAAAGAAGCCGGTCAAGATAGCCGTGCTGGGATGTGTTGTAAACGGTCCCGGCGAGGCGAGCGAAGCGGATATCGGTATTGCTGCGGGAAAGGGTGTTGCAATTCTCTATCGCAAAGGTGAGGTTGTCCGGCGCATCAAGGAATCTGAAATTGTGGATACTGTGGTTGAGGAAGTCATGAACTTCCAGCCTGAGGAGAACTAACATGAAACTCGTGTTGATCCTTGCTGTTGTCGCTCTTCTTGTCGCCGCCGGTGCGTTCGCAATGTGGAACCGCAAGAGCAGCGGAGCCCCGACCGGAAAATCTTCCGTGCTTGAGTTCTCCGCAAAAACAATCAATGGCGAAACCAGGAAGCTGTCGGAATACGAGGGCGAGGTTTTGCTCATCGTGAATACTGCTTCCGAATGCGGTTATACACCACAGTACGAAGGGCTGGAACAACTCTATCTCAAATACAAGGACGAGGGACTTCGTATTCTCGCGTTCCCTTCAAATGATTTCGGCATGCAGGAACCGGGAACTGATGAAGAGATCAAGACCTTTTGCACCACGAAGTACAGCGTCACGTTTGACCTGTTCTCCAAAATTGAAGTGAAAGGCGACCACAAGCACCCACTCTACAAGTATCTTACTGAAGAGTCCAAGTTCTCCGGTGAGGTGAAATGGAATTTCAATAAGTATCTTGTGGATCGACGTGGGAACCTCAAGGGAAAATTCGGATCCAAAACCACGCCTCTTTCCAACGAATTGGTAGGGCAAATCGAATCGCTTCTTGCCGAAAAATCAGACTGAGTCGCTTTGCCGCGACAACGATAACACGGGTGTTGCGGTGAGGTTTTCAATGTCATTGTTGTATTCTTCCATTCTCTTATTCCCGTTTTGAATCAATGTCCAAAACCCTGAATATTTTTTTCGTCGGAGATATTGTTGGTCAACCCGGTCTTGAGCTCGCCCTTACCCTGATTCCGAATTTCGTCAAAAAGTACAATGTGGATCTTCTCATTATCAACGGGGAGAATACCACGGAAGGAAAGGGGATCGCCGAGGACCATGCAAAGCAGTTGTTCGGGCTCGGCACCCATGTGATTACGACGGGAAACCATGTGTGGGACAGGTGGGACAGTCGTAAGGTGCTGGGAAGTGACAGGCGCATTCTCCGGCCGCTCAACTATCCGCGCGAGAATGGCGGGAATGGATTTGTTGTTGTTGATCTTGGGGAGAAAGGCAGAGCCGGAGTCTTGAATGTACAAGGTCGCGTGTTCATGCAGCCGATTGATGATCCGTTCAAATCGGCGGAATGGGCGATCAGCAAGATGGCGGAAGAGACAAAGGTTATCTTTGTGGATTTTCATGCAGACGCGACTGCGGAGAAGATGGCGCTTGGCTGGCACCTGGACGGCAAGGTTACCGCGGTTATCGGTACGCATACCCACACGCCAACAGCGGATGGTCGGATTCTTCCGAGGGGAACAGCTTTTCAGACGGACGTTGGAATGACCGGGCCGTATGATTCTGTGCTCGGCATGAAGAAAGACCTCGCGATCAAGAGAATGATGATGCAAACGCCTCACAAGTACGAAGTTGCCTCGCACGACGTTCGCCTTTGCGCTGTTTTTGTTGAAGCCGATTGCGAAACAGGCCGCGCACTTCGAATGGAATCCGTAATCTTCCCGCAGTTCGGTTGACATATGTCTGCCCGCATTATTGATGGTAAAGCCGTCGCTCAACAGATCATGACGGAAGTCGGTGAACGAGCGAACACTTTGAAGCGCGAACGCGGAATCACTCCCGGTCTCGCATTCATCCTCGTTGGCGATAATCCTGCCTCGGAAGTCTATGTCCGTTCAAAGGGAAAGGCGTGTGAGGACCTCGGCTTTCATTCCGTTACCAAAAAACTTAACGCCGACATTGCCCAGTCGGATCTTCTCTCCCTCATCCGTTTCTTCAATGCCGATCCAAAGATTCACGGAATTCTTATCCAACTCCCACAACCGAAGCACATTGATGAACATGCAGTCATCGAGACGATTGACTATCGCAAGGATGTGGACGGATTTCACCCTGTAAACATCGGTAAGCTGGTGATCGGACAAAAGTGCTTGCGACCATGTACACCGGCTGGTGTTCAGGAGTTGTTGGTTCGCAGCGGCAACGACCCTTCAGGTAAGCATGTTGTCGTGGTTGGCCGCAGTAACATTGTCGGCAAGCCTGTGATGAACATGCTTCTTCAGAAGGAACGCGGAGCAAACGCTGTCGTGACTGTGGCACACACTGGTGCAAAGGATATTGGTGAATATACACGTCAGGCGGATATTCTCATTGCAGCACTGGGAAAGCCTGAGGCAATCACAGGTGATATGCTGAAGCCCGGCTGCGTCGTGATTGATGTTGGCATTAACCGCGTTCCGGATTCCCGTGCGAGTGGATCGCGCATCGTGGGTGATGTTCACTTTGAATCTGCTTCTGAGGTTGCCTCAGCAATCACACCCGTCCCCGGCGGTGTTGGTCCAATGACAATCGCCATGCTGATGAGAAACACGATTGACGCTGCAGTCGGCCTCTGACAGTATAGACACTCCTCAAACCCCGGGTTGATTCTCTAACCTCTTTTTGGTAGCTTTTCCACGAATTTTTCGTTGTAACACCCGGTTTTCGTTCCCCCGTGGACACATTTTCGAGATAATACCATGAGTCGAAAGACATATGTGTTGGGCGTTGATGGGGGAGGAACGAAAACTCTTGCCATGGTCGGAGACATTAACGGCCATGTTCTCGCCCAGAAGGAAACCACCGGCACAAACCCCAACCTCATCGGCATCGAAGGTGCGGCAAAGACAATCGCCAAACTGGTGAAGGCATGTGCCGAGGAAGTCCGATGCACTGTCGACGAAATTCAGCCGATGGTGATGGGAATCGCCGGTGCGGGACGCGTTCAGGACCGCAAGCGGCTTGCTGAAGAAATCAGTACCCACCTTGGCACCAAATCATCTGATGTTCTTATTGAAACCGATACGCGCATTGCGCTTGAAGGTGCGTTTGCAGGCGGTCCGGGCGTTGTGGTAATAGCGGGAACCGGTTCTGCAGTGATAGGCAAGACCGATCGCGGCGACATCATCAACGTTGGCGGTTGGGGACGCCTGCTCGGTGATGAAGGAAGCGGATATTTTATTGGCCACGAGGCACTTGCTCTGGTCACGATGCACTTCGACAAACGCGCGGATTCCGGAAAACTCAAGGAAGCGTTTGCGCGGGCCTACCACTGGGATTCGCGCGAGCAGATCATCGCGGCGATTTACCAGGAGAAGTTCGATATCTCAACGCTCGCGCCGCTCGTGGTTGAGACGGCTGCGGGGAATGATGTCGTTGCACAGCGCATCATTCAAAAAGCAGCAACGCTTCTTGCCGAGCAAGCAAGTGCTGTGGTGCGCCACATGGGCATCCTGCGGAAAGTGGGATTGGTGATGGTGGGGGGATTGGTGAAAAAGGATTCTGTGTATGCAAATGTGCTGACCATGAAGCTGATGAAATCCCTTCCTCAGGTTGACATTCGACAGCCATTGCACCCGCCGGCGTATGGAGCGATACTCATCGCACTCGAACGGCTAAAGACATCAGGATAAATGAAGCGAATCCCCCTTTCGTTTCTGCTCATCGTTTCCATTCTTGTTGCGTCATGCGGCTCGAGTGAAAAAACTGAGAAGCAAACCGTCCACGAAACGCCGTCCGAACCATCAAAATCCTCCCTGACGACCTCTGAAGAGTACTCACCGCTTTCTTATGATCTGAATCGCCAGTTACCGCGGTGGGTTGATGCGACCCTCGCATCCATGACGCTTGAGGAGAAAGTCGGACAAATGGTTATGGCCCGGGCGTTTGGTCACTACATCAGCGCGTCGACGGATGAATTTGCGCGGCTTGAGCGGCTCGTGAAGGAACAGAAGGTCGGCGGCTTTGTGACATTCCAATCAGATGTATACGAACACGCCGTGCTGGTGAATAAGCTTCAGCGCCTGAGCCGTGTTCCGTTGTTGATTGCCGCGGACTATGAGCGGGGAATTGCAATGCGCGTTCGTCGCGGAACATATTTCCCGGATGCAATGGCCATCGGGGCCACGAGAAATACGAAGAGCGCCTATGAGATTGGGAAAGCCATCGCTGCGGAAGCGCGGGCAATCGGTGTTCACCAGAACTTCGCTCCTGTAGCCGACGTGAACAATAATCCGGCGAACCCCGTTATCAACACGCGTTCGTTTGGCGAGGATGCGTCACTGGTTGCGCAAATGGCGGCGGCGTACGCGGAGGGATTGCGCGATGGCGGAGTCGTTTCCACAGCCAAACATTTTCCGGGCCACGGTGATACGGGAATGGATTCACACCTTGATTTACCGATGGTGTCTTTCGACCGATCGCGTCTCGATAGTCTTGAGCTGGTAACATTCAAGGAAACCGTCGCCAAAGGTGTCATGTCCGTGATGATCGCCCATCTTGAGGTTCCGGCGTTGGATGCCGAACGCGGCCTCCCCGCGTCCCTATCACCGACAATGATCACCGGCATACTGAAGGGCGAGCTCGGGTTTAACGGGTTAGTCGTAACCGATGCAATGGACATGCGGGGGCTTGTGAAGAACTATTCCATCGGCGAAGCATCTGTTCGCGCCGTGAAAGCGGGAGTTGATATTCTGCTGATTCCTGCAAACGAAGAGGTTGCCATCAGTGAAGTTGTTCAGGCGGTTCGGAATGGCGAGATCACTGAACCGCGCATTGATGAATCCGTCAAACGAATTCTTCTCACGAAGCATTGGTTGAAGCTCAATGAGGAACACCTTGTTGATGTTGATGAGGTTGCGAATGTTGTGGGCAAGCGTGAACATCTGAAACTTGCGAAGGACGTTTCCCGCGCCGCGGTTACTCTCGTGAAAAACGATAGTGCGATATTGCCGCTCCAACAGTTGGGGAAGAAGAAGATTTCGTTGATACTTGTGAGCGATACGGATGACAACAGAACGGAGGTAAACCGCCCGGGTTTCCAGTGGACGAATGAACAATTTGGTGCGTATTTTCTTCAGCAATTCAGAAAACGCTATTCCAACATTGACGTGTACCGTCTGACACCTTCCAGCAATTCCATTGACTTTGACTCGGTCCTTTCACGCGCAAAGCGCAACGGAATTGTTCTGCTCGCGTTGTATGTCAAAGTGCGAACGTCGTCCGGAAGGATTGGTTTGCCTGAAAAGATGATTCCCTTCGTCTCCCGACTTGCCGAACTCAAGCGCCCGACGATCGTTGTGTCGCTGGGAAATCCTTACATCGTCGGTACATTTCCCTGGGCGAGAGCTCTGGTATGTTCATACTCTGATGCCGAGGCGATGGTGGAGTCCTCCGTCGAAGCACTCTTCGGTGAAATCGAACCGCGAGGCAAGCTTCCTGTGACAATCCCGGGATTGTTTGCCTTTGGAACCGGAATGACGTACCCGCGCTCGGAAATTCGCGAGGATGATCCTGTATACGCCGGGTTCAATGCAAAGTCGCTGGAAAGAGTTGACAGTCTTATGCGTGCTTCTATCGCCGACTCGGCTTTCCCCGCGGCTCAGGTTGCCATCGTCAAAGATGGCATCATGGTGTACAACAAATCCTTCGGCAACTACACGTACGAGCGAACCGCGAGTGAAATTGACGCGGCAACGTTGTTTGATATTGCGTCCTTGACGAAGGTGGTGGCGACAACCTCCGCGGCGATGAAACTCTACAATCAGAAAAAACTTTCGCTCAGCGATTCCGTGGTGAAGTTCATTCCGGCATTTGCCGCCCGAAAGAAGGCGGGAATAACAATTCGCCATTTGCTGACGCACACGAGTGGTTTGCCTCCATTCCGTAAGTTGTGGCAGATTGCCGAGACGCCGCAAGCTGCACTGGACTCTGCGTTTGCGACGCCTCTGGTTGCCTCCTCCGGAGACACTACTATCTACAGTGATCTCAGCATGATTGTGCTCGGTAAGGTTATCGAACAGATCACCGGGATGACACTCGATGCGTATGTAAAGCAGGAATTCTTTGAGCCGCTCAAGATGGTGAGCACCACATACAAGCCCTCGCGTGCAGTGTGGGATCAAACGGCGCCGACCGAATTTGATTCCCTCTGGAGAAAAGAACTCGTGCGCGGTACCGTCCATGATGAAAATGCCGCGGCACTCGGAGGTGTTTCGGGTCATGCCGGAATCTTCTCAACAGCTTCCGATCTTTCGATTCTCATGCAAATGCTGATGAACGGCGGTTCGTACGCCGGTATCCGTTACTTTAGCGATTCGACGGTTGCGCTATTTACACGTCGCCAATCAACAAAGAGTACGCGTGCATTGGGATGGGATACGAAATCCGCAACCGCTTCTTCCGCGGGCAACTTGTTCTCTGCAAATTCCTTTGGTCACACCGGGTTTACAGGGACTTCAATCTGGGCCGACCCCGAGCGGAAGCTTTTCGTTGTGTTTCTCACGAACAGAGTATACCCGACGCGCGAGAACAAGAAGATTTTCAAAGTGAGGCCCGCATTGCACGACATTGTGATTCAGGCGATAGGGCGGTGAGGGAGGTCCTCTCTGGATTTTCACCAACTTTTGCCATAAAATGTGTGAGCGATTGAGTTGGGATTAGCTCTTTCCGCTCTGAACCAGCCGTTTTCCGACATACATAACACATCATCCGATCAGGAGTATCATGGCAAAATCAAAGTTTAAGAATGAACCGATGGTGGATTTTTCCAAACCCGCCAACAGAAAGAAACAACTGGCGGCTCTTGCAAAAGTCCGCTCAATGCTTGGCAAGGAATATCCCATCGTCATCGGGGGCGAACGGATTTACACGAATGAGAAGTTCAATTCCTACAATCCTTCAAACTCCAAGGAAGTTGTCGGCGTATTCCAAAAGGGAGACGCGAGCCATGCGAACAAAGCGATGGATGTTGCACTTTCCGCGTTTGAGAAGTGGAAGAATGTTCCCGCAAAGAAGCGTGCTGAATATCTGTTCAAGGCCGCGGCTGTTATGCGGAAGAAACGCTTTCTGCTGAACGCCATCGAGATTGTTGAAGTCGGAAAAACGTGGCCCGAAGCCGATGGTGACGTTGCAGAGGCGATTGATTTTCTTGAGTTCTACGGTCGCGAAATGCTTCGCTACGGACAGGATCATCCTGTCGTAAAGAACCCGGGTGAAAAAGGAAAGCTTATTTACATTCCGCTTGGCGTTGGTGTTGTCATTCCTCCGTGGAATTTTCCTCTCGCGATTCTTGCCGGAATGACCTCGGCAGCGGTTGTTACCGGAAACACTGTTGTGCTCAAGCCATCCAGCGATTCGCCGTTAACCGGTTGGCAGTTCATGGAAATCATGGAGGAAGTGGGTTTACCCAAAGGCGTGATCAATTTCGTTACCGGCCCCGGGGGCGCTGTTGGCGATACGTTGATTGCACACCCGAAGACGCGATTCATTTCATTCACTGGGTCGAAGGAAGTCGGCATTCATGTGAACGAAGTTGCGGCGAAGGTTCAGCAGGGACAAATCTGGCTGAAGCGCGTCGTTGCTGAGATGGGCGGCAAGGATTCCATCGTGATTGATGAAGGCGTGAACCTGGATGAAGCAGCCGCGGGTGTTACTGTAGCGGCATTCGGTTTCCAGGGACAGAAATGCTCGGCATGTTCACGAGTGATTGTCCATGAAAAAGTGTATGACAAGTTTGTGGATCTGCTGGCGAAGAAGGCTGATTCGATTACTGTTGGCGATGCATCCGATCAAGCCAACTACATGGGACCAGTCGTGAATAGGAAATCCCATGAAAAGATCCTGCAATACATTGACACTGCGGTTAATGAGGGCGGAAGGGTGGTTGCAGGCGGAACGACAGCAGGTGATGCGGGGTATTTCATCAAGCCGACAGTGATTGCTGATGTCCTGCCAAAGGCAACCATCTCGCAGGAAGAGATTTTCGGGCCCGTCCTTGCGGTGATCAAGGCAAGGGACTTTGATGATGGTTTGAACATTGCCAACAACACGGAATTCGGATTGACGGGAGCTGTGTACACAAAGAATAAGAAGCGACTTGAAAAAGCAGAGCGTGATTTCTTTGTGGGCAACCTGTATTTGAACCGCAAGTGTACGGGCGCTCTTGTCGGCGTTCATCCGTTTGGTGGATTCAACATGAGCGGTACGGATTCAAAAGCCGGAGGCCGTGATTATCTGTTGTTGTTCCTGCAAGGCAAATCCATTGCAGAAAAAACAAAACGCTAATTCTTAACCGCCCAATCTGGAGATTGCATGAAGATTCACGAGTATCAGGGCAAGGAAATCCTCAAAGAATACCACGTGCCGATTCCGGCAGGCAGGGTTGCATTCTCTGTTGATGAGGCGGTGAGAGCCGCGCAGGAACTCGGAGGAAGTGTCTGGGTTGTGAAGGCACAGATTCACGCCGGCGGTCGCGGGAAGGGCGGCGGCGTCAAAGTTGCAAAGAGCATTGATGAGGTCCGAAGCTACGCGTCGCAGATTCTCGGCATGACGCTCGTAACGCATCAAACCGGGCCTGAGGGACGTTTGGTTAAACGTCTGCTCATTGAACAGGGAGTCAACATAGCCCGCGAGTTATATCTTGGTGTTACACTGGATCGGTCGACTTCACGCAACGTAGTCATGGCCTCGACCGAAGGCGGAATGGAGATCGAAAAGGTTGCTGAGGAAACGCCGGAGAAGATTTTGAAAGAGTTTGTGGACCCGGCGATCGGGTTCCAGCAATACCAGGCAAGAAAGCTTGCGTTCGGACTTGGCCTTGCTGGCGACGCATTCAAGAACGCGGTGAAGTTCCTTATGAGCCTGTATCACGCATACGAAGTGATGGATTGCTCACTCGCGGAGATCAACCCGCTGGTGATAACCAAAGAAGGCGACGTCCTTGCTCTTGATGCGAAGATAAACTTCGATGACAACGCCCTGTTCCGTCATCCTGATCTCATTGGCCTGAGAGACACAGATGAAGAAGATCCTCTCGAAGTGGAAGCATCGAAGTCAAATCTCAATTACATCAAGCTGGATGGCAATGTTGGTTGCATGGTGAACGGTGCCGGACTTGCGATGGGAACGATGGACATTATCAAGCTTGCGGGCGGCTTGCCGGCCAACTTTCTTGATGTCGGGGGCGGCGCAAGCGCGCAAACGGTTGAGGCAGGATTCAAAATCATTCTCGCCGATCACCACGTGAAAGCGGTTCTCATCAATATTTTCGGCGGCATTGTGCGCTGTGATCGTGTAGCAACCGGCGTCGTCGAGGCCGCAAAGAAGGTTCACGTCAAGGTGCCGATTGTTGTGCGTCTCGCCGGCACAAACGCAGAGCTTGCTGCCGACATCCTGAAAAATTCCGGATTGAATTTCCTCGTTGCCGGAAGTCTGAAAGAAGCCGCGGAGAAAGTAACGCAGGCGATGAGGAACTAGAGTGATGAACTAGGAGTGATGAGTTAAGAGTTATGAAATGAGGTTGGGAATTCATCTACTGCAAAAGAAAAAGGCACCAAGAGAAGCTGATCTCCCTGGTGCCTTTGTGCTTCTATAAGTTCCTACTTGAGTAACATGAGTTTTCTTGTCTGCATGAACGGTTGACTTCCGTTTTGTGGTGTGGCAACGAGTAAACAGAGGTAAGTGCCACTACTCATTTGCGTTCCATTCGAGTTTGTTCCATCCCACGTCGTTCGAAAGCCCCCGGCGTGAAGGTTTTGATCCACAAGTCTATTAACCTCGTTTCCGAGTAAGTCATAGACTGTGATTTTAACCTTGCTTGATGCGGCAAGCGAAAACTCAATCTCTGTTCTTGGGTTAAAAGGATTAGGATAATTCTGATTGAGCGAGTATGTCATCGATACCCCCTCATCGATTTGTTCAACAGATACCGGGCGGCTATCATACGCCAGCGTGTAATTCCCACCTGCGCCGTTGAATCCCCGCACTTTCAAGTACGCGTAACCGGTATCGGTCGCGATCCAGGTTATTGTTGAGCGGAAATTCTCACAACCGTCGTCGTTTATAGCAACCTCGGTGCAACCGGCGTTGTACAACTCAAGATAGGTGTCGTAGCTTGCAGTTGCCCCATCACCGCATCCGGTCTTGAAGGTGTATTCGGCCCCGCTGGTGACAGAGACACGGTACATCTTGCACTCATTTGCTCCGTGTGATGAACATGAGGTCTGCCAAGACGAGTTTGGTGAGATCGAAATGTTGTAGGAAGGACAGGTCAGGCAACCAGTAGTGCTACCAGTATATGCCAATGTGAAGTTCCCGCCGGCGCCGTTGAATCCCCGCACTTTCAAGTACGCGTAACCGGTATAGGTCGCGATCCAGGTTATTGTCGAGCGGTTACTCTCACAACCGTCGTCGTTTATAGCAACCTCGGTGCAACCGGCGTTGTACAACTCAAGATAGGTGTCGTAGCTTGCAGTTGCCCCATCACCGTATCCGGTCTTGAAGGGTGAGCAAGGCGCGCAAGATACTCCAGTCGCGGCCTGTGATGTTTCTTGTAATCTTCTTTGGTCAGGTCTGGAATATGAGTCCTGAGTTGATCGAAAAGCGAAGACTCATCTCCATCACTTCCAATAAACCGTTGCAAAATATTCTCCTCCACAACAAGGAAGTAAGTGTCAAACATTTCAGGAGTTACTTTTTTGCGTCCAACATAAGACGGATCATGGCATTCCTCACTTTTCCGCAGGCGCTACGGATTGTCTCAGATGTCTCCGCAATGGTGAACTGACCATCCATCCCTGGTTCGGCGTGAGTTTGCTGGTCAGGGATATACAGTTTTCGAATTACTGTTGCGACAAGCATCATTGGTACAAGGCGCGAGTGAGCGGATTGTTGTCGCAAATACAACGAGAGCCGTGCGAGAATATCCGGGACGTGGGTTGCGTTGTCCCTTGCTTCGATGAGGACCTGTTCCAAAACAGCGTTATCGATTGTCGGTAAATGCTCAAGGGTTTCACATAAGCTTGGTGCAATATGTGTTTCACCAAACCGGTCTTTTTCAACAAAGTTGTTCAGTGTCTCAATGGCGAGTTTGACGTTGCGTAAGACCTTGCCGAGTGAAGGATCAAGATCGTTGAAGATCCTGAAAATCCCGTGATTGACCTTGTTGAAAACAAGTCGGCGTACGTGTGCTAAGATTTCCTCTTCAGTCAGGTCGCCTAGTGGAACGCCTTCGAAGTAGGCCCTCCACTGCAAATAGTTTCCTTCATCGTCCCTGTGAAAAAGATCGGCAATACAGTCGTAGGCAAGGTCTGAGTATGAAAAGGCGTGGAGGTTGGTCAAGGCCCAGCCGGCTCTTTTGCTTTGTAGAAACGCTGAAGCCAGAGCATGACACACTGCGATAACGCCGTTTAGCTGGCGATGCGTGTGCAGGTTGTTCAGCAATGCACAGAGATTTGTTCTAAGTCCCTTGTGTAATTCCGCGTGATGGTGCACAGGGTTCCGATGGAAAGGGCTAGGAATCTTACAGGAATGACAAGGGAATCTATCAAAGACCGACCTTGCATGCAACGGGTGCATGAACTTCACAAGAGAAATTGCTATACTGCCTTAACTGTACTGGTCATGATTTGAAACTCAACCCATCCTACGAACCCGTTATCGGACTGGAAGTCCACGCCCAGTTGCGCACGCGAACCAAGGCGTTTTGCGGTTGCGCTACCACGTTCGGGGTTGAGCCAAATACAAATGTGTGTCCCGTTTGTCTCGGTATGCCGGGAACGCTTCCCGTTCTTAATGCGAAGGTCGTTGAGTTTGCCCTAAGAATGGGCCTCGCAACCGACTGCACAATCACCAACCGCTCTGTTTTCGCCCGCAAAAACTATTTCTATCCTGACCTTCCCAAGGGCTATCAGATTTCACAGTATGAACATCCTTTGTGCGAACGCGGGCATGTTGATGTTGATCTTGAGGATGGCACCCGGAAGCGCATTGGCATTACGCGTATTCACATGGAAGAGGACGCCGGGAAATCCATCCATGATCTTGGACAGGATACACTTGTTGACGTGAATCGCTGCGGCGTTCCTCTCATTGAAATCGTGAGTGAACCGGACTTGCGTTCACCGCGTGAGGCGTATTGGTACGTGTGGAAAATCCGGCAGCTCGTAACATATCTCGGCATCTGCGACGGCAACATGGAGGAGGGAAGCTTGCGCTGCGATGCGAATGTTTCCGTAAGGAAAAAAGGGGAGTCCAGGTTCGGCACCAAAACAGAAGTCAAGAATATGAACTCGTTCCGTTTTGTCGAACGCGCGCTTGAGTATGAAATCAACCGCCAGATACAGGTGTTGGAAGAAGGCGGCAAGGTTGTGCAGGAAACGCGACTGTGGGACGCTAATCAAAATGTCGCGCATCCGATGCGAAGCAAGGAGGAAGCACACGACTACCGGTATTTCCCCGATCCGGATTTAGTCCCGGTTGTGGTGACGAATGAATGGATAGAACGGGCCCGGAAGGAACTCTCCGAACATCCGACCCTGCGTAAGGACAGATTTGTTTCCGCGCTCGGACTTCCGCCTTATGATGCGGGGGTTCTCACCGCTGAAAAGGAAGTCGCTGATTACTTTGAACAAACGTTGTCGTCGTTTGAGAATTCACAAGCAAAGGAAAAAGCAAAAACAGTCAGCAACTGGGTGATGACGGATGTCCTGCGCGTTGCCGGAGAAAGAAAAACAAGCGTTGCAGAATTTCCTGTTGCGCCGTTGCGGCTTGCCAACCTGATCCGGCTCATCGATGATGGCCAGATCAGCACAACCATTGCGAAGCAGGTGTTTGATGCAATGCTTGACTCACCAGATGACCCGGGCGCAATCGTTGAAGCGCGCGGTCTTGCACAGGTCTCGGACAACAGCGTCATTGAACAAGCGGTTGATCAGATTCTTGGAGCAAACAAAACACAAGTAGAGAAATATCTCGCGGGGAATGAAAAGGTCTTCGGCTTCTTCGTAGGTGAAACAATGAAAATCACCAAAGGCAAAGCGAACCCGCGGATTGTGAATGAAACGCTCATCGCAAAACTCAAATCGCTGAAACAGTAGGAAATACATGCGCGCTAAAATCATTGCCGGCAACTGGAAGATGAACAAGGATCTGGGTGAGAGCATTCAGCTTGTTACCGAGCTGAAGGAAGCTCTCGGGACGAAGAACCCTTCCGTGGAAGTTGTGGTTTGCCCGCCTTTTACGTCGCTGGCTCTTGTTGCAAATGTCATCAAAGGAAGCCGCATCAAACTTGGTGCGCAGAATATGTCCGAACACAACGATGGCGCGCTAACCGGCGAGGTTTCCTGGCGAATGTTAAAGTCCGTTGGTTGTACGCATGTCATCCTCGGCCATTCAGAGCGTCGTCAGTTTTTCCGTGAGAGCAACGAGCTCATCAATCTCAAAGCAAAGAAGGCGCTTGCCAATGAACTGCGTCCGATTGTTTGCGTCGGCGAAACCCTTGAAGAACGCGAAAAGGGGGTGACAAACGATATCATCACCCACCAGGTAAGGGGTGTTCTTGAAGGGATAAGTTCTGCGGACATGGCCCGCGTGGTTATCGCGTACGAGCCGGTTTGGGCAATTGGAACCGGCAAGAACGCAACGCCTCTTCAGGCCCAGGAGGTTCACCAGCTTATCCGAAAAACAATGGGCCAAATGTTTGGTTGGTCAATAGCTGAGAGCATCCCAATTCAATATGGAGGGAGCGTCAAGCCCGATAATGCCGCTGATATTCTTGCCCAGTCCGATATTGACGGCGCGCTTGTCGGCGGGGCTTCGCTGACGAAGGACGCTTTCATTCCCATCATCAATGCCGTCAGAGTCTAGTCTCCAAACATAACAGCTTGCCTGAGATTTCTCAGCAATTCCTTTAATTTTCGTTGCTTTCAGCAAGTCTTATGATTATATTGGCGACAAGTAAGCAACCCCCCAATCCGTTCAGAAGTGTTGAGAAATTCTCCCAAATTGGGCTCACGTACACAGGCTCATATCTTCCGTTTTTCCCTCTCAGTCCTCGTATTGTCTCTAATTCTGGCGGTATCCGCCCTGGCCCAGCATCGGTTTCTCGAAAATGGTAACCCAATCCCCCGCGGCGTGGAAGCAGGTTTTTTTGGTGACAGTCCGACAAGATCCAAACTCGACCTTTCGGGGCAGTGGAGTTACGCAGTAGAAGATGGAGCAAGCGGCACGGTGCGGTTGCCGGCGGCGTATGATTTTGTAGGGAAGGTCTCCTTCACCCGGAATATTGACATCACGGGCGATCAACTTGACAAGTACGAATTTCATTTTGTCATGCTCGGTTCCAACTACAACACGGAAGTGATTGTCAACGGTGAGTTCGTAACAAATCACGCCGGCGGTTATACGAGTTTCATCGCACCGATTACTCCCAACACATTTCAGGTTGGGTCAAACAATGTCATCAAGGTTGTTACCGACAACCACCTGAATGCCCGGAAGTCCATTCCTCTGAGGTCAATGGTGTGGGGATGGCGCAACTACGGCGGGATTCTGCGCGACGTGTTCATCCTCTGCACACCGAAGCTCTTCATCCATGACGTTGCTCTTCGTGTTCCCTCTGTGCGCGACAGTGTTTCTGCAACCATCACCGCAACAGCAGAGATTCATGGCAATCTTCCCTCAGCGCCGGTCTCCGACGGCAAAGAGCAGTTAGGTTTTTCGTTTGAAGTGTTTGACAAGATCTCCGGCCTTTCTGTCGGCAAGAGTTCAATCGTTCCGCTGAAGAAGCAGGGCAATGATTGGAAAAAGACGACGGCTGAAATAGTTTTGAACGAACCCAAGCTCTGGAGCCCCGACTCTCCGGAGTTGTACCTTGTGAAGTGCCATCTCGTGAACGGCCTTCAGCAATCCAAGGAAAAACCCTCAACAGTGATTGATGAATATGATTTGAACTTTGGTATTAGAACCGTCTCGCTGAGTGGGGGCAACATCATCGTCAACGGAAAGAAAACAACACTGAAAGGCGTGATCTGGCAGGAGGATCACCCGACGTGGGGAAGCTCGTTGCCGTACGAGGAGATGGAAAAGGATATCGTTCTGATGAAGTCTCTCGGAGCGAATGCGGTTCGCTTTGGCGGTCATCCTCCACATCCGTACATGTTAAATCTCTGCGATCGCTATGGTTTGTTTGCAATGGTTGAGCTTCCGATGGTGAATGTTCCCGCGAATGTTTTTCAGCAGGAAGATTTTCTCGACCTCGCGACGATGAATCTAAAGGAGATGATTGTACGCGACAGAAACCATGCGTCGGTTTTCGCCTGGGGGATTGGCGATCAATTTGAATCTGCGAATCCCGTGTCGCGCGGACCTGTGGAATCCCTCGTGCGCACTGCAAAAGAGTTGGATTCCCGGCCTGTGTATTTTGCCTCCCGTTCATTGCAGAACGATGTGTGCATTGATCTTGTTGACCTTGCCTGCTACAACGTTTCCGTGAATGACGCGAAGGTGTTCAAGAGGCAGCTACAAGATTGGAAGGAACAACATGGTTCAAAGCCAATCATCGTAAGTCGTCTCGGAGTCGAGGTTGAACACGGCAATCGGAATGGCTACAGCGATCCGCTTTCATATGAAGCACAGGCAAAGTTTTACATCCAGCATTTCGACATCATCAAGTCCCTTGAGTACGACGGGGCGTTCGTGTGGTCCTTCAATGATTGGAAGGGTGATGTCCCGGCCTTAACGGTGAGTTCACGCGATCCCTGGATGCACAATCTGGGTTTGGTAAGCGGCCAACGGGAAAAACGCATTGCCTATGAAGCCGTGCGTTCCATTTACCGTTCCGAGAAATTCGTTGCGTTGCCCATTGGTAACTATTCCTCCACTGCACCGATGATTTATGTGCTCGCCGGGCTTGTGGTTTTGATCGGGGTTGCCTATTTCTACAATGCCAGCAGACGCTTCCGTGAGAATCTCAACCGTTCGATGATGAATTCCTATAACTTCTTCGCAGATGTCCGGGATCAGCGCATCGTCTCTGTGATTCACAGTACCATCCTCGGTTTCATCGTTTGTGTTGCTCTTGCCATTGTCGCATCGTCGATCCTGTACCACTTCCGACAAAGCTGGGTTCTGGATAACTTGCTCTCCTATGTGCTCGTGTATGACAACATCAAGGAAAGCATGGTCTACCTCGTTTGGAACCCGCTCAAGTGCATTGCGTACTTCTCGGTTTTGTTCTTTTTGTGCCTCCTTGCCCTTACAGGATTACTGCTCGCCCTTTCACCCTTGTTCAAGGCAAGGATGTATCCATATCATGCGTATGTGGTCGCGATGTGGTCCACTCCGCCCATGTTAATTCTCGTTCCCGTCGGGATGATTCTGTTCAGGGTCATGGAGACCAGCATGTATGTCGTCCCGTCGTTCATTCTTGTGGCCGCGCTTCTTCTGTGGGTGTTCTTCCGCTTGCTCAAGGGCGTTTCCATTATGTACGAGATCCGCGCTACGCGGGCCTATGTCCTCGGCACATTCTCGTGTCTTGCGGTTCTCGGTCTTGTTTACATGTACTATGATTATACGCAGTCAACATCGACGTACCTCGCGTTCATGTATGATGTGATGATGAAGTCCCAGTAGTCCCAAACTACAGGCGCCCCATGTATCTTTCAAAACTCGAAATCATCGGCTTCAAGTCATTCGCCTCGAAGACCTCCGTCTTGTTTGACAGCGGAATATCGGCCATCGTCGGCCCGAACGGCTGTGGCAAGACAAACATCGTCGATTCCATCCGCTGGGTTTTGGGAGAACAACGTTACAGCGCATTGCGCAGTGAGAAGATGGAGGATGTGATCTTTAACGGGACGAAGAACCGCAAAGCGCTCGGCATGGCGGAAGCATCCCTTGTCATTGAAAACACCAAAGGGATTCTTCCCTCGGAATACACCCAAGTCACGATCAGCCGTCGTGTGTACCGTTCGGGCGAAAGCGAGTATTTGTTGAACAAGGTTCCCTGCCGTCTGAAGGATATTCTGGACCTCTTCATGGATACGGGCATGGGTCCGGACGCGTATTCCGTTATTGAGCTGAAGATGGTCGAAACCATTCTCAGCGACAAGACTGATGAGCGTCGAAGGTTATTCGAAGAAGCGGCCGGTGTTACGAAGTACAAGCACAGACGAAAAGCCGCATACCGCAAACTGGAAAGCGTCCAGGCGGACCTTGTTCGCGTGAATGACATCGTCACCGAGGTTCAAAAAGCGGTGAACACGTTGGAACGTCAGGCGAAGAAGGCCGAGCAGTACAACGACATCAGAGCGCGCCTCAAGTCACTCGAGATCGACGTTATGGAGCGTGAATACGCGCAGCTTCATGGGCGCCTCACCCCGCTCAACGAAAAGCTCTCGCTTTGCGCTGAAGACAAATACCGCATCGACGTCGATCTGTCACGCGAGGAAGCAGAGTTGGAGTCTCTGCGTGGCGGGATTTCCGAGATGGAGAAGCGCCTTGCCGAGGCACAACGCGCGGTCAGCGCCTCCTTGGAGAGAACTCACCGTGTGGAGGAAAAGAACCTCGTTGCCGCTGAGCGCGTCAAGGCGCTTCAGGATAATATCCGGCGCTATGAAAACGAGCGGACGGAGCTTAACGCGGAGCTGGGATCGCTTGAAGTATTAAAGGTGAATCTGGAGCAGAAGATCCTTCAGCTTGGCGTAGAGGAACGGGATCTTTCGGCCGCTCTCGAATCAGGCCGTACTGATCTTCATGCGTTTGAGGGAAACCTTGATGAAAAGAAAGTGGAGTTTCAGAAGCTGAACGACCGGACGATTCAGCTTGTCCATGAGATTGCCGAAAGGAATTCCGAGCAAGAGCGACGAAAAGGCCGCGCCGAGAATCTGCATGGTCGGGCTGCACATGCGGAGGAGGAAACGACCGCGTATGAGCGTGAAATTGATCGTCTCAACACGGGGATTGCGGAATTACTTGCCGCAGACCGGCAATTGCGCAAGCAGTACGCCGAGGCGGAGCTTGCTGTTTCCGCCACCGAGACCAGGAAAAAATCTCTGGCGGGCGAAATTGACCGGCTGAAGCATAAAGAAGTGGATATCGCAACGGAGATTGAGCGCCGGCAGGCGAAAGTTGACTTTCTCAATGGGCTTATCAAGTCTCAGGACGGTTTGCCGGATGCCGTACGGTACCTGGCTTCATCAGAGCGATGGAAGCCGGTCCGGATGACCTCGGTTGCCGACGCGGTTCAGGTTGATGAACGGTATCGCGTTGCACTCGAATCAGCGCTTGGCGAGTTTGCGTCCTGCATCATTGTCCACTCCGCGGATGAGGCGGAGCAAGCGATGAACATTCTTCGCAGCGAAGACAGGGGAAAGGCAACGTTCATCTGCCTCGACCGCCTGCCTCTTGTTTCTTCGCATGTTTCCGTTCCTAAGACTCAGGGGGTTATCGGTTGGGCCGGAAGTATTTTGAAATGCGAAAAAGAGTTTGTTCCCCTCTTCAGAGTGCTTCTTGATCGTGTTCTCATTGTCGAGAACATGGACGCGTGCGCCGCTGTTGCGCGCCGGGTTGTGGGGGTCCGCTGCGTAACTCTCGAAGGAGAAGTGAGGACCGGCATTGGTGTCCGTCGAGGCGGAAGTAAGAAGCAGGATGAAGGTGGGATGATCGGGAAGCAAAGTCAGTTGGATGAGATCCGACAGGAGATTTCCGTTTTAGCACGGTCTCTTGATGAATTGAGGAAATTCATTGCAGACAACGTCCACGCGTACGAATCGGTTGACGTGAAGACGCAGACCGACGCCGCAAAGGCAATCGAGAAAGAGATGAACGGCGTGGAGATGAAGATTGCCCAGATGCAATTCGAGAAGAAGCGTGCAGAGGAAATCATTACGCGGAACAGGGAGGATAGCGGCACCCTCGGCGAAGAGGTGAAGCATTTGGAGCAGGAGATTGCCGGGGCGTCTCCGCTTCTCTCTACTCTGGCAACCGAGAAGACGGACGTTGAAAGGCGCGTTGGCGCAGCGACACATGAGTTTGACATTCTTGAGCAGGAATGGAGTGAACGGTCGGCCCGGGTTAGTGCGCTCGGCATCCAGATGGTGACGCACAAGGCGGACTTGCAGACGGCGCATGCGGATCTCCATCGCGCAAGTGAAAACATTGAAGGCACCCATGCGACGCTTGCCCGCCGGGAAATGGATATTCGCGCATCGCAGGATGAAATCGCGGGCGCACAACTCGTTATCAGCGACAATGATCACATCCTGGAAGGCATGCGCGCTGAACTGGCGCGCCTTGAAGCAGCGAGATCTTCGGTGGAGACTGAAACAACCACCCTGAGGGATACAATGCACGGGCTGGAATTGAAGATCAAGGATGAACGGCGACATCACGATGACTCCCTCAAAGCCACGCATGAATTGGAACTCAAGATTGCCGACATTAAAGCGAAGATTGAACATGTCAGGGAAAGGGCGCAGTCGGAATTCGAGATCGCACTAGAGCTGAAGACGTACCCCGACACGGAGTTTATGGATTTCGCTTCGATGCGTGAGGAGATCCAAAGTCTCAGGGAAAAGATCAAGACTCTTGGCAATATCAACTTTGCGGCATTTGAGGAGTACACGACCGAAAAAGAACGCGCCGAATTTCTTACCGCCCAGCGAAAGGACCTTCTTGAGGCGGAGAAAACCCTCCTTGAGACGATCGAAGAAATCAATGCAACCGCACAGAGGAAGTTCCTCGATACCTTCAATCAAATCCGGCAAAACTTCATCGACACGTTCAAGAGCCTTTTTGATCCCGGTGATGAATGCGACCTGAAGCTTGAAGAGGGAGTTGATCCGCTGGAGGCAAAAATTGAGATCGTTGCCAAGCCGCGCGGGAAACGTCCGACTTCAATCGATCTGCTCTCGGGTGGTGAAAAGACTTTGACAGCTACAGCCTTACTCTTTGCCATTTACCTTGTCAAACCAAGTCCGTTCTGTATTCTTGATGAAGTGGACGCGCCGCTGGATGACGCAAACATCGACCGGTTTACGCGAATCCTGCGCAAGTTTTCGGACAACACGCAGTTCATCGTCGTTACGCACAACAAGCGAACGATGGAATCCGCGAACGCATTGTATGGCGTTACGATGGAGGAGGAAGGCATTTCAAAACTGGTAACGGTCCGGTTTAATCAGGGTTCCGAGGTCCGGTCGGCCGAGTTGGTTTCTGCCTGAGACTTTCAATGTCTTTGAATCTGTTTGTGCGCTTCGAGGGCGTCATAGCCCCCAACATTTCACAGGCATTTTTCTCCTTGCGTGACAACTCAATTCCTGACACGCTAATCCCAACGGAACATCACACCGCTTCGGCTATCATGAAGCATCAGTACGGGCGCTTTGGACCTGTCAGCACGTCAGCGTTGACCCATTTCCTTGACGAACAACAGATTGATGTGTCGTTTGCACGCCTAGTCGAAGCATGCCGTGAAACCGGCGTTTCGGTCACGGTGGTGACTAACGAGTTCACATATTCCGCTGAAAGAATTCTCAAAGCCAAACGGATTCGTGGAGTCAATATCGTTGGGAATCATCTGATGCTCAACGGGGATATTGTCATTCCTGAATTCCCGCATCAGAATACAGATTGCCCACGCTGTTCCTGTTGCGCGCGTAATATCATGCTCAACGGGTCTTCCGATCAAGCTGCGATCGCCTTTGTCGGTGCCGGGTCAATCGACTATTGTCCCGCGTCCTATGCAGATATTGTGTTTGCGCGGGGAGAGCTTCAAACATGGTGTCAACAGAAGAACATCTCGTATCGTGAGTTTCTAACGCTCGATGATGTTACTGTCGATCTGAAACGCATCACTCAGAAGCGACGCATTCCCAAACGAAGAGAGGCCGATCACTTGCGGCGTGCGGCTTTTAGTGCCGAATGACACCAGAATCAACAGGCATATCGCGGGCAGTGTTCAAGTATCGCAGCTATGCTCCCATTCCATTTCTCGTTGTCATGGTCCTTTTTGCCGCGCCGACGTTGACGAGTATGATCTGCGGGTTCATTCTTATTGTCATTGGTGAGTCAATCAGGTTCTGGGGCGTTTCGATTGCAGGAAGTGAAACGCGTACCACCGGGCGCGTTGGAGGAACGTATCTCATAACGAACGGTCCATTTGCATACGTTCGCAATCCGCTCTATGTAGGGAATATTCTCTTGTATCTCGGCGTCGGCGTCATGTCCATGGCATTGTTCCCGTGGCTGTTGATCGTGGCGCTCGTCTGGTTTCTCGTTCAGTACCACGTGATCGTGAAGCAGGAGGAGAAATATCTCGCGGCGACATTTGGCGCTGAGTATGTGGAGTACTGTACGAACGTTGGACGGTTCCTCCCGCGATTGATCCCTTATAAAAGCTCGCTCCCGCCTTCGAAGCAGTCAACGTTTGCCGAAGGGCTTGCGTCGGAACGACGGACACTCCAAGCAATCGGCATTGTCGTTGTGGTCTTGGTCGTGATATTCGTCGCCGGTTGGAAACTGTTCTGATGCTCAACAGGGTCATGATGATAGCGGGCGAAGCGTCAGGAGACCTTCATGGCTCCGGGGTTGTGCGGGAACTGAAGAAGGCAATGCCTGAACTCGATATCTACGGCGTTGGCGGCGATAAGATGGCACGTGAAGGGATGGAAATCGTGTATCACATTTCCCGATTGTCCTTCATGGGTTTTGTCGAAGTGCTCAAGAATCTCCGGGTCATCAGGGAAGTTGAACAGGAATTGGAGGAGCTTCTTCTCTCTCGCAAGCCCGACGTGGTTGTCCTCATTGATTACCCGGGGTTCAACCTCCGATTTGCACGGAAAGTCAAGCGGCTCGGAATCAAAGTGCTGTATTACATCGGCCCGCAAATCTGGGCATGGCATAAAGGTCGCGTGAAGCAGATGCGGCACCTTGTGGATGCCATGAAAGTTGTTTTTCCCTTTGAGGTGGAGTTCTATGCCAAGGAAGGAGTTGATGTCGAGTTTGTGGGACATCCTCTTGCGGAGAGTATCAATATCGGCTTGTCAAGGCAGGAGTTTTTTGAAAAATGGAATCTCGACCCCGGAAAGAAACTTCTCGCTTTGCTTCCCGGAAGCCGGAACCAGGAGATCGAAAAGATTTTTCCCGTGATGACCTTGGCCGCCGAGGACATTTCGCGTTCGGGCAATGTGCAAACAGCCGTCGGTGTTGCGCCGACTCTGGAGTCCTCTGTATTGCGTAAACACACATTCAGCGATACGAAGATGACCTTCGTAACAAACGCCACCTATGAATTGATGAAGTACGCTGATGTCGCATTGGTTACTTCAGGAACAGCAACGCTGGAAACCGGATGGTTCTGTACGCCAATGGTGATCGTGTACAAAACTTCAACGCTGACCTATCTGATTGGAAGAGTGCTTGTTGATGTCAAGAACATCGGTTTGGTGAATATTGTGGCGGGGAAAGAAATCGTTCCGGAGTTTATCCAGAATGAAATGACGCCGCAAGTTCTTGAAGTGGCAATTGGAAAAATTCTGGATGACAACAGGTATGCACAGGCTATGCGTGAATCGCTTCGCATAATCAAGGAAAAACTCGGTGGACCCGGCGCGTCTGCCCGTGTGGCCCAAGGAGTGCTCAAGCTTGCATCAGCGGCCTAGTTCACACAGGATTGTCGAAGTCCTTGTCTCTGCATCGCTCATGCTGGCGTCATGTTCGGGGCCAAAGGAGACCGCGACCTCATCGCCGGAACCGCCGGTTTCCATCACGAAAGAATCGTTGTATCGCGCCGGCCATCAAAGATATCTCGCTCTGGATCTGGACAGTGCAAGTATACTGCTTCAACGCGCTCACGTGATGGATAGCGCGTACCTTGACCCGATCGTGGATCTCGCCCAGGTTGAGTATGACCTGGCGATGAGGACGACCGTCGAGTCTGCCAGAAATAAACACCTACGATCCTCACAGCGGTACTATGTTAAGGCTGAGCAATCGGGGAAGAAGGATTCCGACACCTACGAACGCCTTTGCGAGCTTTCCGTTGCGCTTAACGACGACAAGACCTTTTTGACCTATGCCAAGAAGAACGCACAGCGCTATCCTTACGAGCGACAGTATTTCAATCTCGGGCTTGCATATTTTAATACGGGTGATTTTCAAGGCGTGATCACTTCCCAAAAAGAGGCGGTATCAAAATTCCCCGCCTCCACGTACGTTGGAAGTTTCCATCGCCAGCTCGGCAGGGCATATGAAAAAGTGAATCGTGACCAGACCGCAGCACGTACGTTTGATGCGGGGCTAAAAGCTGTTGACCAGGTTGTTGCCAGGCGACAGGCCGGTAGCAACTTGTTCACATCAACAGCGGAGTATAAGCGACTGATGGACGACAAGGCCGGCATGTTGACTTCCTTGAAAAAACTCCACACAACGTATCGGGATGCCGACAAACTCCAAAAAGTCGAGAAGGAGCTCGCGAAGTTGAAGGAACAGGGATTCGGCAGGTAATCCCGACCCGGTCGAGTAAATGATGAAACTGCTTCTCCCGCTCAGCTGGTTGTATTTGGCAGTTGTTGGCCTGCGCAACAAGGCGTTCGATTGGGGATTACTTCGGGTCAGAAGGATTGATGTTCCTGTCATCGCAGTAGGCAATATTACTGTTGGTGGAACCGGAAAGACTCCGCTCGTTGAATACATCATCAGCCGCTTGATGAGAGAAGGGAGAAAGATAGCCGTGGTCAGTCGCGGGTATGGAAGAGTCTCCGAAGGTGTTGTTGAAGTGTCCAATGGCCGGAACATTGTTGACGATTTTCGTCAAGCAGGGGATGAGCCCCTTCAGATTGCCAGGAAGTTTCCGGATGTAATCGTGGTTGTGGGTGAAAACAGAGTTGAAGCCGCGCAACGTGCATGCGACCTTGGAGCGGAAGTGGTTGTATTGGATGATGGATTCCAACACAGATATCTGCACAGAGATCTGAATGTTGCCCTGATCGACACGTCGTCGCCGGACTTTCCTCAGAATGTGCTTCCCGCGGGTATGGCGCGGGAGCCGTGGAGTGGTTTGGGAAGAGCAAACGCAGTGATCCTAACCCGGTTGAAGGCTCAAGGGGAACTTGATGCGTGGAGAATGAGGATCAGCGCATGGCACACCGGACCGCTTTTTACTCTCAACCTTCGCTCAGTTGATGTATGCAAGGTTGACGGTAAGACTCTTCCTGTGAATAGCATGCGCAATGAGAGAATTCTGGCCTTTAGTGGAATCGGCAACCATTCGTCATTTGTTCATTCATTGACGGACATGAATTTGAACGTCGTCCAGGAAATTCGCTTTCGGGATCACCACCATTATTCGCAGTCCGATCTGGAGCGAATCACTCGTGTCTTCAAGGAGTCAAACTCAACAGTGAGTTTGACAACGGAAAAAGATGTCACCAGACTTCATTCGATTCTCAAATCCGATGAATCATTTGTTCGCGCTGTGAACCTTCACTACATGAGAATTGAAGCTTCGGTTAATAGTCAAGAAACATTTGACGGCCTTCTGTTAAACACGATTTCGTCGGTTCAAAGGGTATGAGTAAAATGGTCATTGGAATTACAGACACACTGCGTCCGAGCTATGAGCATTATCCCAAATGGGTGCAGTCCTTTGCACCTCACATTGAAGTCGTGAAGCTTTCACCGGCGTCAGCAAATGGTGGCGAACTTGAACGTTGCGATGGCTTGCTCTTATCGGGCGGCGGTGATGTCCATCCATCCCGATACGGATGCGAAGTTGACGCATTGTTTGATGGTATTAATGAACAGCGGGATGCCTTTGAATACGATTTAATTGACCGGGCACTACAAGAGAAGATGCCGATCCTTGGCATATGCAGAGGAATACAGATCGCCAATGTGTTTCTTGGCGGGTCGATGATCACCGACGCCAAACGTGCCGGGTACGACGACCATGGGAAGGGGAATGGAGCGAGCGATCGGACTCACGATGTTCATGTTTTTGAAAACACACTCCTCCGCATGCTTCTTCCGGCGGGGACCGGGGTTGTCAATACCAATCATCATCAGGCCGTAAGCAAAGTTGGCGACGGATTGACCGTTGCCGCTCGCGCCAACGACGGAATCATCGAAGCTCTCGCATGGAAAAATGATTATCAGGCATCCTTCCTTCTTCTTGTCCAGTGGCATCCTGAGCGAATGGAAGACACTTGGAATCCGCTTTGTGGCGGCGTGTTGGCAAAATTTCTGGAGGCCGTTGCGTTGGTGCCTGAAAAAGATCGAAGACGATAGGGGACTACATGAAAAACAAATACGTATATCTCTTCGGAAAAGGAAAAGCGGAAGGCCGGGCAGAGATGAAGCTTTTGCTCGGGGGCAAGGGGGCCAATCTTGCGGAAATGACGAATATTGGTCTGCCTGTTCCTCCCGGGTTTACCATTACCACCGAAGTATGCGCGTACTATTACAAAGGTAAGAAATCGTATCCGCGTGTGCTTGAGTCGCAGGTCATCAAAGCTCTGCGTTCCGTTGAGCGGTACATCGGCAAAAAATTTGGTGATTCTCATGATCCACTTCTTGTCTCTGTCCGATCAGGTGCCCCGTCCTCGATGCCCGGGATGATGGACACGATTCTTAACCTCGGACTGAATGACCAGACCGTGCTAGGATTGATCCAAAGAACCAAGAACCCGCGGTTCGCGTACGACTCATACAGACGCTTTATTCAAATGTACGGAGATGTTGTTCTTGGCTTGAAGCCCGAAAAAGTGGACGACATCGATCCTTTCGAAGCAATTATCCAGGAAAGAAAGAAACGCAAAGGAATTGCGGACGACACCGATTTGGATACGGAGGATTTGAAGGATCTGGTACGATTGTTCAAGGATGCCATCAAGGCAAAAAGGGGGAAAGCATTTCCCGAGGATCCCATGGCTCAGCTTTGGGGCGCGATTGGCGCCGTGTTTGGTTCCTGGATGAACGAACGGGCGATCGCCTACAGAAAGCTTTACAACATTCCGGAGAGTATTGGCACAGCCGTCAACGTTCAATCGATGGTTTTTGGAAACATGGGAAACGACAGCAGTACGGGTGTGATGTTCACCCGCGATCCTTCTACAGGCGACAACGAGTTTTACGGAGAGTATTTGATGAACGCGCAGGGTGAAGATGTCGTTGCGGGCATCCGTACCCCTTTGCCGATATCTCATCTAAAGAAAGAGAGTCCAAAAATATACTCGCAGTTGCTGAGAATCAGATCCGTCCTTGAGCGGCACTACCGCGACATGCAGGATTGTGAGTTTACAATCCAGAACGGCAAGCTGTACATGCTCCAAACGCGTTCCGGTAAGCGCACGGGGTTTGCCGCGTTCAAGATTGCCATGGACATGGTTGAGGCAAAAGTGATCAGTGAGCATGAAGCAATCATGCGTATTGAGCCCGACGCGATGAATCAACTCCTGCGTCCGATTTTTGATGTTGAACAGAAACACCAGGCTATTACAGATGGACGGTTGCTTGCGAAGGGACTGAACGCTGGGCCGGGCGCCGCTTGTGGCCGCGTGGTATTCAGCGCAACGGATGCTGAGCTCCAAAAGAAGCGCGGAGAGAAAGTCATTCTCGTGAGAATCGAAACATCTCCGGAGGATATCAAAGGAATGGATGCCTCCGAAGGGATTCTGACGGCCCGCGGCGGAATGACCTCGCATGCGGCCCTTGTCGCGCGGCAAATGGGAAAAGTCTGCGTTGCCGGTTGTGAAGCATTGAAAATTGATTACGTGCGTCGTCAAATGACGGTGCATGGGCAAACGGTGAGTGCAGGTGACTGGCTCTCCATTGACGGGTCTACGGGTGAAGTTATCGCGGGAAAGGTAAGCACAAAGCCCTCGGAGATTGTCCAGGTGTTGTTGGAGAAAACTCTGAAACCGTCAGATTCTTCTATCTACCAACAGTACACGAAGCTGATGTCGTGGGCGGACAAATACCGGAGAATGAAGATTCGGACGAATGCGGATCAGCCGGATCAATGCCTCACAGCAAACGCTTTCGGGGCAGAAGGGATTGGACTTTGCCGCACGGAGCACATGTTCTTTGGGGGAGACCGGATTGATGCCGTCCGTGAGATGATTCTGGCTCACGACGTTGAGGGGCGAAGGAAGGCTCTAAAAAAACTCCTCCCCATGCAACGAAGCGACTTTGTTGGTATATTCAAGGAGATGAACGGCAAACCGGTGACAATCCGGACGCTGGATCCGCCGCTCCATGAGTTCCTTCCTCACACCGAAAAGGAAATCCAGGATCTATCAGCAAAGATTGGCGTTCCTTCTGAGACCATCCACCAACGGGTGCAGTCGCTCAAGGAATTCAACCCGATGTTGGGACATCGCGGATGTCGCCTTGGAATTGTCTATCCTGAAATCACGGAGATGCAGGCACAGGCGATTTTCGAAGCAGTGTGTGAGGTTAAACGACTTGGCATCACTGTTCTTCCCGAGGTGATGATTCCGCTTGTCGGATACGTGACTGAGCTTCGTCACCAGGATAACCTTGTCCGAAGTATCGCCCGGTTGGTGATGGAGCGTGAGGGGATGAAATTCGAGTACCAGGTCGGCACAATGATCGAGTTGCCTCGTGCTGCAATGACTGCCGACGAAATTGCCGGTGTGGCGGAATTCTTCTCGTATGGAACAAACGACCTTACGCAGACAAGCGCCGGTCTATCGCGCGACGACGCGGCAAGATTCCTCGAGTCGTATTTTGAACTCAAGATTCTGGACCAGGACCCGTTTGCAACCATTGACCGGGCTGGTGTCGGTACGTTGATGAAGATTGGCGTCGAAAAAGGACGAAAACGCCGGAAAAATCTCAAGGTGGGTGTATGCGGAGAGCACGGAGGTGATCCTTCTTCGGTGGAATTCTGCCATAGTATTGGGCTAGACTACGTAAGTTGTTCACCTTTCAGAGTTCCGATTGCCCGGCTTGCAGCAGCCCGTTCCGGATTGGCAGATGTTCTTACCGCCAAGAGGTCGCGGCGACCGGCAGGGAAAACCCGGAATGGGGTTCGCTCCCGAAAATAGAAGTTCTAATTGTATTCTTGACAAAGGAGTTCATCATCCATGAAGTTGTCTGATTTTCGATATCCCCTTCCGAGGAACCTGATAGCAAGGAACCCCGTGAGTCCGCGTGATCACTCGCGCCTCTTGGTGTTAAACCGAGAGGAGGAGTCCATGACCGACTTGAAGTTTCATGAGATCACCCAGTTTTTCAAAAAGGGTGATTGTCTTGTGGTAAATGAAACGAAGGTATTCCCGGCGAGGCTGTACGGTCGCAAGGAGAAAACGAACGCGAAGATCGAAGTCTTTCTCTTGCGAGAACTCAACAAGGAAGAGAACATCTGGGACGTGATAGTTGATCCGGCGCGCAAGGTTCGCATCGGCAACAAGATTTTCTTTGATGAGGGAAAGCTGTGGTGTGAGGTTATCGACAACACGACATCCCGCGGCCGAACAGTCCGCTTTAACGTCCAGGGAGATTTCTTTAAAACTATTGATAGGATCGGGCGAATGCCTCTTCCGTACTATATCAAGCGGGATCCCACTGAGAAGGATAAGGACACATACCAGACAGTGTTTGCGCGTGTCACAGGTGCTGTGGCTGCCCCCACAGCTGGATTGCATTTCTCAGCGCGCGTGGTGAATAACCTGAAGAAGAAGGGGGTGAAGATCGCGCCGGTTATTCTCCATGTCGGACTTGGATCCTTCCGACCAGTGGAGGTTGAAGACCTGACGAAGCACAAGATGGATTCCGAGTTTTATGAGATCCCGGAAGGCACCGTTGAGGTGGTAAATAAAACGATTGACAGCAAGGGAACGGTGTTTGTCTGTGGAACAAGCGCTTGCAGGGCTTTGGAATCCAGCGTTACCACCGATGGCCACCTGAAGGCAAACAAGGGTTGGACGGACAAATTCATCTTTCCGCCATACGATTTCAAGATTACAGACCGGTTGATCACGAACTTCCATATGCCGGAATCGACACTGCTCATGCTGGCGGCGGCGTTTGCGGGTCGCGACTTCATCATGAAATCGTACAAGTATGCGATCAAACATGGCTACCGGTTTTACAGTTACGGAGATGCTACGCTGATTCTGTAACAATCAGAATCCTTCCATGAAGCTTCTCGTTCTTTCCCTCGTCATTGTTGCGGTTGTGGGCGTGTTCATCCGGCTCTTCCGCAAGAAAGACCTCCTCTCGTATTTCAGCGGAGGTCGCTGGTGGCTGACATGGCTCTCCATCGGCGTGATTACGTTGATGGACGAGCTCACCTCGATTTTCTACGCTCCCAGTGAGGCCCATCGCTTTATCGGCTCGTACGCGATCGCGTTCATTGCAATCACCTCTCTGTTCATGCGATTCCTTTCAACGCGCATGGTCGAGATCGCCGAGATTCTCGAACACCACAATATCAGGGGCGGCGGTGTCTATTCCTTTTCTTACTTGGTTCTCGGTCCGACCCTCTCCTTCATTGCAGTTGCTTCCATCCTGGTGGACTACATCCTGACCGCATGTATCTCTGCGGTGAGCGCGGTCGAGAACGGACTCACCTTCATCACCCTCACACATGCACAGAAACTTGCGCTTCAGCTGGGTGTTGTTTGGGGGATCGCCGGTCTCAATATCCTTGGCATCAAGGAGAACGCGAGATTCACCTTCGGCATCTTTTTCGTTGTTGCGACAGTTCTGCTCACCCTTCTGGGCTCCGCGTTTTATGAATCGGACGCGTCTTCATGGAAGACCATAGGAGACAGCTTCTCGTACTCGGGAATAAGAGTCTTCGACCTCGGGTTCTTCGGCGGATTCGGATTCATCATTGTCTGTATTTCAAGTTGTATTCTTGCCTATTCCGGAATAGAATCCGTTGTCCAGACTGCTGGATTAGTGAAGAGCTGGAAGGAAATCAGCAAGGCGTACATTTTCCTCGCCCTCACAACAGGCATCTTCACTCCACTCATTTCAGCTATGGTTCTGAGCTCCGGTATTAACCTGGTTGAACATGAAACCGATTTGATAACGCAGTTCGCCGCATCACTCAACGGGGTCCCATTCGGCCTCCTGGTTGGAGTGATTGCAAGTGTCGCGCTGATCATGGCCGTGAACACTGCATACGTGGCCTCCAGCGAACTTATGGAGCGGCTCGCGCATCGATATGGGTTTCACTGGCTTATCAAGGCGAATGCCCGGCAATCACTTTATCGCGTTCATCTTCTTAGCGCTGTTTTCTTTTCCATTATTATTCTTATCACACAGGGAAAACAGGGTCTGCTGGCTGAGATGTACGCGATCGGACTCGTGGCAAGCTTTTCCATCAACATGGGGAGCCTTCTCATCTACAGGTATTTTACCGGAACCAAGGAAATCAGAGCGTACAATACGTCGCGCGTTGGCACGCTGGTCATGTTTATTATTCTGGCGGGGTGCTTCACATATCTTGCATTGAGTAAACCTTATGGTATCGTGTTGTGGTCCTGCGCGACCTTATTCTTCCTGCTTCTCGGACTTTTTGTTGCCAGAAAACGTGCGCCCGAGAATGTGCAGATTGCGCAAACAGATAATCCACTGCAGATGATCTTCGGTTTGGCCGAATCATCAAGCGAAACAATCGAAATCTATTTCAAGCGCCCGCTGGAAGGAGGACACAGCGTTGAACCTCACGTTGCCTTTGTGAGTTTTTATTCCCCTCGTTCGGGCATCCCGGAACGGCTGGAGAAAAACCATTTTAGGTTTGCTCAAACGGGCCAGACGCTGTTTGACAGCATTACAGAATTACTGCACGTTGTGAAGTACGAGCTTCCGCACAAGAACGTGATTGTCCATTTTGGCTGGCCTCAGTCGTCCTGGATCGATCGATTGGCCATCGGCGTGATGGTGTTCAGCATCATGAAGCTCCCAAAGATGTTTCCCGAAATGACATTTGTGATTGAGTACTTTGGCAAAAAAAGCTCGTAGCGTCGGCGTCATCATTGTCGCGGGAGGGTCTGGAATCCGGTTTGGAGGGAAAACTCCAAAGCAGTTTTTCAGGCTGAACGGAAAAACCATCCTTGAGCGTTCTGTTGCACGCTTTGCCCTCATTCCTGCCGTCCGCGAGGTGGTTGTGGCCGTACCTGTATCGTTTTCCAAAAACCGGACAGTTGCGGGCCTGCAAAACCGCTACAAGAAAATCTCAGGTATTGTATCAGGCGGTAAGACGCGTCAGGAGTCGGTGTGGAATGGACTTATGGGTTTCAGGTCGAACCCGGATGTTGTCCTTGTTCATGACGCAGTAAGGCCGTTTGTTACGAGGAACGTCATTATCAGAGTGATTGCCGCTACACAGCAGCATCGGGCCGCGGTTGTTGGAGTACCTGTCAGCGATACCATCAAGAGAGAAATAAGAAAAGGATTCTACGGTAAGACAGTGGATCGCCGGTTGTTATGGACTGTTCAGACCCCACAAGGGTTTATGAACGACTTGCTAATCAAAGCTCACGAGAAGGCCGTAAGCAATGGATTTGTAGGAACTGACGAAGCGTCACTCGTAGAACGAATCGGAGTGCCGGTCAGAATTGTGGAAGGGAGCCAAATGAATATCAAAATTACAACCCGTGAGGATCTAAGACTGGCAAAGGTTCTGGCAAAACGTCAGCCATGAAACCAAACAGCCATTTGCATCTGGTTGATCAAATCCCTATTTTTTATCCGTCTTTAAACAAGGCAGAAACCCAATGATTCCAATTACCATAATCACCATTCTCAGTTATCTCGTCGGATCCATTCCTACGAGCATTATCATTGCGAGGTGGAAGAAGGGCGTTGATATTCGCCAGCATGGCAGTGGTAACGCCGGCGGAACGAATGTCATTCGCGTCCTTGGCTGGAAGGCCGGCGTGTCCGTGATTCTGACGGATATGGCGAAAGGCCTTTTTGCCACAATGGTCATTGCCCGACTGATGTACGGACCGATTCCCTTTGAGAACTCGACACCATTCGACGATTTCACGATTGTGCAGATCATTGCAGGTTGCTCCGCGATTCTTGGGCACATTTGGACTCTTTTTGCAGGATTTAAGGGAGGAAAAGGTATTGCGACGGCTGCGGGTATGCTCATCGGCGTTGCGCCTGTCGAAGTTGCCGTCTCGCTTGGCGTCTTTACGACAGTATTCCTCATTACGCATTATGTGTCAGCGGGTTCGTTAAGTGCCGCAGTAGCATTCCCGCTCACGATGTTCTTCCGCGAGAATATCTTCATGGTTGAGATTCCCGGTTACAACACGCTGATTTTCTTCAGTATTGGCGTTTCACTTCTTATCATCTATACCCATCGCAGTAATATCAAACGGCTGTGGAAGGGAACGGAGAATAAGATTTCCCGCATTCCATTCTTCAGCAAGAGATGATTAAGTTTCTCATCAGGGCTTCTGCCCGTTAACGTCTCAGCAAGACTATCATGCGAATTGCCGTGCTTGGAGCAGGGAGTTGGGGAACGACTCTGGCGATCCTGCTCACGGAAAACTCACACACGCTCTCACTTTGGTCGTATCGACCAGAGCATGCAGACGCAATCAACCGGCGGCGCGAGAACGACGAGTTCCTGCCCGGCATCAGGATCCCCGACTCCATAAGCATTACCAGCGATCTTCAAGCGGCTCTTGATGGAGCCGAGATGACAGTAGCCGCGGTACCATCCCAATTTCTTCGCAGTGTGCTTCAAAAAGCTGGGAACTCCTTCGACAACCGCAGTATTTTCGTCAACGTGGCAAAGGGGATTGAAAACAACTCTCTCCTTACAATGTCACAAATGATTCACAGTGTTCTGCCGGACTTCCCTGAGAAACATATCGCGACACTCTCAGGACCAAGTCATGCAGAAGAAGTCAGCATGAAGATTCCCACGACGGTTGTTGCAGCATCCGTCAACATGGAAACCGCAAAGCAGGTGCAAACAGCATTCATACGTCCATACTTTCGGGTGTATCAATCCACCGATATCATGGGAGTCGAGTTTGGCGGATCGCTGAAGAACGTCATCGCTATTGCGGCTGGGATCATTGATGGTGCGAACCTCGGTGATAATACGAAGGCAGCCGTGATGACTCGCGGCATTGCCGAAATCGCGCGCATCGGCGTAGCGCACGGAGCGCACGTTCGAACGTTTTCCGGTCTCTCCGGCATTGGTGATTTAATGGTAACGTGCATGAGTCGTCATAGTCGCAACAGGCATGTCGGTGTTGAGATAGGTAAGGGCCGAAAGCTGCCGGAGATTCTTTCAGGCATGGTCATGGTTGCCGAAGGTATTGCAACGACCCAATCCGCGAATGATTTAGCAAGGAAAACCGGAGTAGTAGCCCCGATTATTTCCGAGGTGCACAAGATTCTTTTTGAAGAGAAAGACCCGCTCAAAGCATGTCACGATCTCATGACGCGGGATCCAAAGGGTGAGGTATAGGCCCTTTTCTTTGCAAATCCATGAACATCGGCTACGCGAGGTGCAAATTGCAGGCATCAAGGCGCGATTGAGCAAGTAGAATTCGCAATCCATGTGAACAAAAAAAAAGCCCGCACTTTGGCGGGCTTTTGTCTTTGGGTTCAGGTGCTACACCTGTTCCTTGTCCGGCTTGTACACTTTCTTGGGTCGTGTTTTCTTCCGGATGTATTTCTTCTCGACTGTGGGTGTTACCGGTTTCGGCTCCTCCACGTCGGGATAGGTGTAGATGTCATACTTGTAGTTGCGCAGAATGATCTCGTTGCCGTTACGGCCAAGAACGTACTGTGGCAACATTGGGATTTTCCCACCTCCGCCCGGTGCGTCAATAACGAAATGCGGGATTGCCAGTCCTGACGTGTGCCCGCGCAGTTTGTCCATGATATCCAATCCTACGCTGACTGGTGCACGGAAGTGGTTTGCACCTTTGGTGATATCCGCCTGATACAGATAGTACGGTCGCACGCGCATAAACAACAGTTTACGCATCAGTTCAAGCATGACGTCAGGGTTATCGTTAACGCCTTTCATGAGCACAGCCTGGTTTCCTACCGGAATGCCCGCGTCGGCAAGCATTTCGCATGCACGTTTTGCTTCCGGTGTACATTCCCAGGGATGATTGAAGTGCGTGTTGACGTAAATGGGATGATACTTGCGAAGCATCTTGCACAACTTTGGAGTTACGCGTTGAGGTAAAACGCAGGGCATCTTCGTCCCAAGACGAATGATCTCCACATGGGGAATTGCGCGCAATCCTGACACAATCTTTTCAAGCATAAAGTCCGTTAGCATCAACGGGTCGCCGCCGGAAAGAATGATGTCACGTACTTCCGGATGGGCGGCAATATAGTCAATACCGTCCTGGATGAACTTCATGTTGATCTTTGTGGAGTCGCCGACTTTTCGTTTGCGCGTGCAGAACCGACAATACATCGAGCACTGACTTGTCGTAAGAAAGAGCACCCGGTCCGGATAACGGTGAACAATGCTGGGGACCGGACTGTGAGCGTCTTCCGCGAGTGGATCTTCGGGAAAGCCATCCTCTTCAAGTTCTTTTCCATCTGGAATGCATTGGAGCCAGATAGGATCCCCGGGATAGCGGATCAGACTCAGGTAATAGGGATTAATCCTGATATGAAATAGTTTGTTTAAACGGTCGGCGAGTTCGCTATCGAACCCGAACCGCTCTACCAAATCCTTCCCACTGTCAACACTCTGCCGCAACATTTCCTGCCAGAGTTCCATGGTTACCTTTATGCCTCCGACTCCTTTATGAGAGATATTTACCATACACCACGAGGTCATCACCGGGCTGGTAGTAATGTGCTATGCGTGCCAGCTCGGAGTACCCGTGGTTGACGTAAAACTTCCGCGTGTTCTGATACTTTAGTTGAGATGATGTTTCCGCAATGAGCAGACGGCCATTTAATGATTGCACCAGACGCTCGGCGTGGGTGTTCAGCATCCCACCGATACCTTTGCCCTGAGCGGACGGCTTCACGGCGATCCAATAGAGGTCAAATGTTCCGCCTGTTGCCGGCGTTGGTCCAATACAATAATAGCCCGTCACTTCGCCATTAGAAAGGCAGGAATAGATAATGTAATCCTGTTGGCCAGGTTTGTCGAGAACGGTATCAACAAGCTCGATGGCTATTGAGATTTCCTCTTCCGTGAAAACCCCGGTCTCTTCGAGTAGTTGATAGATATGCTTGCGGTCCTCGCGTTGCAGGGAACGGATGTATGTCGCTTCTGTTTCGGCGAGAACCGGAGCGGATGGTTCGGTCAACTGCATCGTTCGAGTGCCGACTCAACGATTTTGGTGACAACCTCGGGAAAGCTCCAGCCGTAAGCCCGCGCGGAGCGCGCAAACCCGGCGTCGTCGGAGATATCGGGGTTAGGGTTCACTTCAAGCATGTAGGGCGTATTGTCTTTTGATACGCGGAAGTCCACCCGCGCATAATCTCTACACCCGATAAGCTGATAGCATCGAAGCGCAATATCCTTGAGTTGAGATTCGAGAGATGAGGTGATATTTGCGGGACAGACACCCTTTGTTCCTTCGTAAGCAACGGTTCCGTTCATCCATTTTGCTTCGTAGCTGACGATTCGGTGCATTCCGTCAGTCAGCCCGGAAAAATCAATCTCGGAGATCGGAAACACGATTGGTTTCCTGTTTCCCACAATTGCAACGTTGAACTCTCTTCCTTCAACATATTCCTCCACGAGTGCCGCCTGATCGAATTCCTGATGGATGTATCGGATACGCTTGCGGAGATCGGATACTGTATTCACAATTGACTCGTCGGAGATGCCTACACTTGCGTCCTCACGCGAGGGCTTCACAATAAGAGGAAAGCGCAAGTCGTCCCTGACGGTCGCCTTGGCGGTGGTTCGTACAAGCTGGAACTTCGGAGTGTTGATGCCGTGATATGTAAGGATTTCCTTCACGCGGGCCTTGTTCAACGCCGTACCCAGGGTCATCGGGTTGGCGCCGGTATAGGGAATCTTCATCAGTTCGTAAAGCCCGGCGATGTTCATTTCCTGGATCGACTCGTTCTCAACACACTCCACCAGATTAAAGATCAAACCGGGCTTCTGCTCGCGGAGATAGTCAATCAGACGGCCGACATTGCTGTCCACGTTGAAGATGGATGCCTTGTAGCCGATGGTATCAAGCGCCGCCTTGATATCTTGCATCTCTTCCAGGACGCCAAGTTCCGAGAGATCAACCGATGATTGAACTGCGGTTTTGCCATTCGATACTTTTCGGCGCGGAAGTGGGCCTTCGTTCAGCTTACCATTTTCACCGATGTACTTGCGGTTCTCCTCGGATCCCGCGACGGGCTCATTGTAGAGAATGGCGATACGAAGTTTCTTAGGCATGCTGCCTCACAACAAGGTGAATCCGGCGGCTGTCTGTTCGTCAGACAAGCGTTTCGAGTTCTTGTTTTGCTCCGATACCACAGCGCGTCATGGCGTGGTCCAGTACCGCGTTGATCAATCCGCTGTAAGAAAGGCCATCAGCCCGAGCAGCTTTTGGAAAGCAGGAGTTGTCCTCCGGCTTCGGCAAAATCCCGGGGAGTGGATTGACTTCAAGAACATTTGGCCGGCCATGTGTATCGCAACGGACGTCAATGCGCGCCCAGTCGCGGCACTCAAGTACTTTGTAGGTATCCAGGCAGAGAGAAGTGATCTCCTGCCGGAGCGATTCATCGAGAGGGGCAGGACATTCGAAGATGTCGAGCGGGTTCTCCGTGGTATCCCAAATCCACTTTGCTTCATACGAATAGATGGGATTCATTCCGCGGGGAAGAGCATCAAACTTGATTTCGACGATGGGGAGAACCCTTGCGTCATTGCCGTTGCCAAGAATTGCCACGGTGAATTCGCGCCCGGGAAGGTATTCCTCTATTAAAGCCGGCTGGTTGTAGGACTCCAGGATTGTCCTGACTTCACGATCCAAGTCCTCCATGTTCCGCGCAACACACGAATTATAGATGCCTTTGCTCGATCCCTCATGCAACGGCTTGACCATTGCAGGGAACTTTACACGTGCGTCGTCAAAATCATCCATTGTCCGCACAACCGCAAACTGTGCCGTTGGAACATGATGATAGGAAAGGATCTCCTTCGCGCGGGCTTTGTCCAGACATATGCCGAGAGTGAGCGGATTTGATCCGAGATAAGGAATGTTGAGCATCTCAAGGAGGGCGGGAATCTGGGCTTCGCGCGAAACGCCGTGCAATCCTTCCGCCATATTGAAAACAAAATCAGGTTTGGTGGAAAGAAGTTTCTGAAACGCGTGTTCGTCTGCTTCAATCAATTCCACATTGTACCGTTCCGCGATTGCTTCCTCTACGGCGTTCACCGTTTCCATCGAATCCCATTCCGCGTACATATCATTCGTGCGTTCAGGAGATGGAATTACCCCGGTGCTATGGCCTGAAGATACCTGGGAAACGTTGCTAAGGTTGGTTTGTGCTTGGCCTGCAGTGGAAGACGATTGAAGTGTTGCTTCCGGTTTCACATTGTAGATGAGTGCGATTGTCAAAGAGGACTTCGGAAGCTGTAGCGGTGTACTACTCAGAAACTCTCCTTACATGTTCAACATCATTGTTAACTCGTGTGCTAATATAAACTTTTTGAAATCCATGTCAAGGAAAAAATGCATTTCGCGACGACAAAATCATCTTCGCGTCACCGGCGCGAGTCGCGAACGAAGTCGTCAACCGACGTGAAGCAGAGTCATCGAGTCGGGAGGTGAACCGCGGAGGTGTTCGCGGAGCGCGTGATGGTCGGGATGCACGAGCGCGGGGTCGCGCTCAACGATGTTGAAGGCGTCTGTTCTCGCGGCATCAAGGATGCGGGAGTCGGTGAGGATGTCGGCAACCTTGAACTCAGGAATTCCGCTCTGACGAGTTCCGAAGAAGTCTCCCGGGCCACGCAACGCCAGATCAATCTCCGCAATCCTGAAGCCGTCCGTGGTAGCCGCCATTGTTGCAAGTCGTTGTGCAGCAAGCTCTTCCGGAGTCATGCCGGAGAATTCAGTCGTCAGTCCGTCAAGGCGCTTCGCCTTTGCTACCGTCCAATCGCCAGCCATCAGGACGCAATAGGATTGATCCGAACCTCGTCCAACCCGACCTCGCAACTGGTGAAGTTGCGCGAGGCCGAACCGTTCCGCGTTCTCTATGACCATCACCGTCGCGTTGGGAATGTCAATCCCAACTTCAATGATGGTTGTAGCGACGAGGATGTCCAGCTCCCCTGCCTTGAAAGCATCCATCAAGGTCTCCTTCTCACTGCCGTCGAGTCGCCCATGCAGCAATCCAAGCCTGAGGTCGGGGAAGACGTCATCCCTCAGACGCTCAAAGTGGGTCGTGGCCGCCTTCAAGTCCACTTTCTCGGAATCATCTATCAATGGATAGACGAAATAGACCTGCCGACCGCTCCTGACTTGGTCCGAGACAAAAGAGTAAACCTCTTTGGCCATCTGGTCAGACCGGAGGACGGTCTTGATGGGCTTCCGGTCCCTTGGGAGCTCATCAATAGTCGAAACGTCCAGGTCTCCGTAGAGAGTTAGCGAGAGCGTTCGGGGAATCGGAGTTGCCGTCATGACGAGGACGTCAGGGTTGCCGCCTTTCTTCCGGAGGGAGGCCCTCTGTAAGACCCCAAACCTGTGCTGTTCATCGATCACGATGAAGCCCAACCGGGCAAAGTCCACCGCTGATTCGAAAACGGCATGAGTCCCGACGACAATCTGCGCCGTACCGCGTTGAATATCATCAAGAATATCCCTTCGCAGACGGGCTTTCTGGCCGCCAATGAGTAATCGAACATTTACCGGAACGGTTCTTAACAGATTTGAGAGCGTACGGAAATGCTGTTCCGCGAGAATTTCCGTTGGCGACATGAACGCCGCCTGGTAGCCATTGTCGATGGCAATCAGCATGCAGATGAGTGCCACGATGGTTTTTCCGCTTCCCACATCTCCCTGGAGCAGTCTGTTAAGGGATCGGGTCTCTTTCATGTCGGCGGTTATTTCATTGATTACCCTGATCTGAGCCTTTGTGAGTTTGAACGGAAGGGAATCGACGAGTTGGCGCGCGAGCTTGCTTTCAACTTCAAATCGGATTCCGCCGGTTTCTGCCTTGCTGAAGTGTCGTTTCAAGGCAAGCTTGACCTGAAAATGGAAGAACTCCTCATACTTCAGTCTGTACAGGCCTTCGGCTATTTCCCGCCTGGATTGGGGCAAATGAATGACGTGAAACGCATCGCCCAGCGACCTGAGGGAGTGTGCTCGAACAACAGATTGCGGCAAGGTCTCAGGACCCGAACTGGGTGAGCTTCGAAGTGCTGAAGCAATGATCCTTCGCAGCCCGCCGCTGTCCAATCCAACTTTCTCTAATTCCTGGGTTGATGGGTAAAGGGGAATCAACCTTCCGGTGTTCAAGGCGTTCCGCCACTCAACTGCGGTTTCGTCGTCGCCTTCCACATTACGCGGAGCGAGGTGGTCAACTGAGGGATGAACGATTTGCAAGACATTCCCGAAGAAGGAGGGTTGGCCTGAGACGGCAAGTGTTTCTCCGACTTCAAATGCCTTTTTCCAGTATTGCACTCCTCCAAACCAGACGCATTGCATTGAGCCGGTGTTATCGCCGAGAATCAGGACGAACCTTGCCTTCCGGCCGTAGCCAACCAGCCGGAATGAGCGAACTTCCCCAACAACGGTCACGTCGTTCCGAACATCGGGTCCTTCCATGGAGCCGGAATCCGCCGGTTGGAGCTTTCCATTCCGCAGTGCCTCAATTGTTACGATGGTACTCCGGTCGATGTATCTTCTGGGGATGAGGAAAAGTAGATCGCCGAGGGTCGTGATTCCCTGACCTGAAAGAACAGATGCCCTTCTTGGTCCGATACCGGGAAGGAATCGAATGGGAATGTCGAGAGTGTTTTTGGAATGAGGTTGTGCCATCTGATGATGGCTAGACAGCGGCGTTCGTCACGCTAATTGCCGGGCCTACGAAGCTTGCTGTTCCAGTAGCCATAGGCGAAATAAAGCACAAGCCCGATGAGAAGCCATATCCCGAATCGAACCCAGGTAACTCCGGGCAGTCCAAGCATGAGGTACACACACATTGCCGCACCGAGGATCGGTACAAGTGGCACGAGAGGAGTTTTGAACACCCGTTGTTGATTTGGAGCAATGGCACGGAGGATGATAATCCCCATACAAACCAGCACAAACGCAAAGAGCGTCCCGATGTTTGTCAGCTCCACGATTTCGTTTATGTTTGCAAAGCCGGCAACAACCGCAACAACGATTCCTGTCCAAATGGTTGTCACGTGCGGGGTTCGGTACTTCGGGTGGACGCGAGAGAAATATGGAGGAAGCAATCCATCGCGCGACATGGCAAAGAAAATCCGCGGTTGGCCAAGCTGAAACACAAGCAACACTGCCGTCATTGAGACGACAGCCCCGAATGCAACAATTCCTGCGGCCCAATCCAATCCGATCGCGGCAAATGCCGCGGCAAGAGGATCTGCCACACCGAGTTGATCCCATGATTGCATCCCCGTGAGAACGGCGGCTGTTGCAACATAAATAACAGTACAAACGATTAGCGAGCCGATGATTCCGACAGGAACGTCCCTGCCCGGGTTTTTACATTCCTCTGCGGCTGTGGAAACGGCGTCGAATCCGATGAAGGCGAAGAAGATCAGACTCGCTCCCGTCCACACCCCCGCGAACCCATTCGGCATAAACGGAGACCAGTTCTCCGGCTTGACGTAAAATGCACCGACTGCGATGAAGAACAGAAGTATGCCGATCTTGATAACAACCATGACGTTATTTGCGCGGGCAGATTCCTTTACGCCGACGACGAGGAGCCACGTTACAAGTCCGACGATAATCGACGCCAGCAAATTGAAGATGATGGGAATTCCAGCGATGGTCGGATGAGAAACCCACGCTTCATAGGGAAGCGCAACAGAGGGTGAAATGGCTCCGCCTGCGGCGCTGACCGCTTCACCTGCCTGAGATGCTGAACGATAATCAACGGCAATCCATGCAGGGATGTGAATCCCGAATCCTTCGCACAACTGGTGGAAATATGCCGCCCAAGCAATAGCTACCGCCACGTTGCCAACAGCGTATTCAATGATCAGATCCCACCCGATTATCCACGCTACAAGTTCACCGAGTGTAGCATAGGAATATGTGTACGCGCTTCCCGAGATCGGCACAAGAGCCGCAAACTCAGCATAGCACAAAGCACAGAATGCACAGGCAACGGCAGTCAACACGAATGACAGCATGACACCCGGACCGGCTCCCACATGCTCGGCACCACCGGCCGCGGCTGTTCCGATAACAGCAAAAATCCCAGTGCCGATGATCGCGCCTATTCCCAGGGACAATAAATCCATGGAGCCAAGCGTCCGCTTCAGCGAACTTTCACCGTCTGTTTTGGCGTCATGGAGAATGTTATCTAGCGACTTGGTTCGAAGGATGCTCTTTAGGATGGCAATGTTCCTTTCAAGGGGGTGGGTCAAAGTGGTCGCAAGATAGTTTGTTTCGAGAAAAGGCGCAAGGCATTACTTGCCTTCGCAATCGAAAGAGGTTACCTTTTACCGCCTTTGTTACAGGTGCCACGACTGCTTTCAGAACAAGGAGAATATAGAATGCCTTTTGAGGTGCCGAGTCTTGAAGAAATCATCATGTGGGGAGGATACATCGGTCTCTTCGCCATTATCTTTGCAGAAACAGGGCTACTCATCGGGTTCTTCCTGCCGGGCGATTCGCTTCTGGTAACGGCCGGGCTCCTCATTGCAAGCGGAAAAGTTCAGATGGATGTATGGTTGCTGATTATTCTCCTGAGTATTGCTGCCATTGTTGGTGATGCCGTCGGATACAGCATAGGAAGGAGAGCAGGACAGAAATTATACAACAGACCGCAATCCAGATTTTTCCGGCGTGATCATCTGGTCAAAACGAGGGAGTTTTATGAGAAGTATGGCGGTGTAACCATTGTCCTTGCCCGATTCATGCCTTTTGCGAGGACGTTTGCTCCCGTCGTTGCGGGAGTCGCTGAAATGAGGTACCGTCGGTTTGCAATGTTCAATATTACTGGCGGCATCGGTTGGATTGCCAGCATGACCCTCCTGGGCTATTACCTTGGCAGGGCGATTCCGGATATTGACAAAAAAATCGAATACGTCATTGCCATTGTTGTTCTTCTCTCGATTTCACCACTCATTATCAAATACCTTCAACACAAATTTCAGAAGAAGAAAGCTCCAGACCTGGCTGGCGATTAAGGAGCAATCTTTTGCGTCCTTACCGTAGAAACTCAGTCCCTTTTTTGATATATTTGAACCCGTTGTTGATGGCCTCTTTTTGGTGTTTGTCCCTACGAGTTGGTCACCGCTGGGCAGTTACACACCGAACGTTGCACCGTGTAGTTGGTCGAAAAAATCACCCGAAGCATATAATGTTGAAAGGAGTATCCATACCCGTATGGAACTGAATCTTATTCTTGGCATCAGCGTGCTTGGTTTGCTGTTTGCCTTCTATCTTATCAAGGATGTTATGAAGAGGGATACCGGCACCGAAAAGATGCAGGAAATCTCAAATGCCATCAAGGCGGGTGCGGAAGCGTTTCTGAAACGACAGAATCGCACCATCCTGTATCTTGCGATTGCCCTTGCGGCGCTCATCTATATTCTCTATGCCTTTGTTCGTGCACATAACGAGCACGACCCCGCAAGCCCCGGTGATCTTGCTCTTTGGACCACATTGTCGTTCATCCTTGGCGCTCTCTGTTCGGTGGCTGCCGGTTATATGGGTATGTGGGTTGCGATCCGTTCAAATATCAGAACAGCGGCTGGCGCTACCAAGGATATGAACAGCGCGCTCCAGCCGGCGCTTCGTGGTGGAGCAGTTTCTGGATTCTTCGTTGTTGCAATGAGCTTGCTCGGTGTTGCCGGTCTCTTTGCAATCGTGAATGCAACCGGCGTTGCTACTGATGTAACAAAAATTCCTCTGCTGATCGTGGGTTACGGTTTCGGTGCAAGCTTCGTTGCTCTCTTCGCCCAGCTTGGCGGAGGGATCTATACCAAGGCCGCGGATGTTGGTGCTGACCTTGTCGGCAAAGTTGAAGCCGGCATTCCGGAAGATGATCCTCGCAACCCTGCGGTTGTTGCGGACCTTGTCGGAGACAACGTCGGTGACTGTGCCGGCCGCGGTGCTGACCTTTTTGAATCCACCGCCGCAGAAAACATCGGCGCAATGATTCTTGCGGCAGGATTGTACAATGCGAACGTCGCCGCATTTGAGGCACAAGAGTTGACCCTGCTCGGAGTGTTGCTGTTCCCGCTTGTAGCCCGTGCATTTGGTATTATCGCCTCGATCGTCGGCATCATGTCAGTGAAGGCGAACGATACAGAAGACCCGATGAAGGCATTGAACCGCGGATATTACGTAACATCGGTTCTTGCAATCGCTGGGTTCTATATTGCTTCGCATTGGCTGCTTGGTTCGCAGTACTATTTTAATTTCTTCCTCTGCGGACTTGTAGGCGTTTTGACCTCACTTGCATTCGTTATCATCACACAATACTACACTGAGTACAAATACCGTCCTGTGAAGTCGATTGCTGAAGCTTCTCAAACCGGACCCGCGACGAATATCATCAGCGGTATTGCGGTTGGTATGGAGTCCACCGGATATCCCGTGCTTGTTATCGCAGCCGCGATTGTAAGCGCTTATTTCCTTGGTGAAAGCTCGGGATTACAGCACGCTGGTTTGTTCGGCACCGCGGTAGCCACCATGGGTATGCTTGGGACGGCGGCGTACATTCTCGCAATGGATACATTCGGCCCGATTACCGATAACGCCGGCGGTATTGTCGAGATGAGTCAACAGCCGGAAGCCATTCGCGAACGAACAGACCGCCTGGATTCGGTTGGCAACACCACCAAGGCGCTGACCAAGGGCTACGCGGTTGGTTCAGCGGCGCTGGCGGCGTTTCTTCTGTTCAGTGCATACATAGATGAAGTAAAGATTTACATGCCGAGTTTTTCGGGCGTCATCAACTTGAACAAACCTGAGGTTTTTGTCGGCGCAATGTTTGGAGCAGTGCTGGTGTTTTTGTTCTCCTCGATGGCGATCAAGGCGGTTGGTCGCGCGGCGTACTCGATTATCAACAACGTCCGCGATCAGTTCAAAAACAATCCGGGCATTATGAAGGGAACTTCAAAGCCGGACTACGGTCAGTGCGTTGATATTGCAACGAAAGCCGCCCTGAGAGAAATGGTTATGCCTGGCCTGCTCGTGGTTGGCCTTCCGATTGTTGTCGGATTGCTGTTCAAGTGGCTGTATGTTGCCTCCGGTTCACCGATGCACGGGGCAAGCGGTGCGGAAGTTGTCGGCGGCTTGCTGATGGTCGGCACCATTGTCGGAATTCTCATGGCGCTCTTCCTGAACAACGGCGGCGGAGCCTGGGACAACGCGAAGAAATACATCGAAACCGGTGCATACGGCGGCAAGCGTTCGGATCCGCATAAGGCCGCGGTTGTTGGCGATACGGTTGGCGATCCGTTCAAAGATACGGCCGGACCCTCATTGCACGTGTTGATCAAGTTGCTCAGCACAATTACACTTGTGCTTGCACCGTTGTTTATCTAATCGGAGAGGGAGATTGACCATGAAATCAGTATTGTTGCTCAGTCCGTTTCTTCTCCTCATCGGCGTAGCATTCGCCGGTGAGGATGAATGGAAGGAACTTGAGGCGTTTCATTCAGTGATGGCTGAGACTTTCCACCCGGCAGAGGACGGAGACCTGAAGCCAGTCCGTGAGAACGCGGGTGATCTGGTTGCAAAAGCAAAGGCGTGGCAGGAATCTCCGGTCCCGGCTGGATTCGACAAGACCCTGACGACGAAGCCACTCAAGACGCTTGTTGCGAAATGCAAAGAGGTTCAATCGGCGGTGAAGGCGAAGAAGAGTGATGCTGAACTGACGAAGCTCATCACCGGTGCGCATGATGCTTTTCATGAGATTGTGGAAAAGTGCAGAACGACAGAGAAGAAGGATGATCATAAGGGGCACAATCACTAAGTCAACGTTGCAGGTCAACACTACAAGGGGCGCTCGAATGGGCGCCCTTTGTGTTTGAGGCCCCATCCACAATTGACTCTCGCGGTTCAATTCGCTATGGTTTTTGATTGGACCCCATGTTTAATCTTCTCAAGAAACATATCGCAGCGAGAGTATCGCTCACCGACGAAGAGTTTGAAACCTGTTGTTCATATTTCGTTCCGAAGAATCTCAAGAAGCACCAGTTCTTTCTGATGGAAGGCGAAGTCTGCAAGCAGATTGCATTCGTTACAAAAGGATGCCTGCGTGCATATTCCGTTGATGCGAGAGGTGTTGAACATGTTCTGCAATTCGCCATTGAGGATTGGTGGATTTCTGATCCTCTCAGTTTTCTCACCGGCGCTCCATCCACATACACTATCGATGTCCTTGAAGATTCTTCGGTTTTGCTACTGGATAAGCCCGCGAGAGAAGAAATGATGATTGCAGTTCCGATGATGGAGCGTGTGTTTCGATTGCTTCAGGAGGCACACCTGGTTGCCACGCACAGGCGCATCACCGAATCGTTGAGTCTTTCCGCCGAGGAACGCTACACACGGTTTCTTGAAACATACCCCAAGCTGACGGAAAGAATCTCGCAGGGTCAGATCGCCTCCTATCTTGGCATCACGCCTCAATCGCTCAGCCGAATCCGAAAAGACCGCTCCCGCAAGGCCTGAATCGTTACCGTAGGTTAATATTTCTTTTTCACCTGAGTGAATGTTCCGTCGTGTTTACAGAGGTATCTTGTGCCATACAACAAGCATACTTCAAACGACACAAAGAGGAGAGCTACAATGGCACAATGGAAAATCGATCCCGCACACTCGGAAGTTCATTTCAAGGTGAAGCACCTTGTGATTTCCACGGTTACCGGCAGGTTCACGTCGTTTGACGCAACGATTGAATCTTCACAGGAGGATTTCAGTGATGCCGTTATCCGGTTTGAAGCGGATGTCAAGAGCATCAACACGGGCAACGCTCAACGCGATGCGCATCTTGTGTCACCGGATTTCTTTGATGCCGCAAACCATGAGAAGATCTCGTTTGCTTCTGCCGGTGTGACGGTCGTCTCCGACCATGAAATGCTGGTGAATGGCCGATTGACGTTGCGCGGAGTTACGCATGAGATAGCACTCAATGTCATCAACAATGGAACTGTTCGCGGATTCGCTGGTAACAAGGTTGCCGGATTTGAAATCGCAGGAAGGGTCAACCGGTTTGACTACGGCCTTCAATGGAATGCCGTAACGGAAGCCGGCGGGGTTGTGGTGGGCAATGAAGTCAAAATAGAAATCCTCGCTGAATTCACTGAGGTACTTGCCGAATCAAAAGCTGCCTGACCGAGGCCATCAAATGTTGCGCAATTGCAGGGACGTTCATAGTGAATGTCCCTGTTTTTTTTCGGAAGTCATCTCTGTGCTATAGTTGCCTCACGTGCTCCAATTCAGTAGATTCAATCAACCACATTCCATCCCTGATGTTTTTCAATGCGTATTCCGGATCATAAAATAGATGAAGTCCGCTCCGCTGCTGACATCATTGATGTCATTGCGGGATACGTTCGCCTGAAAAAAAGAGGAAAGAATTTTCTCGGGCTTTGTCCGTTTCACCAAGAGAAGACCCCATCGTTTACCGCCAGCCAGGAGAAGCAGATGTATTACTGTTTCGGTTGTGGCAAGGGGGGGAATGTCTTCACTTTCCTGATGGATGTTGAGAAGGTCTCGTTCATCGAGTCAGTGAGAACGCTGGCGGAGCGGTTTGCAATTCCGCTTCCCATTGAGGGCTCAATCTCAAACGAGGAAGCTACTGAGAACGAAAAGCTCTATAACATCTGCCGCACAGCCGGGCTTCACTTCCATGAGAACCTCTCCACAGTCGAAGGAAAGCTATCGCTTGAGTACTTTCATCATCGCGGGTTCACCGATGAGACCATCCGGAAGTTCGGACTCGGATATTCGCTGAATACATGGGACGATCTCCTTCGTCATGCCGGTGGTGATCCCGCGCTTCTTGAGAAGGCAGGACTTGCCATTCGCAGAGAGGATGGTTCAGGGTACTACGATCGTTTCCGGGGCAGGGCGATGTTCCCCATTTTTTCTTCCTCGGGTCGCGTCATCGGATTTGGTGCGCGCAAGATGCGCGAGGATGATCCGGTTGATGGAAAGTATATTAACTCGCCTGAAACAAAAATCTACAACAAGAGCAAAACGCTCTACGGACTCTTTCAATCCAAGGATGTAATTCGGGAACAGGAGTACGCAATTCTGGTCGAAGGATACGCTGACCTTATTTCCGTTTTTCAGGCGGGCATTGAGAACGTGGTTGCATCGAGCGGAACGGCGTTAACGCCGGAGCAAATTCGATTGGTTGCGCGCTATGCGAAGAACATCACGCTTGTCTACGATGCGGATTCCGCGGGTTCCAAGGCGGCACTGCGTGGGGTTGATCTGATTATCGATGGCGGCCTTGATGTGAAGATCGCGGAATTGCCCGAAGGTGATGACCCTGATTCCTTCGTGAAGAAGCATGGCGGCAAGGAGTTCAAAACCCTTCTTGAAAATGCCGGTTCATTCCTCGACTTCAAGGCGAAGACATTCAAGGACCAGGGATATTTTGAAACGCCGGAGGGCCAAACGAAAGCGGTTCGTTCGATTGTTGAAACAATCAGCAAGATGAAGGATGAACTGAAGCGGAGCTTCTACATCAAATCCGTCGCCGAACGGTACGGTGTGTATGAATCGGTTCTATTGAGGGAGCTGGAGTCCATTCTCGGCCATGACCGACGAAGGACAAGGGTTGGAAAGGAAGATGCGTCGCGTCGAGAATCAATCGCACCAAGACGGGAAACGGAACGACCTTCGGGTGATACTCTTTCCCCTGCTCAGCGGGATTTGTTGAAACTCATGCTGGAACATGGCCCGACAATGGTGAAGAAAATAATGCCGCAGGTTCCAGGTGATACTTTCGCGCAGGGTCTGGCTTCGAAGCTTGTGAGTACGATGGTTGATCAGACAAACGAGGGTTTAGAGTGGGAGGCTGGTACCCTTGTGAACAATGCAGATGATGAAATGAAGAACTTCATTGCTGATTTGGTCTTCACAAAGTACGAAATCAGCAAAGGATGGACGGAACTGAACGCGGAGCCGGAGAAGGTCAATCCCATGAGCATTGCCGAGCACTGTTTTGTTCTTCTGCGTCGCCAGGAAATCGATCGCCAGATCGAAGTGAACCAGCGAGGGCTGAAGGATGCATCCGGTCGCGGTGAATTGCTTCGACAGTTCCTCGAACGCCACCAGCAATTGCTGGAGGAGAAGAAAGAGCTGCTGAAGAAAACTGATGTCGCGGAACACTCCTGACAAGTAATGTAGCTGATTCGGTTGCTATTCTTCAATGCATCGGGTATATTGCGAACGGATTTTTTCTCATGCGGAGCCGGTGCATTCTTGTCCCAACGTGGTTCTGTTGTAGCCCCCAAACGCATTCTCCTCGTACGCACCGACCGGCTCGGTGATGTAATTCTCACCCTTCCCATGCTTTCCAATTTGCGTTCCTGTTTTCCCGACGCATTCATTGCCATGCTTCTCAGGCGTTACACGGGCGCCATCATGGAGGGCAACCCGTATCTCAACGAACAAATCTGGTACGACCGGGAGGATGCAGAGCTTATTCCGTTTGGCGCAATGAAGAGCATCCTTCGAAAGCATGACTTTGATACAGCAATAGTAGTCTATCCCACGTTTCGACTTGCGCTCCTGATGTTCGCATCGGGAATCCCCGTTCGCATCGGGACGGGTTATCGATCCTATTCGCTTCTTTTTAACCGCAGAGTGTACGAGCACCGCAAAGATGCCCGGTTACACGAAGTCGAATACAATCTCAACCTTTTGAAGGAACTTGGATGCAAATCGTCATCAGCGCCGGAGTTTCTCATTAAAATTACGCCGCAGACAACTGAGCGTGTTGGCGAACTTCTTCGCGAAGCCGGGGTTGGACCGAAGGAGAACATCGCTGTCCTTCATCCCGGAAGCGGAGGATCCGCGAGGGAATGGGGCGCCGCGAATTTTGGCTCTCTTGCACAAAAGTTTGTGTACAACAACACAAGAGTAATCGTTACAGGAACCGACAAGGAGCGTTCCCTTGTTGAAAGGGTTGTGGATACTTCCGGGAACACGGCGATCTCTTTTGCTGGGAAGCTCTCGATGAAAGAGCTGGCGGCATTGGTCCACCGGTCGAAAGTGTTTGTTGCCAACTCCACCGGCCCGATTCATGTTGCGGCGGCAATGGGAACCCCTGTTGTCGGGATGTATCCCCAGCACACTCCAATGAGCGCTCGCCGATGGGGCCCGTTTACCGATAACAAGGTTGTGTTCACCGCGAAGGGGCCGCTGTATTGTGACAGGTGTTCGGGTGGAAGTGATCAATCGTGTGAATGCATGCAGAGCATCCCGGTCGGAGAAGTGTACGCGGCTGCCTCCAGTCTGATGGAGCGCAACGATCGCGTTTCCCGCGGAAGGACTTCCCTTGCGTAGAACATTTCTGGTCTCCGGCGCGGTGCTTCTCGTGCTCGCATGTTTGCTTGCAGTATCCTCCGGGCAAACAAAGAACAAGAAGAAACAGACAAAGAAACCTACCGCTGCTCAGGTTGCCAAAAAGAGGGCGGATAGTCTCGCCGCTGTTGCAAAAGCAGATTCGATTGCAGGAGTATTGAAGGCCAAGGCCATTGAGGACTCGACAAAACGGGCGTTGGACTCTTTGGCACGATACGCCGATTCCCTCAAGGCGCTCCAGCTTCGCAAGATTGACCAGAAGGCGTTTGGTGTCGGCGAGCGACTTGTCTTCACAGTCAACTACGGATTTGTTACCGCGGGAGAAGCGGTCATGGCTGTGCCCGCATACGATTCCGTCGCGGGAAGAAAATGTTATCGTGTGGAGTTTACCGTCAACTCGCTCCCGAGTTTTTCGTGGATATACAAAGTCGAAGACCGATACCTCACCTTCATTGATGTGGACGCAATTGTCCCATGGAAGTTCGAACAACATATCCGCGAAGGATCATATCGGCGCGACTTCATCGCTGATTTCGATCAGGTGAAGCATGTGGCAGTAACGACTGAAGGGTCGTACCCCATTCCCGAGTATGTTCACGATATCATGTCTGCATTCTACTTTGCGCGCACATTGGATTTTACGAATTCCGAACCGGGTGACGGGACCATCCTGAACAACTTCTATAAAGACAAGACTCATGAACTGAAAGTGAATTTTCTCGGCCGTCAGGAATTGGAAGTTGAGGCTGGGACGTTCAAGACGATTGTCGTTGAACCGCTTGTGAAGGAGGGTGGGCTGTTTAAGAGTGAAGGAAGGATTGTGGTCTGGTTAAGCGACGATGAACGGAAGATCCCGGTACGGGTAAACACCAAAGTGGTGATTGGATCAATCGATACTGAACTGAACTCGTTCAGCGGACTTGCGGGTTCGTTAACTTCAATGATCCGCAAACCATAAAGAACTCAGGAACCGCATGACAGAACCAACGCCCCGACTACCGGAGGAAAAACAAGACGAACCGGGTTCACTCGAAATACCGGCGCAAACTCTTCCTCTCATCCAGCGTATCCCTCCGATTCCGTTTGCCATCTTTGCTCTGGCTTTCGTTTTCGTTTTGTATCAGGTCGTCGGGGGAGCGCTGACGCTGATTGCATTTCAGGGGGAAATCAGCGCCGAAAACGTCAATGGGTTTCGCTGGGCAACGCTTGTCAGCCAGATTCTGTTCATCCTTGTCCCCACTATTGTTCTTGCTCGGCTAAGGTATCCGGCCGCAAGGAACTTCTTCCAACTTCGCGTTCCCGATTACAAGGAGGTTATCCTCAGCGTCATTGCGGTATTCGCGCTTCAGCAAATCCTTCAGACGTATATGCTGGTTCAGGAGGCGATTCCTATCCCTGAGGGAATCAGCAAGTACGTGGACATGTTCAAACAACTCCTGGAGGAGACATACAAGATCCTCGTTGTTGCGAAATCGCCTTCCGAATTTTTCGTGGTTGTGTTGATTGTCGCTCTAACGCCTGCAATCTGTGAGGAGTTGTTCTTCAGAGGGCTGATTCAACACGCTTTTGAAGAGGCGACGCCCGGCCTGAAAGGGGCACTTCTTGCGGGATTTATCTTCGGCGTATACCATATCAATCCGTTTACGCTCATTCCACTCGTTGCACTCGGAACGTTCTTCGGGTTTCTCGTGTACCGTTCGGCAAATCTCACTGTGACAATGTCCGCACATTTCTTCAACAATTTTGTGGCATGCGTTGCCATCTATATGCAATTGGATGAAGATTTTGTTGCGGTGGCTCCCGGAGGGAATGTCTCGACAGCGGATCTCGTTCTGAATTTCGGTGTTTTCGGAGTGGTTTTTCTTGTGGCAACTCATTATTTTATCCGTGTAACAGCCCCAGTTACAGACTTGCCGGAAGGAGACTGAAGATGTCCTACTGCAGAGAATGCGGCTACGAATACACTCCGGGGATAACATCCTGTCCAGATTGCCAAAGCCCTCTTGCTCCGGGTGACCGTGTTACATGTGACCTGTGCAACGAAGAGGTTTCGACGGATGATTTGTTCTGTAAACACTGCGGAGTCATACTGCCGTGGACCTTGGAACGCGAGATGCCCGTCCATTGTGACAAACACTTGTCGCAGGAAGCGATTGGCGCGTGTGTTGTCTGCAAGATGACCTTGTGTGAAGAATGTGCCGTGATGAAAACGGGACGGTTCTTCTGCGCGAAAGATGAGCGCGTCAAAACGGCGTTCAACTGGGTTGCGGCTTGTACAACGAGCACGGACTACGAGGCCGAAATGATCAAAGCAAATCTTGAAGGCGCCGGGATTTCGGCAATGGTGCTTTCGCAGAATGATCATACTTATGTGACGACCGTGGGTGACCTTGCACAGACGGAGGTCATGGTTCCGCGGGAATCACTTGAAGAGGCCCGAAGGTTTATTCGCTCGCTGGAGAGCTCCCACGAAGACTCCGTTCGTTAAGCCGGATTGTGCTTGAATAACCTCGCGATCCGTTCGCTTACAGCACTCATCGGCATCCCTCTCATCATCTGGCTTACGATGTTGGGAGGGTGGTTTTTTTTTAGCCTGATTGCCTTGCTCTCGGCAATCGGGTTGCATGAATTCTATATGCTGGCGCGCCATCGGGGCTCGATACCCCAACTGGCGATGGGTTTGGTGATGGGATTTTGCGTGAACGGAATATTCTTCCACCGGAAGGTGAAACCACTCATCGCAGAAATGCTCACCGGTGTTAGTGTGTTGTCTGCACAAAGCATGTTTGTGTATGGGGTGATCTTTTTTGTCGCTCTGATACTTGTAGTCGAGTTGTTCAGAGGCAGACCCTCCCCGTCGCTCAATGCGGGAACAACGTTGCTTGGGGTTTTTTACGTTTCCCTGTTCTTCGGCACGCTGATTGGAATCCGGGAAATGTTTAATCCGCTTGCATTTCCTGAAGCGTCGGCCGAACACGTCTATGACTGGGGCGGTTACATGGTGATTGTTGTTTTCGCTTCAATTTGGATGTGCGACTCGGCTGCGTACTTTGTCGGGTTGGGCCTGGGGAGGAACAAACTCCTCCCGCGCGTCAGCCCCGGTAAGACGCGCGAAGGCGCCGTCGGCGGATTCCTCGCAGCGGTGATCTGTTTTGTACTTGGGAAAAGCCTCTTCCTCCCCTTTATGTCCATGGGCTCGGCTGTTGTCTGTGGGTTGATTGTCGGAAGCATCGGGCAGATTGGTGATATGGTGGAATCGCTACTTAAGCGAGATAGCAACGTGAAGGATTCCTCGGCAATCATCCCGGGACACGGCGGTGTGCTCGACAGATTCGATAGCCTATTGATGGTTTCACCTGTATTGTTTTTGTATTTGCAGTTTTTCGTAGTCGGATTGAAATAGGTGGATTGTGACGAAGAGTTCAAAGAATAAGGTTCATGTTATCACGATGGGCTGTGCTAAGAACGTCGTGGATTCGGAAAAGTTGATGGCTCAGCTTCAGCTTAGCGACGTTGAAATCACCCCAACGATTGAGGATGCAGACATAGCCGTAATCAATACCTGCGGGTTCATCGAAGCCGCAAAGCGTGAATCCATTGAAATGATTCTCGCGCAGGTGAAAAGGAAGTCTGGCGGCAAGCTGAAGAAGGTGTACGCAATGGGCTGTCTCACCGAGCGCTATAGCAAGGAACTGACACAGGAAATTCCGGAGGTCGACGCCTTCTTCGAATCGAACCAGATAAGCGCGGTTCTAGAAGCCGTCGGCGCAAACCTGAAGGAGGAACTGCTCGGTGAAAGAACGCTCACAACGCCTAATCATGTTGCCTACCTGAAGATTTCCGAGGGCTGTGACAATCCGTGTTCCTTCTGCGCGATTCCAATCATGAGGGGAAAGCATTTCAGCCGAAGTTTGGACGCGATTGTGAAGGAGGCGCGGGGATTGGCCGCAAAGGGTGTGAAGGAATTGGTGGTAATCGGGCAGGACACAACGTATTACGGGTTGGACATTGGCGGCGAACGCCGTTTGCCGCAGTTGTTGCAATCCGTCGCCGACTTGGAAGGCATAGAATGGGTTCGACTCATGTATGCGTATCCTGCGAAGTTTCCGTTGGAAGTTCTTGACGTGATTGCCTCTCACCCGAACATCTGTAAGTACATTGATATGCCGGTCCAGCACATGGCTGATCCGGTTTTGAAATCCATGCGTCGCGGGATTTCAAGGCGCGCAACTGTCGAACTCATCGGGAAAATCCGTGAACGCGTACCGGGAATTGCACTACGTACAACACTGATTGTCGGGTATCCTACTGAAGGGGAGAAGGAGTTTCGGGAGTTACTGGATTTTGTGAACGAGATACGCTTCGACCGTCTCGGTGTATTCACCTATTCCCTCGAAGACGGCACAACTGCATTTCCGCTCGGCGATCCCATCCCAGCGGAGGAAAAAACCCGCCGTTTGAACGCGATCATGGAGGCGCAACAGAAGATCGCCGAAGAAAACAATCAGAACCTCATCGGCACAACACGGCGCGTCATTATCGACCGCGTTGAAGGTGATCAATACATCGGACGCACACGGGCCGATGCGCCGGAAATCGATAATGAAGTGTATGTGACGAGCGCTGTGCACCTGAGGCCCGGACAATTCTGCGATGTTGAAATTATCGACGCAACAGAGTATGATTTGTATGGAACGCATAACCCCCGGGTCGAGGTACGGCTCAACTGACCCCGTTTGTGCGCGGGAGATAGCCATGTTCAAAACAATCCTTGCGTGTGCAATCGTTCTCTTGAACGGCGGATACTCGCACGCCCAGGTTGAAACGGCTGTCAATCCCACGATTGATGACTCCCCGCCTTTCTATGTTGACCTTCTCAGTTTTGCCGCAGCCAATTCATCCGAAACCCGTCTCGATTTGTACCTGCTCGTCGGTTATGATCAGTTGACGTTCATCAGCGAGGGAGGGGAATACAAAGCCTCCTACGAAGTGACGGTTACTCTCAGGGATTCGGCCGGCCAGGTTGTTGTGGAGAAGCTCTGGACCGAGAATGTCTCGACGAGCGATTTCAATGAGTCAGTCTCTCCCGATGCGTTCAGCATGTTGCAACGATCCTTGACTGTTGCGCCGGGAGAATATTCGCTTGTGACCATCGTGCGCGATAAGGAAAACAAGGCGTCGCAACGAATGACGCGAAAGGTGCGCGTCGCTGACTTTTCCCGGAAGCTGTTTGAGCTTAGCGACATCATGCTCGTGAGGAAACTGTCGCTGAACGGCGAGCGGAAGACCATCGTCCCGAATGTCTCTCCCAATGTCGGGGATATCGAGAACGCGTTTCATATTTTTTTTGAAACGTACAACAACACCTCGGCGGAGGATTCAGTCCTGTTCAAAGCAACCGTGCTGACGGAAAAAGAGGAACCGAAGGAATCGACTGAGGTTGTACAGTTTATCAAGCAGGGGCGGACGAGAGTATTCATGAAGATCAACCACGCAGGTCTTTCGCTCGGAAACTACATTGTGGAAATTCGCGCATACGATTCCGCGGGCACGTGGGTTGGCGGGAGAGCGAAGAGGTTTGTTATCAGGTGGAAGGGAATGCCGCGGGCCCTGACCGATTTGAACCTTGCCATTGATCAGCTTCAGTATCTTGCCACCGACAAGCAAATGGATTACATCAAGGAGGCGACCACGCAGGAGGAGAAGCAAAAGAGGTTCATCGAATTCTGGAAATCAAAAGACCCAAACCCGAATACTCCGCGCAACGAAAAGATGGAAGAGTACTACGGCAAAGTAGAATACGCCAACAAGAACTTCGGGCATTACATCGAAGGATGGCGCACGGATATGGGGATGGTGTATATCATCTTCGGGGCGCCAAACAATGTGGATCGCCATCCATTTGATATTGATTCCAAGCCATATGAAGTCTGGTCGTACTACGATCTGAACCACCAATTTGTGTTCGTGGATCAGACCGGCTTCGGCGATTTTCGCCTGACGACCCCGATTTGGGAAATCTGGCAGAGGCCGAGGAACTAAGACCCGCTGATCATTTGACCGCTTCACCATTGCAATTCTGCGCCAATCGGATTAGATTTTAGCAACTTCCATTTCACTAACGGACCTGTTGACCTGATGAGAACGAGCATTTTCGCCATAATAGCGTTTGCTATTGTCCTTCTAAACGTCCCGCAAGCATTTGCCCAACCCTGGTTGACCGCACGCGAGGAAGAAGGCCGCAATTTCTATGATATTCAGCGCGATTTCAATGAGTATTGGAAAGACAGGGATCACACGCAAAAAGCAACCGGCTGGAAGGTCTTTAAGAGATGGGAGTGGTTCTGGGAACAGCGGGTTGCCCCTTCAGGGGAATTCCCAAACCCGATGCAGTTGTACAATGAGTACAAACGAACACAAGCGACTCGCGGCACCAATCCTGAAGTAACCGGCGCTTGGACGGAGATGGGACCCTCCACGTCATCCGGTGGATACTCCGGACTGGGGCGCGCCAATGTAGTGAGAGTGCACCCTTTAGACGCGAACATTGTTTACATCGGAGCGCCGGGAGGCGGGCTTTGGAAATCCACCAACAGCGGTTCGACCTGGTCAACGAACACCGACGAGCTTCCCACGCTTGGAGTTACCGATGTCGTGTTTGATCCGACCGACGCAAGCATCATGTACCTTGCCACCGGAGACGGAGATGGCGGCGATACGTACAGCGTTGGCGTGTTGAAATCCACGGATGGCGGCGCAACATGGAATACAACGGGTCTGAACTGGGCGACATCGCTGACACGGCGCATTAACAGGTTATGGATTCATCCTTCCGACCCGAATATTCTCATCGCTGCAGGCAGCGGCATCCATAAAACAACGAATGGCGGAACATCCTGGGTTCAAACCAACGCCAGCACCCACAAGGATATGGAATTCAAACCCGGCGATCCTTCGATCGTGTACGCCGGAACAAGCGGCGGCGTATACCGTCGGTCAACGAATTCCGGCGATACATGGACGACAGTTTCACTCGGAACCTCCGGTGCCGGCAGGATAGCGTTGGGCGTCACACCAGCCAATCCCGACTATGTGTACGCGCTCGTTGCGGCTTCAAGTGGCGGTGGTTTTCGCGGAATGTATAGATCAACCGACAGCGGTTTGTCCTGGCTTGAGACCTCCACAACACCAAACATTCTCGGATGGGAGGTTGATGGCTCCACAAGCGGCGGACAAGGATCGTACGATCTTGCGATTGCGGTTTCTCAAACAAATGCCGATCAGGTTTTCATCGGCGGCGTAAACAACTGGCGTTCTGATGACGGCGGCGCTTCCTGGAGCATCATCAGCATGTGGTACAGCGGCGCTGGTCCTCCGGCTGTTCATGCCGACCAACACGATCTGTACTTTGTGCCCGGGACCGGTACGCTGTACGCGGGGAACGACGGCGGTATCTATCGAACAACAAACAACGGTTCAAGCTGGTCATGGCTCGGTGCGGGCCTGAAGACCACACAGTTCTACCGGTTCGCGAATTCAGCAACGAACGCCAACGTCCTGTTAGCTGGCGCGCAAGACAACGGGACGAAGGTCCGACAGTCCGGAGGTGCATGGATTGATGCCATCGGCGGCGACGGGATGGAATGTGCGGTGGACCAAACCAACGCGAGCATTATGTACGGAACCCTCTACTACGGCGATATTTTTCGGTCGCAGAACGGCGGCTCCTCTTTTTCACTCATCAGTGGTGCTGTGACTGAGTCCGGCGCCTGGGTCACGCCCTTTGCTTTGCATCCCACGACACCCACAACTATTTTTGCCGGGTATGGAAATGTATGGAAGACGACTAATTCCGGGCGGCGCTTGGACAAACATTGGAGGTGCCACAAGCGGCACGTTGGATGTTCTTGTCATTGCTCCTTCAAATGCAGACTACATTTATCTGGCGAACGGAAGCGTGATGCGGAGAACTACTGACGGGGGAGGTGCCTGGTCCGCCATTGCTTCCCCGACCAGCAACACGATCACATCCATTTGCGTTCATTCCACGAATCCATCAATAGTGTGGGTGACCGGATCCGGTTATTCTGCCGGCAACAAAATCTGGAAGTCGACGAACGGCGGGTCATCATGGACGAACATCTCCGGCTCGTTACCGAATGTTCCGGCAAATACGGTTGTGTACCAAAACAGTTCGCCAGATCGTCTGTACATCGGAACGGATATAGGCGCATACTATACAGACCTCAATTCGGGAGGGTGGCAGGATTTCAATACGGGGCTTCCCAATGTTGTTGTCAGCGAACTTGAGATCCAGTATTCCTCTTCCAAGATTCGCGCGGCAACGTATGGGCGCGGTGTGTGGGAATCACCGTTGATCTCCAACGCACTGTTCTCTTCTTCACCGGATTCGATTGGCGTTTCCGTGGAGATGTGGGACAGCACCACGACCATTCTTCAAATCAACAACACGGGCTCAGCGACGCTGACATGGAGTCGGGCGATCGTTCCCGCTTCACCATGGTTGACTGTTACACCGGCAAGCGGCTCGGTTTCCGCCGGAGGTTCACAGAATCTTACCGTAAAAACCAAAGCAACCGATACCATCGGAACAACGCAACAGGCAAGCATTGAAATCTCAACAAACGATCCTCTGGCCAGTCCGGCTGTAATCCCGGTGTCGTTGTATGTGCTCTCACCCTATGTTTCATTGGGTATTCCTGTGGAGTCAAACTGGAATCTTGTTTCTGTTCCCTTGATTCCATTTGACTATGCCACGTCGGCTGTCTTCCCTTCATCCACCACGCAGGCATTCAGTTACCAATCTGCCGGAGGTTACCAGGGACATGATACGCTGACAAACACTCCCGGCTATTGGCTCAAGTTTCCTGCCCAGGAAAATGTCTCCATCACAGGCCTTCCCGTTGAAAAGGACACCGTTGACGTAACCGCAAACTGGAATCTCATCGGTTCAATTTCGGAGACGGTTCCTGTTTCCGCGATAGTGCCCCTTGGGACATCCGTTCAATCTCCGTTCTTTGGATATTCTGTTTCCGGATATTCCGTAAAGGACACGCTGAAACCCGGTGCCGGCTATTGGGTGAAAGTGAGCACGAATGGAAAGCTCATCCTCAAGCCGACAAGTCCGCCCGTGCCACTCCTGCAACCTGCGACTTCGATTCCGGAGACAGGCGCGCCCAGCAAAACCGCGCGGTAGTTTCGGTTTGAAGTAGCGGACAAACAGAACATTTGTGGGGGGCGGTTCGCGAACCGCCCCCACGAGAATGTTTTTCTTCATCAAATCAATGCTGGCAAGAAAGAACATCCCGACGATGTGGAAAACTGCCAACGGCTTTCGTTTTCAAAAACCCGAAAGAAATAAAAAGCGCAGTATTGCGGTACTTACACTAGTTATGCGCAACGCCCAAAGCCTGAGAGAATCTTGTGTGGTAACGATGGTAGTATTCATCGGATTGTTCTGAAGGCAGTAGAGCCATGCAATACAAGCAAGCATTAGAGGTCCAGTTTAAGACCCCACATCCGCAGTCTGTTGACCAGAGAACCGGTACGAAGCCAAGGCTATTAGACAATCTACGGCAAGCTCTTCTGGCACGCCACTACAGCCGCCGGACAGAGCAATCATATTGCCATTGGGTCAAGCGATATATTCATTTTCACAATGTTCGTCATCCAGCTGAAATGGCCGAACCGGAGATGAATGCGTTTCTGACTCATCTTGCCGTAAAGGAGAAAGTGAGCGCCTCTACTCAAAATCAGGCACTTGCAGCTCTGCTGTTTTTGTATCGTCATGTCATCGGGCGCGAAGTGGGCAACTTGGGAGACGTGATCCGTGCCCGTAAGCCAACCCGCCTGCCTGTTGTCATGACACGTCAGGAAGTCAAAGCCGTCTTAGCAAAACTTTCCGGAGACAAATGGCTGATGGTGTCGCTGATGTACGGTGCAGGGATGCGCCTCATGGAGTGTCTTCGCCTTCGTGTGCAAAATATTGACTTCTCGCGTAACGAGATTCTCATCCGGGAGGGCAAGGGGAAAAAAGACCGTATCACGATGCTGCCTGAATCCGTCAAGGCTCCCCTTCAAGAGCATCTTGAGCACGTTAAGGCAATCCATGAACGCGATCTGGCTGATGGTTGGGGTCGCGTGGAATTGCCGATGGCCCTTGATCGCAAGTATCCCAACGCCCCGTTGGAACTGCGCTGGCAGTGGGTCTTTCCGCAAATTAATCGTTGGAAGAATCCAAAGACTGATGAGCAGGGTCGTCATCATGTCGACGAGTCTATTGTCCAGAAGGCGTTCAAACAGGCCGTAGCAACGGCGGGCCTGACCAAACGAGCCACCTGCCACACATTGCGTCATTCTTTTGCAACACACTTACTGGAAGACGGATATGACATCCGTACTGTACAAGAGCTCTTGGGACACAGTGATGTACGCACCACGATGATCTACACTCATGTCTTAAATCGAGGTGGCCGCGGCGTAAAGAGCCCCATGGACAATCTATAGACGAAGGCGATGCGTCTTATGCCGAAACCATATAACATGTTTGAAAGAGAGCGTCGGGGTTGCAACGCCTCGTTTTATAACTTGTTA
>Ga0187893_10000437_pt1 | contig 109830 bp, 118 predicted proteins | sample MA1701074metaG_FD_139574 | JGI IMG/M metagenome (GOLD analysis project Ga0187893, IMG submission 139574) | White microbial mat communities from a basaltic lava cave in the Kipuka Kanohina Cave System on the Island of Hawaii, USA - MA170107-4 metaG ...
AACCAGGTCAACCTTTACAACGTCAGGCTGGGGGCGGAGCAGCTGGTGCAGAGCCTGCAGAACAATATCAGGCAGAACCAGGACTTCGGGAAGGCGCAGGAGAGGCTTCAGATTGCCCTGGAGCAGGCTCTCAAGAGCGGTAGTGCCTGCTCATGCTACGGACAGCTCTTGCCGACGCAGCAGTACCTCCTTGACCCCAAGCCGTGCACTGGCGGAAGCTATGGGCCCGCAAGATACATCGGAGCCGAGGAAGGGGCTATCACCGCAGGCGACGACTACATAGCCACCGAAGTCGGGCAACTGGGCCTCGGCTGGTGCGATCCTTTCCTAAACAGCTTTGACGACAAGACCGTGAAAGCTTTCAGCGACGGCAAGTTTTCAGTCGTAGTACAAAGCGGGACCTCCGTCATAGAGGAAGACCACGGCACCACAGGCCAGAACGGCGCCGCCCTCGCAGTCTTCAGCGCCCCGAGCCGGCCGGGCGTTTACGTCTACAACCTTTCCGTGGCTGCGAACGCCACAAGCCCGATAATAAACAAGATAATAGAGACCAACGTCGCCTTGGGAAACGTCTTTTCAAGGCCGCTGATCCTGCCGGGCCTGATAGACCAGGTCGGGGACCTTATAGAAATCCTCGAAGAGGCGGCACACCTTTCAGAGCTCAGGAACAGGATGATAGAAATACAGAGCCTGCTTAACGATACCGCCAACATGCCCATCACGGAAAATCCGCCGCAAATAACGGACACAAGGCAGAAAGCCCAGGCGCTGCTCGCCGAAGCCCAGTCCCTCCAGGTTGAAGCCAATTCGAAGAACCATGCGACCACGCTGTCGAACCTGATTGAAGCAATGATGGCACTCGTTGCAAACACAACCGCCCTTGAAAGCCTGAGGACAATCAACACAATAATCGCCTCGCTGGGCACGATACAGAATTCGGCGCTCGAAATATCCAAGGTGAACTCAAAGGCTGCGGAAAACAGCCAGGCAATAGTTGGCATGAGGACTTTCTACATCGAAAGGCCGCAGCAAGATACTGACCTTGAGTGGCCCAACGTGCAGGAGCCCGGCAGATTCGGAAGGGGATTCGGCCAAGACAGGCTTAGCGTGACAGGGCACAATGAAGACACTGTACAGACGCAGAGCCTGTTCAAGAATTACACTATAACGTGGAAGAGTGGAAGGTTCAGCTTTTTACAGCAGGAAGGTGACTTCACTTTATTCGGCCACTATGGCGCGGACCTCAGCGGAATTACGGGCTACTTGCAGAACGGCACAATAAGGCTGCAGGCCCTGAAGAACGCCACAGATTTGGCTGCAAATCAGACCGGCCCCAACGACCCGCTGCCGCAATATCTTCTCGACGAAATTAACCTCACCAAGAACCTTGTCAGCAGCTTCAATGCTTACATCAATCCGATAGCCAGCGCCCTCTTCGGGCTGGCAGGCACCGAGACAACCCAGTTCGGCCAGGAATACATCCAGTTCAGCACATCGACACTTCCGATAATTGACTGCCAGGGCAACATAGGAGACTTCAACCAGATTCAGGACGTCTATGATAACTGCTACGCCACCAACAGCCTGCAGATAGTATGCCCCTCTTCCCAACTGCAGAGCTTTGCAAACCAGAACTGCGACGCAGAGCTGAGCGCAATAGAAGCCTACACCCTCGAAAGGAGGGAGATCGCAGAAGCCGTGACTGCTGCCGTGCTTGGCCAGAGGTTCTCGGGCCTGCTGATTGATGCTGTAAACAACGCCACTGACGCAGTATACAACGCGAGGCTGAGCAAGAAGCCGCAGATACAGAGCGCGTTCACGGCCGCTTCCATCGTCTCCAAAGTGCTCGAGAACATATCCTACATTCCGGTAAAAATCAATGAGGGCCAGATACTCGCCAAAATAAACGAGACCGACATCGATCAGGTAATCGCCGATACGGTCAGCGGGACTATTGAATCCAACACTGCTACGGCTGTAGAGGTCGTGATACCCGACTTCGACCTTCATCCTGAAAAGGCTCTGCTCTGCGGCACAGGAGACCCCATCGTCTATAACCTATCCCTCAAGGTGAACGTCGAATGGCCGATAATACCGGTACAGGCAGGAATGTGGACTCCGTTTTCAGTGCCGTATATTCCAAAGAGCAACATAACTCTATCCAACCTTGCGCGAGGCTGCAACATCCAGAGCCTTGCATGGTGGGACTTCGGCGCGCAGCAGAAAGCAGAAAGGAGCGGCGCATCGGCGCTGACCGAGCCGCTGCAGCCCGGGCGCGGCTACTACGTGCTTTCGAGCAATACTTGCACGTTGCGCTTTATCTCTGAGCTTTTCAACGACACGGGCTTCATCCATTTCCCGGTCAGGAACGTGAGCACTGCAAGAAACTTCATAGGCTCTTCAAGCAGGAGCGAGCTCTACGACTTCCTTTCAGTAGAAGAGTTCAAGGTCTTCAATGCGCAGAGCCTGCCCATAGAGCCTTTTGCCGGCAACTGCAGGCCGCTCGGATACGAGATACACAGGAACGGCCTCGTGAGGGACAAGGAGCAGGGCAACTGGACGTACGTCGTGGAGGCTCAGCCCACTTCCACGGACCCCTTCAGCACTGCCATAAACATATCGACAGCGAAGGTGGTCGACACAACAAAGCCGGGCAAGGCGTACTGGATATTCAACAACTATGGAAGCTGCAGCCTTGTTGAGAAGGTCACGGGCGACCTCCAGACAACCGGGGTGAGCGGCCCTGCGCCAATAACTTTCTCAATTGCCGGGCAGGTCCCGCAGGACTGGCAGTCGGGAAGCTTCGAAGGCGGGATTCTGGACACCGACCTCTTCGACTGCGGCGAGAACTGCGTCTCGGTCGGGCACAGCGTCATAAAGTTCCAGTCCGTGCAGCCTGCGCCCGGCGCCGCGCTGGGCGAGCATGAGTTCAAGTTCAGGGCGACAAGCCCGAGAGGCGGCTTTGACGAAACCATCGTAAAATACCTGAAAATATCTCCGAAGCCTGAAATTGAAATCTCAAAGCAGGGCTTCAACTATGCCATAACCATCGAGAACACTGCGCCGCCTGCATGCCAGGCAAGGCCGTTCTTCTCGAGCGTCGAGCAGCCGCCTGGCTGGACAGTGAGAGGGCGCGTAGCGTCCACGTCGGTGCTTCCGGGGCAGATACTTTCATCCCAGATAAACCTCAGCCCGATACCCGGGGCTGCGCAAGGCGGCTTCCTGAGCATATTCGTGAGCTCGGACGTATCGGACAGGACGAGGCAGTTCGAGCAGGACACGATACCGTGCGTGCCTTCGGTCATAGCGGAAGACCTCGCCAGCAATGATACCCACCTGTTCTACACGACGGAAGAAGGGATCAGGAGCTTCGGAATATTCACGTGCCAGGAAGCTGGAGACGCGGCGCCGAACATAAGCTTCCTTGCAAAGCCCGAGGGCATCGCCCTTAGCGGAGACAGGATAATATGGCTTGAGGGCGACAGGATACGAAGCATGCAGAATGGGGCAGTGTCGACAATCGCATCCGGAATAACTGCCGATGCGTTCTATGTAGAAGCGGACGCCTCAAGCGTGTACTGGATAGAAAGCAACTCTGTCAAGCGCTCCACGTTTGGCGGCACTATCACTACCCTTGCCACTGCCCTGGACAACCCGAGAGGGCTTGCCCTGGACGACGCAAACGTCTACTGGGCAGAGCGCGACAAGGTGAGGAAAGTAGGAAAAACTGCAACGTGCTCGGGCTCAGCCTGCCAGGTTGCCGCGGACATCAAGGACGAGCTTCTCGGAACTTCCGAGGGCAGGCTCTGGGACGTGACTGTTTCAGGCGACTTCATTTACGCAAGCGTGAACAGCAATTTGTTCAGCCAGTCGTTCGACAAGATACTCAAGATAGAGAAGGCTTCGGGAAATGCTTCAGTCCTTACAAAGCCCTATGCAGAAGGGCCGATAACAAGCATAGCTTCGGACAGCAAGAACGTCTACTGGCTTTCAGGATTCGGCTCAGGCTTCCCGGATAAGATCAGCCAGCAGGTCCAGACGACGGAGTTCACAGAACCAGTCATAGTTCCTGGCCACATGCCTGCCATTGTCTCCATAAGCCCGCAAGTGCAGCAAGTCGAGCCCGGCGTGATACTGAAATATTCGCTGCTAGTCACGAACAACAACACTCCCCAGGCGGAGCCCGTGAGCCCGTTCTTTGTTTCTGACGTTAACCTGCCTGACGGCGTGCTATTGTGCGACGGCGACGACTTCTTCGCGAAGTGCGAAGGAATGGTGCGCGGAGGCGTTCCCGTAACAAGGAGCGACCTCCTCAATACCTACAGGACTACCTGGTCACGTTCCATAAAGCGCGGCAACACAAGCACGCTATTTTTCTGGGCAAGGTCAAGCCCCGGGCTGCCTGTAGGAGCCTCAAGGACTTTCGACGTGACCGTAAGCAGCAACGACCCGACAATGTCCGGCACTGCAAGCGCAAGCCTGGTTATACGAGCGCCGGGCCCGCCGCGAATAGAAATCTCGCCCGAAGTGACGTGTTCGCCGCTTCCTGCAGGCTACATAAGGCCCGGATGCAACGGGCGCTTCATAGTAACGGTGACAAACACAGAGCACACGCAGGCTGAGTTTGACGTTGACGTCACTATCGTGAATGACACTGGCCACTTCAACACAGCGCTTGAGAGGAGCAGGCTGATAGTTGCGGGCACAGACAGCCTGTTCGAGCTGAACTTCAAGGACGTCCAACTTAACGCAACAGGAGTCGGAAGCCCGCCCTTCGGCCGTTACTCCTTCATTGTCAACGCAACGAACGTCAACTTCCCGGAGAAGAGCCTGGCTGCAACGGCGCTGCTTGTCGTAACGCCAGACGACGTCGACGGAATTTGCGAGGCCGAGCGCAGCGAAAACGAAGAAAATACTCCCGACTGCTTCAGCGCAGACTTCTCGTGCCCGAGCGGCCGCTGCTCCGTTACCAATCCGTACGGCGTGAACTTCCGCGCCCTGACAAAGAACGGCGAAGCAACGAGGTTCTCCGCGTGCATGATGTCGCCGGGCGTCAGCGACGCGTCAAGCCTGCAGAAGTGCAGAGAGAACCTTGCGTCTGGACAGAACGTTCTGTGCTCCAACTTCACGACGAGCACGCTGCCCTCATGCGGCTACACGTGCGCGGAGAAATTTGGGGCAGCCCGCTTTATCGCGGACATAGGAGGGACCCTCGCGACGTCTCCGAAATACTCGTACATATGCCCGAGCTGCTCAGGACTCTATACAAGCAAGCTTGTGCAGACTGACGAGTTCGGGAGCTTCTTCGACCCGAACTTCCCCGGATTCGGCGAGATAACAATTTCTCAGTGGCTCGGCTACATCAAGAGCGAGCACCTGCGCGCCGATGCGTACTTCCAGCTCAGCAGGCCGCAGTGGGAGCTCTGCCGCGACACTGTGCAGAGCATAGTGAATGCTGGAACTGAGCTCAAAGCAAGGGCAGACGCGCTTTCAGGCAGGAGCGACATCTATCCGATAGACGGCCTGTGCAGCTCCTTCAGGGCTGAGGCTGCAGACTTCATCAATATTTCTGATACGGTCGTGGCGGCAGCGTGCAGGGTAGGAATACTCAGGGCGAACCTGGCGATTGAAGGGCTGGACATACCGGAAGTCGCTATAGACGAGGGGCCGAAGGCGCGCGTGCTCATAACCAACCGCGCCAACGAGACTGCCAACGCGGCTGCGCGCTGCACTTACACAAGGCCGGGCTTTAGCTACAAGAGCCTTTCAGCATGCGGACAGCTCGCACCCGGCGAGTCTAGGATATTTGAAGTTGGATTGAGCAACGCCACTCCAGGCTTCTGGAGCGCCGCATGCGAGGCGGGATGGTCCGCCTTCAGCGACTGCCGCGCCGTCATAGGCGTGGGCGTCGAGAAGAAGAACTTCACGGTAAAGCCGAGCCCTGCAAACCTTTCAATAAAACTTTTCGAGGCGCCTCCGTACGGAGTGCAGGGAAGGAGGTTCCAGGTAAGGGTTGACGTTGAGAACACTGGCGAGACTGCCAATGCCTCAGTAAGCTGCAGGCTGCTTGACCCGGCTGGAGGAGCTCATGACGCAGAGAGCGACATCAAGCTCGTATTCACCGGACGAACACTGGCGTTCAGGCCGCAGCTCACGCTAGACCAGACAGGACAATGGTTTGTCTCCGAATGCACGGTATTCAAACGGTCTTCAATCATACCGCTGCAGACTATACCGATAAACCAGCCCATTATAGTCTTCCCAGAATGCTCCGGCGCATGCCAGGATCGCGGCTTCGACTACGGAGGGTGCTTCGAGGGCGGAGGAGCTATAGGAACTCCTGGCACGCTGGGCTGCAATTCGCCTGAGGCGTGCGTGTGCGGGCGGCTAACGCTCTCCAACCAGGCATGCTCACGTTCCTCTTCAACGGGAGGCGCAGGAGTGTTCAACGCATCAGTGCGCGCCGAATGGACGACCGGAACAGGGCTCAGGGCAGACGGCTTGAGCTTCTCACAATCGCCTGCAAGCATATCAAGATTCTTCCAGGGCGCCGGCCAGAAGCAGATGAACATAACAGTGCTCAAGGGCACCCAGCCCATCGGAATAAGCCCTCTAGAGTTCACGTGCTTTGCGATTCCCAGCATACGACTGACGTCCCCGCCCAAAGGCTCCACTCTCACGGGCTTGAGGACAATTTCTGCCGACGGCGTTGATGCAAAGAACGTGGAATTCCTCGTGGACGGCACTCTAATCGGAAACGACAGCACATTCCCGTATTCGATAACATGGAACAGCGCCGAGTTCGCGGATGGCGAGCACACCATCAGCGTGCAGGCGTGCAACGAGTTCGGCTGCGGCTTTGACGAGGCTTCAGTCAGCCTGGAGAATGGAATCGCCCCGATAGCGCAGGCAGACTATGACTTTACGATAGAACCGTCGGCATTCAGCGCGGACATAGTCGCCAACAAGCGCGCGGCTTTTGCCTTCACCATAACCAATACAGGCAGGAACAAGGACAGGATCACAATCACCGAGACCATCAACACAAGCTGGCCCATAACGCCTTCCGTGAACGGCATCGTGCCGAAGAGGACTGCAGACCTCGACCCTGGCCAGAGCGCAGTCTTCATGGCGAACATCTCGGTTCCCGTAAGCGCTTTCCTCGGCCAGGCTGCTCTGCTAAACATACAGGGGTCTTCCCAGTCAAGCGGCAAGAAAAGGACGTCGGGACCAAACCTGCTTACCGTAGCAGACAAGGAGAACACCGCCCCCATGCTCATCTCGGCGTTCCACATACCTTCGCGTGTTCCCAGGAGCACTCGCCTGACTTTCTTTGCAGACATCAGGGACAACGACGGCGACCCCGTCTCTGCAGTAGTGTGCAGGGACAAGAGCTGCAGCCAGCAATGGTGCACGATGCAGGGCCAGCAAAGGACACAGGGCGGAGCCACGATTGCTAACTTAAACTGCTCCATAACTGCGCCTTCGCCCGGCGGATACAGCTACTACATAGAGGCGCGCGCAGGGAAGCATTCATCCCTGAGCAGCCAGAAGAACTTCGAGTCATACTCCCCCGACAGGCCATCGGGCTTCATCAACATACTCGCCGGCGGCACGCTTTCGGCTTCGAGCTTCGTTCCCACTTATCCCGCAGGCAACGCCGGCGACGGCGACACCACAACGTATTGGGTGAGCGAGGAAGACCTGCCCCAATGGCTGCTCGTCAGGCTGCAGGACCAGCGCAACATAGGAGGAATAGGCATAAACTCCCAGTCGCCCAACAGGCCGCGCGTATTCGACGTGTTCGTAGGAGACTGCGTCACTTTCGAGCGTGTGTACAGCGAAGCGGCCGCGAGGTACCTTGACAACTGGTACAGGGTGGGCTTCGACGCAATCCGCGGCCAGTGCGTCAGGATAGACGTCAGCAAGACTGAAGACGGCTCGCCCTACACGTCCGTCGCGGAGTTCGAGATTTACGAAGCAGGCGCGCCCGGACGAGCGCCTGCAAACCTTACGGGCGCTCCGCCAGGAGGCTTGCCTCCGGGAACGGCTCCGCTGCTTCCAATTGCTGCGGCAGTCGCAGTAATCGCAGCGCTGCTGCTTATATTCAGGAGGAGAATAGCACTACTATTCACGTACCTCAGGGGATAAAATGGAACTTCCGCTAAAAGCGATATTCGTGCTTGTCGTTGTAGCGCTGCTTTTAGTTACAGTGGTATCTTTCTTCCTGCTAGGCATACGACTCAGCCCGCTGGATGCGAGGAAAGTTTTCAGCGAAGGCTGCGTCACGTTCTGCAGGGAAATACAGCAAGAGTCGATAGCTACAGGAAGGAGAATAGATGCAATAGCAATCGAGAAGGCAGAAGGCCTGGTGAACTCGGATTTTGCGCGGGCATGCAAGCAGCTCTATCCTGACACGGGACAATACACGTATCTCTGCTGGAACAGGAACTGCTGCAATTTCCAGCTTCCGCCCCCATGACCTAACAGCCGCGTGAGCAATTCGTATTTATCCGATGAAAAGGCGAATGAATTATGATGTTCAGGTCGAAGAAAGGAGTTTCGCTGCCTCTCGAGACAGTAGTGCTTCTCATACTGGCAGCAGTGGTGCTCGGGGCTCTCCTATCTTTCTTCCTGGGAATATTCACGCCCACGCAGAGCGAGACCGAGCTCACGCGCAAGCAGTTCACGATATGCCAGGAAGTGTTCAACAAGGACAATCTTTGCAGGCCGACGAACGTAGAGGTTGAAGCGAGAAAGCTTATAGACCAGGGCGTATGCAAGTCTGACAGGCCAGGCTGCAACCCCATCGGCACCAAGTCCAGCATAGAAAACTGCATCGCAACATGCTGCAGGATATTCTGCCCGACTGGCTAAGCGCAGCTTTATCCGTTCTGGCATATATAATAAGACAAGATTCCTATGCCTGAAGAGCCTAAGCAAAGGGCAAGCGAGGAAGTAGTCCTGGTAGGGCATAAGCCCAACATGGCCTACGTAATGGCCGCAATGACCCAGTTCAAGGCGGGCAGGAAGGAAGTCTTCATCAAGGCCCGCGGCAAGTCCGTGAGCAAGTGCGTCGACGTTGCCGAGATAATACGGAGGAAGTTCCTTCCGGGCGTCAAGTACAAGACGATAAACATCGGTAGCGAAGACGTCGTTTCCAAGACAGGCCAGAAGCTCGGCGTAAGCACGATGGAGATTGTGCTGGCTATAGAGCAATGATAAGGTAACGAACGCCAGTGAGCTTTTGCTTATTCCACTAATTCTTACGTACACTTACAGGCTATCTGCGCGCACTGGGCATTGTCGGTATAGCCGTTGGCAGCGCAAGCTGCGGTAAGCCCGCCTTCGTAGCCTGCTATTCTGACTTCGGGAAGCCTGGGGACGTCGCAACTGTAGGGCGGCAGTACGAAAGTAGTACAGCCTCGAGCAAGCGCTTCCGACGAAGAAATTGCGCTTATCTGCCTTCCTGAGCCGCCGACGAAGAATATCACCAGCACCGTAAGCACCAGGACGACTATCGCAACTATGACTATAGTCTCAATAGGAAGCGCTATGCCCTTGCTTTTTCTCTTCATAGAAATACCGCTAGACTAAAGAAAAATCAGATCAAGGACAGCCGCATGCGCGCTTGCATGCTTCTTCGGTGACCAAGCCCTTTCTGCCGCAGACGTCAGTGAGCAAGTTGGTGGTCTGGTCCGGAACGCCGTCGCCGTTTATGTCATAGACGCCGCTTACCTGGAACTGGCCCGGTGAGGCTGCGCAGTTTGAGAGCTGGGAACCGCAAAGGTTTGCAAAGGCGCGGTCAAGCTCTACAGTGCTGAGCGGGCGCGTTCCTCCGATGAAGAGCGCCGCAAGCACGACGAGCACCAGGACTGCAATCGCTATTATGACTATCATCTCGATAGGAAGCGCAATACCTTTCCTGGATTTCATGCGAATCAGCTAGATATCAACTATTCCTCAAGCCCGCTATATAAAGATTATCCGAATTCAGGGCTATTTGTTCCTTCTTGCGAAGGCTGCCAATCCGCGCTGCTTACCGGGTTTCAGGCGCTCAAGGCCGTTGTCAACGCGCTCTGCGGAGAACTCGTGCTCGTCCACAAGCATTCTCCTGACCTTTTCTGAGTCGAGCTCTCCGAATTCTATCTTGTAATCAGCTTCGGGCGGTTTCTTAAAAAATGCGAATATCTCCTCAGGGTCTGCATCGTGCTGCCAGTCCAGCCCTTCGAGCGCCTCGCCTATGCTTTTCTTGCCCTTGACCCTATCCATAGCTTTCTTGGGTCCTATGCCGCGAATCCCACCTGGGTTATAGTCGGTTCCTACCAGGATGGCGAGCATGATGAGCTGGTCGTGCGTCAGCCCAGTTTCTTTGAGCACGTCCTTGAGGACCAGAAGCTCGGGGTTGACCATCACATAGTCGCCTTTGCCGAACTTCCTCCTGCCTGATATGGAAAGGTTCCTTACGACGCGGGGTGCTCCGAACAGCAGGGAGTCATAATCCTGCGAAGCGGCGCACCATACGTCGCCCGCCTTCGCCATCTGCGAGCAGAGGGCTTCGCCTTCGCTAGGCGCCTGTATTACAGGCACTCCCATCGCCGCCAGCAGCTTCTTCGCATCGACTATCATCTCGTCCGTAAGCGTAAGCGAGCGCTGCGCCTGCTTGCGCGCCTCCTCTATGTCGCCTTTCTCCATGGCTTCCGCATAGGCTTTGCGCGCCTCGCTCTTGATTTCCCTGCGCCGCGCCGCTTCGTACATCTTGAGCTTAGGAGGAGGGCCGTCGAAGACATAGACGGGCTTGATTCCTTCTTCCAGAAGGTTTATGTTGCGGTAGAAAATCCCGGAAAGGTGTGATGTGACGCGGCCCTTTGAATCCATGAGCGGGCGCCCGTCTGCGCCGCGGATGATTGCAAGAAACTGGTAGAGAAAGTTGAAGGAGTCTACTGCAACGCGCTGTCCAGCCAGCTCCTTAAGGGTTATCTCGCTTCCGGTTATAATCGGAGTAAGTTTAACTCCCATAGAAATCCTCTACTTCTTCGGTATTTGTACCTTGGAAAGCTCGTCAACGTACTTGCCCAGCCTTTCTATTTCCTGCTCCAGGCTAGCTATGACGGGCTTCATCTTTGCGTCGCTCTTGTAGCGCTCAAATTCCGCGAGCGTAGAAAATATCTCCTTCTGCACCTTCAATATCAGGGCGTTCCGCAGCCCTTCTATGACGTCTCCCTCAAGCTTTGCGTAAAGCTTGCGGTCGTTCTGGTTCTTGACCTTCCTCACTATTCCGACGAGCTCGAGAAGGTCCAGTGAGAGGGAAATGGCTGCAAGCGAGTAGCTTGTCTTCTTTGCCAGCTCCTGCAACGAAAGTGGTTTTTGAGCAACTATGAGCGCGGCTATTATCCTTCCGTGGACTTCGCTGTAGCCGATTGCGCTTGCAACGGAAGCGAAAGTGGCGAGGAGCTTCGACTCTATGTCTTCAGGCATGATTATCGTTAAGGGTAAAAGCTATTAAACGGAGGCTACTGCCAGTATTCGGGAAGCGGCTTCTTTGCCATGAAATAGAGCAGGGCAGACTTCACGTTTATCCTGACCGACTTCCAGAAACCCCACCTTTTCACGCGGCGGGCTGAAGTCAGTATTTCTATGTCACTGAACACCCCGAAGCGGGCTAATTTCCCGACCCTTCTGGCAAGGTCATGGTCCTCGTTGGTGAGGAGCTTCGGGTTGAAGCCGCCCGCCTTGAAGAAAGCATTTCTGGAATAGACAAAGCAGCTTCCGCTAGTTACTATGAACCTGGAACGTATCATGGTCTTGGCTGCGAGGTTTATAACGGAATATGCAAGGGCGTCGTGCCTGTTGTCGCAGTCATAGGCGTTGAGCTTGCATATGGCTCCGCCCAGCGTTTTTGAAGAAAACTTGTCGGAAATCCTTTCTATGAAGTCCTCATGGAACCGCACGTCCGCATCTGCAAAGACGAAAATTCTGCCTTTCGCCTTGGTTGCGCCGAAATTCCTCGCCTCTGCAGGGCCGCACCTTTCCTGCTTGAACACCCTGCAGCCGTACCTGCGTGCAATAGTTGGCGTTGAATCGCTAGAGCTGTCTACGAGTATTATTTCGAAATCCTTGTTGGTCTGCGCCTTCAAGGACTTGAGGCAATCTTCGATATATGCGGCCTCATTGTAGGAAGGGATTATGACCGAAACCCTAGGAACCATAACAATCCTATTTCGAACCCCATTTAAAGTGCTGCAAAGAGCACCCCAAATATAATATAATAATTCTTTGCGCACTTTATGTCAGCCGTCTGGCTGACTATAAGCCTTTTCCCAGTAGTCCCCTGCGATGCTGTGGCCGATGAAATATGATAGCACCATCCTGAGATAGGTCTTCCACGTGCCTGCAAAGCCCAGCTTCTTGACGCGCCTTGCAGAAGTCAGCACTTTTATGTCCCCAAAGTAGCCGAACCTTGCATGCTTGGAAGCGCGCCTTGCCAGGTCATGGTCCTCATTCGCCTGTATAGTGGCGTCGAAACCCCCTATCCTGTCGAATATTTCCTTGCGGTAGACGAAGCAGCTCCCCGAAGTCATGACCGAGCCCAGCCTTATCGAGCTTTTCACCATGGTGTTTGCCAGCCTGTATATCAGGACGTGCTTGAACTTTTCGGCGTCGTAGGCTTCAAGCTTGCATATGCCCCCGCCGTAAGCGTTCATTTTCTCCTCAATGGAATCCAGGAAGTTTTCGGGAATGCGCGCGTCGGCGTCGATGAACACAAGGATTTCTCCTCTGCTCAGGCTTGCCCCTTCGTTCCTGGCAGTTCCGGGGCCCTCCCTGCCGGTGAGGAGCGCTTTGTCTGCCATTTTCTTCGCTATCGCGAAAGTCCTGTCAGTGCTCCTGCTGTCGACTACAATGACTTCATAGTCGTCCCTGGCCTGCGCCCTTATCGAACTTATGCAGCCTTCCAGGTATTTGCCCTCGTTGTACGTAGGGATAACAAAGGAAAATTTAGGTCGCATGCAATTCACGCTTCCGCGCTCGCTTTGCTCACTTGGATGCTTGGCGGGACACAGTTCGCCTGCACAGCAGGACTCATAGAGTCCTGCAAGTGCCCCGGCTGGGATTTGAACCCAGGTTTAGAGGTATTTGCGCAAAACACCGCAACCTCTCGTCCTATCCAAGCTAGACTACCAGGGCCTGAGATTTAATGGGTTTTATTATTTTACAAAACCTGTCTACCTCTGAATTGCTTAAGCGAACTTTATAAAAAGGGTTCTTTCGCATCTGGACATAGCTCTTATGTACAAAACCTAGAGAATCTAACGCTGTCGTAAAATTTTTGAAAAGGCCCCTAGATATTGTGCCGAAGTATATCTCCTTTCTACCACGCCTCACATAACCGTCAGAATCGATAAGGCCCCGGAGAAAACCTTTGGTAAAACTTCTGCCTAAATTTTTTCCCTTCAATCTCACAGATTTGGTTTTGGATCCATATTCCCAGGTCAGAAAATTCCCTAATAAATCGAGGACAGGCTTTGAAGTGACTTCAATAAGAACAACGGATTCGGATGGAACAAAATAAATTCTTGGTGACTTACCAATCAGTTCTTCAATTCTATTAGAATAATACTTAATAATATTTTTCTCTCTCTGATTGAGTGATATTCTTATTCTCCAATGTCCGTCTTTCTCTTTGTAAGCACAACCGTCCCCAGCAAAAATTCCTACAAATTCTCCGAGTCGTTCTTTATCCGAAAGGTCAAAATTAACAAGCTTAAACCTTCGCCCTCGGATTTTTCTTACATAATAGTACGCTGTAGTTTTCTTCAGTGAAAATTCTTTGCAAAGATTTCTAAGACTTTTGCCTTTGCGAATAGATTCGATAAGTTTGGGCTTAATTTCGGGTGATACTCTGTTATACACGAGTTCAAATTAACACCAGGAACTAATATAATTAGGGTTTTAAACTTTGCTTTTCTAATCTGCGCTATGGCTGAAATGAAATGTGTGTCGTGCCACATAAACCTCATTACTGAGGATGACTTCGTCAAGTTCAAGTGCCCGTCATGCGGGGACAAGGAAATAATGCGCTGCTTCCGCTGCCGCAAGAAGTCGACGCCTTACACTTGCCAGTGCGAGTTCGAGGGACCTTAGTTCATAGTTAGGGGAAGCAGTCTTGCTCCGTTTGGGGTTGACAAAGACCTTCCCAAGGGATTTGTATGGGAAATGTTGCAATACACTACAGGGTCATGCCTGAGTCTGCTGAGACTGACCTGGGTAAGATAAAGAAGGCCGCCGAGAAGCTGGGCGCAAAGAAGATAGAGGAAAAGCCAATCGCTTTCGGCCTGAAGGCTCTTGACGTCATATTCATCGTTCCCGATTCTTCCACAAGCGAACTTGAGGAAAAGCTCCGCGCAATAGAGGGCGTAGCTTCCGTAGAGACGGAAAGCGTGACGCTGACCTAATCTCAAGAACTATATCCAGCCGATCTTTATCTCTCCTTTCCTGATAGCCTTGATTATGTCCGAATGCTTCGCTGCCGTCCAGCCGCGCGCGACCATGTCCATCACGTGGCTGTCGCTGACGGCGACGCCGAGCAGCTTGTGCTTCTTTGCAAGGGCAAACGCCTCCATGTTGAACTCAAGGGCAGTCGTAGCGTTGTGGACTTCCACTGCGTCGAACGCCTTGAGCAGCTTGGGCATGCCCTTGAACTCGGAATAGTGCGGGTGCGCGCCAATAGCCACAGCACCCTGCGACTTTATCCAGTCTATTATCTCTTCCGGGTCCTTGGACGGTGGCATTTCCTCGATTCCTATTGCAACTATATCCCCTACGTCCGTCGTGAGCTCAACCCCCGGAATGCAAATCAAGCCGTGCTTCTTTGCGGCAGCACGCGCCTCGGCCAGGCCCTTGAAATTGTCGTGGTCCGTGAGCGAGAAGCCTTCGAGCAGCTTGTTTTTTGCTATGTGGTCTACTATTGCTTTGGGAGATTCGGTCCCGTCAGAATACCACGAATGCATATGCAGGTCGAAGCGGAACTTGTAAGTATCGCTGACGCGCTCTGCTAGCTCGCTGCGGAAATCCTTCACTTCGTTCGGCTTTCTCTTGCTCGCACGCATCGCTTGTCACCACGGAACCTGCTTGACGCCGCCCCTGTGGCCGATTATGTTGAACAGCCTGTGCAGAACGGGGGTCATTACGACCATGTAGACTATCATGAGCGGCGTGACCTGGGTGAACCAATAACTAAGCACTAGGGCGCCGACGATGAAGTTCAGCTGGTCAAGCCCGGGCACGCTCCTGCCGCGCTCGTAGCCGAGCCTGCGCTTGATGAACGAGCCGCACAGGTCTCCCAGTATCGCGCCCAGGACAATCATGAAGCCGACGAATATGGTCATAGTCGGCAGAGTAACGGACCAGTTGGAAGCGACAGCATTCAGCGCGGGCGATAGCAAAGTCTCAGCAACTACGACTGCCATTCCTGCAACAAAGCCGACGAAAGTTCCCTCTATGGTCTTTCCGTCGCCGAAAATCCTCCTGCCGTCCTTCAGGCTCTTCCCGAAGTCCAAAGGCTTTTTCCCGCGCGCCAGCGGAGGAATCGAGTTTGCAGCGTAAGCAGGAAATAGAATCCACCACGCGAATATGAATTCAGCCCACCAAAAGTCCGTAACTGCCATAAGCTAACACTTCCCAAAGAAACTCATATATAGTGCTACAAGGAAGCATTTTGGTATCATAATCCTTGTGCACTATATGTGAACCAAATTTATTATACCGAAGCATTTATTTGGTTCACTATAAAGTGTAAATCCTAGCCGAAGTCGATGCCGAAATAGGCAACTAGCTGCTGGCCTGCAAGCGCGAGGGCCGTGAACTTGATTATCTTCCCTGCAAGGACTATCGCGAAAAAGCGGTTCCTGCTGTATTTTATCGCCCCGCAGAAAATTCCCAGGGCGTCTATAGGCAGGATAGGCAGGGCTGCAAACGCGAATATGACCAGGTCTGGCCGGTATCTCAAGAATAGCTTCCCTATCTTCTCGAGGTCCTTGTGCATCTTCCCCTTGGTGCCCTTATGGGCTATGTGGTGCGCGCCATAGCCTACGCCGTAGGACACCATTTCCCCGACCGCTGAGCCCAGCCCCGTAGCCAATCCGAGGGCAATGGGGTTGATGAAGGCTGCGAGCGCAATCACCGCCAGGAAAGCCGGGGAAGGAATGAACAGCGTGAAGGAAGAAAGGAAGCCGATGGCAAAAGCCCCCAGAAGGCCGAAGCTCTGGCCAAGCCCGACTAAAAATTCTAAACCGAAGACCATTCTATTGCCTCATGAATTTTTTCAGGAAAGTGTTAGCCAAGCCCAGCTCTTTCCTTCCTTTTGCCGTTATAGAATAATGCTTCTTGTAAGATACGCTTTCCGCTTTCACGTACCCATCCCTTTCAAGATCGTAAAGGACCTTGTAAGCCGTCACATTTCCTATCCAGAAGCCGAAAGATGCGTCTATTTTCTCCCTTATTTCAAACCCATACATCGGCTTCTTCGTGAGAAGCCTTAGCATGTAGTACCAGAGGTTCTCCACAAGCAGCTTCCTTTTCACCCTTTCGGAAGGCCTTTCGCCCTTTTTCATAAGATTAGTGCCCTACCTATGTATTTAAATTTCCTGGGTGTAAAAGTTATCAAACACTTTTACAGATGGAAAAGTTGAAAAGGTGATTGACGTGGGAAAGGAAATACGGACTGCTTTTATAGGCACTGGCAACTGCTGCTCAAACCTAGTGCAGGGGCTCTACTTCTACAAGGACGCCCAGGGGGACAACGTCCCGGGCCTGATGCACTCGGCGATAGGCGGGTACAAGATCTCCGACGTGAAGCCTGTTGCCGCGTTCGACGTGGACTCGAGAAAGGTCGGCAAGGACCTCAGCCAGGCCATTTTTGCCGGCACGAACAACACCGTTGAAATAGCGAAGGTCCCCAACCTCGGATGCGAGGTCATGAAAGGACCAGTGCTGGATGGGATAGGGGAAATGATGAGCCGGGTGATAAGCATAGATCCGAAGCAGAAGCCAGTCGATGTCGCGGCTATCCTCGAGGAAAAGAAAATTGACGTGCTTGTAAATTTCCTTCCTGTTGGCTCTGCTGAAGCCACGCAATACTATGCCGAGGCTGCGCTTAAGTCTGGCGTAGCATTCGCAAACGCCATACCGGAATTCATAGCAAGCGACCCTGCATGGGCGAAGCGCTTTGCCGACGAGAACGTCGCCATCATCGGCGACGACACCAAGGCGATGTTCGGCGCGACTATCGTCCACCGCACGCTCACCAAGCTGTGCCAGGACCGCGGCGCCACAATAGACAACACCTACCAGCTCAACGTCGGCGGAAACACGGACTTCTTCAACATGCTCGAGCACTCAAGGCTGAAAAGCAAGAAGATATCCAAGACAGAATCAGTGCAGAGCCAGATGCTGAAGCGCCTTCCAGACGAGAACATACACGTCGGGCCTTCGGATTACGTGCCGTGGCTGAAGTCGAGGAAGCTATGCTTCCTGCGCATCGAAGGCAGGCTGTTCGGGGACGTGCCCTTCAACATAGAAGCCCGATTGGACGTGGAAGACAAAGCGAACAGCTCGGGAGTCATAATCGACGCCATTCGCTGCGCAGCCCTTGCCAAAGACCGCAACATCGGCGGTGTCCTGATAAGCCCAAGCGCCTACTTCTGCAAGCACCCGCCGCAGCAGTTTCCCGACCCCGTGGCAAGGCAGATGCTGGAAGAATTCATAAGCGGCCAAAGGGAAAGGTAATTATGACCTTCTACGCCCGTAGAAAGAAGTTCAGTTCGCTGTCAGTCAAAGTCGGCACTATATTCAGCAAGATACCGCTGACGCCTAACCAGTGGACCTACATTTCTATCATTCCCGCGCTCCTTGCGGCTTACATGATAACGCAGCAGCAGTTCCTTGCAGCGGCTGCCCTATTCTTCATTGCTGCAGCGATAGACCTTATTGACGGCAGCGTAGCGAGAGTCACCGGCAGGGCAACGCTGTTCGGCGCGTACCTCGATACCACGGTAGACAGGTACATGGAAGCTTTCATCGTAGGAGCGCTGCTGTTCGCAGGCCTGCCTCATGTCTTCCTTCCTGCGGTAGTATGGATATTCTTCTACTACTTCGGCTCCATCATGAGCACTTACGTAAAGGCTGCGGCGAAGGAAAAAGGCTTCGTGCAGGAAGAAATCAAGGGCGGAATACTCGAACGGGCGGAGAAGATGCTCATACTCTTTGCAGGCCTCGTGCTTGCCTACTTCGACCCGGCTTACCTGGTCTACATCCTCATCATCCTTGGCATAGGCGCAAACATAACGGCCCTGCAGCGAATCAGAATTGCAAAAAGAATGGGAAGTAAGTAGAGACAAAATCCTGCGTCACTGCCAGCGAGACTGCATAGGCTATGAGCAGCCCGAAAAGCACGCCGAAGCTCACGTCAACCTTGTCATGGCGCTTCTGCTGTATCCTTGTCCAAGCCACTGTGACTATTACGACTGCCGCAATTACGTAGAGGGCAGCAGCATTGTAGCTCAGCGCAACCAGCGTCCAGAGCACAGCAGAACGCAGGGCATGCAGGCTCGGGAAGCTTGAGGCGTCGAGCTTGTAGAACTTGTTCGCATACTTCTGCGGGACGGGGCGCTGCTTGAAATAAACTGTCCTGCAGAAAACCGTTATAATATAAGCGAAAATGAGCCCTGCCGCCAGCTGCACGGCCAGCACCGGGCTTCCCGTGAACAGGAAGAAGAAACCTATCGCAATGTAGAGCGGAAGCCCTCCGAAGGAGGTAATATCACGAATTGTTTCTTCCCTTACCATAATCTAACGAACTCCTTTACATCAAGGGCGAGCTATTAGATTGCTCTGCGCGCGCAGCCGGTTCGCTGCGGTCGTTCCTCCCTTGCTCACACACGCTGCGCTTGTCTACCATCCGTGCCAGCCCCTGAAGTATCTGACGAACGAGTGAACGAGTATGAACGGGAACAGCGTGATATATACCGAAAGGTAGAGGAGCATGTAAATCCATGTCTTGGCGTCGCGCGGCTCCTTCATCTCCTTGAGCCCGAAGTTCACTATCGCTACGGCGAAACCGAAGACCAAAATGCCGAAAATCGTGAACATATCGGGCAGGAAAAACGGCTCTATTGTGTTAAGCGGGTTAATCCCGACGCCGTAGGCGGAAACGGCGAACTGAACACTCCTGAAAGCCCAGATGTAGATGAGATACATGAATATGCTCAAAGCCAGCAGGCTCAAGGCGTAAGAAAGCGTAAAGAAAGGCAGTATGAAGCTGCCGAAAGAGCCTTTCCTGAACATGCTGCCCTTGTATTTCATCGAAGTCTGTATGCCCCCGACGTTCCAGCGAAGGCGCTGCTTCCACCATTTGCCGAAAGAGTGCGGAATCTCGGTGTAAGTAACCGCCGGCGACATCTTGATCTTGTAGCCCTTGTCGAGCAGGCGCCAGGCGATTTCTATGTCTTCAGTGACGTTCTTCTCGTCGAAGCCGCCCGCTTCCTTCAGGACGCTTTTCCTGTAGAAGCTCAGGGGCCCGGGCGTTACGTAGATCGAATCAATATACTCGAAGAGCTTGCGCGACCAGGCTATCATCGCATATTCCATGCGCTGGAGCTTGCCCAGCCACTTCTTGTCGTTGTTCACGAATATTTTCGACGTGACTGCGCCTACGCTCGGGTCGTTGAAGAATGGCAAGGACTGCATTATCGCTTCTTTCTGGGGCATTGAGTCTGCGTCAACGCAGGCGACTATCTCGCCTTTCGCCACCGCGAGCCCTGCATTGAGGGCACTGGCTTTTCCGTTTACCTTGGCGGCAGGGTTCCTGTCGTTCCTGACCACGCGCGTGGCTCCTGCGGCTTTTGCTATTGCAGCAGTTTCGTCAGTGCTGCCGTCGTCCACGACTATGACTTCCATCTTGTCTTCAGGATAGTCCATTGAGCGCAGGTTCCTGACGGTGCGCGCTATGTTGTCAGCCTCATTCCTTGCAGGAACTATGATGGATACCAGCGGAAGCGCCGCGAGCTTCGGGATTTCGGAAATGGCTCTCCTGTTCTGGGTGAACAGTATCAGGAACAGGAACGAGAAGTAAATCACAAGGCCTGAAAACACAAGATAAAGAACGTCTATTGCGTTAACCATAATAATCATCTTCCGCATTCGGCTAGCTCAGCAGCGGTCACTTCGTTTCCCTTCTTCGCACGCCTCATTTGGATCACTTAAGCAGCGGAAGGCTTCCCGTTACCTTGTCAAGCTTCTCCTCAGCAGCGGGCCCTATGCCAAGGCATGTCACTGTGCCTGGAGGAAGTTCCGTAAGGCCGGCATCGGCAATAACTGCATGGGGCAGCCTTGCTTTTTCGCACTTCTCCTCCAAAGTGCGAAGCTCCCCGATGTTCTGGACCTGCAGCACGACCTTCTTCTGGCCGTCCTTTTCCCAGCCGCGCCTTGCTCCCGGCGTTGCCTCCATCGCGGAAGTATAGGCTGCGTGGGCTACCTGCGCAGCCAGCTTGCCCTGGCTGAGCTTCAGGTCTGCGCGGACGACTATGACTTGCTTGTAGGCCATACTATTGGTTTGACAGAATCAGATTAAAAGGGTTAATTGCTCCAGAATTCTGCCGCGCTCAGCAGCTGACTATCTGTTCCAAAACGTCGATCTCTGCAAGACCCTTTATCACGGTCTTGTTGTTGATGAGCAGCGACGGAGTCCTGTCAATTTTGTAGGTATTGACCACTATATCAACGGAAGTAAGACCGAGGTCCACAGGCACAGGCGACAGCATGAGCTTGGGCCCGCACCTCTCCTTCAGCTCCAGCAGCGTGGCGGATTGCAGCCTCTGGGGAAGCTCTGCGTCAGTCGTGTTTTCCGTGTCCAACGTATACAAGTAAAGCACGGTCGTATAGTTGAGATTGCAGACCTGCCTTATCCTTACGGCATTCATCCAGAACTGCATCTGCAGGAGGGCGTAACGCTGCCTTTCCAGCCTTAACGAATCTTTGTTGAACCTGTCCGCCTGCTCGAAGCGCTCTATGGTCTTGCCCAACTCATAAATCCTGTCGTTGAATTCCAGGTTTGCCTGGAAGGCGCTGTCGCAGAGCACCCCGTTTCCATGAAGGAAGTCCTCCAGATAGGCCGCCTGTAATCTTGCGTCTGAAAACTGTATGTCCGTTTCGGTCAAAGCCTGCTTGATTTCCTCAAGCCTGCCGGAATCTATCCAGATTCCGAGCTGTATTCCAGCGACAAGCACTACAAAAGTAAGTATTGCTGCTTTCCAAAAAACGTCTTTCTGCATAACAACTCCCTATCCGCATCTCTGCGCGTACAAGTTTTCTTCTTGAGTATTATCCACAAGGTATTCAAGCGCCACCAGCGCAAACCTTTCTCCTGCCCTTTCAAGCTCTGTAGTATTCGTGCCCTGGACTACTATCGTCTTTTCGACGAACTTAACAGCGGTGCTGTTCGCACCCGTGTTGGGACCCAGAAGAAGCACGTCCACGCCGGTCCTGTTGTAATAGCCGCCCAATATTAGCTCTGTTTCGTTGCCGATATTGTATTGGCTGAACGTCACTATGCGACCTACGGCGTTGCTGTTCCAGATAGCAAGCTTGTTTACGAAGGCAAAGCTTGCCAGGACGAATCCGGGGTTGTCCTCCGGGTAGGATTCATAGAGGACGTTGTATTCGGTTGATATTACCACCAATTTTAGCAAGTCAGAAGACCTGAAGACAGGAACGTCCGCTATCGTCTCGCGTATGTCGTTCTTGAAAATGTATTCTATGCAATTGCTTCCATCTTTCAGCAGCGTATAGGGTTGCCTTGGAGGGGCCTGTCCTATGCAGCCCGCGATTAGCACCATAGAGCTCACCAATATCACGAAGAGGAATTTCATTTGATCACGTAGCTTGCAATTTTACTGCTAATTTTCTTAAATGCAAATCGAATGGCATATCGGCTTACTTTAGAAACTCGATAAGCCCTAGATTTGTCTAATTCATTATCAAAATATTGAAAGAAAATAAAAGAAAAAAGGGAAAAAGCCTTTTTCTTGGCAGTTACGACCCTACCTTAGAGCGCTCCAGTGATGACGCCGTTCTTGATCTTGACGCCGTCTCCGGTGAGTGCTGCGAAGTCGTCATACTTCTGCAGGATGCTGGTCGCTGCGCGCGTGTCAGCTGCGCTGTGACCTGCGACTACGTACGCTACCCGTCCGGTTGCGAACGCGTCTGCAACAGCCTGGATTATGGCAGTTCCCTCTCCCTCGGAGACGTACATTGCCCTGTCCCAGGTCTTTCCTGCTGCACCAAGGTCTGCAACGAGCGAGTTGACTGCCGGACCACCAACAAGAATGAGGTTCTTGTTGGCCCTGTCTGCGTCAGTCACTTCACTGTCGAGCTTGGCTATGGACGACTTGATAGGCGATACCCTGTCTGTCGTCAACGACTGGCCCGATACTGCGCCACTTGTCGTGGTCGTTGCATCGCTGCCAAGGACGAAGACTGAAGCAGTTACCTGCTCCTCTGGGTACCTGATCACGACGCGTGCCTGGTCTTCGGTGTCGCGAGAAACGAATGTTCCCCACTCATCGACATACCAGGTTACGTCAGTGTCGCCTTCGCGAGTTCCGGAATTGCTGCTTGCCCCTCCAGTGTTGGAGAAGACAGGCGCGCCAACTTCGGTCTCGTCGTCAGAGGTGTCGTCGTCACCCTGTACCTGGATGGTTCCGACATCGCCATCGTCGTCTTCCTCTTCAATGAGGAGGAAGGTTGGGTTGGCAATGCCTACTCCACCAGATGTGGCTGGCCTGATGTTCAGGTGGCCCGCTGCGCCGTCGTCGGTCCAGGTCAGGTTGAAGTACGTTCCTCCGCTGGAGGTCTTTCCAAGCCGTACTCCTGCGCCCTGAACAACGAAGTTCTGGACTGAAGAGCTTCCTGACACTACCGTCATGGAGCTCGACTCAGAGTCTTCTGTCGTTACAGCTGCAAGAGTTGCGTTGGCTGCCGTTCCAGAGACGGTAACGTTTATTGCACCTGTCGGAAGCTGCACAATAGTGCTGCCGTCTGACAAGTTCAACGTAACAGGCTCCATGAAGGCTACCTCTGCGTCGTTGTCCGTCTTTATCTTCGGGTAGACGGTCTGGTAGGTACCGAAATCGGCATTACCAAACGGTCCCGGAACACCACCCTGCGTGCTGGCTCCTTCGCCCCAGGTGACAATCAAGTTAAGATTGTCGGTAGACGGGCCGGTTACGTTGAAGAAGTAACTCTGGCCGTCTATTACCTTGGTAGTTGCGTTGTCGGAACCAAGCTCGACCTCGATGGTGTCTCCGCTGAAGACATCACGGATACGAACCTGCGAGTTCGCAGTTCCCAGCGAGCTTGCGCCGGTGACCTCAAACATTCTCGAGAAGTCACCTGCGTCTGCAACGAAGTAGTCGTCGCGGTCAATGTCCTGACCTTCTACAACGATTATCTCGTCGCTGTTATCGTCCGCCAGGATCAAGTTGTCGTCTCCAAGGCGTCGCGCCCATTTAATGGTCGCTGTGTCGCCGCGGTTGTTCGTGAACCTTGCGTCGATGTTGTCGTCGCCGGATGGGGTCAATTCAAGGACCTCCCTGCTCCCGTCGTTTATTCCCGGAAGGACTGTCGGGAACGCTACGCTGAACGATCCGAAGACCGGGTCAGGAAACGTTCCGCCTTCCTTCAGGAAGTCGCCGCTGGAATCAGCCGCAGTGACATACACGTCAAGCTGCGTAAGGAAGCCGCTGCTGCATACGATGTCTACGAGAGAGCCATCGATGAAGTCAGTGTTTCCTCCGATACCAACTTCGACTTGAGTGCCGTCCTGGAGAGTAATCTCCCTGGCACCAATGCCTACCTCCGCAGAGCTTGCGACTGCCTCCTTCGATGAGAAGAAGACGTCGTCTATGAAGATAGACACGCCGCTGATGGTCGTCGACTGTCCCTTGTCCAGAGACTTCGACGTTCCGTCAACGGTTACTGCCACGGTGTCTGCGTCAGATACGACGAGCAACGCGATCGTGTGCGTTGAGCCGTCTATCGTGACAGTCACAGACTCGCCTTCGCGGAGCAGCCTTGTGTCAGACGCTCCGAAGAAGACTACCTGAGGCGCGCCGCCTGTACAAGTCGTCGAAGTGTCGGGCGAAAAGGTGTACTTTCCACCAAACAGCTCTATGTCCTCGTTCCTGACGGTCGACATGTTTACCTCGTCAGTGAAGACGACGGACGTCTTATAGAAGTTGTTTGTTGAGCTGGCTGATGTGCCGAACTCACCGAACTTGTAAGACGGGTCCGTCTCCTCTCCGCTGACCCTGCTGTATTCTAGCTCGAAGTCGTTCGAGAACTGGATGAACTGATCGTAGTCATATTCATCGTTCGCGTCCGTGTCTTCGACTGTGCCAGACATAAGCACGGTCGGCAGGTCGTTGTCAGTCATCGTGGTCCTGAGACCAGATGCTGCGAGGTTGGTTCCGAGGAAGATAGGCTGGGTCTTTGTCCCAATCTCCCTTCCTTCACCAACAACCTGTACGACGCCTGTTATGCCAGGCACGCTGATAGTCTGCTTCGAGACCGGTGCACCACCGAGTCGCGCTGCAACGTCTATCGCACCTGCAACGTCTGCTGTGGCAGCTGTGGCACCTACTACTACTAGCGCATTCACGCTAGAGTCCTGCACGAATGGCGCAGGAAAGTCGTCCAAGCCCGCTGCGAAAGCGAGGGTGGATCCTGCCATCAGAGCACCTAGTGCTCCTGCTGCAATTGCTTTTTTCCAATGCATGTTTTCTACCTCGTACATTTGCGTTAACAAGCCTCTGCGACCAAATCGAGACAAAAGCGCGCGTGGCCACATGCGCAACGTTTCCGTTGCGCAGAGCGGGAAGCTTTCTTCCTGCGTCACACACTTTTGCACCGAAGCGGCCGTCTCATCAGCCGTTCACTATCAAAATTCAAGAAAATCCAGAAGTGTCAACGGCTAGCAATCAAAATCGCCGTTGATACCGTTGAATCTAGCTAGATTTAGCTCGAATTTCTTGCCATATCTATGTCAAAACGCGATATATAAGAGTATCGTGAAACCGTTTCACGGTACCGTAAGGCGTAGTTCATGCACATCTAATTAGCTTTATTTCAGTAAATAACAAGCAATAATCGTTTAAAAGCCTGTATTTGGGTTAATTAGCTACTTTTGTTAGGATATTTCGCCTGGATACGTTGCCTTTTGTGAAACCTTGCGGAAACTGACCGTTTCACTGATTTTTCACTATTTTCCGAGTTTTGCGACCGTTTCACGAATTTGCGAAGAAATTCTCTATTTAAGATTTTTGCCTGCCGAGTTATTGATATGTCAGCTCCAAAACTTCTTGTTGCGCTTTTCATAGCGCTTTTTGCAGTTTCAGCGGCACAGGCTGTCGACCTCTCAAGCTGGAAGGTTGAACTTCAGCTTAATGAGGACAAGACTGTAGACTGGAAAATAACCCTCGAATACGAAGACTTCGTCAGCAGGGACGACTACTGGATACTTGCGAGAATCGCCGACTTCAGTGTAATCGCCGACGGCCAGCCTGCAGTGTGCAGGAAAGCTCCGTCGGAAGTAGGAACCCAAATAATCTGCGATGAGCTTTTTGCTAAAATAATAATTTTCAGCATAAAATCCGAAAGCATGGTTGGAGGCTTTGACAACTTCAACCTCTTCAGCTACACTTTCCCTGTCACAAGGGTCACCGACAAATTCACTCTCAGAATAACAATTCCTCTCGGCTCTGCTCTTGCTTCAATTGAGCAGCTCCGCGGAACAGGCCTCGCGCCTTTTGCACCGTCTTTCGGAAAAGAAGGGACTGATGGGCGAAAGATTTTTGTCACATGGGACTTGCAGAACCCGAAACTTGGCGAAACAATAAATGCCCTCATGATATTCGAGCCGGTCGTGGGGCCTATTGCTGAAATTGCCGTCGTTATCCTAATAGGAGCAGTAATAGGCTTTGTACTGCTTCTGAACTACCGCAGAGGAAGAGTAAAGCATGTGCTTCCGATACTTACGGCGAGCGAGCGCACCGTCATGCAGATTGTGATGAAAAGCAAAAGCGTTGACCAGCGAGACATTGTAAAAGAAACTGACTTTTCAAAGGCAAAAGTCTCGAGAATTTTGAAAGAGCTCGAAGAACGCGGACTCGTAGAAACTCAGCCGAAAGGAAGGACCAAGCTTGTAAAGGTCTCAGACGGCAGCAGGAAAGAAGAGAAGAAATCGGAAGCAAAAACAGAAGAGGATACGGAAAAAAGGAAGAAAGAAGAGCGCCAGAAGAACATAATCAAAAAGCTGCTCGGAAAAGAGTAAAACAATATTGATATCATGAAAGTTCAGCAGACTTTTACGAGAGCGAGCATAGAGGAGCTGGTTGGCTTATTTTTATAGTTTACGCGAGTTGATTTGCAAATGGACGAAACCATGAAAGAGCAAGTGAAGAAAAAGCAGAAAGACGGATGGATTGAGGCACAGTTCACGTTCGAGGTCATGGCCGCAAGTCCTGAAATTGCAGATACTTCGCTAAAGAACCACGTCGAAAGGCTCGGAAGGGCTCCTGACACTTTTGTATACGACAAGTCTTTCAGCAATGCGGAGAAAGTGCAGAATCCTCCGGCAGGGCTGAAGGAAGCGCACAGCCAGATTGGAAAAGCGAAGCTTTTCGCGAAAGACTTCTACACGATGCTCAACATAATCATGGTTTACGGGCCTTCTGCCATAGAAATCCTCAGCCCGAACAAGCGCGAGCTGAAGATAGACGAGATGCAGAACATCGCCAACGTAGTGGGCGGCCTAATGCACGAATTCGCCGCAAAAGGAGTAGGCGCAATGCTGATTTCTTCCCCGACAAAGCAGTAGGCTTTTATTCTCTGCATCCAAACAATTCTCATGTGCAAAAGCTACTGGAAAGCTGCAAAGTATCCGGATAGCGCCATCATGGAGGCAAAGAAAAGGCCCAACAGAGGAGAAGCCGTGAAAGCGCTCGCATCGGCGGGACTGGCGATCGCAATCGCCACCATCCTTTCGCTGTGGCGAAGCGGCGTCGTGCCAGATATGCAGGTAATCGCCGCAAGCGGCGTGGCAGTCTTCCTGGTAATCCTCTTCGGCGGGCTGTTCGTATCGTACCTTCTCACCCTGGTTGCAAGAATACTGGGCGGGAAGGGCAACATAACCCACGGAGCCACCGCAGTAGCGTACAGCTTTGCGGCGCCGTCCCTCGGGCTGCTTGTTGCATCGGTACTGCTTTTCGTGCCTCTGGTAGGCGGCATAATCGCCTTCCTTGTAATAGCTGTGACCCTAGTGGTTGGTTCGGCCACGCTTTACAGGGGCGTGAAGGAGATGTTCAGCACGGACATGATAACCGCCTTCGTAACGGTTTCTGTCCTGATGGGAATGCTCGTATTGAGCCTTTTCCTCGGCTCCGCCCTGATGGGCGCAAGCCTGGGAGGCCTAGGGCTTCCTTCTGGAACTCTTCCGGGATTATAGAATCCTAAGGATTTTTCTTTTTCTTTCCTAGAATTTGAACAAGAAGTAGGCTGCCGAAAGTGCGAGCAGAATCACTGCCAGCGCCGCGGCTATTACGGATTCTCCACTGCCCAGGAACTGCGACCTTAGCACTTCCAGCGCCAGGACTATCCCAACGCCAAACCTTAGCCAGCTTCCAAATGCCATTCTATCACGGAATTTCGAATCCTTTTAAATTATAGTATCTCAATTAGGAAAGACCAGCAAACGCCTCCATGCGTAGCCGTTTATCGCCTATGATATGGAGACGTTGGCAATAAACGCCTCCGTAGCTCAGCTGGTAGAGCGACAGTTTCGTAACAGCCCTTTTCCGTGGAAGTCGGAAAAGCGAAAGAACTGTAGGTCGAGGGTTCGATCCCCTCCGGAGGCTTTATTTCTTCCACTTTGAAACAATCAGGATTCCTATTGCGCCTATTATCGTCACTATCACGGCAGCTATCAGCCTTACGCTATAGCCAGAGCCTGTGGCACCTACTGCCAGGAGAAAGTCGTCTACTGCAGACTTGATGAAATCGTTCCATGTAAGGGCTATTGCAAAGCCGAAGGCCGCAGCAATAGCGGTTGCGAACGTATTGCGAAACTCTTTTCCTATCGCCATGATCATCATTGTTTTCTTTCTTTTTTAAACCATTCGGAATAATTGTTCTTATGAGAGAAGTATGGCATACTACAAGCGACAAGCGCGTCAAGGCTGAGGAAGTCCTGAAGAAAGACGACGTAGTTGGAAGGCAGAGCATCTACGTACGCGACGCGCGCTCGCTCGGCATAGCAGAAGAAGGCTATTTCATAATCATAGACGGCTCTGACGAGGCTGTTAAGAAGGCCGATGCCCTGCTGAAGGGCCTTGCAGAGAAATACAAGAAGAAGGACGAAGTCATCAGGAAGTTCGAGGAAGAAGAGGCTAAGGCAACTGAGGCTTTCGGGTTTATTATTGGCGGCTAACCGCAAGGTTCTTAAGCCTTTCGCTTGTTACTCTTTCTTGGTAATAATCCTCGAATGGCTTTGTCATTCGGGATTTCGTAAACCCAAAATAGGATAAGGCTTTCAAAATGCAATTCACGAAATACATGTCGTGGGACCTGAGGCCGTTCTCCGAGTACTTCTACGAGCAGGCCCAGGGCAGGAAGGACTTTAGGTTCCTTTTCTACTGCAGAAACTGTGTTAAGAATTTTGACGCCCCTGTCAGGGTCGACAGGTGCAAGTTCTGCTCCAAGGAGAACATAGTTGAGCTTCCCAAGGACGTGTGGAAGCGCCGGGAGATTTTCCGCAACGCGCTTACGTGGGCAACGATAAAGGCTGCGCTGGAGAAGCGCCAGAAGTCCGCCAAGGAAGGCGAGGAGAAGAGCTTCAGGGAAAGCTTCTTTGAGCTTGCCGTGAAAATGCGCGTTGCATTCTACTACTATTTTGACGACGACTCAGAACCTGTCGGCTCAGAGGAAATCTCGCAGGGCGACCTGATGAGAAGCTTCCAGCTTGTGTAATGCATCCGGCGGGAATCGAACCCGCATCGTAAGCTCTTTCCAGTTTTCCGCCAGCGCTTTGCGCCGCAGCGGAAAGCGCTGTGGGAAGCTCAAATCATGCCACTAGACCACGGATGCTTATTCTTCTCAAAAGCTTGAACGTTCTTATATCTTACCAAGAATTAGACACAACAAACCAACGCATAAAATCAGCTCGCCACACGCAAGCGTGTGGCATACAGCAGGGTGCGTCATTCACCCACGGACTCGTGGTCTAACGGCATGACGGCTGCTTGACGTGCAGCAGGTTGTCGGTTCGAATCCGGCCGAGTCCATTACTATTCTTCCCCGAGCATGCGAAGCCTTTCCTTGACGACTGCGTTGCCCGGCTGCAGTTCCCGGGCCCTGATGTAGAGCTGCAGCGCCTCTTCCCTGCGGCCCTGCCTGAGAAGGACTGTGGCAAGGTTGAAGGCCGCCGCGAAGCTCTGCGGGTTTTTTTCGACCAACTTCCTGTAGGCTTGCTCGGCCTTGCCTATTTCCTTGTTGGATGAATAAGCTTTCCCCAGGTTGAGCGCTATCTCCTCGTTTTCCGGCGCAAGCTCATGCGCCTTCTCAAGCGCCTTCACTGCGGCAGCCCTGTCCTGCGTGACGCGCAGGTGCTGCAGGCCCAGGTCCATCCATGCCTTGGCGCTGCCCTCTTCGTTAGCGCGTGCCTCCATGAGCGCCACGTTACGCGCCTCGTGCATCCTGAAGAAGTCGGCGCCCTTGTAGAACTTGAAGTGGTGGATTGGAACGCCGAGCGGCTCCTCTTTTCCTTTGACTTCCAAAACCTCATGTACCTTGTGGATAAACTTCATCCCCATGCCGTTCCGGAAAAGGCGCGGTATGGGAACTATGCGCGCGCCCTTGAACGGGGTGTTCCTCGTTAACTGATTGTCAACCTCCTGCCATTCGGCGTCCAGCCTGTCGTTGCTGTAGGTCAGCTGGGGCAGCACGTAGGCGTCGGCTTCGCCTTCCATAGCCTTCCTTATCCCGGCATAGTCCTCCGCGAAAATTAGCTCGTCCGCGTCCAGCACCAGTATCCAGGCGGATTTCGCTTCGGCTATGGAGAGGTTCCTCAGCTCGGAAAAATCACTGCCCCACTCATGAAAAATGAACCTTGCCCCAAACTTTCCTGATATGTTTCTAGTGTTCTCATTTTCCTCATCCGTTACTATTATTACTTCATCGACTTTTCCCGCGGCCGCATTGAGCACGTTTTCCAGGTATTTCCATTCGAGCACGTGGTTGCGGACAATCATGCAAAGACTTAGTCTCATGTCAAATCACTTCCGCTCTCGCCGCGCTCGTGCCTTGCACTTGCTCGCTAGGCTCGTTTGGATCATGCACAAGCTTAGCTTCACACAAACTCTCCAAGGGCGCTTTCTTTCAGGCTTGTACTGAAGACTGGCTTGCCGTACACGCCGTCGTAGCCCGGCTCGATCTTGATCCTTCCCTCGCGGTTTCTCATAACCGCGAGCGCGACCTTTTCCTTCACTATCTTGAGGAGCTCGGTGTAAGGAGCTTTCAGCAGGACGTTGAACTCGCTTCCGAACGAAGAAATTAGCTCGTTGTACACTTCCATGATTTTCTTGGTGCCGGGGCTTCCCCCTATGAGTGCGCTGAGTATCTCAGAAAGCGGGATGAGAGCTTTGAAGCCTACCGCGTCCTTGGGCGTGTAGCCCTCAGGGCGGTCTGCGAGCTCCTCGACACGGCTCAAGACTCCTATCGTGAGCTTGCCGTTGCAGCTCGGGCAGCGACCGCCCACTGCCTTGCTTTGCGACGGCTCCAGCACCACGTTGCAGTTGCGATGGCCGTCCAGGTGGTATTTCCCGTATTCGGGCGGGGTCTCTATGGTGAAAAGAAAGTCCCTTCTCGTCCTGATTGCATCGATCAGATTCTGATAGGTCATTTCTTTCAAGTCGAATACGTTCGCCTCGCGCCCAAGGCGCCAGGGATATGGCGAATGGGCGTCGGAATTGCTTACCATGGTATATTTGTCCAAGCTCGAGACGCGCCAGTTCATCGGAGGATCCGAGCTGAGCCCGGTCTCGAATGCATGAATATATTTTGCTTTTTCCCCGAAGCACTCTTCCATGGAATTGAACCCGCTCTTGGAGCCGAAAACGGAGAACCACGGCGTCCAGGCGTGCGCGGGAATGACCATTATTTCCTTCGAGATCTGCATCATTGCCTCGACGAACTCTATAGAACTGAAGCCGAAGATGGGCCTGCCGTCGTAGTCCAATCTTCCTTTCTTCGCAAGCCATTCGTTGATTTGCGCCGCAATTTCTAGGCTGGGTGCCAGGAAAATGTGATGGATCCTTCTTCCAATGCCACCTTGTGTATATATTAGGGAAAGCTCGCTCTGCAGGACCCATTTCATCCCGTCGTGCTCGTACACGCCGCTTCCGTTTTCAGTCTCCTTAAGCCCGGCTTTCAGCTCCTCGAACCACTTCGGGTGCTGGAAGTCGCCTGTGCCAAGGACGTCTATTCCCTTTATTTTTGACCAGCGCGCGAGCTCGTGCAGCTGCATCAAGCTGGAAGTAGCGCGGGAATAGTGAGAATGGCTGTGCAGATCAACTACTTGCATGGCTGGAATAGGCATAGAATTTATTAGAAACGATTATTGTGGCCCGGCAGTCGGGAACCTTATTACCTGCGCGGTTACCGTGAGTCCCACATTTTGGTCCACGAAGTACCTGTACTTCAGGTGGGCGTTGATGAGTATCGTGTCTTCTGACCTGGACTGGCCGAGGAACGAATCAAACCATGTCGTTGCTCCCACAAGCGGCTGGTTGATTATTCCCACGGTGCATGACTTAGTAACGGACTGGCCCTGGCGCAGCTTGATGGGCTCCATCAGGAAGGGGAACACTTCCCAGCTGATTGCGTTGGGGAACAAGACGTAAGCAGGCCACTGTATTTGCGGCGGCGCGGGCTGCTGGCCCACCGATACGAACAAATCTCCTGCGCTGCCCAGCCCTATGACGCCTGCCGCGTTCCATGCGTCTCCCCACGGCGTGTTCTGGTACCATGCGCTGAACCTGTCCTCGTACTGGACGTTAAGCGAGGTGAAAAAGTTGTTCAAGCCCGACACAGGGTTCGTGAGCAGCGTTTCCGGCGCAATTCCAAGGCACCTTCGCCAGAATACTCCAGGCCCCTGCACCCAAATCGTTCCGAGCAAAAGCCCGTCTTCCTGCCTGTTCGTTGCCGGCGACAAAGTCACGGGCACCGACGTGCCTATGTTGTTGAATGAAAACTGGTAGGTGTATTCGTCGTATGGGAACGGCCCTATTATGAGCTTGTCAGGGCCTGTTATCGAGATTGTTATCGGAACGTTCGGCGATACCTGGGTAGGCAGCGCTGCGGTCGTCGGCGGCGTTATCTTGCCCTGCTGGAAGAGCGTGTTGTAGCGCTCGCGGCTGTAACCCTTAACGCTTGCTATGGCAGAAGTCTCATAATCGTAGCTTATGCGGACTTTCAGGTCGAAGTTGGCCTTCTGGCCTTCCGAAAGCAAAGGCGCAGGCAGCCTGAAGCTCACGGTCTTGAGTTGGCCGGGCAGGCCGAAGCGCGGCTCGGGGCCTGTTATCGTAGTTCCGGAAAGGCCGTCCCCATCCTCATCAAACTCGAAGTTCCTCAGGCGTATCTGGCCTGAAAGTACTGAGTTCTGCACGGCAGGGTCGTTGAGGTTGAGCCATGAAGCTCCCACTAGCTCGGCGACCACGTTCCTCGCAGAAGAGCCGCCCACGTTCTCGATGTCTGCTGTTACTGTTATGAACTCGCCCGATTGTATCTGGTCCTGCGGCGGGTCCACGAACAAGTTTTTCACGACAAGCCCGTTGATTGTGCCGATAGGCTCTGCAGACTGGCCTATGCAGCCTGCTATGAATACGATGGAGAACACTGCAAGCAGCGGGATGATTCTAGCTTTCATTAAAATCAGCTAGAAAGATTTGCCTTTGGAGTGGCTTAAAGCTATTTTACCTAAAAGAAGAAACCACTACGTCCTTGGCGCTCTGGATGAAATACCTGTAGCCGAGGTTGAAGTCAATCCTTATCGACTCGTCCTGCAGGAGGAAGGCTTGCTTCTGGAGCTCGACGGTGCAGGAAATCGTCGCTGCGCCGTTGCTCGTCCTGAGCCTTGCTATCTCTCCGCCGAGGCTGTTCGGGGTTATCTCGACGTCTGCACTGCCGCTCTGGCCGAGGCAGTCGCTGAAGACAGGGCTGCCAGGACCCCTTACTGCTATCGTACCGAATACTGCTCCCGGCAGTCCTCCGGTCACCGGGAAGCCTGAGCCGACATTGTGAAGGCGGATTATGACGGGGAACTGTTGCAAATCATCAGCTTCGGGGTCATCGTCAACGACTATATAATAAGAGCCGCGCTCTGCAGGGATGTCTATCTTGACGGGCGCGTTTGTGTTCGTGATGACAGGACCCGGCGGTATCCTTCCCTTGGGCAAGTACTCAGTGCGCAGGAAGCGCTCTCCGATTGCGCGGATATTGAGGCTGCCTGTCGTGTTGTAATCATAAACCACGTTTGCGGTAACCGGCAAAGAAGTTCTCAGGCCGGGTGGCAATGCAGGCGTCTTGTAAGTCCAGGTCGTAACCTTGAAATCGCCCGGCTCGCCGAAGTCGGGGTTGGGTGCCTGAAGCCTTCCAAGCTCCTTGTTCGTCAGGCCTGCGAGATTGTTGCTTCCAGTCTCCCTCCACTGGCCTTCTATCCCTGAGAGGAAGGCTATCACGTTGCTGGCAACGACGCCGCCCTGGTTCTCAACCTGCAGGGTGAATATCGCGGAGTCGTCGACGCGCAGGTCAGAAGGCTCTATCGAAAAGTCGACTATCACAAGGCCATCGTCTGCGGCAATCCTTACTTCGCCGCTGGGTCCGGGCGCCTGGCCTATGCAGCCTGCTATGAAAACTACTGCAAGAACAGGAAGCATTGCCAGAACTTTAGCCATATTACCTATCAGAATAGACCAAATAAATACCTTTTCTAGCCAATCAGGCCGTAGCTGCCATAGCCGAAAAGAGAGTCGCGGTCAGAATCTGTAAAAGTATCTATCCTTCCGATCCTGTGCAGGTCTTCGTGGACGATTTCGTGCGCAGGCTTCTTCCTTATCTCAATCTGGACGCCGCGGCTGGCTGTAAGGCCTTTCGCGTCCCTGACGCGGAAGCGCGGCTGGTACCTGCCGTGGTCTCCGACCTCGGTTTGCCAGCGGAATACTCCCGTGCGCTCGTCGAAAGTCGCGCCTTCCGGAAGGTCCAGCGCCTCTATGCTGAGGACGTCTTTGTCAGGGTCGTCGAACTTGACGACGAAAGAGACGCGGCTGCCTTCCTCGACCACGTACTTGCGGTGCTCTGCAACGGTCGGCTGGCGGTTCTGGTCCCTTACTGAAATCGTCCAGGCCCTGCTCTTTGTGGCTGCTTCCGCCCTCGCGAGGAAGAAAGAGCCTTCCTTGATTGTGACTTCAAGCCTGTGCTCGCCGGCGTCAGAAAAGGACGGGCGATAAATATAGGACGGAGAGTAGGATACGACGCGGCCGTCAAGCACCCAGCGGTATGCAAGCATGTCACCGTCCGGGTCTACGGCGTTTACAAAAAACTTCTTCGGCTCCCCTTCGTTGATTGTAACAAGGTCGCGGTTCGTCGGCGTGCTTTCCCTAAGCTCGAACTCGCGGTTCCTGTCACGGACCTCTACCTTCACGGATTTCGTGGTTTTCTTCGTCGCCGTATTCGCCTCAAACATCAAAACGTAAGTTCCGGACTGGCTAAAGGTTGGGGTCCATACAAACTGTCCGTTCTCAAACCTGCTTCCCGACGGCATGTTCCTTACGGCCAGGGTTACGGGGTCGCCGTTAGGGTCGCTGACGGACACGTCCATGCGGAGCTCGCTGCCTTCATCGACGCCCGCCTTCACAAGCGTGGAAACCACCGGCGGCTTGTCGCTTCCTGCGAAGCGCACGCTCTTGGTCGCATAAACCCTGTGTCCCGTGACATCCGCAACAAGAGCCTTGTAAGAATGCAAGCCTTCGCCGGCGTGCTCGAAGCTTTCCTCGAGCTCGCAGCGTACCCTCTGGTTGCATTCCTTGTGCTGGGCAAGCCTCCCGTCCTCGTAAAGCTCGATGAAAGAAATTCCTGCGCGGAAGTCGAAGTCTTCCGCCAGAACTTTTATCGTGACTGCGGTGTCTACGCCAAAAGGCGCCTTGATTTCAACGGTCGGAAGCCTGTCCTCGTGCGCTGCCGCGATTCCGGCAAGCAGCAAAACCGCCAAACAGACTGACGCACGCCAAGCGTGCGTCGAGTTGCTTGCGGCAATTAGCTTATGCATGCAAAGGAGGGACGCAGAAAGGCTTAAGAGGCTTAGCACGCCGCCACTCTAAACTTTCTGGATCTGCACGGGCAGGCTCTGCCTGACTTCGTAGTCGTAGTAGACGTTTATCGTGAAGGGATAGTTGTCTATCGTCTCTACGTCGCCTACCGCAACGTCGCAGGTTATCTGCGGGAACCTTCCGCGGTCGGAGCGCAGGGGCGTTTCCAGGCTGCATTTTATCCTGTCGCCGGGCTGGCCTATCACTATGTCGCTCGGGTTGATTGTGTAAACCGTGCCGCTGCCCACGCTGTTTATCGCCAGGCGCATGAGAGCAGTGTCCCCTTCAACGAAGGGCGGAGCCTTGCTGTAGCTGATTGCGACTTGCAGGTTCTGGTCGCTTGCACTGAAAGCCTGGGCCCGCGGCCTCAGTGCCCCGGTCGTCTGCTGCCTGCGGAACTCCTCAAGGCTGAGGAACTGCAGGACGTCGTCTATCTGCAGGCGCTTCCTGAAGACCGTGCGCAGCTGGATGTTGGCAGAAGTGTCCTGTATTATCGAGGCGGGATTCTTTAGCACCAGGCCGCATTCCAGCGTTCTTATGTCGCCCGGCTTCAGGCCGTAAATAGTGGTGAAGCACCCGTTGGGCGCGCCGCAAGTGCCGTCCCCGCTGCAAACCTGGTTGAATGGGCAGTTGCAGTCGTCGCTGAAGCCGGCCGGACCGCCGCTCTCTGAGGTAAACGCGGTAAATGGAATTTTGTCAAAGCCGCCGCACGAGCTTTCGAGCTCCCCGCCGTAAGGCGAGCAGTATTTTTCCCCCGAGCAGCTGTTGATAGGAGTGCCGTCGTTGCACGTCGATGCTCCGGAGCTGAAGCAGCGGCTTATGCCTTCGAGGTCGCGCCTGCACACAAAGCCCTGGCCGCACTCGCAGCTCTTCACGCATTCATCTCCTTGCGCCTTTGCGCGGGGAGCAACCTGGCACAGGCCTTGTGCGCCTGTCGGGGCGTCGCAGACTCCGCATCCCGCGTACTCCTCGTCGAAGCACTGCGTCGAAGAAGTGCAGGGCCTTTCTATCGTTATGTCGAAATTAGCCTGGCCAAGCTCGATGGGATAAGTCCCGGGCACTGGAAGCGAGCCCTGCTGCGGCGGGACGCTGAGCGCGCGGACTGCGCCGAATGGGCCCGTATCAAACGCCTCGACAAAGACCTTGATGAACTGGGAAGTATCCCTGTTTTCCACGTCAACGAAGAGCGTAGCTGCTTCGTTAGAGCGTATAGAAGCCGGGTCTGCCAGCGCCCTTATTGAAATCCCTCCCGTTCCGGCAGTTCCAGTAGCCTGGCCTATGCAGCCTGAGACTGCAACTGCTGAAAATAACGCAAAAACCAGTAAGAACGAATGGAACGAAAGCCTTCCTTTTTGTGCGAGTTTGAGCGCTGAAGCGGGAGTGGAAGGCTTGTTCCCTTTGTGTCTTATTGGCTTCATAGAAATCCTTTGCTTGAGGCCTAAATAAAAAGAACTTCAAGAGCGCTGGGGCGGGCTGACCGTCACCTGGACGGAGCCGCGGAGCTCATAGGTGTAGTCGACGCGCGCATTGACAGTGAAGGACTTGTGGGGCACGTTGACTTCAGGCACGCGCTTGATTATGAACTGGATAGGGTCCGACTCGGTCCTGAAGAGCTCTATCGGGCGCTCTGCTGGCGGGACGTTTGCAACATTGTATTCGCACCTCACTATGGGGAGGGAATCAATTGCAGCCTCTGCGCAAGCGAAGCGCTTGTCCTTGTCGTCCTCTGCAAAAATCACAGTGCCGAACAGCTCGCGCGGGAAGTCTATAGTCATCTTCGTGATTCTGTTGTCCTTCACGAAGCCCGTGCCCGCGTTCCTGAGCTTGAACACCACAAAGGCGTCTCCGGGAGTCTGCGTTGACGTAACTACGTACGGAGTAAACAGCGAAACGTCTATCTTCAGGGGTCCTGCGCCCTTAGTGTCCTGCACCGAGACGCTCAAGGTCCTGCCTTCCTGCTGCAGCCTTAGAAGCTCGTCCTGGCGGACTACAAGTATGTCATAATTCGTCGAGCCTGTGAAATCATAGTTCGCCCGGAAATTGAGGGTGGAGCGGGTGAGAATGTTGGCTATCTGCTGGGTGGTCGGCGAAAGCAGGGTGAATTCCACGGCTTTGGTCTCGCCTGCCCTGAGCGTGCATTTGGGCTCCAGGCTGTAGGCGCATATGCTCGGCAGGCAGTTGTCCCTCCCGGCGTTGCACAGAGGCTTAGGGTCCTTCGGGCTGCGGAAGACGGAAGCGTCAAAAAGCTCGACAACAACGTTCTGCACCGCCCTCGTAGGGTCCGTGTCCTTGTCCACCAGCGAAAGGAACAGCCTCAGCGTAGTGTCAGGCAGTACAGTTCCCACAGGCAGGGTCCTGACGTTCTCTATCGCTACTATGTCGTTCACGCCCTGGCTCACGGTCGAGCGCGAAGGGTTTATGGCGCTCGTTCCCCCCAGGAACTCCTGTCCTATGCATCCTGACACGGCCACGATTGCGAGGATAGGCAGGACTGCCAGGAAAGTTTTTCGCATAATCCCTATTTTGTGTTCCGCTATTAAAAGCTAAATCAAAACATCGCTTCAAAAATGTTCCTAGCCTTCTTTACGAATGGGTTTCCTTGAGGACTATTTCCTCAGCGCAATAACCGAGCAGGGCGTTGCGGGCTACAATATCGTAAACACCCCGGTCTATGCGATACTCTTTGCGCTGGCCGTCATAGGCTCTTACAAGCTGCTCCGCAAGCTGAACATTTCGATAGACAGGAACTTCCTTGTCGGCATATTCCCTTTCCTGCTTTTCGGCGGGACGATGCGGGTCGTAAGGGACAGCGGAATAATTCCAAGCCCGCTCCTCGTGTCGCCCATAATCTATTTCGTGATTTTTGTCGCCGCAGTAATTTCCCTGCTGGCCGCCGTCGGAATACAGAAGGCGACTTCAAAGTCGACAATAGTCGGGTTCAAGAAAGGGCATCACGAGCAAGCTGCGGAAACGCCGAAAATCCCTTACCATCTGCCGTGGGCAGTTATCGGCATTATCCTGTGGGCATATTCACTCTGGCTTCTGGCGCCTATTGGCGTGCAGAACGCTAATGGGCTGGCTATAATCATCGGCATCACGGGGGCGTGGGCAATAGTGATTTTCGCTGCCCACAAATCCAGAATAATCAAGTGGTTCTCCGCAGAGAATGCGGGGCTGCTGGCTGTGCACATGTTTGACGCCAGCAGCACGTTCACGGCGCTGCAATTCTTCCCAGGCTACTACGAGCAGCATGTTGTTTCCTCTGCGCTCATAGCTGTTATAGGTCCCGCGGGGCAGTTCCTGCTCAAGCTCATTGTCGTGCCTGCCGTGCTTTACATCCTGGACAGGGAGCTTGCAAAGCCCGACGAGAGGCAATTGCGCAGCTTCCTCAAGATTGCAATCCTTATCCTGGGCTTTGCACCGGGCCTGCGCAACACGATAAGGCTCGCCCTCGGGGTATGACGTTGTCCGTATATCACAACTTGATGTGTTCTCGGACAACAGCACCACGAAAGGAAGAGCCAATCTACACCAAAACGCTTCCTTTCGGCTGTGAGCGAAACCTTTTTAAAGGTTTGCTACTTCTCAATAGTTACAGGTATAACTATGGCTAACGGCGACACGGAATTCAGCGACTTTCCCCTGAACCTCAGGTCTGAACTTATGGAATACACGGACAGGGCGGAAGCCGACATAATGACGTACTTCTCAGGCGCGGCAGGAAGCATCCAGCAGCAATACATGCACGTCAAGGAAATGGAAGATTCAATACTTCCCGAGTGCCAGAGGATCGCCAAGAGGCACCCGGAATATGAAGACAGGGCGATGCAGTTCGTCAGAAGGGAACTGAACAGGATATACAGCGTATACTCTCCGCAGCTCGCCCAGTACATACGCGACAGCGAGACTTCGCTGGACATAGAAGGCCACATCGTCCCTCCGAAGGCTGAAGACGTGCTTCCCGGGAAGGAAGGGCTTCCTTCGGAAGTAAAGCAAAGACTTGACGTCGAGGTAATGGAAGCGAAACGCGCCTTTGAAAGATACAACAGGACTGCAGGGACAAAAGTTCCCATTGACGCGTTCCTCAGGGGAATAGTCAGGACGATAACAGACAGGGCAAAAAACGTTCTCATCGGTTTTCCCGAATATTCGGAACCTGGAAAAGAGTACGTCAGCCAGAATTTGAGAAGCCTGGTGGACGAGAAATTCCCCGGCATGGGAGACAAGGCGTTCAAGCCTGACGACCCGACGGACTCAGGCCTGGTTCCTCTGCCTAGCGAAAAGCCCGAGAAGACAGAAAAGAAAGAAGAAAAGCCGAAGGATACCAAGGCAAAGAAAAAGTCCGCATGGAGCGATTTCCTGAACGGATTGACTTTTGGAGTATACAACCCCGAAACAGGGGAAAAGGAGAAAGGTGAATGATATGGTTAATTGGAAAGCAATAGGAGCTGGAACTGCCGCTGCCGCGCTTCTTTCAGGAGGCGTTTTCATCGGCTACAAGATGAGAGGCGACAGGGTAGTCACCAAAACCGAGACCAAGGAAGTGGACAAAGAAATCTACGACACATCTGGAAAGACCGGTGCTTACAAGACCTATACAAACAAGGACCTTGCAATCCGCGGGGCAAAGCTCTGGGACAACTGGCTGAGCGTCTACAAGCGCCTTGACGTAGGCTCTGCAACATGGCTCTACTGCAAGGACATGGTCGATGACGGCACTTTCGACAAGCCTGTCGAGCCTGCCGACGAATTCCTGCTCGTTCTTGACAGCAAGCACGCCAAGGACGTGAAGGAAGGGGATGCAGTCTACATAGACCACGCAGAGGCGAAGAAGCTCATGAAAAGCTTCGAGGTCTTTGCAGGAGAAAGGCTTGCAGCAAGGGTTCCTGGCGAGCTGTTCAAAGTCTCAAGGAAATAATCGGGCATTTCTTTTTATTCAATTAATTTTCTCTGCTAGGTCGGCTGCTGCTGGCCGCCCGTAATAGGTTGCTGCGCCCCGGGCTGCTGCACAGGTGCGCCCAATACGCCCAACGGCGCAGTAACCTGTATTTTCTTTTCCTGGAACAAATCAAAGCGGTAGTTCTTCAGCTGCGCTATAATCAGCCCTGTGCGGCTCCCGACTTCCGGAGCTACTTCTGCTACTTTGAACTGGCAGAATATCGGGATTACGCTGCGCGACTGGTACCTCTCAAGGAGCAGAGGCTGCCTGCCTGTCGGAAGCACACACCCGTATTCCTCATTGCCCTGTGCGTTTAGGCTGGGCGCCTTGTTGCAGTTGCCTCCGCCAAGAGTCTGTGATGAGCACACTAGGCCGCTTCCTACCGCAGGAGACAATTCTATAATCACCTGCGTCCTTTCCGGAAGGAAGATTACGTTTCCGTCAGGCCGCGCGTTTGTCACTGCGATTACAGATGTTGCATCCCTGCCCGTTATGAGCGGCTGCGGTCCTACTGATATCGACACTTGCGCGGGACTGACTTTTCCTATAGCGCTCTCAGAATAATAGAAGCGGCCCTGCTGCGTCTGCCTCCTGCTTATTTCAGCGTCTGTTGCAAGCTCGACCTGCAACGACGATGAAGTGTCGTAAATCGCCGACAGCGAAAGGTTGACTGTGTTGAAGACCGTCTCTGCGACGCGCTGCCCAGGCTCACGGCCTGTCCTGCCTGTCGATGTGAAGGTCCACTCGGCCCTGTCGACCTGACCCGGACGCATGGTCCTTCCGGCTCCTGTGAAAGCTCCCGAGACTTTCGTGCAAGGTCCCACATCGCGCGGCGCGCTGAAGGCACATTCTGCGTTGGCCTGGACTTCGCGCGCGTCCTGGTCTGCCTGGTTCTCGAAGGCTGCGAACAGCGTAAACCTCTCGCCTGCAGGCACGGTTCCCGGAATAGCATCAAGCCTGGAGACTTCGACGGCCTTCGGGAAGCTTATCGGTCGTTCGGGCCTAACATTCCTCAGCTGCTGCTGGGCAAAGTATTCGGTCGGGTTTGTTATGAGGAGCCAGACGTCCGTCAGCGCCAAGCTGCCCTGCGCCGTAGCCGCTTTTATCGGCGCGCCTATCTGGTCTGTCACGGAAACTACGAATCCAGAGTAGGGACCCAGCGCAAAGAAGCTGAATACCAGGACTATTATCGCAAGGACGTTAACGGCACGCAATCCGTCAGGATAGCCCGACGGGAAGTAAACCTGGAAGACCGCCACACCTATGGCCAGAATTACTAGCGCCCAGAACAGGAAGCCTCCTGCACCGAAGGCCTGGAAAGCGAGTATAAGCGTCAGCGCGCCCAACCCAATAATCAGCCCTGCCAGCAGGTGCGATATCGACGGCAAGGGGCCGCGCTGCTTGCGCATGTTGAAGAACAAGTTAAGGAGGGCGGCACCTGCAGCTATCAGTATCGCTTGCGTTGTATCAAAAGAAGTATAGCCGGGCAAAGGCGCTGCGAATAATACTGTACCTCCCAGCAGGAAAGCAAATTGAATCCATATTATGAGAAGGCTGAATATCCATGGCAGCTTCATTCCTCCCCAGAAGACAACAAGAGCAAGACCTACAGACGGGTCCACACCGATGGCCAGAATCGCACCGATTATAAGCCCCCAGAAATTCTTCAATACAGCACCTCCGAGCTGAGCTATATTCATTCCTGAAAACGGCGTGCCTATCCTGGGCTTGGGACCTTTCTCTATGCTTTCATACTGGCCTCCTATTTCCTCGGCTTCGCCTGCAAGTATTTCCTTTATTTCTGCCAGGCGCTCACTTATTGCGTACTTGTTCGCCGACTCAACCGCAACTTTGCCTGCGATTCCCCTGAGATGCTCCCTGATCTTGTCGGCAAACTTTTCCTTCAGTTCCCTTGCTTCTTCATGGGCTTCTTTCCAGTCTTCAGTCAGTTCCTGAAGCTCTATGCCAAGGTCTTTTGTCTCGTTTTTCGCCCCGGCGGTCTTACCCATTGACTGGAGAACGGCTGCGGCTGCCATGCCCTCAGGGCCCGCCAATGCAGCCAGGCCCCCCATGCTATCAAGCTGGCTAGATTGCGATTGTGCCACATTCTGCGCCTTAATCTTGTTTGCGAGATTGCGCATCAATTCGACAAGCTTTGTTATGTCTTCCGATCTTTTCTTGTACTTCTCCTTCAGCTTTTCTGCATGGCTTTCGGCTTCCTGTTTCAGCCGCTTCTTTCCCTCATTGACCGCTGAAGTGAAAGGGTCAAAGAAGAAGAACTTGAATTCCTGGCCGACTTGCTTTGCTGTCTTCACGCCGGGAAACAGAGGAACTTCCATCTTGAAATTGACCGTATAAGTCGTAGTCGAAGGCCTGAGCGTGATGGGCCTAGTTGAAGTGGCCCTGCTCCCCACTTTTTCTCCAAAGCCTCCTATGTAGTCGGCTTCCACCTCGGTTGCTATTGGGCTGCCCCCGGGTATGTAAAACTGGAAGCTGTAATTTCCCTTATCATCAGAAGTTGTGCCGCGGCCCCTTGTCGTAGGATAGTTTGCCCAGACCGAGGCATAAGCCAAAGGCTTGTCCTTCTCATCTGTGACCTTTCCTTTTATTGTGATAAGGACGTCTCCGCCCTCGCCTCCTCTCCTTCCTCCGCCTCCATCGCCCCTGTCGCCTCCTTCTTCCCTCCCCTCAACCGCCAGGTCTGCGAAGCACTTCACTTCTTCGGCGCCACGGTAGAAATGGCCCGCTATATTCACAATTCCCGGCCTTGACGTATGCCTTCCGCTGACTTCCAGCGAACCGCCTGGCTGAGTGCTCCGTATTGTGCCTGTGAACAGGTCGGAAATTTGAGACGAGTCTGCATTGGACTCCCACTTAAGAACCGCCTGGCCGCCAACATTTACCCTTTCAGGCTCGAACCACATCCTGCATCTCAGCGGTTCTGCTTCTTCGCTCTCTTCCTCCCTCCTTTGCCTCGGTTTCGGAGGAGCTTCCACATGGATGGGGACTTTGAACGCGCGCCTTTCCTCCGGCTTCCTTACCTTTTCAAGCGGCAACGCGCGCCTTACCATGAGATCCACGAACTTCTTTGTCCCTGCTTCGGTGGCGCCTTGGTTGGCAAACAACGCTATTGCACTGACCATTGCCTGGTACTCTGCTGTGGACTTGTAGCGCCCGGGATTCCACAGAATTTCCCTTATGGACCTGTTTATCTCCTGCTTCTGCTCAAGCGAAAGGGAATCCCATTTCAAGCCCCTGAGGTCCATCAGCTTCTCGCGGGCTGCGAAGTAGCCTGCGTAGTCTTCTCTCCTTAAGCTACGCTCAACCCTGAAATATTCGAGGGCTTGTCCAGGCTTGTCATAGGGATAAACCATCGCCCTGAACCTGCGGCCGCACCCAGGCTCGCTGCAGGTGACCATCTTCCCTATCTGGTCCTCTATTATGTTCTGGGCGTGGCCCATAGGGCATACGGTCTGGGGGTCTTCAAGCGCAAACAGGAAGTATTTCGCGACTGCGGATGGTATCGCGTGTATTTTTGCGAGGTTCGAGACGCTCCTCCTCGCCTTGGCTGCCTTTATGGTGCCGTTCTCCACGGCTTCCACGAGCCGCTGGGCTTCGTAAATCCCCCTTGCAGACTCCTGGATCTTCCTCTCAAGGTGGGGAAATCTAGCCTTTAGGCTATCTATGAGCGCCTTGTGCCCTGACTTTGGCATAAGCTTCAAGCAATATAGTGCTGAAAGGGAGTAATTAAGCTATCATGGTCCTTTCGCACTATTGCTATAGAGCCCGAAGGTCAAGCCGCTTAAGAAATCTTTCCACGAACTTCCGTCCTTATCCTCGTCAGGCTTGTCCTCGCCGGCTTTCTCGTCATTGTTTGGCAAGAGCCATGAAGCAACTTCTGCTCCCAATCGTGCCGGTAGGAATATAACGCCGTAAGTTAGCGCGGCAAGGAGGCCTCCGGCAATCATTTTCTGCTCATGCAGGCCCTTTTGGCCGAGCGGAGTGAACGTCCGCGCCGGCTCATAAATATCATAACCGAATTTGTAGACCGCAAATGCCAGCACAGGCGCGACTACTAGTGCCGTTGTCCACATGACCTTTCCGATGAACTTTTTCTTTCCTATTTCTTCAGGCGTCGGCTCACTGTCTAATATCCTGTCGTAAACTCTGTCGTCATTGTGCGGCACGTCTAGCGATACGGTCCCTTTCGGGAAGGATGATACCCTTTCTGTTCTTGACTCGGCATCATAATATCTGATTCTTGTCTCATTTTCCCTATCTTCTACCTCTACAGGATAAGTCATCCATTCATCGAATGCAGTATTATGGTATCTAAAGGGCTTGAACTCCGCTTCTCCCGCTGCGCTTTTTACGCGCACTTCTCCATGGCTATATCTTGCCATAGGAATGGGAATTTCCAATAACGATTTAAGGAAAAGCTGGGAAGCAAGGTCCCACTCAGAAATTGCTAAACTTCCTCCTCGCCAGAATCTTCTTCCTCATCGGAATCGTCAGCAGGCATTATAGATTTATTATAAGCCTCCATGACGGCGTAAACCGAAGTACTCATATCGTTCGCGCTCCTAAACCGCTTTGCAGGATCGGCTTCGGTCGCCTTATCCACAACAGCCGAAGCAGGCTCGAAAGCCTTGATAGGAAGCTTTATCCTTGTGTCGCCCGTGAGCATCTCATTGAACACGACTCCACAGGAATAAACGTCGCTCATTTTTGTGGGCTTTTCTCCACGCTTAACTTCCGGCGCCATGTAATCGTAGGTCCCGATTATCTTCGTGGTCGCCTTGTTGCTAACCCTTATTCCGCTGGAAATTTCCTGAGTCAGCCTTCCGCAACCAAAGTCGCTTATCTTGATATTCCACTTATCAAACAGCAAATTTTCAGGCTTGATATCACCATGAACAACTCCTTTCAAATGTGCATAAGCAAGCCCTTCCAGAACCCCCTTCATATATCCAATAGCGTCCACTGGCCTGAGTGCGCCAAAAGAAATCTTCAGCCTGAGAGAATTTCGCGGCATGAACTCCATTACCATGTAGGAAATGTCACCCGAAGTGTTAACGGTCTCGACTTCCACGATGCGACGATGCCTCATCCTGTGCTGCAAGGCAGCTTCCGAGCGAAGCATGCTTGCGTACTCGGGGTCTGTGGGAATTTTAACAGCTGCGTATTTTCCCGGAATCTCGGCGTGTTCGGCTTTCCAGACTTCGGAAAAGCCTCCTTCGCCTATTTTTTCCTTGAGAACGTAGTCTCCCAGCCTGGTCCCATTCAATGCGGATGCCATGAATTCCAGAAAGCAGAAACGCTTAAACGCTTGAATTGGAGGCTAGTTTCCCTTCTCGGCTTTGCCTTCTACAGGCACTTTGCCGGAATGCAACTGATAGCATAGCTTGTAAATCGTGTAAGAAAGCTTGGAAAGATTATCCAGCTCGTCGTTGCTAAGGCCAGGCCAATAGCCCATGCAAACCTTGCTCGGCTTTCCGATAAGGCATTCGGCTTTGCCTGCACCAGGCTGGCTTGAAAGTTCAAGATAAGCGCGAATTACTTCGGTGGTGTCTATTCCTTGCGTCCTATAGAATTCTAGAGCTCGCACCATTTCAGGTATAGCACACGCGGTAAGAAGCGACTTTGTGTGCTTCATGCCCTTAGCTTTTCCTAGTGGCATAGTAACCATTCACAGAGTGAGTCTAAACTCTTACTTTCAGGTTCCTGATTGTAAACGCAGAGCCTTCTGCGCCCTCAATCAGCACAGTGTGCATTTCCCCGGGAACGACGTTCGCAGGAAATATTGCAACAGCCTGGCTGCCGACTTCTGCGCTGAAGCTCTCGGCCAGCTTGACCTGGTCGCCCGCGATTATCTTGACTGAAACGCGTCCCTGCCTCATGACTGCCGGGATCTCGAAAGTTATGTGCCCAGGAAGCTTCTCAGACTGCGCCTTTGTCAGGTTGAACTGGATGCTGGCGCTCTTGACAACCCTCTCAGCGTGCACAAGGTTCAGCTGCGCAGAGCCTGAATAAACTGCTCCAGGAGCTGCCATTATCGTAAGCTTGTTCTTGCCTGCGCGGACGTTGCTGAAGTCTATAGAAACAGCGCCGTCAGCCCTGCCGTCGTAGACGTTCTGGCCGTTCACAGTGACCATGAGGTCGCCTGCGTCGTTGCTGTCATCAATATTCAAAACGAGCTCTCCGCGGACTATGCTGTCCCCGTTAAACTCGTAAGCCTCGAAGCTCTCAGAGCTCTTTAGCTTCACTTCTGAAATTTGGTAAAGCGCAGGAGCCCACAGCTTCCAGTAGGAGCTGTCAGCGGCAAGCTCAATGTGCACGAGTCCAGCAACCCTTATAGGAAGGACATGCTCGCCTGCATTGAGCAGCTCTGCGAAGGTAATCTCGCCGTTTATCTTAACAACAAAAGCTCCGTAGCCGTTTGTGTTGTCTATCCTTACAGTAATCGACTCCAGGTCGTTGACAGTATACTTCAGGCTTTGCTCTCCAAAGAGCAGGCCGTTTGAAACGTCCCCGCCGCTAAATCTCTGGGCAGAGGGAGTCCCGTATACGCTGAAAGTGCCCAGGTCATTCTCAAGCACAGTCTCGACAACAACAGCGCCTACAGGCGTCGAAGTGGCAAAATCAGCTGCGACCAGCTCAGGCTGCTCTCCAGGGACGTAAAACCATCCCGTGCTGCCAAAGCTTCCGCCCCTGAAAAAAGAGCCGAAGCCTATCCTGGTAGTTCCGCCGAAAATCAGCAAGAGCAGCGCCAGTATAAGCAGTCCGCCAACAAGGCCCTGCATGAAAGTCTTTTCTCCTGACATCAGTATCACTTGGCTTTCTTCTTCCAGTGCCTGTGCCCGCAAGCCGGGCAGTCGCACATAGGAACAATCGGATGACTAACAACGTCTGTTTTTTCGATTTTTTGGTTTGTCTCCATGCGAAATCAACTATGTTGTTTTGCATCCCGCATTCCTGATGGAATGCAAGATTTCCGATCGCCAATTAGGGTAATTATGTAATTAATTACCCTCTTTGTTACCACTTTTGGGTGGCGAAAGCTATTTAAAGGTTTCGGTCGGGTAGGTTTTAGAGAGGAGCAAACGTAAAGTGAGCTTATGGCAACGTTCAAGGACTTCCTGAATTCGCTCAGGAGCGACGGAAACTTCCTTAGCGCCGTCTCTGCTTACCTGAAAGGCCAGGACTGCCAGAGCGACCTGCAGAAACTGGGCATAGATACCCAGGGCTCTATCCTCGTCCCCATCTACAGGGACGGAATTTCCACCCCCGAAGGCAAGCCCAAGCTTCCCGACGGCTATCTCAAGCTTTCAAAGAACGGCGCAGGCTGGAAGATAGAGGCCACGTACAAGAACAACGAGCCCCAGGTCTTGTAGGCTTATTCTTTATAGTGATCCAAATAAAGAATCAGGATATCATACTTATTTGGATCATATATAGTCAGCAAGGAATTATCATACACGATTATTTCCTAGCATGACTATAATTCCATAGCCTTAGATATCATACCAGAAGCTTTGCTTCTGCAATACTGCCGGGGTAGCCAAGTGGCCAACGGCGCGGGACTCAAGTAGCCCCTAGCTGAACTTGAGTGTTGAGCTTTTAGCTGTGATAGAGAAATCCCGTCCCTTAGTGGGTTCGCAGGTTCGAATCCTGCCCCCGGCATATATTCTACTACTTGATGCTCCTGAAGGCTTCTACTTCGCGGCGGAGGCCCGATATGTTGCGCTGCAGGTTAGTGAGGCTTTCCTCGACGTGCCTGATTTCCGCTGCCCCATGCGGGAGGGGCTCATAGCCCACGGGCTTGACTAGTTCGGTGTCTATTTCATTCATAGAATGCTCAAGCCGCTGTACTGATATCCTGAGAAGCTTGATCGCCTCGTCCCTTGCGCCTTCCAAGTCAGAAAGTACGGAGAAGACCTGCTTGATCTCCTGGATGAGGGCTTTCACTTCCTGGGCAGTTCCTAGAAGCTCCTTGTAGCGCTCGACTTTCACGAAAAGCGGCGCGTGCGTCCCTTCGGGGCCGCGCAGGTAAGGCATTATCGGCGGCTGCTTTGGCTGTTCTTCGCCCATCATCGCCGCAGGCTCTTCCTTGCCGACCGCTGCAGCGACTTCCCTCGCGCCAGGAGTCTCGCCATGCTCTTTGCGCTTGAAGAATATCATATCCAGAATTAGTCATCGGGGCAATTTAAAGTTGTTAATTTTCAAGGGCCACTTTCAGCTTTGCGGCCGCTTCCTGCTCGGAAGCGTATTCTATTATCGAAGCTCCCGGAATGCCAGCCGGAAGCCTTGAAGGCTCGCTCCCTTTCGACGCAAGGAGCAAAATTTTCTTGCTGTTGATATGCGCAAAGCCCAGCTCCATCCCGACTCCTGTTGATGGAGAAGATATGTCAGCTATGATACAATCAGAAGACAGGAGGGCTGCAATGTCCCTTTCGAATATCTGCGAGGGCAGAAGCCCCTGGTCATAGTCGTCGCATACCACGTAATCAGAAACCGTTTCATGCCCGGACTCCCTTATTGCTCCATGCAGAAGCCTTGCAAAATCCAGGTTCCTGCTGGCCCTGAGGGGCACGGCTAGATAGATTTTCATGAGTGCGCCCGACGGGATTTGAACCCGTGTCGCCGCCTGACTGCAGTTTTCCGCCAGCGCTTTTGCGCCAGCAAAAGGGCTGTGGCAAGGCGGTATCCTACCGCTAGACTACGAGCGCTTGATTCGAAAACTCTGTTGCCCAACATTTAAGAACGAAGGACAAAGCTGCAGCTAGAATCGTGAAACAAAAAGAAAAGAAAAAAGAAGATTAGTAGAGCTTGCTTCTCTTTGCCCAAGAGCGAGCCATGGCTCCAGCCGTGTCCTTTGCTCCAAAACCGACAGCCAACGCGAAAGCGAGGGCCGTGCCTGCGATGAGCGCCAGAAGCACCCACTGCACGAGGTCTGTAGCAAGTCCAAGTATCGGCAATGCCAGTGCCACTCCGACGTAAAGGGCTGCAAAGTACAGCACCTTACCGGCAAAGGCCCCGCCCGGTCCTCCCTTAGCGAAGAGTCCGCGGACGTAGTCACCAAGCCAGTATGCGACAAGGATGACTACTGAAGCGCCGATAATGGCAGTCACGAAGCTGTTCACCTGGGCCATCCATGCCGAGATGACAGGCACCCCGAGGATTGCGTCAGACAATGCCACCGTAAGGAAGGCGAGGTAGATGTACCATCGCGATATTACGGAGAACAGGTCTGCCAGGGATACCGCCGGCTTGTGGCTTTCGGTGACGTAGTAGTCAAGGTGTATCCTAACGAGGACTTCCTTGATTACCCTGCCAACGATCTTCCCTACCACCAGGCCGATTATCAAGAGGATAATCGCGGCGATAAGGTTGGGCAGAAAAGCAGCCGTTCCGTCAACCATTGACGTTAGTACTGCTGCTAGTTGCGCTACCATTTTATCACTTTAATAGGTAGAACCAGTCCGCTTATAAAGTTTCGACCATCTCGTATTTAAACCCCCAGTCAGTGACAAATGCGCTTAAATGCCTTGCGTAAAATGTGCTACCTTTAAGAAACTACTAGTTTTGCTGCCTTTCTCCGGCTGTTTTTGCTATTTCCCGGTCTATTTCGGCCTGCAGCCAGCTTCCGCGCCAGATATCCAGCCCATACAGCATGCGGGTGAAGTTGTCGTCGGGCAGGAAAATGTAAGGCGCGCCAGCAGGCTCGCCCTGGACTGCAGGCTTTGGCAGGCCCGGCCTGTATTCTGCCCTGTATGCTACTGCGTTTTCCAGCCTTTCCCCGGCGCTTTTCCCCTTGAGCTCTTCGCGGGTAAGCATGAAAATCTCCCGGTTGAGATGGACGCTCTTTCCGCATATTTCCACAGTCTCTGCATCCAGCGGAAGCATGTCTTCGGCGTCAAAATCCCATCGCCTTATCATTATGAGATTAAGAGCGGTCTCAGACTCCCAGTTGAGCCCTATATAACCGGAATGCCTGGCAAGTATGCCTTTGCTCTCGCTGCGTATTTCCAGCGTGTCGGGGCCCGCAATATATTCAACGTCAGCCATCACTGTCGGGACTCTTTCAACACCGAGCCTTTGGGCGGCCTTTATTGAAGCTATCATGCCGATCGGTTCGCTAGGCACTATAAGCTTGTGGGGTTTTGATTTTGTCACGTAAAGGTGCTCTTCCCCGCCTTCGCGCATGCATACCACGGGCGTGCCTATCGTCTCATCCACAGAATTTGGGTAGCCTGCTGCGATGCTCAGGTGCAGCGGGTTCGTCGGGGCTTTTTTGTCGCGCCTGTGGACAACTATCTTGCCGTTTCCCAGGACGTCTATCACTCCTCCGGATGCAGGGCGAATCGGATACTGCTCACAAGCTATTTCAGCAGAGCCTTTTTCCAGTATCTCCCTCATCTTAGAAATCCCGTATTCCGGAGCGCGAGGCAGCCTTTTCTGGATGCGCTCAGGGCTGTCGGGATAAGTGAGCGTGAGCTTCATGCCTTCTCCCGAAAGCTCTGCCTTCGCCTTAGGGACCTTGAATATGTACATGTCCGACATCCAAAATCGGGACGCAGAAAATCTTAAGAACAAAGAAAAGAGCGCCGGCCTAAAGAGGCACGTCGCCCTGAGCGCCGGCCTAAAGAGGCACGTCGCCCTGAGCGCCGGCCTAGGATTGCCTCGAAGACCGAGAGGTCTTCGGGCTCCCGATGAGCTGCTGCTCAATCGAGGATGATGTTTAGGTTTCCTCAACAGCTTGCAAGAGCTCGCTCTTGCATGAACCCAGGTTCAAATCCTTTTTCATGCAAAACGCCGGCGCCAGGATTTGAACCTGGGTGCCCAGAGGGCTCCCGCTGCCTCGTCACTTAAGGTTCGCCCAATCGGGACTGAGTCCCGAACCAGCCGGGCGATTCAAGTCATAGGCGTTACCCTAAGGCAACTCAAGGCGGGCGCATTTACCGAGTTCTGCCACGCCGGCATAAGATGAGTTCTTTATTGATAAATTATAAGTATCTCGAAATGCAAGAAGGCTTATGCCTAACTGCGAACTGTGCGGAGCCGAGACTGCCAAGCTGAAGAGGACGAACGTGCCCGGAATGGGCTCCATGGACCTCTGTGAGTCATGCGTCGTGAGGCTTGCGAGCGCTTACCCGAGCCAGAAGCCCCAGATTGTCAGGGAACTCGCTGCGAAGCGCCAACGCTCAGCCTTGATGAAGTGATGAGATGCCAAACGGCCAGGAGAATGTTCTATTCGAGCAATATAGGCCAAAGAGCCCGTGGCTGAAAATAATAGTTTTCATCCTCATTGTAATCCTGATAATCTACGGGATTTTCTGGCTCATCGATCTTATAATATAAGGTTCAACTCCAAAACGCCGGCGGCAGGATTTGAACCTGCAAGTCCAGAGGACACTAGTTTTCGAGACTAGCGCATTACCAGGTTATGCTACGCCGGCTTCTAAGAGTAACAAAATAGCTAGAACTAATTATAAAAATCAACGAAACTTGCCAATCTTAGCCTTGTGCTCTATGTTCTTGCGCAGCATCTCTGCGTGCTTCATCTCGTCCTTCTTTATCTTCTCCCACATCTTGGCGCATTCCTTGTGCCCTTCCTTACGCGCGTCCCTGATGTACCCTTCGACAGCCCAGAGGAATTTTGCTGTCTTTACGAGCTGCTTTGCGCAATCAAAATTGCAGTTTGATATCGCCTTTGTCGACATAGGTTCACCTAGAAAGAAGGGTAACCTTGTGTAGATAAAGATTGTGCAATTACTTTTCTAAGCATTTTTTAAAGTTCGGCTTATCAATATAGCAATATGAACCAGGCCGAGTATGACAAACTGAGTGCTGCTTTTCTAAAAGCCTTTGCTTCAGTTCCAGCCAGTCTACGTGATCAGATAATTGTAGTCGTAGATGGCAGTCCTTATACATGGGAAAGTGCATTCGTTGAAGTACGAGCAAAGACAGACAAATCTAAGAAAATTCTTCTTGAACTTAAGAATTTTAAGGTCATAGAGTGATGTCATGACTCACAGCGATGATGTAAAGGAATTGGTCAAGCTTCGTCTCATGTCGACGCCCTCTAACATAAAAGTTTCTATAGGCAATTATGGCGAATTCAGCAGAGACCAGTTAATTGAAGAAGTGGAGAAAGAAACACCCGTTGGAGAAGCAGCAATAGAGATGGAGCTTCTATTTATCAGAAAAATGCCAACCTTAGCGAAACGAATCTCTGAACAGAGGTGATAGCTTGCCCACTCGAGTTCTACTGGTTAGAAATGATTACGATCCAATTACTCACTACATGTATGAATGGTCGATTCCTTTCATAGAGGCAGCCGAAAGTAAAAATATGAAAGTCGATTGTGTTGATGGCCTAAGTGTGACAAAAAGTGAGATAGCTTCGAGGATTGTAAAGTTGAAACCGGTTTTTATTTTTCTTAACGGTCATGGGGATCGTCAGACTTTTTATGGTCATGGAAATAAACCCGCTGTAGATATGTCTGACGGCAAGCTCTTCACAGGTAAAATTGTGTTTAGTCGCGCATGCGATTGTGCCGCAGAACTTGGAAAGACCTTTGCAGAGGAACACGCGTGTAAAGCCTTCATCGGTTATAGCATGCCTTTTGTAAATGTTCGTGAGACTAATGTAGAAATCAAGCCTCGACAAGATAATATGTCAAGGCCTATATGGGAAGCATCTAATTCAGTTCCAGTTGGATTGGTAAAAGGTCTAACTGTAGAAGAATCTATAGAAGCCTCTCATAAAAAGGCCTACAAAGAAATCGAACGCATTCTATTTTCTTCTGACGTTGGCGCAATAAACGTCCTCAAAGCAATAATTGTTAACGACGAAGGCCTCACATACCACGGCGACGGCACTGCCAAGATAGCTTAGCAGAATTAAACCCTTCTGACTATTATCCTCTTGGGTCCTGACGGGATGTGCTTTCTGCCCTTCAGGAACTTGAAGCCGAAATAGGCGCCGACAGCGGCTATTATCACGACGCCGACTATTCCCACGGTCGTCCACGGGATTTCCAGTGGCGGGCCTGCGGCGCCGCTCTGGTTTACTGTTTCGTTCTGCGTCGTGCCTGCAACTATCTCAGGCGGAGGCTCTTCTTCTGTTTCGTTGGTTGTTGTGGTCGTGGTTCCGGAAGAATCAGCAGCGAATATCCCGAAGTAGGAGAATCCTGAGGTTATTGCAGAGAACTTCTTGATGAATGCAGTCGAAGTCTCTTTCTTAGTATCCAGCTTTTGCCATGAGCTGCCTGTCCATCTGTAGAGCGCAATGTCATCCGCGTCAAAGCCGTTGGCAGTGAGCCACGACTGGAGCACTTGGAAGTATATCTTCCCGGACTTGATGTTGGACTGCTGCAGGTTCTTGGCGTATATGTTGTAGTACTGATAGGCCTTTCCGGGCTCCGTGAAGGTTATGTTCGTGGGCTTTGATATCTCGCTCACGGTCAGCTGCACGAACTGGGCATCGCTGAAGACTTCCAGGTCGATGCGCGATATTATTCCGCTTGTGAGCAAGAGCCCTGACCAGCTGCTTGCATTGCCTGCTTTTATTATGTCCCAAGTGTTCAGCACTAGCGATATCGCTGCGCCGCCTTCCCCTCCTCCTCCGCCGCCGCTGCCGCTTCCGGAGCTTCCCGATGACGATGAAGGCACTGTATAATCAGAACTTATCAATGCACGGTTTCCTGCAGCGTCCTGTCCGTAGCAGTCTATGTCCTTGCTTCCGCTGCTTGACGGCGCTGTATGCGACCTAGTTATTGTGGTATTGCTCGTCTGGCCTGTCACAGTGAGGGCGGTAGATCCGCTGGGATCTGTTATTGTTATCGTGACGTTTCCTATCGCGTCAGTTGCAGTGCACGATACGTTGACGGAAGTCCCGCCTGTCACCTCACTAGCCGACGGCGTCCTGCTTATGGACATGCTCGGCGGGCTTCTGTCGATGAAGGTCCTGTTCTGGAGTATGACGCTTGTATTTCCGCTCTGGTCAAAGAGGTTTATGTGTATGTCGTAGCCGCCTTCCGATAACCCTGATATATTTGCTAGCGTGTCCGTCCTGGTAACATTTGTTCCGCCGACCGTCAATAAAATTGTAGCATTTGCGATTGAACTGTTCGTGCTATTGAAAAGAGTTATGTTTACCATCAATGGCCTTGCTTCCGTGTAACTATAGGTTAGATTAAATGTTGCATTGACCGTTGAATTGATTGCCATAGTTTTTGCGGGTCCCGGTGTCAGGAAGGTTATCGCCGGAGCAGCTGAGTCAAGCGTGAAATTAAAAGCCTGCGAACTTGCTGAATTCCCGGCATCATCACGGCATGTCACAGACCAGTTATGAACGCCTTGAGTTATGTTTGATGATGTAGCGCTTTGTACCGTTGTTCCATTATTTCCAGTAAGGTTTATCCACATAACGGACTCGTCGATTACGATATCACATTTCAAAGAAGCATCTATGGTGTCGTTGGTCGTCCAATTGAAGTCAAAGTTTGAACTTGTTATAACCGAGTTGTTAGCAGGGCTGTTGAGGTAAGGAGTTGAAGGAGCTGCACTATCTTTTATTATGATAAAAGATGTTGCTGCGAAGCCTGTTCCCACACCACTTTCGGTGCAATTAACATTCCATGTATGCGGCCCGTCTGATGCCAGTGCGTCTGTGAGCGTATATTCTGAGCCTGTATTAAGAGTTGAATTAGACGGATTTGCTCCCGTTGATGTCGAGTCTTCTATAAGGACGCAGTCTGTATTTGCAAGAGAATTGTCGTTAGCTAGCCTGAAAGTTGCGTTATAAGCCGAGCCTGTCTGTGCACTCCCATTTGCTGGCGATATAAGTGTAATGTTGGGCACAGTGTCTATAAACAGGCCCCTGGATACTGACGCAAAGGTTCCATTTGCTGTACCGTTAGTCTCTGTACAGTTAACATTCCAAGTGTAATTGCCTTCCACTAGAACCGGGCTGGGCGTTATAGTTGTCATATTTCCGTTTCCAACCGTAGAGTTGAAGCCTATGAGCGTTGAGTTTAGGTAAAGGTTGCAGTAAAGTGTAGCGTTGACGTCACTGGTGGCGTTGAAAACAAAATCCGGCGTAGTATCAGTTGTAATTGAATTATCAGCAGGTGAAAGTGCCGTGTAAGTTACGGTCGCAAACGCCAAACTGGCGAAAGCTAGGACCGCCAGAGCTGCAAAACCGAATTTGGAGCGCATTTTCTCACACAACAGGCTGATGCTGCTATTTGGGAACTGATTTATTTATAACTTAGACCAATTTCTGCTCCTTCACGCCACACTTAAAGATTGCTGTAAACACAAGCGTGCGCTATTTCCCAATCTTCTTCAGCAAAGCGCCTATTTCCTTTTCGGACCAGCCTGCCAGGGGGTTCAGAATTATCAGCTTTTCCCTCACAGGCGCCGTTTCCCTCACATCAATGACGGCTTTCGGGCTCTTCTTTGCGGCTTCCTTCAGGCTCCTAAAGCTTTTCAGGCTCCTTCCAATGTTCCATTTCCCTATCGCCTTGAGCAGGGGCTTCTTGGGCGATAGGAAGGAGAGCGCCACGCCGCGCTTCATCATAAGCCAGGCTGCAGCCAAGTCGCGCTCGTCCCGCAGGAATGCGGCGGCGAAGCCCCCGCTTCCCAACGGCAGGCCGCCGCTGCAGCGGACTTCCTTCTCGTATACGTAAGCCCTGTCCCGGATTTCTATGGTTATCTGGTTATTAGGATCAGACAGATCGACCTTGAACTTGGCAGGAATCTCGTTCGCCACTGCAATCTCTATTTCCTTCGAATTGAGCTGAAAGGATTTGTCCGTCCTGCTTGCGCGTACGGCAAAAGAGCCTTTCTTCCATTTCTTCGCCATTTCCTTAGCAGCTTTCTTTATCGCTTCGATATCCTTTTCCAGAATCAGAACCGGCGAATAGGACGTAACTCCGAATACCCTGCCGAAGCCTTCCGGCACCTTGCTGCTGTGGATGAATATCCTTCCCGGAACCACCTGTATCCTAACTTTCTTGGGGAACAGCGCGCGGAGGTTCGCCGCAAGTATCTGCTCGAACCTTCTCCTCACATGGCGGGTCTTGAGCCACACTTCTCCGTAGCGCACCAGTATTGCTTTCTCGGCTGCCATAGGACAAGAGAAACCTGGGTAAGCTTAAAAGAGAAATATGAATCCGATTGGACCTGAGCTTCGTTGGGTTTGAGCTTTCTGCCTCATTATTGGCAACTGCAACGCTTGGCGTGCATATTGTTGCCGGACGCTGTTGAGGCATTCCTGGAAAGCCTTTCCAGATTCGCTTTCTACCTCAAGGCTGGACTCTTCGCCGCAGCCGACTTAGGCTCACATCAGTTGCGCATGACACGGATGGTCAGGAAGAGACTTGCACCCGAAGGTGTCATCGTATTCCTCCTTTCAGATCCGCTTACTAGCCGACGTCAGCTTTTTCATTGCTTTTGTCAGCATCGTTCGCGCCCTAACGGCCGGTCCGAATGTACTCTCCAATCGGATTTCTCTGCAGGTCCGTGCATTCGTACGGACGGGCCCGGATAATTCCGGGCGATCCATGGAACCGTATCCGTGGCGATTTTCAGTCGCTTACGGTCTTTATGCGTTTTCCAGGGTCCAGAGGTCTTTCCATTTCTCGGGGTTATTTCCCCGAACGGATATGAGCCCGGTGAAGGAGGATTTCAGGCAGGCTTTATGCCTTGCCGAACAAGCCGAAGCTTAATTTCCTGTCCTTCTACCGAGTCGCTCTCCGCATGGATATGAGCCCGACGCACACAGGCTTTCCGGAATGTGCAGAATCGGAGATTCTGCAATTCCCGCGAAACAGAGTTTCGCAGGAAATCGTGTTCTTCGCACGCTCCTGGGCGCCACAAACGCGGCGCTTGCCCGTTTTGTCGAGATGCTCTCCATTGAAAGCATTCATTTCATTTTAATTCACCATTGACTCCTTTCGGGCGATATATAAACATTTTGGTAAGCAACAGAACACGTCAAAATATTTTCCAAAATTTTTTCGAAAAAGAATTTGAGAAATCCTAAACTACAATTATCCTACATTTACTTCAAGATTTCCTTCACCTGCGCGACGAGGTTGTGCCAGTTCGGCACGACAGGCTTTTTCGCTTCAACAACGTCCTGTATCGTGACTATCCTGTGCTCCAGGAGCTTCGCCTTGACAGAAAGGTCCGCCTTGAGCATGGTAACCGGAAAGGCTTTGTGCGGCTCGGCAAGCTTTTCCAGCCCGAATTCGCCGGAGCGCCATCCCGTCATGCGAGTATGCTTGGCCGTTGAATAGTCAATGGCGTGCTGCGAAAACTTGGTGTTCGTGAAAATCCACGCGCCAGTGAAGCTGTACCTGTTCGTGCCCGCCACGAAGCCGTCCTGTATGTCCTCAAGACGCGCCTGCACCTGCAGGGCTACGTCCAGCCCGGTAAAGCGATGGGGGTTGAAATGGCGCTTGCATTCCACAAGCCAGACGTTGTTCTCTTTCTTGGCGATTATATCTACCTGATGCTCTACGGAGCGCCCCTTCACCAGCCTGTCCCATTCGCACCGGAAGCCGTTCGCCTCGAGCACTTTCATGGAATATAGCTCGAAAGAGCGGGAATCCAGGTCAGCTATGGACTCCCTTAGGCCGAAGATGGCCGCGGACTTGGCGCTTACCTTCTCGATCTCCTCGAACAGCATCTCGTAGAGCCTGTGCGTAGAGACGCCTTCCGGTGCTGCGCTCTCAACTTTGTCCGCGATTCTCCTGGCTGCACGAGGCTCAAGCCCAGTCCTTATCGCTGTCCTGACTATCTTTTCCTTGTCGAACTGCTCCTTCGAGCCGTCAGCCTTCGTTACGAATTTGGGAATTTCAAGTCACCTTGTGGTACTCAGGCGCGCAGCACGTCAGCAGGAACTTCTCCATGGGGTTCCTTGCTATAAAGCCTCGTCTGCAGTCCTGTTCGGTAAATCGCCGTATCTTATTGTTACCGTCGCCTGCAAGATAAATGAGATAAGGAACTGGTCCGAACTCGTGCTCGCCTGTTTTGCTGTTCGTGACGTGGTCGCAAGTAAGTGCAACATGGATGAACTTCCTGCGCAACAGCCTTGAGAAAACTTCGCTATCCAGGCGCTCTATGAACTTCTTTTTGCATTCCCGATCTTTCGCATGGCTGCAAACATCCGTACCCTTGATATGGAGCAGTGCAAAATCATGCCTCTCAAGCTCATCAAACGCAGCTTCCAGCTTTCCCTCAATGTTGGTGTCCGTATCGCCTGTGGCGCCTTCAACTTCCACCACGTGCATTCCTACATAACGCGCCGCCCCCTTCACCAGGCCGTCTGCCGCAATTGCGCATCCTATCATGCCGAATTTCTTCTCAAACGGAGTGATTTTCTTCATTTTTCCCGCGCCGCGGATGAGCACGAAGTTGGCGGAGAACTTCCTTTTCTTGTTTGCAGGGTGAGCAGAAAGCACTGCGTGCGAGCGCTTCATGAACTCATTAAGCACCTGGGTAGTCTTCATTCCGGCCTTAGAATGAGAATGTATGGCAGCCGGCTTTGCGCCTCCTATGTCAGAATCGTCAACGTCCGGCGAGAGGCCTTTTCCAGAAAGCTCGAGGACTCCGCGATGTCCCAGCGACCTGTAGAACTTGAACTTTATTCCGCTTATCTCCATGCTCAAAGCCTTGGCAAGAGCATCAAGCCCCGAATCGTCGCGGCCTGCGCGCCTGTCCAGAATCTTCCAGTCTTTCCCAACGGTTGCGAAGTTGGCGCGCAGGTAAACGGCATTCGCCTTCGGCTTCAGCCCGATGCCCAGCGCCTCAAGCAGGCCCCGCCCCGGGCTGTCCCAAGGGTTGTAGCCGAGCAGTTCCAGGATTGCAACCTCGGACATAGACTTTATGTTGTAGCCTTTCTCGGCTACAGGCCCCGTCCAGATGCCGCAGTAGCTGTGCTGCGCCAGGAAATCAAGGTTCGGTGTGAAAGCCTCGGAAAGCGGAGTCTTCTTGCCGACGTCCGCAGCCCCGTCAAGAACGATGAAAAGTATCTTCTGGCGGGGCCTACTCATACCTCTCAACCCCGTGGTTCACCTTCTCGATTACTACGTTCCTGTCGCTGAATATGGTATAAGCAAACCTGCATTCATTCGCAAAGGCGATTGCCGCCTTGAGCTTCTGCGGCTTTTCAGAGTATATAGTGAAGAGCGCTTCGCCTTTCCTCACAGGATCGTGAAGCTTCTTGTGTATCATGACCCCCGCATATTTACTGGTTGGCGCTCCAGCCAGCTTCGCAATCTGCACCAGGCATTTGTTGGAGATTTGCATGACGTGGCCCGACCACTGCGACCGGACAACGTACTGCTTCGATTTTTGCTCCACAGGGATGTCCGACGGCCTCACTTTCGGGTTGCCGCCCTGCGCAGCGATGATCTCGCGGAACTTTTTCTCCGCCCTGCCGCTGAAAAGTATGTCCGTCGCCAATTTCTTGCTTCCTTTGCCCACCATCTTGAATATTATTCCTGCGAGCGATGTTGCCTTGTCAACCAGGTCCTTGGGCGCATGCCTGGGGTTAATCAGGGTAGAAAGTGCTTCGCGCGCCTCAAGTGCGGGGCCCATGGTGTAGCCCAAAGGTTGGTCAGCCTTTGTTATTGCGCACTCAATCTCCATACCGAGCTTTTTCCCGACGGCTATGAACTTCTGGGCCATCTTTTCCGCATCTTCCCTGGTGCGCATCTTCGCTTCGGCTCCTGTGGGCAGGTCTATCACCACATATTTCGAGCCTACCACTTTCTTTTTCGCAAGGACTGAAGGCACTATCAGCGGATCCAGGGAAAGGGGGCGCTCAAGCTGTATTATAAGATCGTCGGCGGGGGCGAGCTTAAGGGCTCCGCCCCATACCATGCATCCTTTGGTCTTCTTCACTATCCTCTGTATTTCCTTGGCATCATGCTCCACAGGCGCCAAAATTTCCACCCTGTCTGCGGTTCCGGCAGGATCAGTTATGGCACGCGAACTCGTCTTGGGGATGGTGAGCCCTGCTGCAGCAACTATCGGTATCACTATCATTGTAGTCTTGTCGCCGGGAATCCCTCCAGCGCTGTGCTTATCGACAACTATGCCCGGGAACTTCACCTTTTCCCCGGACGTGTCCACAAGCGCCTTCGCAAAGGCTATGTTTTCGTTCAGAGTGAGGCCGCGGATATGCAGTGCGGTTATGAGCGCGGTCTGCTCCAGGTCCGACAGGTCTCGGTCTATGATGTCGTCGATTATCTCGCGGATTTCTTTCGGGCTCAGCTCGCCGCCGTCGATCTTTTTGCGTATGTATCGTTTCGTGGGGATTTCTGGACGCGGACGCACGTCCACATCGTCGCCGTCCTTGAGCCTCAGCAGCTCCTTGACTTCCGCGTAGACTGCAATATCTCCCGGCAGCACAGATTTGTCGCTGACGTTGACTATGACGCTTATCTGCTGCCTGCCTTTCTTCACCACTACCCTTTCCAGCGCGTGTATTCCCATCTCCCTTGCGTCGGCGCTGTTGACTATACCTATCGTCTTTCCTCCCGCATCTAGGTCAAGGCAGCGCACTCTCATTTTCATGGCGAAAACCTACAATATTCCGGCCAGCTCGTAGGAAGTGTATATCCTTCTTTCCGTGATTATCTTGTCGATAAGCTTCCACGGCGTGATGTCGAACACGGGGTTCAGGACATCCACGCCTGCAGGAGCCTTTTCTATGACTTCCTTCGGAGAGCGGTATTCTATCGAAAACTTCTTCCTGCGGTCCACCTTCAGGCTGTTTGCCGCAACATAAACAGGCTTTCCGAACGCCTTTGCCGCGGCGAGCATGGGCATCGTTCCTATCTTGTTCACCATGCCTTCCTTTCGTAGCGCGTCTGCGCCCACAACGACTGCGTCAACTTCGGGCATGAATATCCCGCAGGCTCCGTCAACTATGAGCACCGTATCTATCCCTTCCTTCGCCAGCCGCTTTGCCGTCGAGACGCCCTGATAGATGGGCCTGGTTTCCGTGGCGTAAACTCGCGCTATCTTCTTCTTGGAGTGGATTAGCATGGACTCGGCTTCTGTCGACTCGCAGTGAGTCATTATGACTGCTCGGCGCTTGAACAGCTTAGCTCCCATCACGCCTATCCTGTGCTTAGCGGAGTCGATGGTGTCTATAGTATAGAGTATGGAATCGAGGGTGCGCTTGTTCCTCACGAATTCAAGGGCGTTGTGCAGAACTACAGCCGTAGGGCGCAGGTCTTCCATGCGCTTCGCTTCCCTGTCGAACGAGGCGCCGAGGCCCTTCTTTTCCGCGTGCTGGTAGAGGTGCCACAGCGCAGCGACGGCTATCCTTGTGGCGGAGCGTATCCTCATTGTCTTGATGAGCTCTGCGATGTCCTTGACCATACAATTAATAAGCCGTGGGGCCCCATATTAAGTTTATAAAGCAGAATATCACTCACATGTGACTAGCCAGTGGAACAAAATAATGATATTCTGCTTTATAACCAATTCCTGTTATAATATCACTTACTGCGAGTAGAAGCGGCAGATGACAGGAATTGGTTTATAAAAGTGGGAAGCGAGGTTCTCATATGAAGGCCAAAAGTCTCGGAAGGCTTGTCAAGGGCGAACCGCTCAACATGGAAGAGCGCCTGGAAAACCTCGAGAGGCTTACGGAACTCAAGCTCAAGCAGTTTGAAGACACTCTCCTTCTTTTCAGGGACGTCGTGATGAAGCTCTACGAAGAAAAGGAAGAGCTCCAGAGGGAAAACGAGTCCCTCAAGGCGAGCCTGGGCGAGAACATCAAGAGCGTGGTAAAGGGTAGCGTCGACAAGGTCTCTGCTCCGATAAAATCCGCTGCCGACGACTTCATAGAAATATTCGCCGAGCCCGAGCAGGAAGGGCCGAAGCCGGTCCAGATCCCCGCAGAGGCAAAAGGCTCTCACATGTCCTCTGACATACTCCGCCCGAGCGGCGAGATGGAGCGCACGGTCAAGTGGATGCGCGAAAGATTCGGCCTTCCTCCGCACCAGCTCAACAAGAAAAAGAAGGCTAAGGCCTAGTCCCTCAGCCTCCTGTGCAGCTTCTTGACTCGGATCGAGTAAATTATCTCAAACAATTCCACTAGGGCTAGCAATATGTTTACCCAGATAAATATGGCGTCATTTATCTGTATGCTGTAAGCGAGCAGGAAGAGCGTCCCGAAAAGTATGAGGACCGAGAACTGCAGGTCTACAAGCGACTTGTGCCTCCTCACTTCCTTTATGGTCGCGAGCACCCACGCGACGAAAAGGAGTAAAGCGCCAATCGCCCCAATCTCAATGCCCATAGAACTAGATTCTTATATGTCCAATATAATCCTTGCGAACCAGCCGCTTTTGCTCTGCTTGACCTCGTAGTGGTGCATAGTGACGGCTTTCACGTCCACAAGCAGCTCGTGCTTCTTCATGTCGAGCTTCTCGCCGTAGCACATCGCGGCAAGCTCGAAGCCGCCTTTGGCTTCCTTTACTCCAATCTCGAACTTGCTGAACAGCAGCAGCTCGGCGTCCTTCAGGTAAATCAGCTCCTCGAGGAACGAGAAAAGCAGCTTTTCTGCATCGGGAGCTTTCAGGGAAATCTCCTTCGACACCCTGTGCTTGATGCTCTTGAGGTCCTTGACCATGGTGTTCGTCACGGCTAGCGCAGCCTGCTCGCACAGCTGCGCCAGAGTCTTTGCGGTCGCCTCGAACGCAACGTCCGCCAACGCGACGTTCTCCAGGAATTTGTAAGGCATAGGAAGTCAGTGACAGAGAAACAGATAAAGCCTATCCCTTGACGTTTCCTATGGGCACGAATTTCACTACCTTGCTGCTCAGCCCGGCCTGGTGCGTTGTTTCTATCACTTCATCGATATCCTTGTAAGCGGGGCCTGCTTCCTCTGCCAAACCTGAGAACGACACGGACTTCACGTAAATCCCGCGCTGCTCCATTTCCTTCTGGAGGCGGTCGCCGCGGAACATCTTCTTCGCCTTCGTCCTGCTCATCGTCCTTCCCGAGCCGTGGGCGGTCGTGCCGAATGCCAGGTCCATGCCTTCCTTCGTGCCGACCAGCAAATAAGAGCCCGTTTCCATGCTTCCTCCGATTATCACAGGCTGCCCGACCTTGCGGTACAATTGCGGGACTTCCTCTCTTCCGGGGCCGAAGGCGCGGGTGGCGCCTTTCCTATGGACTAAAACCTTGCGCCTCTTCCCGTTTACGTGGTGCTCCTCTATCTTGGCGGTGTTGTGCGCGACGTCGTAGACCTGGCGCATCTCCATGTCCTCGGAGTCGCGCTTGAACACCTTCTCGAAAGCCTCGCGTATCCTGTGAAGTATGACTTGGCGGTTCGCAAACGACATGTTGATGGCGCACTTCATCGCGGCGAAGTAGTCCTGGCCTTCCTTGCTATTGAACGGCGCGCACGCAAGCTCGCGGTCAAGTATCCTTATGCCGTACTTGCTCTCCATCACGTTGAGGAAAGTCTGTAGGTAGTCCGAAGCGACCTGGTGACCAAAGCCCCTAGACCCACAATGAAACATAACAACGACCTGGTCGGGCTCCGTGATTCCGAACACCTGCGCGACTTTCTTGTCTGCCACGTTTTCTTCGCGCGCGACCTGAATCTCAAGATAATGGTTCCCCGAGCCCAGCGTCCCCACCTGGGTTAGACCGCGCTTTATGGCGCGGTCAGAGACTTTAGCAGGGTCTGCGCCTTTTATTGCACCGTCTTCCTCAGTCCGCTCCAGGTCCTCTTTCCATCCGTAGCCCTGGTCTATGCACCACTTCGCGCCGTCTACAGAAATGTCGCGGAACTGCGCCGGAGTGGCCTTGATTATTCCGCTGCTGCCGACGCCGGCGGGAACGGTCTTGAACAGCAAGTCAACAAGCTCCTTGAGCTTCGGACGCACTTCCTTCTCGGTAAGGTTCGTAGTGACCAGGCGCATGCCGCAGTTGATGTCGAATCCGATGCCTCCGGGAGATATCACTCCTTCCTCTAAGTCCATTGCAGCAACGCCGCCTATTGGGAAACCATATCCGCTATGCCCATCGGGCATGCAGAAAGCATGATTTATGATTCCCGGCAAAGTTGCAACGTTAGTTATCTGGTCATAGACCTGGAGGTCCATTGCTTTCAGCAAGCTTTCAGATACAAAAATCCTTGCGGGAACTCTCATACCAGACTTGAAGGAAGCAGGGATGTCCCATGTGTAATCATCTATTTTCGTAAAGTCAGGCTGCTTGAACTGCCCAAAGCGTGATTCTCCGTCGTCTGGCATCTGCTATTGGTAGAAGGAAATGATAAAAAGGTTGAGAAAGCTCAGGATAGCTTTGCCAGCGCCTGCAATATTTCATCGTTCTTGCGGGCTTCCAGGATCGGCTGGACTTTCACATAGCGGACGACGCCTTTCTTATCAACAATCACAGTCGCCCTTTCGGAGCAGTTCAGGTCGTTGCGGAACAGCCCGTATTTCTTGCACACTTCGCGGTGCTGGTCTGATAAGAGCTTGTGATTCAGCTTCAAGGAAGTGTGCCACGCCTTCTGCGTCCATGAGCTGTCTGCAGAAATCCCGAATACTTCGGTGCCCTTGTCCTGAAACTGCGGAAGGTCTGTAGTCAGACAAGAATTCTCACCCTGGCATACAGGGCTCCACGCGAACGGGAAGAATGCAAGGATGACGTTCTTACCCCTCAGCGAGCTCAGCGTAACGGGTTTCTGGTCCTGGTCATTCAGGGTAAAATCCGGTGCGCTTTTTCCTACTTCAATCGGCATTACAAATCAACCTCCTATTCTTTCCTCCTCAAAAATGAGAGCTTGTAAAGCCCTGCCGCCACGAGCCCGCCTACAACGGGACCCACAATGTAGACCCAGAAATCTGCGAAGTTGCCTGAAGCGAGCGCAGGGCCAAAGCTGCGCGCAGGGTTCATCGAGGCGCCTGTTAGTGCGCCCCCAAACAGTATATCCAGGGTCAGTACGAGTCCTATTGCAATCCCGACGAAGGGCCCTGCGCCGCCTTTATTGTCGACCGCGGCGCCAAATATAGTCCATACAAGGAAGAAGGTGAGTATCGCCTCGATAAGAATTCCGGTAGCAGGGCTTATTCCAGAAGCAAGCAGAGTTGCGCCAAGGCTGGCAGGTGCCGAGGGAAAGATTACCAGGAGTGCTCCGCCTGCAATCGCCGCGCCGATGAGCTGCGAGACTATGTAGCCGGCGGCCTTCTTCACAGGAATCTGCCTGCTTGCTGCCATCGCGACCGTGACAGCGGGATTGATGTGGGTGCCGGAGATGTGGCCGACGGCATAAATCATTGCCATGAGGGTAAGCCCGTGGGCCAGCGCAATTCCTACAATCCCCACAGCGCCGTTGGTGAAAGCGTTCGTAGTGACAGCCCCGGCGCCTATGAAGACCAAGGCGAAAGTCCCGACGAGCTCTGCGATGTATTCCCTTGACATAGAACCTATCCTAAGCTTTTGCAGAAATCCTTAAATGTGGACTTTAGAGCCTATATGCCAATCTCAATCTTCCATTGCATCAGCATGAATCTGCGGGCTATTTGCATACACCATAACGTCTTCTATTTTGGTTGTTTCAGAAACTTATCAAGATTTAATGGAACAAGAGAAGTCTTAAAATAAAAACTCCTCATCGAACAAGCGAAGGCGAGGTTGCTTCGGCGCTCGCCGGGCACTTTCTCGGAGCAGACCTAATGAAACCTAAAAATATGATGGGTGCGGTTCATCGTGAACAGTTTTCTGTTCACGTAATGTGAGCCTTTTGGCTCACATCAACCGCTACACCCCGTGTTGGCGCCACAGTTGACGCACAGGTAGCACGCGCCGCTGCGAATCATCATGCTTCCGCAGATGTAACAGGGCGGCGCGTCCGAGCTCACATCAACACTGCGCTCGCCAACAACATTATCCTCCTTTGCAAACTTGGATAAGGGCTTGAAGTTTTCAGCTTTGGGAAGGGCAACGATGCTGGAGTTCCCATTGGAATGGCCGTTGCTTTCCATAGAAAGTATTCCGCATATTTCCTGGTCTTCCTTTGTCATGAACTTGGTGCCCAGGTATCGGAATATGTAGTCCATAACCGACTTCGCCATCCTTATCTGCGGGTTGGTCGTAGGGCCGGAGGGGTCGAACTTCGTGTGCACGAACTTGCCCGCCAGGGTCCTCAAAGGAACGCCATGCTGCAGGGCCATCGACACCGCAATCGCGAAAGCATCCATGAGGCCCGATATCGTCGAGCCTTCCTTGTTCATCTTGATGAATATCTCTCCCGGCTGGCCGTCCTCGAAGAGCCCGACAGTCAGGTAACCTTCGTGCCCGCCTATGTTGAACTTGTGCGTAAGCGCTGTGCGCTCGTCGGGCAGCTTCTTCCTCAAAGGCTTCTTTTCCTCAACCTTCTCTGCGGCTTTGCTCGACAAGGGCTGCGATAGCTTGCAGCCGTCGCGGTAAATGGCAATGCACTTGAGACCCAGCTTCCACGCCTCGAAATATATCTGCTTGACCTCCTCGACGGAAACTTCGTGCGGCATGTTGACAGTCTTGCTTATCGAGCCCGAAAGCAATGGCTGGGCAGCGCTCATCATGCGGACGTGCGACATCGGCGACAAAAACCTTCGGCCCTTCTTTCCGCACTTGTTTGCGCAGTCGAATACCTGGTAATGCTCCTGCTTCAGGTGCGGCGCGCCTTCAATTGTCATGGAACCGCAGATATACTCGCTTGCCGCGTCTATTTCCTGGTCCGAGAATCCCACGGTCTTCAGGAAGCTGAACGTCGGGGAACTGTACCTATCAGAAGTTATTCCCAGCCTCTCCATGCACTCCTTGCCGAGCGCCCAGACGTTGAAGGCGTTGGAAACCTCGAAGCAGTAAGGCAGCTGCTTCTCTATCTTCTCTATATCCTCGTCGCTGAGGCCCTTCTTCTTGAGGGAAATGTCATTTATGAACGGCGAGCCCCTGAGGCTGTTGGAACCTGTAAGATATTTCAGCATATCCTTCATCTGGTCCTGGCTGTAGCCCAGGTTCCTCAGCGCAGCCTCGACGGACTGGTTGACTATCTTAAAATACCCCCCGCCTGCGAGCTTCTTGAACTTGACCAGAGCGAAATCAGGCTCTATGCCCGTCGTGTCGCAGTCCATCTGCAACGCTATTGTTCCTGTCGGAGCAATCAGCGTGGTCTGCGCGTTCCTGTAGCCGTACTGCTCGCCGAGCTCAAGCGCGCGGTCCCATGACTCGACTGCTGCCGTGAGCAAATATGACGGGCAGAACTTTGGGTCGATGCCGGGCGGTATTATGGACGAGCGCTCATACTCGTCCGCCTTCGCGTTGTAAGCGACCCTCCTGTGGTTTCGGATAACCCTCAGCATGTGCTCCTTGTTCTTCTCGTACTCCTGGAAAGGCCCGAGTATGGCTGCCATCTCGGCGGAAGTCGCGTAGGATTCTCCGGTCATTATCGCGGTTATCGCCGCGCAGATGGCACGGCCTTCGGGGCTGTCGTAAGGAATTCCAGAAACCATTAGCATTGCTCCTATGTTTGCGTAGCCCAGACCAAGCGTGCGGAAATTGTACGAGCCCTGCGCAATCTCCTTGCTTGGATACTGCGCCATCAAAACTGAAATCTCGAGAATTATTGTCCACAACCTAACGGCGTGCCTGTAGCCTTCGACGTCGAAAATCTGCCTCTCGGCGTCGAAGAACTTCATCAGGTTCAGCGAAGCCAGGTTGCATGCGGTGTCGTTCAAGAAATTGTATTCGCTGCACGGGTTCGTTGCGCGTATCCTTCCCGAAGCGAGGCATGTGTGCCAGTCGTTGACTATGTCGTCGTACTGCACCCCTGGGTCTGCACATGCCCATGCGGCCTTTCCTACCTTGTCCCAGAGGTCGCGAGCATTGAGGGTCTTGCAGACCCTTCCGTCAGTGCGCCAAATAAGCTCCCAGTTGCCGTCAGTCATCAGCTGGTGCATGAACTTGTTCGGTATGCGGACGGAATTGTTTGCGTTCTGCCCAGAAACTGTCTGGTAAGCCTCGCCTTCGTAATCCGAAGGATAGCCTGCGGCAATGAGCGCGGCGACTTTCCTTTCCTCGCGTGCCTTCCACTCGACGAAGTCCTCTATTTCGGGGTGGTCCGCGTCCAGGACTACCATCTTGGCTGCGCGCCTCGTGGTCCCTCCGGACTTTATGCTTCCGGCAACCGTATCGAATATTTTCAAGAACGACATGAGGCCCGAGCTCTTTCCGCCTCCCGAGAGGCGCTCGCCTTTTCCTCGAAGCGCAGAGAAATTCGCGCCGCTCCCTGAGCCGTACTTGAATATCCTTGCTTCTCGGACTGCAAAGTCCATTATTCCCCCATCATTCACCAAGTCGTCCTTGATGGAGAGAATAAAGCACGCATGGACCTGCGGGTGCGAATAAGAATCCTTGCTCTGCGTGAGCTGCTTTGTGTCAGGGTCGATATAATAATGCCCTTGCGATGGTCCGTTTATCCCGTATGACCAGTTAAGACCCGTATTGAACCATTGCGGGCTGTTGGGCGAGGCGTGCTGGTTTATGAGCATGAATACGATTTCGTCGTAGAAAGCCTGCGAGTCTTCAGCTGAAGCGAAGTATCCGTACTTTTCTCCCCAGTATCTCCAGCAGCCTGCAAGCCTGTGCATCGTCTGCCTCGCGGACGTCTCGGAGCCCAGGATGGGCTTCCCAAAAGAATCCAGGAGAGCCTTGCCGCTTGCGTCAATTTGCGGAACGCCTGTCTTGCGGAAATATTTCTGCGCGAGGATGTCAGTAGCAACTTGGGACCAGAACTTCGGCACCTCGATGTTGTGCATCTCGAAGACTACGGAGCCGTCTGGATTTTTGATGACTGAAGAACGCCTGTCCCATTCGATTTTTTCTAGCGGGCTTTCTCCGATTTTGGTCCAATATCTCGGAATCTTGAGACCTTGCATCTCCCTTGATAATGTAGCTGCGCTTTGAATCCCGTTGCCCATCAACGAACCCCGCTTCGGCCTGAATCGAAAAGGAAAATTTTCATCGGAGAGGATTACAAAATTGTCCCGAGGACTTAAATAGGTTTAACGTCTCGGAAGTATTTCTTCGCGAAGCGATTTCACTCCAGAGTGAACACATCGGTCTTTATATACGTGGGAAATTTTTCCCAGATTTTGAATTTTTCCTGAAATTTTCCAGATTATTGGAATTTTTCTATTTATACTTGCTTTGTTCAATAGAAAGTGCGTGAAAAAATGAACGTCCAGATATTCACAACAGACACCTGCACCGCATGCACAGCCGCAAAGGATTTTCTCAAGGCTAAAGGCGTGAACTTCCGCGAGCGCAATGTCCAGCATGACGAGCTTGCCCTGAGGGAGATGATAGAAAAGTCGAATTCTTACGCGGTGCCTGTCATAGAAATCAACGGCCAGGTAATCATCGGCTTTGACAGGAGAAGGATTGCAGAAATACTCGAGATCTAGAACTCCATGCCCTCATCGGACTCAAGGCTGCAGTCGTCGCAGACCCCGGTCTTCGGGTGTGCCGTGTTCCTCATGCATTTCAGGCATTTCATTTGAAATCACTAAGCAGAAGTAAAATGCGAAAGCCTTAAAAGCGCGACTTTTGGCGCAGAACTTACATATCCAGCCCTTCACAGGAACCGAAGGTGTAGGCGTAGATGCTGAAAGAGCGCTTCGCAGAAAGGCGCACCTCGCGCGATGCATGGCGCTTCAGGCGTATAATATTATACATTCTGGGCTCCTTTACCCTGACAAAAGAGCGGTCTTTTTCCACCACAACGTCGGAGCCTGCGTTCTCCTTCGTAAGCGGCTTGCCGTCTATCGTGACTTCAAGCTCGCAGGTCTTGTCCGCCGACATGACTGCGTTCACGGTCGTGGCTCGGAACCTTATCTGTATGTGCCCCGCCTTGCCCGCATGGTAAAGATATTCTTCCTTCGCCAGCCAGCTTCCCTGCAGATACATGAAGCCTTCCTTGTGCTGACCTGCGTCCACGTACTCCGCGATCCTCTCCTCGCCGTAGCCCTCCCTGTTGCCTATTGATCCCCTGGAATAGCCGCAGTAGAGCTCCGCAGTGGTCGGATAGCACACTGCGCCTCTTTCAGCTTTCTGTGCTGGCTCTTTCTCGGGAAGCTTAAGAGCGGGGTTCGCTTCCTTGAGCAGCTTGATTATCTCAGCCTCGGCCTCATCGTAGCCTCCTTCGCCGATGTGGTCGTAGCGGACTACTCCCTTCGCGTCCACCAGGAGCTTGCGCGGCCACCACGCATTGTTCCACGCTTTCCAGACGCTATAGTCGCTGTCAAGGACCACCGGATACTTTATACCGAAGTCCTTCACCGCGGCGGCGACGTTGTCCTGGTCCCTTTCGAATGCAAATTCCGGAGTATGGACGCCGATTATCACAAGACCCTTCGCAGAATACTTCTTGTGCCATTGCTTCAGGTGAGGAAGAGTGCGCAGGCAGTTTACACAGGAATAAGTCCAGAAGTCTATGAGCACTATTTTTCCTCTCAGCGCCTTCAGCGAAAGCGGCCCGGAATTGAGCCATTGCAAGCCGGGAACAATCTCAGGCGCGGCTTTTCCCTGCCATTTCGAACCTGCAATCAGCTGCTCAACGCTTCCAATATCCATGCCAGAACAAGTAGAATCTGTAAATAAAAAGCTCGAAACTCACTTAATCTTCAGGGCTTTCTTTATCCTGTCGACATCGAAGCCAACTATAATCTCGTCTCCGATTTCTATCACGGGAATTCCAGTCTGCCCTGACTTCTTCACCATCTCTTCCGCGGCTTTCGGCTCTTTCTCCACGTCCACTTCCTTGAAGGGAATCTTCTGAGCAGTGAGCCATTCCTTTGCTTTCTTGCACCACGGGCACCAAATTGCAGAATAGACGACGACTTTTTTCTTTTCCATAATTACAATTCACCTTCGTATTTTAAACGCTACCCTATGTACTCTGCCTGCTTTTTCTTTGACTCCGAATAATACTTCTCGACCTTCTCCGCGGAGATGAGCGTGCCTAGCATGAAGCCCGTCTCGTAGGCCATCCTTCCCAGGTTTATGCAGTAAAACAGCGAGACCGCAAGCCCGCTCTTCTTCGGAAAGCTCTGCGCCATCTTTGCGTATTCCTCCTTCTGACCCATGAGGGCTTCCGCTATCTTTATGTCGAAAAGCGCGTAGTTCTTCCCGACCTCAAAGCCGTGGTTCAGGTGCGTGCCTACCATGCCGCGCACCGACTTCTCCAGGTCCTTAGAGTTCTCCCCGACTTTCTTGAGCGCCGCAATGAGCACGCTCGTGCTCTCCACAAGGTGGTTTATCGCGTCAACAACCTCCTTTTGGTGCTCGTCGTCAAGGCAGCGCTTCATCAGCTCCAGAAGCACTTTCTTCATCGCGTCGTCCATGTACGCCGGGATGTCTACGTCAATGACGCACGTCTTGCCCTTGACCCTGTGCTTTACCATAAAATTACATGGAGTTCGCCAAGCTTTAAGGCAAGAGTCGCCAACCTCTTCACATGGCGAAGAGAAAATACGCCAAATCGAAGCCTCCTCCTCTGGTTGAGATAGCCGCGGTGATACTCATTCTCGCGATAGCGACGCTTGCCGTCGTGGGCAACAGGACTTTCCAGCCTGCGGAAGTTTCAGTCCCAATAACCGCAGAAACCATATCGTCGGCCTGCATATCAGGGGAACGCGGGGAAATAGGCATCACAGCCGCAGGCAGCTCCATAGTCATAACAGTCCCGATAGAAACACCCACGCCGTGCTATGAAGTCAGGGCGGAAGCTACCATGAAGGAAGGCACAATCGCAGTAAGCGTGTCGACTGATCCAAAGGGCGGCTTCTGCGCACAGTGCTTGGGCATCGTCGTGGGGCGGATAACTATTCCAAACCTGTCACCAGGCACCTATGGCCTTACCGTAGCCACTCCCAGCAGCGCAGCCATAACGACCATAATGATAGAGGGATGACAGTGAAAATAGACCCAAACAAGCCTTTCGCCAGCAAGGAGTTCTTTGGCGCAGTCAACAAGGCTGTGCTTTCGCTGAAGTTCAAGCTTTACGGGAAAATTCCTGCGAAGCTGCTCTCAAACGACCTTGTCGAGATAGACTACAACGTCGGGAGCATCCACCTGACAGAGAAGGACATGAAGGCGCTCAGCGCGATCATGGACAAGATCAACAAGAAATACAAGACCGAAATCACCTACTGCTTCTACCATTCGGAGCAGTTTCCCGGGAAGATGCTCCTCAACATCAGGGGTCCCAAGGCGCCCAAATCGCTTTCCAGCAAGATTGAATTCTAGGCCAACGAGTTTTAACCTTTTGCGTCCAAGATTGCTGATATGACGTTCAAGTGCGAGCCTTGCAGCAGGGAATTCCAGACTGCGGAAGCGCTCAGTTCACACAACGCCGACAGGCACGCCCCGAGCTCGCATGAAGCCAAAGAACTGAAGCGCAAGCTCATCGAGGACCAGCGCGCCAAGGAAGCCTCTTCTACAAAGAAAGGCAAGTGGAAGAGAACACTCACCACATACGGCATACTTCTCGTCATATTCCTCGCCCTGGTCGGAGGCGCCACATTTTTCTTCATAGGCCCTGCTCCGCCCCCTGTTTCCCTGATCCAGCACTCGAAAGGCGGCGGCGACATACTAATCGAGGAGTTCTCGGACTTCCAGTGCCCTGCATGCGGCGCGGCATATCCTGAGCTCAAGTCTTTCTTCGGGCGCAATGCCTCAGACAGGGTAAAGTTCATTTACAAGCACTTCCCGCTCGCGCAAATCCATCCGCAAGCGTTCAAGGCAGCGGAAGCTGCAGAATGCGCTGACGAGCAGGGAATGTTCTGGGAATATCACGACAAGCTCTTCGAGAACCAGCGCAACCTGCTCAGGTCGAATCTCATAGCTTATGCCGAAGGCATAGGCCTTAACTCAGGCTCGTTCACGTCATGCCTTGACAGCGGCAGGATGAGCGGAAGGGTACAGGCTGGAATAGACGAAGGCAACAGCCGCGGCGTACGCTCTACCCCCACGTTCTTCATCAACGGCCAGAAGTATGAAGGCGTGCTTACGGCAGAGCAGCTCGAAAGGGAGATAGGCAAGCTATGAGGCTCGGGAAGAACATCGGCCCCAAGAACAGGCTTGCAAGGCTTGTTGCTGCAATAATCCTGTTCGCCTTAGCCTATTACTACTATGATGCTGCGAATCCGCTAGTCTGGCTCGCCGCAATCCTCGGTATAATATTCCTCGCAGAGGCCGCGTCCTCGTTCTGCGTGCTGCACGGAATCCGCGGCACCAAAGACATGAGGTAATTTCCATGAAAGCGCTGTTACTTGCTCTTCTTCTAATCCTTCCTGCAGCTTTTGCCCACGGCGAGGGCGGGGAGTCGAAGTTCATCGGGGACTACAAGATAGAATTCTTTGCTGAAGCTGATTTCCCCGAAGCGGGCTCCACAGGCATTGCTTTTGCAATAGAGGATACGGGCGGCGGGCGGCTCCAGAGTTCTATGGACCTCGAGATATACAGGAACGGGAACCTAGTCCGCTCAGAAAAGTCCATAGTAACAACCGCAGAAGGCTTTGCAGAGACCTCCTACCGCTTTTCAGAACCGGGCTACTACGAGCTGCGCCCAATCTTTTACATAGGCAACAAGATCGTTTCCAGGCAGTTCGTCTTCGACGTGAAAGAGCCTTCCAGGCTTCCGCTCATTGCTGCACCGATAATAATCTTCGGCATAATAGCCGCGTCCGCGTTCTGGAAAAAGATGAAGAAGACTGCCGCGCTTTCTCTCGCAGTTCTGGTAATCGTAGCGGGGGCGGCGGCTGCCATTCCTCTTGCGGAGCCTCGCGGCACTGTCCACGAGCACATCCACGCAGACTTCAAGGTGTTCCTTGATGGCCAGGAATTCGACTTCTCCCAGAAGAAGTACATGACAGACTCAAGGAACGTCCTCAGCGACCTAGTTCACCTGCACGACATGAACGGAAGCATAATCCACTTCCATTCCAAGAACATCAACACAGGCGTGTTCTTCGGGACTCTGGGAATGAAGCTCAACTCAACATGCTTCGTCACCGATAACGGCACGGGCCCCTGCGGCGGCAACAAGACACTGCAGATGTTCGTCAACGGAGTGAGGAATCAGGAATACGGCTCATACGTCCCGAAGGACCTTGACCGCATACTGATAACTTACGGCGAAATTTCTCAGCAGGAACTTCAGCAGCAGATAAGTGCAGTAACAAGCGACGCGTGCATACAGGCCCTGAAGTGCCCCGAGCGCGGTCCTCCTTCAGACGAAAGCTCGTGCACAGCTGCAGGATGCGAAGTCTAGATTTCCACAAGCTTCGCAGTCTTCAGAATTCCAGAAATAAGCTTCTTTGCCCCAACTTCTTTCTCGGCTTTCTTTGCCTCGCTCTCCTTGACTTTGGTCGACGGCTTAGGTATCGCCCCGAGGGAGCAGTCGGAATGGTCCTTCGAGAAGTCAAATGTCCCTATTTCCCTTGAAATTTCTATGGTCTCTTCCTTGTCAAAGCACAGCAGGGGCCTAATTATTGGTATCGGGCTCGCCGTAGAAATCGCCGCAAGGTTGTCAAGGGTCTGGCTCGCCACCTGGCCGAGGTTCTCCCCCGTCACAAGCGCGCTGCAGCCCTCCCGCTTCGCGAGCTCGGCGGCGGCTGCGAACATTATCCTCCTGAGAGCCACGTACTGGATTTCTCCACTGAGCTTTCCGGTTATCTGATTGATTGCGCTCCCGTTGTTGACAACAAAAAGGCGCAGCGGCTTTGACACTCCGAGCTTTGCCTTTATCTTCGCTATCGAAGCCTTTGTTATCTCCAGCTCATGTTCGCTGACGTAAGGCTCCGGATAGTAGAGCATGAACTCGACATCCAAGCCTTCCCTCATCATGCGGTATGCGGCTATGGGAGAATCAAAGCCTCCGCTTATGAGCGCGAGAGCTTTCCTTGGTTGAAGCTTTGCCATCCTGTCAAATCAACGCCAGAAGTTATTAAAAAGAAAAACTACTCCTTGTGCTCGCGAGTGCATGCCGCGTGCGTGCTGCAGTTCGGCTCACCCTCGACCTTGATGAGGTGTATGCACGTTACAGGGCAGGCTTCTCCTGCCTGCTTGTTCTTCTCGAACGTTGCCTCGTCGACGTCCGTCTGTTCCAGTATTCCCTGGGGAACGTCCTTGCGAGGGGCGCCCTTGAGGTCCGCGAAGCCGTCTTCTCCGGACATCTGCCAGCTGTCAGGGTTGACAGCTGCGCATGCGCCGCAAGCTATGCACTTCCATCTTTCATGCTGTATCCTGAATGAAGCCATAACATCACTTGTAACAAACCTACAATGGGAAAGTATAAAAGAGGTCAGAGCTTTACCAGGATGTCCTTCCCCCTGACCTCCACTTCATAGGATGCCTGGTCCTTGGTTGCAGGTCCCTGCTTCAGCTTGCCGCCCTTCACGTCGAACTTTGAGCCGTGCCAGGGGCACGCGACCACAGAGCCGTCGAGCTCCCCTTCGTCCAGAGGACCGCCCTTGTGGCCGCATATCCTGTCCATTGCGTAGAATTTTCCCCCAACATTTGCCACCAGGATCTTCTTCCCGTTCTTGTCGGCTTTCAGCATCGCTCCTTTGGGAATCTGGTCGACTGTCGCTACCTTCACGAAATCCGCCATAGTACTGCTCTGCTTTTGACATTTTTAAAGTCTTGGCGAGAAGCCAATAATATGAAAACCGTTTACGAAGTGATTGTAGAAGCCCTGCCTGCCCTCCGCTCTGCGATAGCACGTGAGCTGGTAAACACCTACGGCATGACTCAGGCGCAGGTGGCTGAAATAATGACGGTCAGCCAGCCTGCTGTCTCACAATACCTCAACTCAATCCGCGGCAACGCCAACGAGCCCTGGACCAAGAACCCCGAGTTCGAGAAGATACTCAAGGAGACCTGCGAGAAGCTCGCCACAAAGAAAAGCACCATAACTACCGAGCTTCCCGTGATGGTCAGGAAGCTTCGCATAGAAAAGATAATCTGCCCCAGCTGCGAGCTTAAGGACAAGTTCTGCGACAGCTGCATGGAAATTTAGCAGCAGCCGCACGCTTTGCCTTTAGCGCAGCACTTCGGATTCTTGCACCTGCATTTCTTGCATCCTGATGGACACATAGCGCCCCGGGTGGGATTTGAACCCACGACCCCTTCCTCACTTCAGGGAGTCCTCATTGCACGGCAAGCCGTGCTCAGTTCACCTCTAGGAGGGAAGTGCTCTGAATCCAATCTGAGCTACCAGGGCATGATGATACTCCTAGAAGAGGCGAACTAAAACTTATATATTCAGCCCTGTCGTCATATCGGCCTTTTTTCAGAGGCGAAACATGGGCATGGGCCTTCGTGCTTGACCTGGTCATAATCGGCGCGCTTTACCACTACATCAGCAAGAAGAAGCGCTAAACAAACGCCTTGAGCCTTTTCTTGATGTAGGCGGCTAGAGCCATCCTTCCTATGTCCGAATCTTTGGCTACGCGTATCTGGCCTTTCTTTCCCACTGTGGCTGAGAACACAAGGTGGTCGTCGAAGTAGAAGTTCGCCATCTTGCCCACGAAGTGTTTGTTCACCGAGAATATCAGCGCAGCTCCGCTTTCAATCATGTCGAATTCTATCTGCTTACCCAGCGTAGGCGACTTAGGCATGACGTCAATCGCTATGCCAAGCTTCCTCTCGAGCTCCTTTATGTTGGAGCCTTCGCGCCCGATTATTTTCGGTATTACGTCATTCTCTACGCGCACCGTGGCGCGCTCGCCCGCTATTTCCACTTCGCCGTAGCGGTCGTACTTCTGGACTTCCCTTATTATTGCCTGCTTTGCCAGAGCAACTAGCGGAGATTCCTTCTCTCCGCCTGTTATCGGGATGACTACGTTCTCCTCGCCGTAGGTGTAAATTTCGTACTCGAGCTCGTTCGTCTCGAAGTTCCTTACCTCCACCACGGGCCTTGCTAGGTCTGCTTCAGTCATGCCACTCGGCACTTTAACAAGCAGCTTCAGGTCGAAGACCTTCTCTATCTTGCCCGCTTTGATGAAAATTATGGTGTCTATGATGTGCGGGACCATGCCCAACTCGACGCGCGCCATGAACCTCTGCACGGCGTCGATTGGATCCGAAGCGTGCACCACGCCAACCATGCCTATTCCAGCCAAGCGCAAGTCCGTGTAGACCTGGAAGTCCTGGGTCTTGCGGACTTCGTCGAAAATTGTGTAGTCGGGCCTTACCAGCAGGAGTATGTCGGCGCTTTTCGCAAAGCTTCCGTCAAGCGGCCCGTACTGGGTCACTTCAGGCGGCACCTGCAGGTCGCGCGGGCTTTCGAGCGTCTTTACCGTAGCGCTCTTCTCCTTCAGAAGGAATTCGGCTATGCTCGCGGCGAACGTGCTCTTTCCGGAGCCCGGGGGCCCTGCTATGAGCAGGCCTTCCATCTTCTTTGAAAACCTTTCCTTGAGCTTTTCAGAAAGCTTGTAGTCGTCAAGCGTGAGCTTTGTCGTCGGCCTGACCACAGTGACTTCCGTCCCGTCGCTGAAAGGGTGGCGGGTTATTGCGATTCGCATGTTCTTGAGCTGTATAACGTTTGCGCCATGCTCTCCAATCTCCATCATCCCTTCTTCCTCGTAGCGGGCCGCGTCCATTATCTGCTTTATTATGGCTTCTATCTCCTGCTCGCTCAGAAGCTCTTTGCGCAGGTAGTGAATCTCTATCTTTCCAGGCTTGCCCCGCTTCGCATAGGGCCTGGTGCCCTCCTTCAGATGCAGCGACATAGTGTCAGGCGTCAGCATTTCCTCGACTTCTATCGTTATGCCCTTCTCATAGGGCTTGTAGTACTTGACCTGGACGCCTTCGACTTCGCCGACGAGCGCCTGGACCATGTCAGAAGTGAACATTACTGCCTGCTCTTCGCGCGCCACGTCGAGAATGAGCGCGTCTATCCTTCCGTAGCGTGCGAGCTTTATCTCCTCATAAGTCTGCCTTCGCCCAGCCTTCCTTATTGTGACTTTGCCTTCATTGGCGAAAGCTCGGATTTTCTTGAGCTCTTCGAGCCCCTTGAATCCTATCTCCCTTCCTCTGCTTGCCTGAGCCCTCAATTCTTCTATCACGAACTCAGGGATTATGACTTCCCCCCGCACCTCGCCTTTCTGTATAAGGTCCGTGAACAGGCCTGATATAAGGACTGAAGTGTCCGGGACTACCTTCTGTGGCATAGTAAACCTACCTCTTTGCAAACAAGCCGAAGAAAAAGAACCGGCAGGATTTCCCCGTCGTAAGCGAGCGCCTATGAAATAGGCTCGAAGAAGCTGCCTTCCTTTCCTTCTGCTTTCTATCAGGTAGTAAGCTCCGACGAGTTTAAATGCCCGCCAAAAGTGGGAATTTTTTCCCATATCGGGCTAAAATATGCTGTTTCTTTCAGCTTTTCATGGCCATCCTAAAGTGGCGCAACATCTGCGAGGAGTGCGGCTCCGAAAGAATCGGCGAAGACCCAAGCGGATTGCGCTATTGCAGGGAGTGTGGAAGACTCCTCAGCCGCTAGCCTACGAACTTAAGGTTTTCTCAAGCAGTTTTGGTTAGGTCGACTTCATGCCAGACAACGTTATAGACGCCGAAGCACAGATGACACAAACCCGCAAGTCTCACCACATACGCATAGCGCTTGAGGAGGACGTCCAGGCGGGAAAGACGGGCTTTGACGACGTTGCCCTCGTCCACAGGAGCCTTCCGGAAATTAACCTTTCTGACGTCGACACCAGCATAAAATGGATGGGCAGGACATTCAGCGCTCCTGTCGTAATCTCCGGAATGACCGGCGGTACGGAAGAGGCGGAAAGGATAAACAGAAACCTTGCCGAGGCTGCAGCCAGGGCAAACATACCCATGGGCGTCGGCTCGCAGCGAGCTGCCATAGAAAACCCCGCAATACAGCGCACGTTCAGCGTATGCCGCGAAGCTTCGAAGGAGCTTTTCCTTATCGCCAATCTTGGCGCAGTGCAGCTAAACAAAGGCTATACTTCGGAGCACGCGAAAAAAGCCGTGGAAATGATTTCTGCAAATGCCCTTGCTCTTCACTTGAACCCCCTGCAGGAAGCGTGCCAGGCAGAAGGCGACACGATGTGGAAAGACCTCCTGCCGAAGATAAGGCAAGTATGCAGGGATATAGAAATCCCTGTAATTGCAAAGGAGACTGGAGCCGGCATATGTGGCAAGGACGCAAGGGAGCTTGAGCGTGCCGGCATAAAGACTATTGATGTATCAGGAAGCGGCGGCACCTCATGGTCTCTCGTAGAAAGCTACAGGGGGCCTCCGATAGGCAGGGTTTTCGCCGACTGGGGAATCCCAACGGCTGCCGCGCTTGCCGAAGCCGTGGAAAACGTCCGCATTCCCGTATTCGCTTCGGGCGGAATCAGGACCGGAATAGATGCCGCCAAGTGCCTCGCGCTCGGAGCGACGATGGTTTCCGTGGCTCATCCGTTCCTCGTAGCAGCTTCGCAGTCCGCCGAAGCGGTCTACCAGAAGATAGAGGAATTCAAGCGCGAGATAAGGACTGCGCTTTTCCTCACAGGATCAAGAAACATTGCAGAACTCAGGAGAAAGCCCGTCATAATTTCAGGAAAAACCCGCGAATGGATGGAGCTCCGCAACATAGACGTAAAACCCCTTGCAAGGCGCTAAAATTAACCTAACCGCAAAGCGGCAATTCGTATGCAAAAGAAAGTCATATTCCACAACAAGCACGGCGAAAAGCTTGTCGGAATACTCCACACGCCCCGCGCCGCGAAATCTGCTCCTGCTACAATCATTTTCCATGGATTGGGGGGATCAAAGACCAACAAGCGGGCCCTTTCCGAATACCTCGAGAAGCACGGGATTATTTCCCTGAGGTTCGACTTTTCAGGCAGCGGTGAAAGCGAGGGCAACTACGAAGATTCGTCAATACAGAAGCATGCGGAAGACCTCGATGCGGCCGTCGATTACATAGAGTCCTTGAAGCAAGCGAAGGGAGTTTACCTCATAGGCTACAGCTACGGCGGCATGGTCTGCGCCTTCTACGCAGCCAAGTTCGGCAGGGTCTCAGGAATAGCCACGGTATCTTCCGTGTTCACTTACCACGACCCGCGGCTATTGCTTAGCGGCCTTGTAGGGCTGAAGAGATGGATAAAGAAAGGCTACATCCGCAAGGGCGGCCACGGCATGCTAATCAACAACTACATGAGCATCAGGGGAATCAGGATGGGCGAGGTCGTGAGGCAGGCGAAATGCCCCTTCCTGATATTCCATGGGAGCGAGGACGAGCTCGTCTCGTTCAAGCACGCCCTCGGCTACTACGAGAATGCGAGGTCGAAGCGCCTTCACATACTTGAAGGTGCCAGCCACTTCTTCCCAAAAAAATATGACATTGAAACTGCGAGAGAAATAGAAAACTGGGTGAACTCGCTCACTTCTTAGGCCTGTGCTTGGAAACCCTTACGATGTAGCCTGCAACGCGGTTCCTGAACTTTTTGCTGCGGCCCGCAACTATCTGGAGCTCATTCAACGTTGCCTTGTTGCCGTCAAAGTCCGAGCCGAACTTCTCCTTGTGCGCCTCGTGCAAGTCCCGCGCGAGGTCCTTGATGTCCTTTGTCCTTATGCGACCCATACAATCACTTCAGATTCCTATTCTGTTGAGCATAAAACTTATAAACTGACTTTTCGCAGCCTTTCGGCTTTTATAATTTGGGAAAAGAAGACTCTCTCTATGAAAGCCCTGTTAGCAAGATGCCCATTCGGCATATTCGCCTTTGACGAGGACGGGAAGCTGCTCCAGAATGTCCTCTTCAGCAAGGATGCGGAGCAGGCTGTCATGGCCTTCAATTCGACCCTTCCGAAAGAGCTTTTGGGAAAGCTCAAGGGACACGAGATCGAGGAGTCCGAAGAGGCGCAGGCGATGCTCCGCCCCCAGATGCGCCGCCTTGCGGTGCAGCTGGGCTTTGCAAGGGACGACAAGGAGCTGAACGACTTCCTCTCTGCCTTCACGCGAGAACTGTCAAGAAAGAAGGCAAAGGGGGCGATAAGCCGCGACAGGCTCGTCGTCCAGGCTTCCAATGCACTGGAAGACCTCGGCAAGACACTGAACAGCCTTCTGATGCGAATCTCGGAATGGTACGGGCTGCATTATCCCGAGCTCAAGACAACCTACGACCGCCTTCTCCAGGGAATAGTGGAGTACGGCAAGAGGGAGAACTGGCCCGAATACGTCGACAGCACGGGCGTGGAGCTTTCAGAGAAGGACGAGCAGGTCATGAGGGACTTCGCCTACTCTGCGTTCAAGCTCAGCGAGGCGAAAAAGGCGCTCGAGCACTACGTAAAGGACTCCATGAAGGAAATTGCGCCGAACACGTGCAGCCTGATAGACCCGCTTCTCGCAGCAAAGCTGCTTTCATCGGCAGGCTCCATGGAGAAGCTCTCAAAGCTTTCCGCATCTTCAATCCAGCTGATAGGCGCAGAGAAGGCGCTTTTCCGCCACCTCAAGAAGCAGGGCAAGTCGCCCAAATACGGAATACTCTATAATTCAAGCTGGATCCAATCCGTAAGCGACGATAACAAAGGAAAAGCTGCACGCGCTCTGGCGGCAAAGCTGATGATGGCTGTGAGGATCGATTTCTTCAGCCAGCGCGACGAGTCCGCCAAGCTCAAGGCAGAGCTGGAAAAGGAAATCAAGGAGTTGAAGAAATAATGAAAGAAAAATGTGGCTACTGCAAGCTGTCAAAGGACCCTGACAGGGATTCGGGCTACATAGGAGCTGCCAGAAGGTTCATGCTTCTCATAGATACGACCCAAGAGCTCAAGGACTACGGAAAGCTTCTGGTGGTCTCTTCGGAGCATGTCGACGGCCTTTCGCATGCGCCTCCGGAGCTCCAGGACGAGCTGATGGAAATAGCGCGAAAAGCCTCGCAAGTCCAGCGGCGCATATTCTATCCGAGGGACCAGACAATATCCCTCCAGGAATATTCCTGCCGCGGAGCGCACCACCTCCACGCCACAGTGACGCCCGTGCATGCAGAGCGCAGCGAGATGCAGGGCAAGATGCACAAGCCTTTCCTTCGCACACTTATCGACTCTTACAGAGAGCTAGTCAGAGCAGTGAACCTGAATGAAGGAGATTTCGAGCGGTATCTGGAAGGCCGGGAAGGAAATATTCACGCAAAACTCGGTTCCGGGCAGGAAGGTCTACGGGGAGCGTCTCGCTAGCCATGGCGGAAAGGAGTTCCGTGCGTGGGACCCGAACCGCAGCAAGCTTGGCGCCGCAATCGCCAATGGCCTGAAGTCCGTGCCCTTAGACAAGGGTAGCAAGGTGCTTTATCTCGGCGCAGCTTCAGGAACTACAGTCTCCCACATCTCCGACATAGTAGGGGAGCACGGAGCAATATATGCCGTGGAATTCTCGGAAAGGCCCTTCCGCGAGCTAATGGAAGTGACAAGGCTCAGGAAGAACATCTTTCCAATCCTTGCTGACGCAAGAAAGCCCGAGATGTACGGGTGGGTGGAGAACGCGGACGTGGTCTACGTCGACATAGCCCAGCCGGACCAGACGGAAATAACAATCAGGAACGCCGACCGCTTCCTAAAGATAGGGGGGCACATACTTATCGCCATCAAGTCGCAGAGCATCGACGTGACGAAAGACCCCAAGCGCGTCTACAAGGAAGAGGCCGAGAAGCTGAAGAAAGCCGCCTACACTATTTCAGAAACTGTCGAGCTTGATCCTTACGAGACTGCGCACGCGCTAATCGTCTGCAAAAAGTAGTCACTTCTGGCGTTTCTCCACAATCTCTATCAGCGTGCGCTTGAAATTGTCCCACTCTTCCGCAGGCATTGTGGCTCCCGCTGCAGCCTCGTGGCCGCCGCCGCTTGCGCCGCGTATGTCCTTAACGGCCGAGCGTATGACCTTGTTGGCATCTATGTTCTTGTTCTGGTTCCTCACGGACATCGATACCCTATTTCCCGTCTTTTCCCATATGACAAGCAGCTTGTCCGGCCACTTCTCGCTGAGCTTCGTTGAAATGACGGACTTGATGTTGTACTTCGCCTTTATGTTGTAGAATACGACATCGCCGGCCTTCTCTGCGCCGGCTATTGCATCGGCGGTAACGGCTGCGATCTCGCTTTCTATGTCGTTGTAAGACTGCAGGAAGTCCTCGCTCTGGAGTATCTGCTCCGGGCTCTTGCTGTTTATTATGACGTCGACTATCTGCTCGCAGGACTTGGAATGGGTGATGCGCGCCGAGTCTATCATCGCTGCCAGGCGCTGGAAAGTCTTCATGTCCCATTTCTTCTGGGCTTCCTTCATGACGTCCTCGGACCAGCGCAGGTCATAATCAGCTACTGCGCCGACTGCAGCCACCCATAGCATGTCGCTGATGTCCGCCATCTTGGATATTATCTTGTAGGCGAGATAGGTCGTAGACTGGTACATCTTCGGGTTCTTCAGGCGCGGGTTGTAATACACCACTGAGTTAGAGTTCAGGTTGTTCCTCACGACGTGATGGTCTATTATCAGCACGTCGGCAAAAGACTTCATCTTGCCTATGAGCTGCGGCATCTCGTCTATCGCCATGTCAAGTATGATTATCTTGTTCGGCGCCCCGGTCTGCACCCTGCGGAGAAGGTTCTTGTCAGGAGGCATGGGCTGCGATATGATGTAAGGGTCGATGCCAAGGCTCAGAAGGTGCTTCTTCACTATCGCGCAGCTGCACATCCCGTCGTCGTCATTGTTGAATATGATCACCACGCCGTCCGTCGGCTTCAGCGCCTTCAAGAACTTGGTTACCTTTTCTTCCATAGCAATCACCTTAAAATGTTGTTTTCCTGTCAAAATTGTTCAAGAAAACAGCACCACGAAAGAAATTGAAAAGTTCTTTCGCTTGTGTAAAAGGTCTCATTAAAATTACGGGCAGAATGATTCTTAAAGTGCTACAAGAAACGTTTGGAGCTTATTTCGGGTCAATGCCTACTTCTATAACCTGCCCCTCGAAGTCCACTTTCTCGCGCTTCTTTGCCTTGACTTCGCCCACTATCAGCTTCAGCGCGCCGACCTCCTTCTTGATTTCTTCCTCGAATCCCGAAACGTCCGCTCCGGAAACATAGGCTACAATCCTGTCGGTCACTACCATCTTCGCGTCCTTTCTGAGGTCCTGTATCTTCCTCACCACTTCGCGGATTGCCGCTTCCTTCTTCAGTTCGGCATCGAGCTCCGTGTCAAGGAAGAGCTTGAGACCATCCTGCTCGGATTGCCACCGGGCATGGCCATAGCTTACGTCCTTGACGTTAGTGAGCTGCTTGATTGCGTCCGCGAAAGTCACGACCGCCGCCTTCACCTTATCGTCGCCGCCTACTATCAGGGCGCGCAGCGGCCAGCGGAGCTTCACGCGCTGCTTGTTCCTTATCGAGTTCGCAAGCTCTGCCGTCCTCAGGGCAATCCTCATGCGCTCCTCCAGCTCCGTGTCAAGCAGGGAGCGGTCTACAAGGGGCCAGCTCGCCAGGTGCACGGACTCGAGGGTTTCTCCCAGCGGCCTGATAAGGTCCTGGTGGATGTGCTCTGCAAGGAACGGCGCTACCGGAGCCATTAGCCTTGTGACAATCTTGCTTACAGTGTAAAGCGTGTAGCGGGCGGCGTGGTCGACGTTTCCGGGCTTGAGCCTGTCCCTCACGAGCTTTATGTATATTCTTGAAAACTCGTCTATCACGAAATCCCTTATCTCAGTGACGGCCTTGTGGGCATTGTAGTTCTCGAAATGTTCCGTGACTTCCTTTATCAGGCTGTTTGCCCTGGACAGTATCCACCGGTCTTCCGGCTTGAGCTCGCCGGACTTCTCCACCTTCGGAACGTAGGTCTTGACGAAGTTGAACGTGTTCTCGATTATCACGAAGTTCTTCAGCACCGCTTCCATGTCCTTCCAGTTGAAGTGGAAGTCGTCCCATGGCGCTCCCGACAAGAGGTAGAAGCGCAGGTAGTCGCGCGTGAAGCCTTTCTTCAGCACTTCTTCCGGCGTCACTATGTTTCCTTTCGACTTGGACATCTTCACGCCATGAGCATCAAGCATGAATCCGTGGAAGAGGACTTTCTTGAACGGAGCCTTGCCGAAAGTCATCATGGACATTATCAGCTGCGAGTTCCACCAGCCGCGTATCTGGTCGGGGCCCTCGATGTTAATTTCTGCGGGCCACATGTCGTCAAAGAGCTGCTTGTTCTTGGGGTATCCTATCGATGCCCAGCTTGCAGCGCCGGAATCGAACCAGACGTCAAGCACATCCGCCACGCGGCTCATCTCGGAGCCGCACTGGCACTTGAGCTTGACGGAGTCTATGAACGGCCTGTGGAGGTCGTCGATCTTCTGGGGAAGCTCCTCGATGCTTCCTACCACCCTGATTTTGTCGCACTTCTTGCAGGTCCATATCGGAAGCGGAATGCCCCAGTATCTCTGGCGGGACACCGGCCAGTCTCCAAGAGATTCAAGCCAGTTCCTGAACCGCGCCTTTGCCCAGTCGGGGTTCCACCCCACCTTTTCGTTTTCCTTGAGCAGAAGGTCGCGGATGGCGGTGACTTTGAAGAACCATTGCGGCCTCGCTAGCAAAAGCAGCTTGGACTCGCAGCGCCAGCAGAACGGATAATCGTGAACTAGCTTTTCCTGGTAGAGCAGTGCAGAACGCTTCTCAAGCTCCTGAAGCACGGCCTCTCCGCCGTCCTTGACGCTCTTTCCTGCTATCTTACCTGCGGTCTCGTCGAACTTGCCGTTAGGCAGGACGGGGCATACTACAGGGAGCTTGTTCTCCTGTCCTACCTCAAAGTCCTCGGAGCCGTGGCCGGGAGCGCAGTGCACAAGCCCTGAGCCGTCCGTGAGAGAAACATAACGCTCGCTAGGCACCACGCGGTAGCCGTTGCCCTCGTCGATTTTCTTCGCATAAGGAAACATTTCCGCAAGCGGGTGCACGTACTTTGTACCGACAAGCTCCTTGCCTTTCATGGTGGCGGTTATCTTTCCTTCCTTCCCGAGCTTCTTGGTGACAGTCTCAGCAAGGTCCTTTGCCATGATGAGGTTCTCGCCGGCGATGAGGATTTTCACGTATTCTGCTTCTGGCCTAACCATTATTCCCGTATTCGCCGGAAGGGTCCAGGGAGTCGTGGTCCATATGACCAGGAAGTCGTTGCGGCTGCCCTTGACCTTGAACTTGACGAATATCGATGGGTCTGATACCTTGTCGTAAATTATTTCGTTGTATGCAACTGCAGTCTCGCAATGCGGGCAAACGTGGATAGGATACAGCCCGCGGTAAAGCAAGCCTTTCTCGAAGCCGACCTTGAAAGTATGCCAGGCGCTTTCTATGTACTGGTTGCTCAGGGTTAGGTAGGGAGAAGACCAGTCCAGCCAGACTCCCAGGTCCGCGAATTCGGCGTTCATCACGTCTATGAACTCTGTTGCGAACTTGCGGCAGCGGGAATTGAACTTGTCGATGCCGAACTTCTCTATCTGGGACTTGGTCTTGAACTTGAGCTTCTGCTCAACCTTGTTTTCTATGGGCAGGCCGTGCGTGTCATAGCCAGGCTGGTCCCATACGTCAAAGCCGCGCATGCGCCAGAAGCGGACATAGTTGTCTTTTATGACCTTGTTGAACGCCGTGCCCACGTGTATGTGCCCTGTAGCGTACGGGGGGCCATCAAGGAAGTAGAAGCGCTTTGCCCCGCGGCGCAAAGCCTTGACTTTGCCGTATATCTTGTTCTTCTTCCAGAAAGCCTGAATCTGCTTCTCGTTGACTGGCATTGTAATCACGCAGGCTCCAGAATGCGACTGAAACAGTCAGCCCATATCAGGAGGCTTTACCAAACATAGAAAACCAAATTTAATAAGCCTTTCATAACCTCTGGTATGTTAACTGAACACAACTAGCGATATAATAGGTTCAGCAAATGGCCGCCCTGATGTAGCCTGGTTAGCATATGGGCCTGTGGCAGCCCTTTTCGCTTCGCCAAAAGCGCTGGCGGAAAAGCTGCAGTCAGCCCCTCGGGCGGGTTCAAATCCCGCGGGCGGCCTTTGAAGATTTGAACCTTGGTTCACGCCAGGAGAAGCATAGGCTTCTCCTGCGCCCCGAAGAGCTGCCGGCTCTTCGCGGAATCCCGCGGGCGGCCTCTTTTCTTTTTTCTTCTAATAATTTTCCACTTCTACACCTTGGATGAAACCTCTCATGCTTGTCCCTAAAAACGACGGCTTCGTCAAGACTTACAGGGCCAGAGCCCTCGAACTGGCCAAACCATATACCCCTTTAGTCGAAGAAGAAAACAGCTTTCGGGTAGAGGACATACCCAAGTGCATGCTGGAGTTTTTTCACAAAGGCGAGCTTGCATACGGCTTGACAGATGAGCATTTTTACGAGCAGTTTTGCCTTAATCAGCCCGAGGAATGCCGCAATGTTCGCAGGATAGCAACGCTACCATGGGACGACCCTGCGGCAATGTTCAGGAAGCCTGCGCTCTGCCTGATCCAGAGGAGTGGCGCAGAAGACATAGATTCGGTTGCTATAAACGGAAAGTATGCCACGCTTGCCAAGCGGTACCTGTCGGAAATAGATGCAATATGCAGAGTCGAGTCTTATTGGGGCGGTACTGAGAAGCTTGTAGAGCTAGGTCTAAGCGATGCAGCGATAGATATTGTCTACACCGGCAGGACCATCCGGGATTCGGGGCTCGAGATAAGGGACGTAATATCAAAGGCTGACGTTGTCCTTATTTCACCGGTATGGAAACCTTAGTCAAAGGCTTCTTTTAATTCCGTTCTATATTAGGTTTAGACATGCCACCCAGATTCCAGCCTCCGAAGGGCATGCGCGACTTCCTTCCGGAAGAGGCGCAGAAGCTCCGGCAAGTACTGGATACGTGCAGGAAGGTGTTCGAGAGCTATGGCTTCGCCCCTCTGGAAACTCCGGCAGTCGAGAGCTTCGACCTGCTTGCCGCGAAGAAAGGGCTCGGCGAAGCGGCCAAGGACGAAATCTATTACTTCAAGGACAAGGGCGACAGGGAACTGGGCCTGCGCTTCGACCTTACGGTGCCGCTTGCGCGGATAATCCTGGGCAACCCAAGCCTTCCTAAGCCCTTCAAGCGCTACGCCGTCGGCAAGGTTTACCGTTACGACAATCCCCAAAACATGCGCTGGCGCGAGTTCTGGCAGGCTGACATTGACACGGTAGGCTCGCCTTCCCCGCTTGCCGACGCAGAGTGCATTTCTGCTGCTATCGACGTTCTCACACAGCTCGGACTGGAGGATTTCATGATACGCATAAACGACCGCCGTGTGCTGGAGGCTGCTGTCGAAGGGCTGGGCGTGAAGAAAGAAGACGCCCCGTTTGTGTTCAGGATAATCGACAAGCTTGACAAGATAGGGGAAGAAGGCGTCAAGAAAGAACTCTGGACAAAGAACATCGACGCTGACAAAGTCCTCGATTACATTTCCACGAGCGGAAAGAATTCCAAGGTCCTGGAAAAGCTCGGCAAGTTCGTCAAGGACGAGACCCTGAAGGACCTGAAGGAACTTCTCGAGCTCGCCGACAAGTTCGGCATAGACGGGCGCCTCAAGCTCGACCCTTCGCTTGTGCGGGGACTTGATTACTACACCGGCATAGTTTACGAAGTTTCGATAGGCAAAGTCGCCGTAAGCTGCGGCGGGGGCGGCAGATATGACGACCTCGTCAAGAACCTGGGAGGGCCAGCGATACCCGCGACAGGAATCTCTCTGGGCATAGACCGCATACTGGCGACTCTTGAAGAGGAAGCCAGGATAAAAGCCGCCAAGACTACCAAGGTTTTCATCGCAGCCATATCTGATTCCGTGCGGGACGAGGTCTTCAAGCTCGCCCAGTCCGTCAGGCAGACTGGAGTGGCGTGTGCAACGGACGTCGCAGGCAGGAACCTGTCCAAGCAGCTCGACTATGCCAACGTGATGGGCATACCTTACGTTGTCATCATCGGCGAAAACGAGCTGAAGGAGAAGAAGGCGAAGATAAAGAACATGCTCAAAAGTTCAGAGGAAACAGTAAAGCTGTCCGATCTCAAGGAGTGGGCGAAGGCGCTTCATTCCTCATAGATTACACCGCAGTCTTTGCAGTATTTTGCGCCTGTCGTGTCCCTTCCTACCTTGTCCGATCCGCATTCTCCGCAGGATGATCTCATAGGCATCGCAAGTAGGAATTCGTAGAACATATAAGAACCGAATCTGGGCTACCTTTCCCACTATTCAATCTTCTCCAATATTAGTTTTCTCGAGAAGCTCGCCATTATTTCGGGAATTTTGTCGCGAACAAGCTTAGCCATCAGCCCTACTCTCCACTCTGACTCCATTCGAGTCCAAGGCTGCATCAAGGGGCATTATCCCTGCGCCTCTCCATTCCGCCTTTATCCTTTCCGCGAGGTGGCTGTCGAAGCAGAGCGCTATCCCGACGTCACCGCCGCCTGCGCCGCTCAGCTTTCCTGCCGCTCCCAGCTGCTCGGCAATGTCCGCCAGCTTCTTCAGGTCTTCGCTCTCTATTGATACTCCTGCCTCCCTGGTGAAGTCCTGCAACACTTTCCTGTTTTCGCGGAGCCTATCCATTATCTGCTCGCGGTCCTTGAGCTTCCACGCTTGCAGGAGCCTGTCTATTATCTCGGAAATCCTTTCCATGTGGCCGTTGTAGCCGCCTGGGTTGCGCGACTTCCATTCGTTTACTTTTCCTATCAGTTCTACGGTAGAAGCGGAAGACTTTGTCCAGCCCACTGCTATGCATGCGTCATGCGGGACTTCAAGCGCTTGCACGTGCAACAGGGGCCAGCGCATTTCTGCTATTTTCCTCACTGACGTTCCGGCGTGAAGCTCGGCAGTGACTTTAGCAAGGTCGGGCGCTATGTAGCTGAATACCCCGCCGAAAGTGCTCGCCGCGATGTCAAAGCCGGAGCCCAGCTTTCCCTGCGCCCTGTAATGCGCAAGCGCAGCAAGCTTGTATATCACGTCGCGGTTCTTCTCGATGTGCAGCCCGTGCAGCTCAAGCACTGCGGCAATCGTCGCCACGGTGGAAGAAGCGGAAGAGCCGAAGCCCACCTTTTTCGGCGCGCCATCGACATTAATCTGGGAGCCTTCGCCTGCCGTCTTCAACGAAAAGGATTCAAGGTGCCCCGTCTTCTCAAAAACGTAGCGAAGTGCAACTTCAATCGCTTCCTTCACGAAGCCCAGCTTCTTCTTTTCCTCGTCGGAAAGCTCGGGCTGGAAAACGAGCTTAGTGCCGTCAAAAATTGCCTCCTTGTTGCGGATGCCCATATCATCAGAATTCAGTATTACCTTGCGGTCCTTCCCTACCGTCTCAAGCCGTTCTATGTTTGCCTGCATGCGCTTGTTCACTGCCGATACGAGGCACGCGTTTCCAAGCTCAAGAACAGCCCATTCCCCGGCTATCATCAGCTTGCCGGGGGCGCTTACATGGATCATGACGTTAGGTTCAATCGAGATTTCTTAAAGCAGTAAGTTGCGATTTAAACTTTTCCAAATCTTCTGGCTTATGGTAAAAGTTTCTGCTCCCGGCAAGATTCACCTTATAGGAGAGCACGCAGTAGTCTACGGCGAGCCCGCTATTCTTGCGGCCGTAGGAAAGCGACTCTTCGTAGAGGCTGAGAAGCACGATGCAGTGAAGTACGTGGACCTTCGATGGGAGACGGACTCGAAGGAATGGGCTGTCGAAGACGTGCTCGAATCGACAGACAGGGTCCTTGAGCTGTGGAGCCACGGAACGCAGACGAAAGACTTTTCCCCGCTTTTCAATCATATCAAGGCCGACAGGTATGCCGGATATCGCAAAGCTGTGGTCGGGATAGTGATGAAGAAGCTCGGAATAAAGGGCGGCGTCAAGCTCGCCATAAACTGCGAGTTCCCTACAAGCGCGGGCCTAGGCTCTTCTTCTGCGCTTTCCGTTGCAGTCGTTACGGCAATATCAGAGCTCTACGAGAAACAGCTTTCACTGAGCCAAATCAACGAGCTATCTTACGACCTAGAGAAGATAATACACGGCACGCCGAGCGGCGGGGACAACACAGCTAGCTGTTACGGGGGTCTGATATGGTTCCAGAAGTCTTCCCCACAGAATGTGATGATGCCCCTCAAGGAAGAAATATCCTCCATGCCGGAAGGCTTTGTACTTGTGAACACTCGCGAAGAGAAATCTTCTACAGGAGAACTTATCCAGAAAGTCAGGCTTCTAGAGGAATCTTACAGGGCACCGAGAATAAAGGAGATCAGCAAGCTTGTCTACGAGATGAAGGTCGCCCTGAAGAGCAAGAAGTACGACCTTATGAAGGACATAATCAACCGCGACCAGCAGCTGCTGAAAGAGCTGGAAGTAAGCACAGATGAAATCGACTCCATTGCTGAAGCTGTCAGGAAAATTGGCGGCGCTGCAAAGCTCTGCGGAGCAGGCGGGGGAGGAATAATGCTTTGCTGGCACAAGGACAAAGACCTTCTCAAGAGAACTATTTCCCAGCTTGGCTACGAGCCCTGGGAAACGCAGCTCGGCGTCGAAGGCGTGCGCATAGAGAAGTGATCACAGCTTCTGCGCGGCTTCCATAAGGTCCTTGAATATAAAATCCGGGGCCATCCTTTCCAGGTCCTTCCTTAGCCCTCTTCCGCTGATCACGGAAGCAGACTTGCATCCTGCGGCCTTTGCCGCAGCTATGTCATTGCACGTGTCTCCCATCATCAGAGCTTCGCTCACGTCCACTCCAAGCTCCCCACAAACCTTCAGTATCCCCTCAGGGCTCGGCTTCTTTGCGGCGTCCTCTGCAGTGACTATCGCCAGGAATTTTCCCGCTATACCCGCCTCTTTCAAGTGGTTCATGAGCCTTTCCTTGCGCGAGTTCGTGACCATCGCAAGCTTGAATTTCTTCGACAGGGCTTCCACCGCTTCCCTTGAGAATGCAAAGGGCTTCTCCAGGGCAAGGTTCTCGGCGGTGAAATAAATCTTCCTATACTCTTCCGTTATTCCGTCTGCCATGCCCTCGTAGTTGGAAGTGAGAAACGAATCTATCACCAGCTGGATCTCCTCTTCAGGATTATCCTGTTGCATGATGTCATCGAGGTTTGCATATCCTACGGATATGGCTATGAAAGCCCTGAAAGCCTGCGCAGGGTCCTGGAACCTCGCCAAGCCCCTCATGTGATAAGCGGCGTCGTCCGACCACTTCCAGTGGATGTTGCAAGTGTCCAGGGCTTTCCTCATGGCCCTTACCACCGCCTGCTTCGTGTCCATTATCACGTCGTCGCAGTCCAGAATGACAAGCTTCATGCAAGAACGCCTCCTCTATAAAAGTGCTTCTTGCAAGCTGCCAAAGTCCCTCTTTTAGATGTTATTGATTTGGACATCACGAGAAAACAACACAAGAAATCTTATAAGACAATCACAGCTGGTAGCAGTACAGAGCCGCAGTCTCCCCGCCGTCGTGGAACTTCGGTATCTCGGCTATCTTCCTGAAACCAACCTTCTCATGCCATTCCACCGACGCGCGGTTCTTCACGTTCTGCTCTGAAAGAAGTATGCGATAGCCGAGCTTTTTCAGCTTCTTGTTTGTCTCCTCGAAGAGCATGCGCCCGTAGCCCTGCCTGCGGAAGTTCGGGTGTATCACCACGCCCCATCCCCACGCCCTGGGCTTGTCGTCGAAAACGAAGCGCGCGCCTATTATCCAGCCGTCGAGCTCAAGCACCCAGCAAGTCTTCGGGTTCCATTTCAGCACAGAATGCAGCACCATGGGAGAGAACCAGCGCTCCTTCAGCGTGTCTTTTCCCAGAGCAACAACGTGCTTCACGTCAGAAGGCTTGGACTGCCGTATCACGGGCTTAGCGCCCGTGGAGCTTTTCGTGCTTGTGATGGCTGAAGTCGCCATAACTAACCTTGGGGAAAAGACGATTAAAAATGATGTTTGTGTAGTGCGTGACGTTCATGCTCGCTATCTGCCGCAGCGTGAACCATCCCATTGCTGCCGCGTCAGAAGCCGGGCGCAGCCTTCCCGCAGGCTTTCCCCTGAATACAAAGGCGTGGTGCCTGTGACCCAGGCGGACGTCGTGAACGAAAGAGAAGAGCGGCTTCTTTGAAACTTCGACTTCTCCCACCTCCTCGCGGGCTTCTCGCTGGGCGCACTGCCATACCGACTCGCGCCCGTCGACATGGCCGCCCGGCGGTGCCCAGAAGCCGCGCATAGGACGATTGCCGCGCTTAATCAGAAGGAATTTTCCGTCCTTTTCTATAACTATTACTGTGGTCTTATGCTGAATCATAACTCATTTTTAGAACAAGTGCTTATTAACCAGCTTCGCGCCGCCGCCCGGCCCGCACGACATAGTCTTCTGCACGCCTTCGAGTGAAAGAAAATGCTTGTTTATCGAAGCTTCGTTCTTCTCCAGGCACATTACTTTAACGTTCGGGCCCGCGTCCATGGTGAAATAGCACGGCGTGCCGGAGTCGCGAAGCTCCCTCACCGCGTGGATAATCTCTACCGTGGCAGGTATCCAGTAGATAATGGCGGGCTTTGTCGTAAACATCGTGGCGTGCATCTTGAGGCAGTTCGCTTCTGCTATTGAGCCTACCAAATCAAAGTCCTTCTTCTCTATCCCCTGCCTCACTTTCTTTAGGTCTTCGTCAATCGTGCGAAGCCATCCGTCGTAGTATGGGGAAGTCGCAACAGTCTGAGCCATCCCCGCCCTGCTGCTTATGGGCTTCTTTTTTCCTGAGAGTATCGTCGTAATCATCCTGAACTCAGGCCAGTGCGCCCTAGGAGCTATGCTTTTCGCATAGCTGTCGCTGCCATCGGCTTTCTCTCCGCGATACCATTCAACGAAGCCCTCTGATATCGAGCGCGATGCGGAGCCTGAGCCCTGCCTTGCAAGCATAGTGAGCTGCTTCTCTGTCATCTTCAGCCCGGCTGCTTCTGCTGCCGCTACCGTCAGCGCTGCCAGACCAGAAGCAGAAGAGGCAAGCCCGGCAGCGACCGGAAAGTTTGCCTCAGAAACAATCTTCGCCTTTTCGCCTATTCCCGCTATCTGGCGAATCCTTTCCACGTGGCCTAGCACATCCTTCTCGTCCTTCTTCAGCTCCTCGTCGTTGACAAGAATGGAATCCTCAGAATACCTGTCGGAAAATTCAACGGTAGTGACGGTCTGGATGCCGTCCCACGTCATGCTTATGCTTCCGTTCGTGGGAAGATTCAGCTTCGCGTCGCGCTTTCCCCAGTATTTTACAAGCGCCATGTTCGCGTTAGCCACTGCGGTCGCTTTCATACCCCGAAATTCAGCCAGAAATGTTTAAGAAATAAGGTAAGTGTGCCCGGCAGGATTGCTACGAAGAAGCCTTGCTTCTTCGGGCCGCCAAAGGACTTCTGATTGAAGTCCTTTGAGCGTGAACCTGCAGGTTCAAATCCTCAAAGTGTGCCCGGCAGGATTTGAACCTGCGATCTCCACGGTTTATTCTTCAAGCAATTTAGCTGCTAGAAAGTGAACGTGGCGTCTTAACCGCTGGACTACGGGCACTTGGTTCGAATTTTCTTGCAAGAAAGATTAAAACATCGTATAATATAAGAAACGTGGGAAAAAGTTGGGAAAATTTCCGCGGAAAAGTACGCGTTGGGTTTTTATAGTTTCAACAGAGAGTATTCAACAGAAAAATTTGCGGTGCTGCGATGTCGGAAGTTCTGAAAGAATACCAAAAGATGCAGGAGAGGTTCAAACTTCCGCAGCTTGACCGCCTGCAATCGGTTTTCCAGTTCGAGCTGGAGGAATGCTGCAACATCGACGGCATCCGGGACGAGATTTCTGACAGGCTTTTCGACTTCACGGAACGAGTGATTGAACCGCTTATCTGGTCGATGCACAACTGCCACATGATAGAGCGCGACATGCTGAGCCACGGCGAAGCGGCAGAGATATTTGAGATGTACAAGAAGATCCAGGCTTTGCGATGGAAGAACAACCTGCTTTCCATCAGGCCGGACCCCGAAGGAACTGCGCAGTGGATAAAGGAGATGTGGGAATTCTGGCGCAATTTCGAAGGAAGAGCCGCAGGTCTGTGCACAAAGTTCAGCAAGGGCTGGGAAACCCTCAGCTTCCGCGAAACTACGATGGACTACCAGGCGTAGTTTCAAGCTTATAAACAATTCGCCCTTTCTATTTACTAGAGGTTACAAACATGCACGGAGAAGGTGGAGGATGCTGCGGAGGAGGCGGGTGCGGCTCAGAAGGAATGGAGCTCCCACAACTAGAAAACACCGGGCCTCTTCAGGTCGAGATAACCAGCAATGCAGTCAACAAAGTAAAGGCGATAATAGCGCAGGAAAAGAAAAGCGACTTCGGGCTCAGGATAAAGATAATTCCCGGCGGCTGCAGCGGCTTCATGTATGATTTTCTCATGGAAGACACAGCAACTCCCGAAGACCACACTTTCGAGAAGGACGGGCTCAAGATTTTCATCGACAAGATTTCCGCGGAGTTCATGAAGGGCTCGGTCGTCGACTACGTCGAGAGCCTCCAGGGCGCAGGCTTCAAGGTTGAAAATCCCAACTTCACCAAGTCTTGCGGCTGCGGCAAGTCTGTCGGTTAAAATTTCTTTTTATTCAATTACACATAATTCTCATAATGAAGCTAGCAAAGATGAAATGTGTTCCCTGCCATGCCGGCGCGCCGAAGATGAAGCCTTCAGAAATAAGGAAGGCGCTGAAGGAAGCGAAAGGCTGGGAGCATTACAGGGATAAATTCGATAAGATAGGCAGGGAATATGCTTTCAGGGACTTCGCTCAGCTGATGAAGTTCGTGAACAAAATAGCAAAGTTAGCAGAAAAGGAAGGACACCATCCTGACATATATATTTACAGGTGGAACCACCTCTGCCTCGAGCTTTACACCCACAAGATAAACGGCCTGCACCAGAATGACTTTATTATGGCGGCGAAAATCAACAAAATCAAGTGAATGCCTATGGAGGAATTTGTAACTCTCAAGTTTTCGGGAATCGCATCAGTTGACGGAAGGAAGTTCGTTGAGTACAAGGATAAAGACTATTCCCTGAGGATTCCATACAGCGAGTATGTCATCCGAGGGAAGCCGGCAGAGCTTGAATATATCCCCTACCCGACATTCTGGTGGTAGCATGTCTGATTACGAGCGCCAGGAGCATTATGAAAAAGGCAGCAAGAAGCGCAAGGGCAGAGAAGTCTACTCCAAGCGCCGAAGGCGCGGAGGAGTCCATATAGTAAAATTCGGGAGCGAGGACAAGAAATGAGATGCAGCTGCGGCAATGCTATTACGGAAATAAAATGCAAGGCTCTCTGCATGAAATGCGGTTATAGGCAGGACTGCTCCGATCCCACGGCGTAGGCTTGTTTCATAAAGTTTATAACCTAGAAGGAGTGAAAACCCTCCGCATAATGCATAAATACAATGCTTTCTATAGAGTTGTTAACTTTCACTGGTTTTAAAATTCCATAAAACTTGTCAGTGTTATCCCAGTATGAGGTGCGTTTTGGATGGCAGAGGCTATTGTTGAAACAAAAGAGCAGATGATGGCTAATACAGGGCTTATTCCGCGATTCGAACTGTGGCTCGACACGAACGAGAAGCTCTACTCCAAGTCTGCTTCCCTTTGCCCCCACTGCCTCAAGCTCATCCCCATGTACGTCTTTGAAAGGGACGGACGAATGCTTCTAAGGAAGTCGTGCAAGGAGCACGGCACAGTCGAGGACGTCTACTGGGGCGATGCGGACATGTTCCGCGCAGCCAAGGAGTATGAAGTCAAGGGCCGAGGGCTCGAGAACCCGCACAACTCCAAGGAGCACCCGGTGTGCCCAAGGGACTGCGGGCTGTGCAGCATGCACGAGACCCACTCAGGACTCGTAAACCTTGTGATCACGAACCGCTGCGACCTGACGTGCTGGTACTGCTTCTTTTACGCGGAAAAGGCAGGCTACATCTACGAGCCGACGCAGGAGGAGCTGCGCAGGATGGTGCGCATGGTATCCACCGAGAAGCCGATGGCAGGCAACGCCTTCCAGCTCACCGGAGGAAACCCCGAGCTGCGCGAGGACATCACGGACATCGTAAGGATAATCAAGGAAGAAGGAGTAGACCACATCCAGCTCAACACCAACGGCACGAACAAGATGGCATGGGACGCCGAGTGGACGAAGAAGGTCCGTGAAGCCGGCGTCAACACGGTCTATCTCTCGTTCGACGGAGTAACCCCCAAGACCAACCCGAAGAACCACTGGGAAGCACCGTACATAATGAACAACTGCCGCAAGGCAGGGATGGGAATAGTTCTTGTTCCGACTGTGATCAACACGGTCAACGACCAGGAAATAGGAAAAATCCTCGACTTCGGATTCAAGCACAACGACATCGTAAGGGGAGTAAACTACCAGCCCGTCTCCCTCGTCGGAAGGATGCCCCAGAAAGAGCGCGACCGCTTCCGCATAACAATCCCCGACGTAATCCACCGCCTGGAAGAGCAGACGGACGGGCAGGTGACGCGCGACGCGTTCTACCCTGTGCCGTGCACGGTCATTTTCAGCAACTTCATCGAGGCGCTGAAGGGAACGCCGAAGTACGAGTTGTCCATCAACCCTGCATGCGGAATGGCGACTTACATCTTCAAGGACGGACCCAAGAAGATCCCGATAACGGATTTCGTGGACGTCACTGGCCTTTTCGAGTACCTTGCCGAGAAGACGCAGGAGCTAAACGGCGGCACCAACCGCTACTGGACCCTTGCGAAGATATTGACGAAGCTCAACAGCTTCATCGATACGAGCAAGCAGCCCAGCTGGCTCAAGCTGAACAAAGTCTTGTTCAATATCTTCCTGAACGGGGACTACAAGGCTCTGGGAGAGTTCCACAAGAACTCGCTGTTCGTGGGGATGATGCACTTCCAGGACCTTTACAACTGGGACATCCAGCGAATCAAGAAGTGTGACATCCACTACGCGACGCCTGATGGTGTTATCCCGTTCTGCACGTTCAACGTGATACCTGAGTGGTACAGGGACAAGATACAGAAGAAGTACGCCATTTCCATAGAAGAATGGGAGAAGCGCACCGGACGCAGCATGAAAGGCGAATTGTACCGCAGGAACATCAAGCAGCTCCAGTCTGACGCTGCTTATTGGGACACGTATGATGGATTCGTGCCGCGCCCCACGACCACCGCACAGCCGCTTCCAACCATAGCCCCTGTGGCAGCGCCAGTGGTCAACTCAGGCGCAACGCGCAGCGGCCAGATGGGCTCGGCAGGAACCTGCAGCGACGGCCCCAAGGGCGGCTGCGGTTGCTAGTCAGCTTTTTCTAATTTAATATCCTTTCCTATGAGATATAGGCAAACAACTCGACGTACTAAACTGTATGCCACACGCAAGCGTGTGGCGGCCTGTCTTGTACGTCAATCAACTTTGGGCCGGTAGCTCAGTGGTAGAGCACCAATTGCATAAAATGCGACGTGCCGCAAGGCATGTCCAAATCGTTCGAAAAATGCGATTTGTGCAAGTGTACGTCTTATATGGCGGCTGAGCGCCACCTAGGTAAATGGTGTGCCCTTTTACGGGGCACCTGCAATCTGGGGGTCGAGAGTTCGATCCTCTCCCGGCCCACTTTTTACCCCCAATCGGAGACTATTAAAACTTTTGGTTCGTATACCACTATTCTCCAGAACTTTCAGGCAAAAAACTTTCAAAGAAAGGTGATGTAAATGGCTATGGCAGGACAACTTGGTGGACAACCGATCTTTATACTACCCGAGGGAACTCTCAGGAACAGCGGCAGGGATGCACAAAGCAGGAACATAATGGCTGCGAAGGCTGTTGCTGAGTCGGTTAGAAGCACGCTGGGCCCCAAGGGCATGGACAAGATGCTTGTTGACTCTATAGGCGACGTTACCATCACAAACGACGGCGCCACTATACTCAAGGAAATGGAGATAGAGCACCCGGCAGCCAAAATGATAGTCGAAGTCGCCAAGACCCAGGAAGAGGAAGTTGGAGATGGTACTACTACTGCAGTCATACTTTCTGGAGAACTCCTGAAGAAGGCCGAGGAGCTTCTTGACCAGAACATCCATCCCACCATGATTGTCAAGGGTTACAGGATGGCAAAAGACAAGTCGCTGGAATTCCTCCAGAAGCTAGGCCAGAAGGTCGACGTTAACAGCACGGACATACTAAACAAGATTGCAATGACGGCCATGACGGGCAAGTCAAGCGAAGCGGCAAGGGAAAGCCTCGCGACACTTGCTGTCGAAGCTGTCAGGACTATTGCAAGGCAGGAAGAAGGAAAGCTTTCCATTGAGAAGGATGACGTAAAGATAGAGAAAAAGCAAGGCGGCTCGCTCAATGACACTGAGCTTGTTCGTGGCATAGTAATTGACAAGGAAGTTGTCCACCCGAACATGCCGAAGAAGCTAAAGAATGCTAAAATTGCTCTTCTGGATGCTGCGCTTGAAGTGAAGGAGACGGAAACAAGCGCTGAAATACGAATTACAGACCCCACCCAGCTCCAAGCCTTCATAGAGCAGGAGGGCAAGATGCTCAAAGACATGGTCGAAAAAGTAGCAAAAAGCGGTGCAAATGTCGTGCTTTGCCAGAAAGGCATCGACGACCTCGCACAACACTACCTTTCAAAGAAAGGCATAATGGCCACCCGACGCGTCAAGAAGTCTGACATGGACAAGCTTGCAAAAGCTACCGGAGCCAGAGTTGTAAACTCCCTTGACGAGCTGGAAGCCTCTGACCTGGGCTCTGCAGGGCTGGTTGAAGAACTCAAGCTCGCAGGAGAAGAGATGCTTTTTGTAAGGGACTGCAAGAACCCCAAGGCGGTCTCAATACTGCTAAGAGGCGGCACTGAGCACGTGGTTGACGAGGCCATGCGTGCAATGGAAGATGCCGTTCTCGGACTTATCTCTGCACTCGAAGTCGGCCGCGTTGTACCCGGCGGCGGGGCGGTAGAAATTGAGCTCGCCCGCCAGCTAAGGATGTGGGCCGCTTCAGTAGGCGGCAGGGAGCAGCTTGCAATAGATGCCTTTGCCGAAGCCGTGGAAATAGTCCCAAGAACCCTTGCAGAGAGTACAGGCTCTGACCCAATAGACATACTAGTTTCTCTCAGGAGCCTTCATGACAAGGGTGCAGTAAACATGGGAATCGACGTCATGAACGGAAAGCCTGCAGACACATGGGAAATGGGCGTTTGTGAACCTCTCAAAATCAAGACGCAGGCCATAAAGTCTGCGGCAGAGGCTGCACAGCTCATCCTCCGCATCGACGACGTAATACAGTCCAGGTCGCCACCGGGACCGAGGGGCGGAATGCCTCCAGGCATGCCAGGAATGGGCGGCATGGACATGGGCGAGTAAGACGAAGCGCCTTTTGATTCTTCTAACGCCTTTCCTATTTTCTTGTGAGAGGTCATCAGAAAGCTTTCGAAGCTATCAAGGCTGAATATGAAAAGCTGTACGGAAATCAGAAATAACCTATAAATATCGCCTTCTTTCAAAGTATAGTCATGGAAGGACATGACGAGTACGAGCTTGTTCCGCTTACTCCTCTCCGCAGGATGGAGAAGAAGATAGAGCACATGGAGAAGCAGGGTGCTCCCATTGAGGCGATGAACAGGCTCGTGGAAGTAATGCAGGAAAACCACAAGCTGATGGCTGAGCTGACCCAGAAGGTCAGCGACCTCTCGATGAAAATGGAAATGATGGCTTCCCGCGGCGGAGCAGAAGGCGACGAGCACAGGAAGCTCGAAAACATGGAAAAGAAGCTCGACGAGCGCCTCACGAAGCTCGAAAAGCGCGTCAATACGATGATAATGGCCATGATGCAGAAGATGCGGCGGCCCGCGCCCCAGCCTGCATGGCCCCAGCCAGCCACGATGTGAACGGCTTTAATCCTTTCCTCTTTCTAACCAACCTATGCAAATACGCACAATGAATAAAAAGGACCTGAAGCGACTGGCTCAGATTTACGTCGAAGTTTACACGAAATTTGATGTCGGCGAGCGCTGGACGGAGGAAGCTGCATACAACTTGCTCAAGCACTACTACAACCGCCAGCCAGACCTTGCGTTTGTTGCAGACTTGGATGGTAAAAGCGTGGGAGCTTTTATCGCCTGCATCAAGCCGTGGTGGGATGGCAATCACCTGTCAGAAGGTGAAATTTTCGTTCATCCAGACTATCAGGCGAAAGGCGTTGGAAGCAAGCTTTCTGAAGTGATGTTTGAAACGGCAATCGAGAAATACGACGCGACCGTCTGGGACACCATTACCTTCAAAGGCAAATATCCTGAGAAATGGTACAAGAAGCTGGGGTTCGTACCTATCAAAGAATGGTCGCTCATAAGCGGCGATATGCGAGAAGCCCTGAAAAGAATCATGAAGTGAGCGCTATGCGAAAATCAGTCTGCGTACTCTGCGGCAAAGAAGCCACAATAGAAAGCTATTGCGAGGAGCACTGGCTATCCAAGCAGGAGCTTTTCACGATAGAAGACTTCTCCATAGTACAGTGCGACGGCTGCGGCAGATGGCTGTACAAGGAATGGCGTGCCAAGATGGACCTTTTGCTCGCAATAAAGCTGGCCGTGAACGAGGCCGTAAAGGAAAAAGGCTCCATCAAAGACCTGAACGTCGCTGTCCGCAAGGGAGCGGGCAAATACGACGTGACCGTAAGGGCGAAGGGAACCGTAGCCCCTGCAACAGCCCTTAAGGAAGAAGAGAAAGAGATATCCGTTGTAGTGAAAAACCTGAAATGCCCCGTCTGCGTCAAGATGCTGGGCAACTACCACGAGGCTGTATTGCAGCTGCGCGGGAAAAACATGGAAATGCTAGTGGAAAAGGTCGGAAAGCTGTGCCAAGGCATGGACAACAGGCTAAGCCAGAAAAAGGAGGGCTATAACGTTTTATTTGTCAACAAGTCAGATGCAAAGAAGATAGCGACCGTCTTGAGAAAGAAAGGATTTGAAGTTACAGAATCCTATAAGCTGGTCGGCAAGAAGGACGGCAAGGAGCTCTGGAAAGACTTCTATGCCATCCGGTAAACAGTAAGTCCAAGAGGTAAGGGTAAAGAGAAAGAAATCAGCGAACCGATAACTTGCCGCTGGAAGCGCTGATTTAGCTCCATTTGTCATATTGTTTCGTAAAGTGAGTTGCAAATCATGTACAGAAAACCAACCCAGGAAGCAGGCCCTGACCAGATCGGCCGTGTCAGAACGCCGCAGGGAACGGAAGTACTGGGCGTAATCGAAGCTATGCTCGGCAACAACAAGCTGCGCGTAAGGTGCCAGGACGACAAGATAAGGATCTGCAGGATTCCCGGCAAGCTGCGCAAGCGCGTCTGGATGCACGAAGGTGAAGTGATCATAGTAGCACCGTGGAAGATACAGGGCGACACGAACGGCGATGCAATATGGCGATATACCGCAGCCCAGGTAATGTGGCTGAAAAAGAAAGGAATTCTCAAGATGGAAGTATGATTTATTAACTTGTTGTCTTTACCACTTCTATGAGTTACTACATTATTATCAGAGGGCCTTTGGGTGTAGGAAAATCAACAATAGCCCAAAGGGTTGCAAGAATTTTGAAAGCGGAATACGTATCTATAGATTCGGTACTGGCAAAGCTTGGACTGGACAAAGCTAGCCACTACGAAGAGTGTATCCCCGCGAAGAACTTTATCCAAGCCCAGGAATCCATACTTCCTCATATAAAGAAAGCCCTCCAAAAAGGCAAGATAGTAATTTTTGACGCCTGCTTTTATCACAAAGGGCAAATTGAACACCTCATCAAAAGCCTGCATTATCCGCATTATGTGTTTACGCTCAAGGCTTCTCTAGAAGCGTGCATAGAAAGGGACAGCAAAAGAAAGAAAACGTACGGGAAAGATGCAGCAACAGCTGTATACCGCCTTGTTTCAAAGTTCGATTACGGCACTGCTATCGGCGAGAAGAACCTCGACGATACCATAAAAGAAATACTTTCATATTTGCCTAAATCTGAGTAGATTTCCATGATAAACCGCGTCAAAATCCCAGAAGCAAGGATAGGAGTTCTGATAGGCGAAAGAGGGGAAGTCAAGAAGAAGATCGAGAAGGATCTGTCAATTTCCCTTGGAGTGAGCAGCGCGAGCGGAGAAGTAGAGATAAGAGGCGAAGATGCTCTCCAAGTGCTCACGGCCGAGAACATCGTAAAGGCCATCGGAAGGGGGTTCGACCCCGCGACTGCGCTGAAGCTCCTCGACGAGAACTACGCGCTGGAAATAATCCAGCTTCCCAAGGACAAGAAAGAGCTCAAGCGGCACAAGTCCAGGATAATCGGCGAGAAGGGCGGTGCCAGGGAGAACCTGGAGCGGCTGACGGGCTGCGACATTTCAGTCTATGGAAAAACCGTTTCTATCATAGGCGAATACGAGAACGTTGAGCGCGCGCGAGATGCAATACTGCAGCTGATGAAAGGCTTTTCGCACGCGGCAGTATACGCTATGCTTGAAAAAGCCAGGAAACAATACTAATTCTAGGCCCGAAAGGAGGCATAGCAATTTAAACTAGGAAATCCACTAGCAAGAATCACGATTTTTCTGGTGTGAGAATGGCTGAGAAAGGCGAAAGGAAAAGGATTACCGCGGAGGAGATGGCCAAAGCCCAGAAGGAGATATCCGTATCCGAGTTCTTCGAGAAAAACAAGCACCTCCTCGGCTTTGACAACCCAACCAAGGCGCTGCTCATCGCAATAAAGGAGGCGGTTGACAATTCCCTTGACGCCTGCCAGGAAGCGGACATACTTCCCGACATAGTAGTCAAGTTAAAGCAGAAGAAGGAAGACTATTTCATCGTCTCAATCCAGGACAACGGCCCCGGAATAGTGAAGGAACAGGTGGGGCGCGTGTTCGGAAAGCTCCTCTACGGCTCCAAGTTCCACCGCCTCCGCCAGAGCAGGGGACAGCAGGGAATAGGAATCTCTGCGTGCGTCCTCTACGCACAGCTCACCACAGGCGCGCCGACAAAGATATGGACCAAGACAGAAAGCGGCAAGAAAGGCAATTATTTTGAGATATTCCTCAACACAACCAAGAACGAGCCTGAAATCGTAAAGGAAGAAGACGTTTCAGAGCCTCCATTTGAGCACGGCGTCAAGGTGGAGTTTGAGATGGTCGGGCGCTACAGGAAATGGGTGTACGACTACCTCAAGCAGACTTCTATCTCAAACCCGTTCGCAAAAGTCATATATCATGCCCCTGACGGCACCAAGACTACTTTTCCACGTTCCATCAACCAGCTTCCGAAGCCGCCGAAAGAAATGAAGCCACACCCATACGGGATGGAGTTCGGCATACTCCAGAGGATGCTTGGCAGGACGGACAGCCGCGGACTTGCAGGCTTCCTCACAAACGAATTTTCTTCGGTAGGCTCACAGACCGCCAAGGAGATATGCTCTGTCGCCAAGCTTGATGCGGACATAAAGCCCAAGAGCCTCGACCGCGACCAGATTGAAAAGCTTCTCAACGCGATGCAGAAAGTCAAGGTCCAGCGCCCTCCAATGGACGCAGTGTCCCCTATAGGCCAGACTGAATTTGAAAAGTCACTGAAGAGCGAATTTCCCGGAGCGGAATTCATAGCAGTCCGGAGCAGGGACCCCGAAGTCTACAGAGGCTTTCCTTTCATAATCGAAGCCGGCGTAGTCTACGGCGGCGACCTTCCCGCAGACCAGGCTGCGCAGACCATGAGGTTCGCGAACCGCGTGCCCCTGCTCTACCAGTCGGGAGCGTGCGCGACGACGGAAGCCATAAAGGAAACGGACTGGAAGCGCTACAACCTGCAGCAGAGCGGCGGAAACATCCCAACAGGGCCCATTGTAATCATACTCCACATGTGCGGAGTCTGGGTGCCTTTCGTTTCAGAAAGCAAGGAGGCTATAGCGCCTTACCCCGAAATCGTGAAGGAAATGAAGCTCGCCCTGCAGGACATAGGGCGCGAGCTCGGCAGATACCTCTCAGGAAAGCGCAGGGCAGGCGAAGCACGCAGGCGCATACTCATCTTCGACAGGTACGCGGCGCAGGTCGCCGAAGCGCTTGCAAAGCTTACTGGCAAGCCTGAGAAGAAGATTGAAGAAACCCTGAAAGGTCTTGTCCGCGAACGGATAAAGACCATAGAGAAGGAAGTAGAAGAAGAGCTGGGGGCACAGCCTGTCGCAGGAACGCCTGAAGAGAAGAAAGAGACAAAGGAAAAGCCAAAGGAAGAGAAGCCTGAGAAGAAGTGATTTTCATGCCGGACCCTACATCAAAGAAGCTCGAGCAGATGGGGAACAAGGTAGTGGACCAGATAGAGAAGAAGCAGAACCCTTCGGTAGATATACCCATCCGCGCGCTCTCCAACATAATTTATGACAAGAAGAGCGGGACGCTGATGCTTGGGGACAAGTCTGCCAGCAGGTATTTCTTCAACATAGCACATGCGCGCAAGTTCATGCAGACCATGATGGTTGGCAGCTTCTGCAAGCAGCTCATTGACGAGAAGATACACACCTCCATAAGAGACATGTACTACAACCTGAAGCGCACGCTTCCGGACACTAACGAGAATACTTTCGAGGAGCAGAACGAGTCGGACCCGATTATTGTGGACATTGAAGTTGCCCTTGACGTGCTGCGTGAGCAATTACACTTAACCACAGACCGCAAAGGAATAGTTGCAGGCAATGTAGTAATAGAAGACCGCGGCGACAAGATAGACTGGTCGAAGCTCGGTTCCGGAGGCTGGTCTATTCCTGCGACGGTAGAAGAGATAGCGTTCAAGAAAGTGGATGCCGACTTTGTACTAGTCGTTGAAAAGAATGCCGGCTTTGAGCGCCTGCATGAGGACAAGTTCTGGCAGAAGCATAACTGCATACTTATCGGGACCGGAGGGCAGCCTTCCCGCGGTACAAGGCTGCTGATCCAGAGGCTGCACCAGGAGAACAAGATACCTGTCTACGTCATGACAGACGCCGACTCTTACGGACTCTACATCTATTCCGTAATAAAGTTCGGCTCAATGAACCTTGCACACATTTCGGAGCGAATAGCAACGCCCGAAGCGAAGTTCATAGGGCTGACTGTTTCGGACATCTTCGACTACGACCTGAAGAAGCTCACCATCAAGCTGAAGGACGTAGACATTAAGCGCGCGAAGGAACTGCTCAACTACGACTGGTTCAAGAAACCCCACTGGCAGCGCGAGATAAACCTCATGATTGAGAAAGGCATCAAGGCAGAAATAGAAGCCCTCTCAAACAGGGGGCTGAAGTTCCTGTCAGAGGAATACCTTCCCGAGAAGCTCAAGAAGAAGCAGTTCCTGGATTAGGCCTTTTCTTTCCCGACACTTTCTCGCCCCTTCCGCTCATCCTTATTCCTACGGCCTTGTGAAGATCTTCCTGGCTCAGCGGTTCCAGAACTTTTGCCAACTTGTGCCCTGATTCTGAGAATTTCTTCATTTCCGCGAAAACAGACGAGAGGTACCTATTACCAGCGGAATAATAATCGCTCTCCAATGTCATTCCTTTCCCGCGGGCTTTCTTCAGGATGTCCACGGGGACTCCTCTTAGCAGGGGCATGTCTCCCTGAAGCCTCCCAAGCTCCACTTCCAGAATATAGTAAAGCACGAACTGCCTGTTGTATATATCCATTGCCTCTTTCAGGTAGCCCTTTACCTTGGCCACGAGGCTTCCAGCTTCCTTATCATTCTTCAGTTCGTTCCCAAGCCTTTCCTCAACAGCATCCAAAAAATCCATATAGACCGCAACCTTCTCCCTGTTCCATATCGTAGAGATAATCTCTCTCCAATTTGAGAATCCAGGACTGCCCCGAGCGTACATGAAGAATTTCTCCTGCTTCTCGTAATCGCCCGGCAGGTCCTTTACCCACCGGGCTGCCTGCCTATCAAGCTCCTCGAATTCCCTGTCTGTAATAGGAACATATGTCATAGGCTTTCCTTCTTCACACAGCCCCAGAGGTTGTCCTTGAGCAGCTTCACTCCGACTTCATGCGCAGACTTTCCGTGGGAGCTTCCGCACAAATCAATGAGCACTTTAACGTCCCCGAAGCCCTGGTCAAAGGCGTCCATGGCAGTGGCATAGACGCAGCATTCAGTGTCCGTCCCACAGATAGTTATTTTCTCCACGCTGTTCTTTTTCAGGAACTCTGCAAAGGCTTCCGACTTGAAGGCTGAGAAGGCGCTCTTCTGGAAAGTGTTCTCCTTTCTCGCAAATCCCTCCAATTCCGCGTGAATATCTATGTCCGGCGAGAAGGCGCACTTGTCCCAGCCCAGGAGCTTGGTGAAATTAGAGCCGCGCTTGTTGACGAACTGCGTGAACAGGACGAAGTCGTACTTTCCTCCCTCCTTCCGCACGTATTCCGCTATCTTTTTCGGCAATTCCCTGAAATCTTCGCTAATGAAGTAGTTCTGGACGTCCACTATTACAAGTGCTGTTTTCATACCGCTGTCAAACCCAGAATTCTTTAAATGGTTTCTCCAAAGGATAAATTGAATTGAAAAGAACTTGACGCACCTTCGGTGCGTCATTCAGCTTTTGCCCCGATAGCTCAGCAGGTAGAGCATTTGGCTGTTAACCAAAGGGTCGGCGGTTCGAGTCCGCCTCGGGGCGCTCTTTTATTTCAGGAACTTGCTAACTATCATAAGGTCTTCTCCTTCTGCAAAATGACTTTTCAGAATACCCTCTTTCCCAAAGCCAAATTCCTTATAGAATTCTTCATATTGCCGGAAGATGAGTGCGCAGGCTTTCCTGACCTTTCTCTCTTTCAAGATGGTGAGGATTTCAGAAATTATCTTGTGGCCCAGTCCTTTTCCTCTGAATTCCGGATCAACTACAAAGTCCCTTAGCTCTGCTACATTGCCTTCGTAGATTATAACGGACATTGCGCCCAGGACTTTCTCTCCGTCCTTTGCTGTGAAGAACAGATCTTCCTTTATCTCAGCTTTGTGCCCTTTCCTCACATAGCCTTCTGCCCACGTTTGTGAATATTTCATCCCACGGGTCTCCCAATACTCCCTCAGGAGCCTTGCTGTTGCAGAAACATCTTTCTTGCCTAATTTGGCCAATTTCATAATTCTGCTCAACCTCCAAACAAATAAAAGGTAATCGAATAAGGTAATTGAATCTTGGGGGCGTAGCTCAGCCTGGGAGAGCACATACGCCAAAAGCGTAGCTTAAACGGCTGAAGGCTAAGCTAGGCAGCGACCGTATCTGCGTCTGCAGAGGTTAAGGTGTCATGGGTCCAAATCCCATCGCCCCCATCTAATATTTTTACTGCCTTAGCATACTTGTATTTGTTAGAAAAGCCGATTTCCTTCATCCATAACTCGACGTTTTTCCTTCCATTTAGCGGTATTTTGTAGCTATCCACTTTGCTGATTTTTGACCTATATTTCCATGATTTTGCTACTCTGAAGCCTCTTCTCTGAAGAGCGCTTCTTATCTGCCCGACCAATTTAGGGCTAGATGTTGTTATCTCAATGGAAGGATAGTTGGGCGATCCTGTCTTGTTTGCTGTAAAAATAGAGCCGTCCGTATCTGCTATTCCCCTCAGAACTTTGTTGCAAAGGTCTCGTTTTTTGTAAAGGCTGTGTGGCACGAATGTGTTGGTACATTTCTCTCTTCCGAATGGGAGCCCAAGATCCTTTGTTAAGAATTCGAAAACTGGCTTTGATTTGAATGTTAGCCTAACGCCCCGTTGTCTTAGTCTAATTTTCGGATTGACACAGAAGGATTTTCGAAGAATATTAGCCAAGTATTCGTAGTACTCACAGTCATTTTTAGGGCTTCCTGTAAGTCCTATTATGTATCTGCTTTCTTTGTGGTGAATATAGCCGTCTCCAAGAAGAGCTCCGACAAATTCAGCGATTTCGGGTGTCATTTTCATTGCATCGCCGCAGGTTATTCTATATTAATCGCGCTTGCATTTATAATTATGGAAATCGACATTCTTCCATTGGACGGAGCAGAGAAAGTCTCGAAAGAGCTGCTGAAAAAATTGCAGGCGGAACTCAAGAAGAAGGACGTAAAGACGCGCGTGCTGAAGGCTGCAAAAATGCCGAAAGGTGCATGGGACGAGGGTCGCGGGCAGTACGATGCCCACAAGGCGCTGGAGCTATCTGGCAAGAAAGGAGTCCTCGCCATAACTTCCGCGGATATCTTTGAGCCCGGCATGAATTTCGTGTTTGGCACGGGCTTCAGGGAAGGCTCCGCCATAGTAAGCTATGCCCGCCTCAAGCCGGAGTGGTACGGCGAAAAGGCAAGCCAGAAAAAGATCAT